>Ga0316363_10002489_pt1 | contig 14069 bp, 15 predicted proteins | sample Sb_taG_3_FD_200459 | JGI IMG/M metagenome (GOLD analysis project Ga0316363, IMG submission 200459) | Peat soil microbial communities from Weissenstadt, Germany - Sb_50d_a_PC metaG (v2) (version 2) | ecosystem: Environmental > Terrestrial > Soil > Wetlands > Peat | place: Germany: Weissenstadt...
GAAACTTTTCACCGCGACCTGCTCCCGGAACCGACCTGCCGCGAGCTCGTCCGCGTGATGCAAGAATTTCGCGGTCAGACGGTTCTGACTTTTGACAGCAATGATCTTCACGGCGATGCTTCGGGCACCATCGTGGTCGAGCGTCTGGACAAGCTGGAAGCCAGCATCCAGCGCTGGCTGGAGAAAAACATGCAGTACATCCGGTTCGTGGTTCCGATCGAGGATGCGCTCACCTGCGATCCCGTGCAGGCCATGTTCTGCGGCCCGGTCGCGCACATGCAGCGGGTATTGCAAGTCCTCGGAAGCTGCGGCTTGCCCGTCACAGTTTTGCGCACCGAGTACCCCGGCCGTGATCTTTCGATTGTCGATGTGCTCAATGCTGGCTGCTCCAAGGGACACGCGCTCGAGCGCTGGGTCAATTACCGGCGCATTACCCGCGAACAGGTCATGGCCGTTGGTGACAACTATAACGACATTGAAATGCTTGCGTTCGCCGGCCACCCGTTTATCATGGGGAATGCGTCCGAAGAGTTGCGCGCCCGGGGCTGGACGCTTACCCGCTCGAACGCCGAAAGCGGCGTATCCGCCGCCATCGAGCACATGCTCTACGGAAAGGCGCTCGAACCGGTAGTCGTTGACCGGATTGACGGACCAGCGATCGTGACCAGCTTGTGATGATTTGAAGAAGATGATTCGAAGAAGACCATTTGCGATGGATCGGGCTGCGAGAATTGCGGTGAAGGCGGCCGCGCTTCTCTGCGCCGTTGCCGTTGCTCTGCTCGCTCGTCCCGCGACTGCCGCCGAGTTGGCTATTCTCCGCAACGGCTTCACCATCCGCCACGAGCATCGCCTGCTGATGGGAGCGACGACTCGCCTCTATCTCGCTGCCGACGATTCCAACTTCACCGACGTGCCCACCGCCGAGATCACCGGCTACGAAAAAGATCTGTCCTTGCCAGTGCCAGCGCCCGCGAATTCACGCGCGTCCATCCCCGCCCCGTCCGCGCCTGCGAAATTTGGGTCGGCGAAATCTGAGTCTGCGAAATTTGGTCCCGCGCCCGCTCTCGATCAAGTTGTGAACACCGCTAGCGCCACCTATCATCTCGATCCCGACCTTGTGAACAGCGTCATTCACGCCGAGAGCGGATTCAACTCGCGCGCCGTTTCCCCCAAAGGCGCCCGCGGACTCATGCAACTGATGCCTGGCACCGCCAACCAACTGGGCGTCAACGACGTCTTCGATCCGCAAGCCAATGTCACGGGCGGAAGCCGCTATTTGCGCGAACTTCTGGAACGCTACGATTTCGATCTCGTCAAGGCGCTAGCCGCTTACAACGCGGGTCCCGACCGCGTCGAGCAGTATCGGGGAGTGCCGCCATTTCGCGAAACCCGCACCTACGTAGCCCGCATCGTCCACGAGTACAACATTAAGAAGACCGCCCAGGAAAAAGCAGCGAAACAAAGAGCGGCCTCCACCCGAGCGCCGAGCAAGGCTCCGAACAAGGATGCGAGCCGGGCCCAACGAGCTGCGAAACCCGCAGCCACGACCGTCGCCGCCGAATCTCCGCGTTGACCCTGCTTTGTTCCTCATTTACCTTCAAGTGGGGCCGCGCTCACCATAGCTGTGCCTCTCTGCGACTTCGCAGCGCATGAACAATAAGAAATACGTAGCGTACGCGTTTGTTTTCGCCGTGCTGGCGGTGCTGGTCTACCTCCAATTCCGGACGTGGCGGGACTTCGATTGGGCCCGGTTGTTTCAGTACGGGCTGAATTGGCGCCACATTTTTCACGGGGTAGCGCTCATCTACTTCGCCTATTTCCTGCGGGCGGTGCGATGGAAAATTTTCCTTCGACCGGTGCGCAAGCAAGCATCCCTGCTGGGCTTGCTTCCACCCACTTTGATCGGGTTCACCGGACTCGCCTTGCTCGGCCGGCCAGGGGAGTTGATTCGTCCCTATTTGATAGCCCGCCGAGAGAACCTCCCGTTCGCCTCGCAAGTTGCGGTCTGGACGGTGGAGCGAATTTTTGACGTCGGCGGTTTTACCGTCCTGTTGGTGGCGGCCATTTTTCTGCCCTCGAAGCTGCGCGCCTTTACCGAAGCCGCACCGCCGGAAGTGAGGGAGTGGATTCATCTCACGGGATACGCTCTGATTGCGCTCGTGCTCGGGCTGCTTTCTGCAGCCGTGCTGATGGCCTACCGGGGGAAGCGGATCGCACAGTGGGTCGAAGACCGTTTTTCTCATCTCGCCGAGAACCTGGGCCATCGCATTGCGCAAAAAATTCGCGAGTTTACCGTGGGTCTCAATACCATTCACGGTCCATTCGCATTCCTCCAGGTGTCAGCCGTGTCGGTCGCTATGTGGTGGGTTATTGCCTTGTCTTACAAGGAAGTGACGCACGCCTATGGCGCACCTATGGGTGCCTTGAGTACTACTAAGGTTCTTCTTCTCATGGGCTCCAGCATGATCGGCTCCATGGTGCAGTTGCCCGGCGTCGGCGGCGGCTCCCAACTGGCCACCATCAGCGCGCTCGACCACGTCTTTCACATTGTCCCCAAGGAACTCGCGGTCAGTTGTGGCATCATGCTGTGGCTGGTATCGTTTGTCGCCGTGGTTCCCGTCGGATTGTTGCTCTCCCATCACGAACGGTTGTCGCTGCGCAAGCTCTCCAAGGAGACCGCGCAGGCCGACGAAGTTGCAGCGGTGGAGGAAGCAACGTGAATCGCCGGTGCTGGGTCAGTTCCCGAGCGGCCAACGATACAGCCGGAGCCCTGGGAACTCATACGTGCAACGGAGGTTTTTGCACCCCCTCTCCCTGCCGAAACACACGGTCTCGGCTTCCAGAGGGCCTGATACAATGCTCGGAATTGGCATCCTGACGGGATGAGATAATCATGGAGACTTCTGCTCTGGCTCAGTCCACGTCGGACCACTATCCCCAAGTCGCTAGCCCAATCCACACGATTTTGGTGCTCGCCGGGTTGGGCGGTTGGACGTTCTGGGCAAAGATTTTTACAGATCAACTGAGTGCGGCGGCTAATCCGAACCGCGTGCGCATTTATTTGGTCACCATCTTCTTGGAATGGTTCTTCTTCGTTCTTGTAGTGGCGGGCGTGCGGCGTAGTGGCGCGTCTGTCCTCCTCGTTCTAGGAGATCATTGGCATTCCGCCCGCCAGGTCCTGCGGGATATTGGAATTGCCGCTGGGTTCTGGGTCGTTTCGTTGATGCTACTTTGGGTATTTGCCTGGCTCCTGCGCATCGCCGCGCTGGGTCGCAATCTGCAGTTCATGCTCCCGCATGGGGGCGCTGAAATAACACTATGGCTAGCGCTCTCAGTTACCGCCGGTATTTGCGAGGAGACGATCTTTCGAGGTTACCTACAACGGCAGTTCATGGCCCTGACTAAGAGCGCTCCCGCCGGCATTCTCCTTTCCGCCGCAGCATTCGGCGCGGCTCACGCGTACCAGGGCTTCCGGATGGTGATTCTGATCGGCCTGTTCGGAGCGATGTTCGGGATTCTGGCCTATTGGCGCCGAAGCGTTCGCCCTGGAATGATCGTCCATGCGTGGCAGGATTCATTGAACGGAGTGCTTGCCAGTTTAATGAGGCACTAGAATCTGCGTGGTGCCAGCGACGCGTGGGCAGTTGGGCGCGGGGATGTGGCCCGCCTTGTCGGCTTGGCGATTGCGTGTGGATCGCGGGCTACTTTGGAAACTGACCCACCAGCAAACCGCCTCGGCCCTACCGTTTCTTCCCGCGTCGCCTGCTACAATCGTGTTTATTCCCAAGCATAGCCAAGCACATGAAATGCCCCTTCTGCGGGTTTGAAAATGACAAAGTCGTGGATTCGCGCGAAAGCAAGGAAGCGGATTCCATCCGCCGCCGCCGCGAATGCCTCAAGTGCGAAAAGCGCTTCACCACCTACGAGCGCATCGACGAAATTCCCTACATGGTGGTGAAAAAAGACGGGCGCCGCGAGCGTTTTGACCGCCAAAAAGTGCTCAATGGCCTGATGCGCGCCTGTGAAAAGCGGCCCGTGCCGATCAGCAAACTCGAACAGATCGTCAATGAAGCCGAGAGCTTTGTGATCGAATCGGCCGAGCGCGAGCGCAAAACCAGCGAAATCGGCGAGCTGATCATGAACCGCCTGCGCCGCTACGACAAAGTCGCGTATGTAAGGTTCGCCTCTGTCTATCTCGACTTCAAAGACGTGCAGGAATTCATGACCGAACTGAAAGATCTGCTCAAAGCCAAAGACAAAGAGAAAGATACGACCGAATCGAAGGGCAAACTCAAATCGGGTGATCGGACCATCGGGTGATCGGGTGATCGAAAACCAAGTTTCCGGCGGGTTTTTGATGGCCCGATGACCCGATCCAAGGTCTGACTATCTATGACCCACAAAGTAACGCTCATCCCCGGCGACGGAATCGGCCCCGAAGTCATCCAGGCCACGGTTCGCATGATCGAAGCCACCGGCGTCAAATTCGAATGGGAAAGCTTCGCCGCTGGCGCCGAAGCTTTTGAGAAGTACCACGATTACATTCCCAAAGAACTCAGCGAATCGATCGAGCGCACCCGCGTTGGACTGAAGGGTCCCGTGACCACGCCCATCGGCGGCGGCTTCTCCAGCATCAATGTCGAACTGCGCAAGCGCTTCGAACTCTTCGCTAACTTCCGGCCCATCCGCAACCTTCCGCATATTCCCACTCGCTATCCGGGCGTCGATTTGATCGTGGTGCGCGAAAATACCGAAGGACTTTATTCCGGCATCGAGCACGAAGTTGTTCCCGGAGTGGTCGAGAGCATCAAGGTGATCAGCGAAAAGGCTTCCACTCGCATCTCGCGTTTCGCCTTCGAGCATGCCCGCAAGAACAAACGCAAGAAAATTCATTGCATTCACAAAGCTAACATCATGAAGATGTCCGATGGATTGTTTCTGCGCTGCTCGCGCAACGTCGCGAAGGAGTATCCCGAGATCACGTACGGCGAGCACATTGTCGACAACACCTGCATGCAACTGGTGATGAATCCCTACCAGTACGACATGCTGCTGCTGGAGAATTTCTACGGCGACATTATTTCCGATCTGTGCGCGGGACTAGTCGGCGGACTTGGTCTCGTGCCCGGCGCGAATTTCGGCCACGAGTGCGCCATCTTTGAAGCCGTCCATGGCTCCGCGCCCGATATTGCCGGAAAGAATATTGCCAACCCTACGGCCGTGTTGCGATCCGCGCTGCTCATGCTGCGCCATCTCGGCGAGCACGACGCCGCCTTGAAGATCCGCAACGCCATCGACGAGGTCTATCGCGACCGCAGCAAACTCACCCGGGACGTCGGCGGCAACGCCGGCACCTCGGAATTCGCCGACGCCATCATCCAGGCCATGGAGATGCAGAGTTCCGCCGCGGCAGGTGAACAGCCGCACCCGTAGACGTTCATAAACCGCTCCCCGTGCGGCCAGTCCTCTGGTAAACTGATGCGTTTCGGGAAACGTACCGCGCGACGCTGTATCGCCCGTTTTCCCTGGGGGCTATCCTGAAAGGCATCGAAATTCCGTACCATCGCGGACTGCACCGCTTCGCCATCTTCACCGCCTGCGCCACCCTCGTCCTGATCGTCGCCGGAGCGCTGGTCACCAGCAATGACGCCGGTTTATCCGTCCCCGACTGGCCAACCACCTTCGGCTCCTTCTACAAAATGCCCGTCATGGTTGGCGGCATAAGGTACGAACATGGCCACCGCATGGTGGCAGAATTCGTAGGACTGCTCACCATCATCCTCGCGGTCTGGACCTGGGTAGCAGAAAAACGCCACTGGCTGCGCCTTCTGGGCCTGGCGGCGCTCGCGACCGTGATCACGCAAGGCATCCTCGGCGGACTGACTGTCTTATTTTTTCTGCCCGCACCCATCTCCAGCGCGCACGCCGCCGTGGCGCAGACCTTCTTCTGCATCGCCGTCGCGATCGCCGTGTTCACCGGCCGCCGCTGGGTAGAAGAGCAACCGCGCACCGAACTCGACCAGCGCCGCCCCGCTCTTTTCACTCTGACTCTGCTCTCGATTTTTGTGCTCTATGTGCAGCTGATCCTCGGGGCCATGTTCCGCCACCACGGCTTGAGTTGGTGGCCGCACGTCATTAATGCAGTGGTCGTGGCCATCGTCCTCTCCTGGACTGCCGTTCGCGCCATCTCCGTCTACCCGCAAGTGGACGCCGTCCGCCGTCCGGCAATCGCCATGCTCGGCCTGATGGTCGCGCAACTCTGCCTCGGCTTTCTCGCCTTCATCAGCCGCGTCATGTGGGGAAGAGACGCCGCGCAGCCCGAACTGCCCATGGTGATCTCGACCGTCGTTCACGTCGCCGTCGGAGCGCTACTTCTCGCCACCACCGTCGTTCTAGCCATCCAGGTCTGGCGTCACGTTCCCGTAGCTTTCGAAGAGCGCGTCCCCGGCCAAGATCAGAAGCCGGTCGCCGCATAGGGTATCGGGTCATCGGGTGATCGGGTCATCGGGCCATCTAAAACCAGCAAAGATTTAGTTTTCGATCACCCGATGACCCGATCATCCGATCGGCTCTGGATGATAATCCCCCCGTTCCCGGCGTAGAATATCCTGTGACCCCGAACTCAACTGCCATCGACTTCGCTCCGCCAGCCCAACCTGCCAAGCCCGCCGGCCAGCCCATCATTGCCGTTCGCGATCTCGTCCATCGTTATCAGAACCGCACCGCGCTCAACGGCGTCTCCTTCGACGTTCGCCCCGCCGAACTCTTCGGCCTTCTCGGCCCGAACGGCAGCGGCAAGACCACTCTGTTCCGCATTCTTTCCACCCTCATGGTCCCGACTTCGGGCAGCGCCATGATCGCCGGCTTCGACGCCGTTCGCCAGCCCGGAGCCCTGCGCCGCCACATCGGCGTCGTCTTCCAGGCCCAGAGCGTCGACCCTAAGCTCACCGCCTACGAAAACCTCTGGCATCAGGGACACCTCTACGGCCTGCGCGGCCCCGAGCTCAAAACCCGCATCAACGAGATCCTCACCCGCGTCGGATTGCTCGACCGCTCCGCCGATCGCGTGGAAACTTTCTCCGGAGGAATGCAGCGCCGCATCGAGCTCGCCAAGGGCCTGCTCCATCATCCCGAGGTTCTGCTCCTCGACGAGCCCACCACCGGCCTCGATCCCGGCGCCCGGCGCGACCTTTGGCAATATCTCCAGATCCTCCGCGATCAGGAGCACGTCTCCGTCATCGTCACTACCCACCTGATGGAAGAAGCCGAACACTGCGACCGCCTCGCCATCCTGAACGAAGGCAACCTGGTGGCGCTAGGCACGCCAGAGGCACTAACTCGCGAGATCGGCGGCGACGTCATTCTGCTCGAAGCGCGCGACCCGCAAGCGTTGGCCGACCACATTCGCACCAAGTTTCACGTCGATGCCACGGTCATGGACAAGCAGGTCCGCCTCGAAATCGAAAACGGACATCGCTTCGTCCCGGACGTAGTCGAAGCTTTCCCCGGAGAGATCCAGTCGCTAAGCGTGAGCAAGCCCACGCTCGAGGACGTCTTCATCCATCGCACCGGCCACCGCTTCTGGAGCGAAGACGACGAACCAGCAACAAAAACCGGCAAAAAGAAAAGCCGTAAGAACTGACTAACTCAACGCTGCTAGAGTAAGAACAATGTCAACCCAAAGCGCGACCTTCCCCGCAACCGCTCCCGCATCCGCCGGAGTCCTGCTGCCCGCCTTCACGCTCTGGTGGCGCGAAGTCGTGCGCTTCTATCGCCAGCGTGCGCGCGTGGTGGGCGTCATCCTTTCTCCACTGCTGTTCTGGATCGTCCTCGGATCCGGCTTCGGGACCTCCTTTCATTCCGGACAAGGCGCGGGCCAGCAGCACTATCTGGATTACTTCTATCCCGGCACGCTGGTGATGATCGTGCTCTTCACCGCAATTTTCACCATGATGTCGGTAATCGAAGACCGCAACGAAGGGTTTCTGCTTTCGGTGCTGGTGGCGCCGGTGCCGCGCGCGGCCATTGTGCTGGGAAAAGTTTTGGGGGGCACGACGCTCGCCGCCGCCCAGGGATTGATTTTCCTGGTGTTCTCGCCGTTCGTCGGCATACACATGACGCTCGGTTCGTTCGGGCTGATCGTCCTCACCGTGTTCCTGGTGTCGTTCGCACTGACCGCGCTCGGTTTCGCCATTGCCTGGCCCATGGATTCGACGCAAGCCTTTCACGCCATCATCAATTTATTTCTGATTCCGCTGTGGCTGCTTTCGGGAGCGCTCTTCCCCGTGTCCAAGGCTTCGGAATGGATTCGCTGGCTGATGTATGCCAATCCTTTGACCTACGGCGTCGAGGCGCTGCGCACGCTGATGTATCCGGAAGCGCCCAGCTCATTCTCGTTCGCGTTCTCGCTGCCCGCTTCGATTTTGACGTTGGTTCTGTTTGCGCTGTTCATGTTCGGATTAGCCTTCGCGCTGGCGAACCGGCGCACGACGAAGCCGGCAGCGTAAAGAAGTCTTTTTGGTAAATTGTCATCCCGAGCGAAGCGAGGGATCCGCAGTCCGCCGCAAAATGCAGATCCCTCGCTGCGCTCGGGATGACAAAATGTTCTGGTAGATTACAAATTGCCAATTGCAAATTACCAATGCCCTTAGACATTCTCGCCCTGGCCGCGCACCGCGACGACGTGGAACAAACCTGCGGCGGAACTCTGCTCAAGATGGCCGAGCGCGGATACCGCACCGGCATCCTCGACCTCACACAAGGCGAGATGGGGACGCGCGGCAACATTGAAGACCGCGCGCACGAAGCGGCCGAGGCGGCGCGCATCCTGAAAGTCGCCTGGCGCCACGCGCTCGATATTCCCGACGGCCGCGTCGAAAATACCTGGGAGAATCGTCTGAAGGTCGTCCGCGTGCTTCGCGAGCAGCGTCCGCGGGTGCTGATTCTTCCCTACTGGGAGGGGCGACATCCGGATCACTACACGGCCTCGATTCTCGGTTACGAAGCGGCGTTTCTATCGGGACTCGCCAAGCTAGCCGTCAGCCGTCAGCCATCAGCCGTCAGCGACCCCGGTGGCGATTCGGCTGCGCCTCATCGTCCTTTCAAAGTTATTTACGCCAGCCTGTACCGCGACGTACGGCCTACGTTTGTCGTAGACATCACCGATCAGTTTGAAACACGCTTCGCTTCGCTAATGGCGTATAAGTCTCAGTTCACCGACCAGGACGCCGGCAGCGGAATCTTTCCCGCGCAAAAAGAAATTCGGACGCGGATTGAATCCATGGCCCGCTTTTACGGCATGATGGGCGGCGTCACCTACGCTGAGCCGTTTGTCCAGAAGGAAGTTGGATTGGTGGAGGATGTGATGGCGATTCCGGTGAAGTCGATCTGATCGCAACAGGCAGGATTATTTGCGGGTACCCCCCAACCCCCTTTTTCTCGAGATCCGACCTCCGGCCGCCTAAAGCGGAGTGGAACGGTGTCGGCTGTGCGGCAGGCCACTTCTCGAAAAGCGCGAGAAGTGGCGCACCCCCAGTTGTTTCGGTCGATGTTAAAGGACAAACCCCCGTCATACTTCCCCGTTAAAGTGGCCCACCCGCCTGCTTCATGTATGCAGCCTATTTCGTCATCCGTCATGGCAACCGTTAGTCAGGATTTCTATAGCGGCCAAGCTGTTGGAACTTTTCTGCCAGCGTTGCGTATTGTTGTTGAGGAGGAGAACCAATGCCAACACTTCTGCGAACACTTCTGATCTGCCTTCTTGCGCAAGCCGCCGTCGCCTTGGCCCAGGATAATCCGTTCAGCGCATACAACAAGGTCGTCTACGGAGGGGTGAAGAATATCCTGCTCCGCTCAGCCGAAAAAATGCCCGAGGAGAATTACAACTTTAAGCCCACGGACGCGGTCCGCAGCTACGGCCAGATCGTTGGACACGTGGCCGACGCACAGTACATGTTTTGTTCCATCGTACTCGGCGAGAAAAATCCCGCCCCGAAAATCGAGCAGACCAAAACCTCGAAAGCCGATCTAATCGCCGCACTCAAAGACGCCTTCGCCTACTGCGACAAGGCTTACAACGGCATGACCGACGCGTCCGCTACTCAAATGGTGACGCTCTTCGGAGGCGACACACCGAAACTAGGCGTGCTGACTGTCAACAACATGCACGCTGTGGAACACTACGGCAACCTCGTCACCTACATGCGGCTGAAGAACATCGTTCCTCCAACCAGCGAGCCGGGGTTCATGGCACAGCCGAAGAAATAATGTGCCTTTGGGCCGGCCGCCCGCGGTGGAATCCCAGGTCTCGAAAACCGCGAGACCTGGGCACCCGGCCCGCCAGCATCCAGCCCTGTCAGTCATTGGAGACAGCACGATGGCACGCCACCGTGTGCGTCACGCGCGGGGTCCTGCCGAAATCACTTGGCTGGAGCCTCCGGTTTAGCGGGCTCGGCAGGTGGCGCGGCTTTCAGCTTAGCCAGAGATTCATCCACGCGCTTCCGGAAGTCACCCTTGTCGTCGTGCTCAAATCCGCTATAGTTCGACACGACTTGCATCTCACACACTGTACCCTTCGATACCAAGGTGACGTGGTTGGTTCGCTGGAGGGCCGCTCCGGTAATGGTGACATGAGCGGCGTGCTTCACCTTGTAGGAAGCAGTCATTTGCTTGTCGTCACTCTCCGTAACGTCGTAGTTCTCCGCATTGCTAAGGGTGTCTTTGACCGCGCCCCACACCTCGCTGCAAGGATCGGGATAGGTATTCTTGTAGGTCTTGCCAAACGCCGGCAGAGCAAGAACAAGCGATATCAAAGCCACAACCACGAGTCTCGTCTTCATATGGCATTTCTCCTCGCACGGATGTGCTTCTCAGAATGTCAAAACTGAACAGAAATCCCCGTTTTCAAGACCAGTGAAAGATAGTCGCTCAAAACCATTTTGTCAGTGCGCAAAGTCACCTTGGCCGGTGACCAGCCTCCCTATCCCCGAAAGGCGCGAGAAGTGGCGCACCCCCAGTTATTTCGGTCAATGTTCAAAGACAAGCCCGCGTTATACTTCCCCGTTAAAGTGGCCCCACGAGCCCCAAAAGAGAACGACGGGAGTGTCATCCGATGAGTCTCAAGTCGAAATTGGTCATTCGTTTTTCGATTGCGGCAGCCGCATTCGGAGCTATGCTGTTCATTCCCGCTGGCTCGTTGAGGTTTTGGCAGGGCTGGACCTTTCTCACCATTTGGTTTGTCCCTTCGCTCGCCGCTTTTGCTTACTTTTACAAACACGATCCAGCATTAGTCGAGCGCAGGCTGCGGAGGAAGGAAACCGTCGGCGAACAGAAGATCATCGTGAAATTCATGTACGTGGTCGGGGCGGCCATCTACATTCTCTCCGGCCTCGATCACCGCTTTGGCTGGTCTCACCCACCCTTGTGGTTGACGATCCTGGCGCAGGCCTTCGTTCTCGGCGGCTATCTTATGACGCTTTGGGTGATGAAGGCGAACAGTTTCGCCGCCAGCACGATTCAAGTCGAGCCCGGTCAGAGGGTAATTTCTGGTGGGCCGTATCGCATCGTCCGCCATCCTATGTATTTGGGAGCGAGCGTGATGCTTTGGTTCACACCGCTGGCGCTGGGTTCATACTTCGCCTTGCCTGCGGTTGTTCTCCTCATCCCAGTCATCGTTCTTCGCCTGCTCAACGAAGAAAAGGTTCTGCGCCAGGAACTACCCGGCTATGCCGAATACTGCCTCCACACCCGCTTCCGCCTCGTTCCCCTGTTCTGGTAAGGGTGAAGGAGTGGGAAGTGCTTAAGAGGAAAATGCGACCTGCGACCGCGCACCCGCCAGGAGGATGTTTACTACTTGGTACCGGTACCCCCTCCCCCCCTGTCTCATGAAATCATGGGCTTGGCGGGAATTTTTCGCTTTGGTCTTTGAGAAATAAGGACTTATACCAAGGTATTCCAGAATGGTAAGTATCCCGTCACACCAAGTATAATGGAAAAGCCGTGACAGGGCTCTCCCAAACTCCCGCCATCTGCCCGAAACTCAAGAGGCGAAGAAAACGCGAGAGCGAAATTTTGTGCTTTGCTTCTGGCCGAAATTGTGCAAAACTGCTTTTGAGAGAAAGCATAGTTTCGGAGACATTCCCATTGTCTTGGTTCAGCCTGAAATGGAGAAGCAACGTTCTCCGTTAATGAGTATTCCGCCCTACGGGCGGGGATTTTCAAGGCATGGGGGTCTTTCGATCCGATGGAGGTTGGGCGGCGCAAGAACGAGTCCTCACGCCCCCGTTCATCGTCTCGATGAGCCCACCGGGATATCCCTCGGCATGGTTGCGTCCCCGCAGTGCCCGCTTCCGTTTCGCCCGGCAAGACTCATTGTAACTCCCCAATGACCTGCCGTTTCTCAACATCTAGTTGGCCCGTGACTCCGCCTTGCGAGTATAATTCGACGTGAAAATGAGTCGACCGTTTGCATCATTTGAGTTTCTAAATCGAGGCTGGGACATTCGCGTACTCGAAGGCCAGTCTCTGCGGTCGGTGTTCGTGGTGCTATTGGTGGATTTGTTCATGCTTGGGATGGTTACCTTCATGATGATTTACGAAGGTTTTCGCCTGCACCGCTTCGACGGGACAGCCGCGATTCTTTTTCTGGTCTTTATTCTCCCTGCCTTTCGCTATTCGCGACTCATCTACCGGCGGCTCGGTAGTTGATCATCGGCGATCAAACCCTCTCTGGTCGCTTGCTCTTCACGCGGCTTGCTGGCGGCGGCTCTGGCGCTGCTGTCTGGCGGCTTCCAGCTTGCGGTCGCGTTCTGCGTGGATCTCCTGCTGACGGCCAGCCAGCATGTCCTTCGGCGTGATGTAGCAGGTGGCGCTGTTCAGGCGGACGTTGTTGTAATGCTCCACGTAGCCCTCGATCAGACGCCGTGCATCTTCCAGCGACAGCGGCGTTCCCAGCCGAATACACTCGCTCTTCAGCGACTTGTGCCAGCGCTCAATCTTGCCGTTCGACTGTGGATAGTAAGGGGAGGTTCGGACGTGCGTCATGCCCGAGATGCGAATGAACTCCTTGAAATCGCGAGCAATGAACTGCGGACCATTGTCGGAGATGATTCGCGGCCTCGCCTCGGGGTACTTCTCCTTGGCGCGTTCGAGAATTACTTCGACATCCGCTTCCCGCATCGACTCGCGCAAATCCCAATGCACGAGGAATCGGCTGAACCCGTCCAGAACGCTGCACAAGTAATAGAACGTGCCGCACAGGTTGATGTAGGAAATGTCGATATGCCAGTGCTGATGGGGCTGCAGCGGCTGCTCGAAACCGGTGCCCTTGCGCGAAGGTTTGCTCTTCCACCGGGATAACAATCCAGCTTGCTTCAACACTCGCCAAACGCTCGCCGGACTGACGGCCACAACGTCAGCGTCGAGCATCATGAACGTCAGCCGCCGATAGCCTTCCAGCGGGTTCTTCAGATGGAACCCGATGATTGCTTCCTTCTCCCACGGCTCCAACCAGAAATCACGGGGAACCCAGCCGTTGTGCTCGTTGACGCACCCGTACCGCTGCCGCCAGTCATAGAACTTGCTGGCGGTCACGCCCAGCCAAGGGATGAACCGTCCGACGCCGATCTCGGCCTTCTCCGACCAGCGCCGGACGAAATCCACGACTAGATCCCGCACATCATGCGGCACCCAGATACCGGTTAGAGTTCCCCAAGACTTTTTTTTAGCGCGATGTGCTCAGCCATCAGCTCAGCCAGTACCTCGTCCTTGGTCTGCACCTTCTTCTCCAAGAACTCGATCCGTTTCTGCTTTTCCTCTACTTGGCGATGGGGACGCTCTTGAGACTGAAAAGCGGCGGCTCCGTTCTCGAACAGCTCTTTCTGCCAACGGTAGAACACTGTTGGCCGCAGGCCCAGTTCTTCACACAGCTCCGAGACGGGTACTTTGTCCACAAGATGCCGCCTCAGGATGGCTACTTTTTCTTCTGGGGTGAAATGCTTTCGTTCTTTCCTCATACGTTCGCTCCGTTATCTTAACGGAGGAACGCTTTCTCCATTTCCAACTGAGGCAGG
>Ga0316363_10002497_pt1 | contig 14051 bp, 15 predicted proteins | sample Sb_taG_3_FD_200459 | JGI IMG/M metagenome (GOLD analysis project Ga0316363, IMG submission 200459) | Peat soil microbial communities from Weissenstadt, Germany - Sb_50d_a_PC metaG (v2) (version 2) | ecosystem: Environmental > Terrestrial > Soil > Wetlands > Peat | place: Germany: Weissenstadt...
TTGTGGATACCCTAAACAACCAGGTGCTGAAATACGACGGCAATGGCAACCTGCTGACGACCTTCGGCACCGGCGGCTCCGGCAATGGCCAGTTTAACTGCGGCAACTACTTTTGCGGCATCGGCGTCAGCGGCGGCGGCATCATTACTGTCCAGGGCGCGAACCCGGTACCGGCGATCACTTCTCTGTCCCCGGCCAGCGCCACCACTGGCGGTGCCGCTTTCACCCTGACGGTGAACGGGAGCGGATTCATCAGCGGTTCGGTGGTGAACTGGAACGGGTCGAGCCGGACGACGACCTATGTGAGTGCTACGCAGTTGCAAGCGGCCATCTCAGCCGCGGATATCGCCACGGTAGGAACGGCGCAGGTGACGGTGTTCAACCCGGCTCCCGGTGGAGGCACTTCGGGCACCTTGGCGCTCGCCATAAAAAGCCCTCTGGCGTTCGTATACGTGGGGGACTATACCAATGGCCGGGTGGTGAAGTTCGACAGCAACGGCAATTTCGTCGCCAATATCGGCTCCGGCATGTTAAACGGGCCCTCGGGCATCGGTGTTGACTCCAGCGGGAATATCTATGTGGCGTGCATCTACAGTAAAAAGATATTCAAATTCGACAGCAGCGGCAACTTTGTCACCTCATGGGGCTCATGGGGCAGCGGCCAGCTTGGATACGCGGACCGTGTCTTTGTCGACAGCAATAATAATGTCTGGGTGACGGAAGTGTACGGCGCTCGTGTGCTGGAATTCGATAGCAACGGCAATTTCCTCATGCAGTTCGGCTCCGCCGGCACCGGCACCGGCCAGTTAAACGATGCCATGGGCATCGCCGTTGACAGTTCGGGCAACGTCTATGTCGGGGACAACAATGGCAGCAATGGCCGTGTGCAGAAGTTTAACAGCAGCGGCAATTATCTTCTGACCTTCGATACGCTGTTCGAGAACCCCGTCGGCATTGTCTTCGATCTCAGCGGCAACGTGTGGGTGGTGGGCAATGCCTATTGGAAGGTCTTCAAGTTCAACACCAGCGGCACTTCCCTGAGCAACTTCAATGAGGCCGCCGGCAATGGCGAAGACATGGGCACCGACAGCAGCGGCAACCTATACATTGTGGATACCCTAAACAACCAGGTGCTGAAATACGACGGCAATGGCAACCTGCTGACGACCTTCGGCACCGGCGGCTCCGGCAATGGCCAGTTTAACTGCGGCAACTACTTTTGCGGCATCGGCGTTAGGTGATTGCGCCAACATCGTTTGCCCGTCGCCATAGAATTTAAGTCTCGGGTGCCAGGCGCTCCACGATGTAAGAGTTCAGGCTTTTGCTTTTTCGCCTGGCTTCGAGCGCGATCCGCCGATGTACCTCGGGCGGTAATCGTAAACTCAGCGTCCCCGAGAATGGCTTTTCCGGCGCTTCTTTCCGCTTGGCGCAAAATTCCAGGTAGTCGTCTATGGAATCCTTGAAAGCCTTTTTGAGCTCTTTCACGGACGCACCCTGAAAGGTGATCACATCCCGCGTGTTGATCACTTCGCCGCTGAAAATGCCGGCTACTTCATCGAATTCGGCCACGGCTTCATAGCCCTTGTAAGTCATCGGTCTTCGCTCCCTGCTTCGATTCCTGCCTCTACCAAGAACCGGCGCACCGCTGCCACGGCGCCCCGATCCGTTTCTTTTTGCGGGTGCGGCCGATGGAACACGGCGCGAACCCCGTTAAGCGCAACCCGCACACGGGAACCGCGCCCCTCGCTCACCTCTGCCCCCAGGTGGATCAGCGTCTTTTCGATGTCCGACCACGCTATGCTGGCCTGCCTCTCGGTCACGGTGAAGTGGTACCGCCCGAGGACATTGAAAGTGCCGGCTCCGCAGTGGCGATAGCCGCGCCAGATCCCGGCTTGAGCTCGAAACCTGCCGATCCGTCTCTCACCTTCTCAGGGCCAACTCGAAATGAACGCCTTCCGTCTTTTGCAGAGCGGATAGGATGCTGGAAAGGTTCGCGGCCGAAGGACTGCCCTTTGGCCCAAGCATGCGCATAAGGCTCTTGGCCGGGATGCGCGTGCGTTTTTCGAGGTCCTGAAAACCGACCGTAGCGTTGACATAGTCGCGAAGCACAGCCTTGCCGGTCGCAAGGTCGCCGTTGATGAAGCATTGGGCGGCCTCGCGCAGGAGGGCATGTCGGAAATCCTGATCGCGCTGCGCCCGCGCCCGGATGGTTTCCTTGAAGTCATGGGTAAGGGGCATTAGTGGGTCTCCTGTTTCTTCCTTCGTTTGTAGTCGGCCCAGCATTCCTGCGCCGCCGCGATATCCTTTTGCTGCCGCTTCTTCGTGCCGCCGCCGATTAGGATGACAAGGCGGTGGCCGTCCTTGCCGAAATAAATGCGGTAGCCGGGGCCGAAGTCGATCCTGTATTCATAAAGGCCGCCGCCGGCGCCCTTGGCGTTCGAGAAGTTTCCTTGCTCCATGCGTGTAAGCGCGATGGTCACCTTGGCGGCGGCTGCCGAATCGAGCTCTTCGAGCCAGGCGGCGAAGCGTCTATTCCCGTTTTCGTCAATGTAGCCGCGAAGCTCGAACATTCAAGAATTATAGTAACAACGTTGTTACCACTGTCCAAGTGCGCTGGCTGGCAAGGACGACACCCTCGACGCGATCCGGCGGGAACGTGAGGCAAAGTTTCTTGGAAACATCCCCAGGTGAGGATTTTTCTTGATACCTCGATCCTGATCCCGTTGTTTTACGGCGATCATCGCCCCCCGTGGTTCCCTTGCCCGGTCCCTCCTAAGCCGTGCACACTTGCGGCACAGCAGATCGGCCCCGCCCGCAGCAGGGGGCGGAGCTTTGGTGTTATAGCCAGGGGGCGAAGTTCGCCGCCCACTTGTATTTCAATCTCCCTGAACGTCGAGGCCGAGGTGATCGCAGGGGGCGTCGTTGAGATCCTGACGGACACCGAGATAGCGCTCCGTGGTCAGGATGGTGGCGTGGCCCAGCGACAGTTGGATCTGTTCCAGGGCGGCGCGGCCTTTGTGCGCCAGCTTGGCGAAGGTTCGTCGCAGGTCGTGCGGCGCCGCCTGGATCCCCAGTTGCCGGGCGTAGGCCTGCACCGTCATGAAGACAGATTGGGGGGTCATGCCGGCGTGCATGATGCGGTCGCCCTTGTTGATCGAGTGGAGGATCCTGCCGGAGGACAGGCCGGTAGCCTTCCCCCAATTCTCAATTGCCACTTGGGCCCATCCGGGCATGGGGACGGTGCGCACGCGGCCGCCCTTGCCTTTCAGATCCACGATCGCCCAGCGGCCGTCGCGCTGCTGCACGTGCTCGAAGGTCAGGCCGGCCACTTCGTTGCGGCGCAGGCCGCAGCCCAGCAGGAGAGCGACGATGACGCGGTCGCGTTTGCCTTTGAGCGTATCCTGATCGGGGGCGGCGATCATCTGCTCGGCCTGTTCCTTGGCGAGCCAGTTCCCTGCCCTCACACCCAGCGCTTTAGCTCCGCGGACGCGTGCGATCCCGGCCGCCAGGTCCGGCGCCAGGAGCGCGTTGTCGGCGGCTTCTCGAGCCAGTTTGCGGATGGCGGCGAGGCGCACGTTGATAGTCGAAGCCGCCAGGCCGTCCGCCTCCAGTTTCACGCGGTATTCCTGGACGACGGCTTTGCGGAACGGTCCCCGGGGCGCCGCGCGATACCAGCCCAGGAAATCATCCAGGGCTTTGCCGTAAGCTCGCCGGGAATGCGGTGAGGTGACACTGTTGAGGACCAGGGCTTTAAGACGGCCCAGATCATCACCTGGCGGCAAAACGGGGACCAGCGACACTTCGGGAGGATCAGCCATGGTGCTGCTCCTGGCGGAAGCAGGGGGAGGAGAGCCGGGGCCCGATGCGGCTGCCGTAGCGTCCGGGAGTTCCCTTGCGCGACCGGAAATGACCCTTCACGGCAAAAGCGGAAGAACGGTGATCCATGGCTGATACCGGATAAAATCTGATCCGTTGTTCGTCAGCAGATACGGTGCGCCGGGTTTCTCCACCATTTCCAAGAGCAGCGCCGTCACTCCGCGGTCTTCCTCGGCCATTTCGAAGCTGTTCTCGAATTCCCGCACGGTTTGGGCCACAAAGGCCGCCGGTGGCAGCGGCGCCAGGAATCCGGGCCTGGTCGTGACCGCCACAAACTCCCGCAGCACCTGGCGAGTGGTCCACCAGCGGACCGCCGCCTGCTCGAACTCCGCCATGCGCCGCCGTGCGGGCGCGTGCTGCTCGAAATGACTGAAGGAAGGTGACATACACCAAAACGTTGGGGTCCGCCAGAATCGGGCTACCGGCCGTCATCGCCGTAAATCTCTTCCCGACGGAAGCTCCTGTTTGGATCTATGGGCCCGGCAGGGAAAGTGGGCAACGAAAGGATGCTGGGGCGACCGGCTCCAGGCTCGGGTGCCGGTTTGACGATCACGGCTTCGCCTTGGCGTTCGGCCTCGAGCCTGGTACGAGGGGGAGCTTGGATGAGAGCGGCGGGCAGGAGGAGATCGCCCGATTCGGTAACTTCAAGGAGCATACAGGTTCGCTTTCGGGCCGCCGCAGGCAGGGAAAACGCCTCGCCTGAGTGCCTGGAGGGTAGTGTAGCACGGCTTGTAGATCGCTTTCTACAAGTGGTCTTATCATACGCTATTTCTCAAGAATTTTGCGCAGATGCGCACTAACATAAAGCAGGAGGTCTCATCCCTCGTGCCTGCCCAACCGGCCTGATTTCTGCGGCTTCCGGAGATTCTGGAAGCGGTGGCGCGCTGCGGACGGCCCGTAGTGGACCGCGTTGGGTTCGAACGGCCCTTGCGGGTGCGCTGCCGCCGTGCCATCCAGCTGCTGCACCGTTTCGGGGGTCTGCCAGACCGGCAAGACGTTCCTGCTCGACCACGGGCAGCGCTTCGAAACTGGACCACGAGTCGCCAGCCGGGATTACATCTTCGAGTTCCGGCGCAAGCAGCGCCTGGCCGAATCCATCGAACAGCTTGGAGCGGCACTGGGCCGCTGCCGAGGTGATGGCTGGTCAAGTTTGCCCATATACCTCCTCGAGACGTTTGGCCTCTTCGGCTTTCTCGCGGCGGTAGCGGGCGAAAGGCTCTCCCTCGAAATACTTGGGCAGTTGCTGGATCAGCAGGCCGACAGGGTTGTCCACATTGCGCATGCGTAAGATTCGTCGGCACTGAAAAGCGGCCAGTTCGGCGATTTCCTCGTCGCTGGCATCCGGGGCATGTTGCCGGCACTTCCGGATCACAAGAGCGACGGCGTCGTCGTCAATCATCCCCAGCACGTTTATAATCGCGTTGCACACGAGAGGAGACACTTCCGACGACGATGTTTTTCCTAAAGCATGTCTGTCTAATAAGGAGGAGGGGTGCGATTCACTCCGTAGTGCTTGATGCGATTCGCTACCAACAGATGGTAGTGATTCACTCTGTAGCGATTCCGCCTCCGGAGAAGAATCGCTACGTAGCGATTCACTACGTAGTGTTTTCTCGACTTCAGCGGTGGGTACGAACACCACCCCGCGGCTCCGCACCACCCACTCCATGCCGGCCGTCCTCCTTCGTTCCAGGATCTGCCGGAACGTGAAGCCATGATAAGTCCGTGGCGCCAACTGGTGCATATTTCGTTCCTTAGTCTGTTCGATCGCCAGTTTGGTAATGAGGCCCTTCAGGTTGTTGCGAACGTTGGTCCGGTGCATGACGGCGGCCTCGGCCAGATCGTCCATAGAGACCGACAAGAGCCAGGATCCATCTGCCAGGACCCGTCCCTTACGCTTGACTAAACGGACCATAGTATTGAACAGCCGGTCTTCTCCTGCCGTGTGGCCATCCTGGACTAGGATGCAGCGATGATACCGGCGCTTCCCCGCCCCAGGCACATCGATCGTCTGGGTATGGGTAGAGAGTGGAACACTACGGAGTGAATCACTACGTAGTTCTTCGCCGGGCACTTTAATTGGTTCACCAGTAACCTCTGTAGATTGAAGAGAATAACTTGATCCACTACGTAGTGAATCACTCGGCAGTGAAACAGTACGTAGTGAATCGCTACGTAGTGAATCGTGGCTGTCGCCCACCCGCCCCTCTACGGAAGTCACCTTGGCGGCTTTCTCTGCAGCCTTTCTCGCCCTGATTTCGTCACGCGAAGGCAGGGCAGCTAAATCGGCGAATCTAACACGTTCCAGGCTCATGCATTAGCCATCTCGGCAGGCACAGGTACATCTGCGTCCGGCTCCGGAAGGGACGTGGTCTGGGCGGCCTCTTCAATGAAATCCAAGGGCACATATTCCAAGCCGGCCTTGCGGGCCCGACGATAAGCATGAGCGCAGATGATCACGATGGCGCGTGGCACACCTTGCGTCAGATCGTAAACCCTTTCCATTCCGCGCATATCAAAGGGATTCGGCACTCCGGCGCGCTGGCACCGGAAGGTGATCATTCCGGCCGTTTCCTCAGCCGACAATGGCCGGATATGACAAGGCGCAAAGATCCGGCTCTTAATGGCCTTATTGCGCTTCATCAGCAGCCGGTCCCGCAGATCCATCTGGGCCGCCACCACCAGTTGGATCAGCTTCAATTCGTGGGTCTCAAAGTTGAGCAACCCGCGCAGCACTTCCAGGACATGGTCGCTCATCAGTTGGCCTTCGTCGATGAAGACTATCACCGTGCGGCCTGCCTGGTATTGCTCCACCAGGAAAGGCTCGAAGGCCTCTTGTTGGGCCGCCAGCGAGCGCTTTGCCGGCTGGCCGAAATCGCCGCAGATCTTCCGTAGGAAGGCGAACGGGGAAGGGTAGTTGGCCAGGGTAACGAGCGTGGTCGCGAAGTTCTCTTCCTGGCTGGAATACTCGGCATGCAGGAACCGCAACACGGTGCTCTTCCCCATGCCGACATCGCCAAGGATGAAACCAAGACCCTGTTGATCCTCAATCATTTGACGGGTCAGATCCAGGGTGGAGCGCAATGACGGTGTCAGGTATAGCCAGTTCGGGTTTGGCGATACGGTAAACGGCAGCATTACCGTCTACGTTACACCCAGACTTACCGATAATTCAATATTTATATTGGGGCAGGAAGGCGCGCCATCGGGACCTGCCGTTGCCGACATCAGCGCAGTGAGAGGGCGCGGCGCCACGTGCTAATGCCTTCTTCTCGGCCGCTTCCCAGGGTCCACCACGAGCCAGCCCGAGGAGGCCAGGGCGGCCCAGCAAGCGAAGATAGCGACCGCAATCAAGCTCCAGGTGGCCATTGAGGTCAGCGGCTGTGAACGGTTTCCTCTGAGATAACTCATTGTCGTTGTTCCATCAGAACGTCGTAGACTTCTTCCGTATCCATACCCTTGAAGGCCAGGTGAAAGTGCTTCACGACCTTGGTCACGTTGCGGCGGGTCAGGGCCTGGCCTTGGGGAAGGAAGTACTGCAGGAACGGCTTGGTATCGGGATTGATCAAGAGCGGATTCCTTCCCACTCCCACCACCGGCACATGCCCGCGGCAAATCATGACCAAATACTTCATCAGATAGGTGGGATGAAACGCCTCGCACAGCTCCAGGAGTGTGGCCCGGTCATGGGTCTCAGAGTAATACTTCCCGAGTTGATTGATTTCGGCGTGCGGACGCGGAACCGCATCCGTCTTCCATTGGGCGGCATAATGACTTGCCGGCAGGGTGATGGATCTCATTGCAGACCTTTCCTCGTGCCCCCACGTGGTGAAGTCTGCTTGCGGGCGGCCGTCTTATGCGGCCTTGGATTTCTTCCTGGTGCCCTTGGCCTTGGGCGGTTTGCTCAGATCGGCGAGCACCGCGCGCTGCATGTCGTTGGACACCGGAGTCCAGCCGAGCAGGGCGCGCCCGATCATGTTGAGGTTGATGGCGTCGGCAACGTTGTCGTCTTCGCACTCGATTCCGTACTTCTGGAATACCTTGAGCAGGATCAGGTTCTTGTCGCAGTTCCCCTTCCCGGTAAGGAACTTCTTGGCCTGGTTCGCCGGGCATTCTGGCAGGCCAACGTCGCATTCAAGGACGTCACCCCCAACCACCCCGGATGAACTCACGAACTCGGTTTCTTTGATAAGCAGCGTCAGGCGACTGATTCTGGGTAGAGGTAAGGATGCTGACCAAATCGTCACACTCTTCCTTAATCTTCAATCTTCTTCGCTTTTCGCCCGGCGTGCCTTCCAAGCGTTCACCAGCGCCATCGCGACACAGCCAGTCATGATTGGGATTCCTGTGGCGACCCATCGCGTTTCATCCCAACCGGCAGCATGGACGAGCAGGAGGCCCAGCCCGCATCCGATAAGCCCAGCGATAAGCCTCTTTATAAAAGACGGCATGGTCCCTTCATGGTAGTCGGTTTCTTTTCCGTCTCGGAGAATTCGTAGCCGCAGAACCGGCACTTCCGAGCATCGGCCTTGACCTCCTCCGCGCAATCCCTCGGCGCTCGCCAAGAGTTGACCACTTCCGCTCGTTTAAACTGACCCATGCCGAGAACGCGATTTGGCGCAGTGCAAAGAGGAGGCCAGCGATATCATCCACGCCGAAGGCGTGCGGGTTGATTTTCCATCATCCGCGCCAAGGGCGCGTAACGTGTTCACTTTCCACGGGCGGCCTTGTGTGTTGGGAACGATCCAACCGCCCGGGGCGGCGGCGCCTGGCCTCCCACAGCATTTGGCGCGCGCCAAAACACGGCGTTGCCCCGCGCCAAACGGCTCTTTCGCGCGGCCTGGGTGGGTCACTTTTGGCGAGCAAAACCGGGTAAATTCTCGCGAGTGCCGAAGTGCAATCGGGACATTTCTTCGTCAGGCCAGCTTCCTGTATCGTGTTGATTGCACTGGTGCAGTCAACGGTGACCGTGACCCTGGTCGCAGCGTCCTTTGTCCTCCATGTCCCCCGGGCGGTGTTTTGGAGGGCGCGGGCGTCCCCGACAGGGGAGACGCCCCGCGTCCCGCTTGTGATTCTCCTTATGAGAATCCTTATGTCCAAATCGTCCGTCCCGAAGGCATTGAAAACAGGAACGTTGTCAGATAGCCCATAAACGTATTCCGTGAGTGGGAGGGTAACAAACGCCAGTTTTGGGTGAGTGGGAGGGTAACGATTAGCTTCTCCGGCCCCGGCGCGCGGACAGTTCGTCCACCGTGGGAGCGGTCCCGGATTCGATCCACCGGACGAGGAGCGGGGCGGCGTCCTCTGGGATGGGTTTCTTCCCGTTCTCCCAGAGATCGGGAAGTCGCTGGTATTCTCCGTGACCAGCGAGCAGCCGTGCGCGATGCAAACCGCGGCAATGCTCGCATCCTGGAACGAGATGGCTTTGCCACGCTTCGAGTACTGCGCCTTCAGCAACCCGGCCTGTTCCGCAATCTCCTGGGTGATCCCGAAGAAAAGCAGGCTCCGCATGAACGCCCGCGTCGGCTTCTCCTCGTGCGGGCGCATGCCGGCGTAGATTTCCGTGATCGTGATCGGGCAACTCCACGAGGAGATGCCGATTATTGCGCTTCCGCAGGGCATCGATGATGACGTTGGTGTCGAGCAGGAAGGGTTTCATTTGCTGCGGAACTGTTTCTTGAAGCGCGCCTCGGAGTCGCGGCGCGTTTTGTGGACCCATACCGCGGCCCCCGCCTTGAGTTCGGGGTGGTCCTTATCCTTCCAGGCGCCAGCCGCCTGGCGGAGCGCCTCTTTCTGGCGCGCGATGAGGAGCGCATGGCGAACCGCATCCGCGATGAAGCGGCTCCGGCCGCGCTACTCGACCAGGCGGTCGAGATCGGCGCGGATCTCCTCGGGGAGCGTGATGTGGGTGCGGGATGCGCTCATGGGATCATACTGTTCTTTTCGACTACGCCTTCAGTGTACGCCCCCAAGGCCATCTGTCAAGCCATCTGTCAAGCCCACGGCAGGGGAGATAAACGGCCACTGGCAATGTGTCGCCCATTCTCTGATTCGCGACGGGTGGGCGAAAAGCGTGATATGTCGCTGCCGGACTCACACCATCAACGACGGCCTTGTGATTTTTGCAGCAGCCAGCCCAATACCACACCCGCAGCTCCAACGATGGGCAGCAGCACAAGAGCTTGCTCCCGGACCCACCTCCGCAAGCTCTTCCGGTGTTCGATGGGTGCCATCGTGAACACTCCCCGTCGCCTCAACCACTCGATGATAGCCTCTTGTGTTATACGCGCTAACGAGCGGCGAGCCTGATCAAATGTCGGGTCCTGGTAGCTCGACATGATTGCCAGTTCGACGAACTCGGAGTCGCGGAACTCGCCGCTGTGCAGGTGAGCGTTCCGAACGTCTTGAGGGCGGTGCTCTCTAAGGCGATCAGCATTGGTGGTGCCGAGCAAAGCCTCAACGATTTGGTAAATATTGTGATCTCGGTACTGCCGTTCCACGGGCTTCAGCGACTCGCACGCGACGACCATCAGAGCGTAGCTCAACGTGCTGCGCTCTCTCCAATACATCAGAGCCTCTTGCCACTTCGCCGCGGCCTGTAGAAACTGTCGCTGCTGATCCTCAGTCAATGTGCGATAGGCCTCCCAAAGCTCGCCAATGTCGTCCGGAAGTGATACCTCTTTGGCACTTCCGTCGATTCCGCGTAACGAAAAATCCGGGCGGCGGACCTGGCGCAATGGCACGGAATGGCACGCACGTCTTACGGGCATCTCCTGCGGATTCTCTTGTTCGTAGTATCCACGCTGTCGCACGGCACAATCAGCGGCGCCATTTGGATACGCCCATGTCCAAACGCGGCCGTGTTCGGGGATTTGCACGGCGGTACCCATCACTACGCTTAAGAAAGCCGACAGCTCATCGAGCTGCTTGGTGAAAGCCCATGGGGCGTCCCGAGGTCCGACACATTTCACAAGCGCGTCCACCAAGGATGACCCGCGGCCCGATCAAAGCCGTCTCATCATGCCGGGACGGCGGGCCCAGCCGGTGCGCATCATCAAGCCAAAACTCACCGCGCCACGGCAGGCCCTCATATTCGAGTACCCCCCGCCGGTACACGTGTTCCACGGCGCCGGATCGGCACTGTTCATTGATTCGCTCAAAAAATTCTTGAGTCTCCACGAAAGGCAATCCCGGCTCTCTGGCGAATCGTGCGTGCACTTGCATCGCTCTTCCACGCCTTCGCTCCCAGACAACAGCAAGCTGCGGCTTTTGCATATTGCCAGCATTTATATTGATGGTGCCGCTATTCTCCACTGGCTTCAATCTGTCCCATGCCGCTACAACTCCACTCGCGCCTCGCACACTCGGCATAGAAGTACTGCATCCAGGCGTCCGCCTGCTCACTCAATACCTTGAAGCGGATGGGCCAATTAGCCCGCTCCTCGAAGCGGCGGTCCTTCACCTGTACCATTCCCCCGCTGCTATCCGCGACCATGATCGTGCCTTTCGATTTAGCCTTCGACATTCCCGTTTTCCCGTTCTCTATATTCAATAATACAGGGGCGTGGTCAGGTGTCCTCCCCTGGTCTTGTTCAAACCCTCCGGAGTTTTGATCCTAACGGCCATTCTCTTGACGGCAACACATTCACCCTGTAAGCTTCGCCGTAGTTCCTGCTGCTCCTCCCTGTGCCATTCCCGGCCCGAGAAAATCAGCATCAACACAACCGAAAAACACAAAGAAGGAGAACCTATGTCCGAAACGACGCTCATCGCCGGTACCGACACGTCCGGCAAACTCACGCGGGCGCAACTCGCGCTTGTAGAAACCCCTCAGTCCACCGCGACCCACCAGGTCATTCCGCACATCGACATCGTGCAGGCCCTCGAAGAACAGCTCGGGTTCCGGCACATCGCGATCGCGTCCGAGGAAATACGCCGTCACGAAGGACGGCAAGAATTTCTTCGGCGTGATGACGCTCGATCCCAAGGAATGGACGGCGCCAGCTTCGCGCTGGGCGTCCGCAATTCGCACTCGAAGCTCTTCCGCCTATCCATCGTGGTGGGCATGAGGTTATGGGGAGCTCACCATAACCTGTAGCCTACGGTCATGGCCAGGCGCATGCTCTTGTCGTGCGCATCGCGGATGCCGATGGAAAAACCGGCAGCCGTGCATGAGCTGGTGATCGCTCTGCGAATTGCGTAGCAGGGCTCGCTGGGGTGCCGCACTAGCACCTGGACGCCAGCATGCGGTGGCATTCCCGGTTGCGAGAACACGAGCTGGACCACGGAGCGCCGCCTCGCGGAGCCCCCACTGTTGTTCATGGCCTGCTATGCGCAGTGCTGCCCGCAACTCATCGTGCGACCGTGGGAGCATTTAGGCGATCATGCGAAGGACATCACCGAGTTTTAGGAGTTGCAGCTTCCAACTGGTGGCATACCTGGCAGTTGTCATAGTTCACCAATCCCGTTGAGCAGCCGACTGTCTCTGAGGATGTCGCCCGCACGGAAGAACCCATTACGGGTGGCCCTCCGAAGCTCTCCGTTGGCCGGGCCGGGTATCGGAGGCCCCGAAATAGCGCCCAGCGCCGCCGCCGCAACGGAAATATCCGTCTGCTTCAAGAAAGGCATATTCGGGTGTCCAGGCCTCGCGTAGTCCTGCCGCAGAATGGTCAGCACAAGGCCGAAATCGATCCGTTCGCGGTAGTGGTGATCACGTCGGCGCCGGTCCGCCAGCTTGTCCGACACGAATCTCAAGGCTTGGGGGATGTCCTCTGAGGGCACGACTTTCAAAACTTCCCGGACCGTACTGGCCTCGATGGTGCCACCGATCCGGAGATCCTTCTGGAACAAGTGGAGCCAGTCCATCACCTCCGCTTCCTGTGGTGTCAGAGGCTCAGCTTCCGCCTTGTTAGGAGAGGGGCAGGCAGGGCAGGCCGGAATCACATCTCGGGTCTCGCACGCGCCCGCGCGTTCTGCCTGCTCTTCCTTTTTACTCTTAACTTCACTTAAGGACGACACATCTGTCGCACTCACTGAGGACGACGCATCCGTCGCACTAACACAGGACGACACATCTGTCGTACTGCAGGGCGACGCATCTGTCGCACTATGCGGCTCCTTGTGTGGCGGGTCGTCCAGGTCCGGATGCCAGAGGAAGGTGTAGGTGTTCGACTTGTTGAAGCCGCGCTGCCTGGCCGTAATGAATCCGCCATTGGTCAACTCTGCCACATACCGCTGGACCTGGCGGGGCGAGCAGCCCAGATCAGTCCCCAGCGTCTGGCAGGACGGGAAGCACACGCCGTTGGCACCGGCATAGCGCGCCAGCCGCGCCCAGAGGAGCTTCGCGCCGCCAGAAAGACGGCGGTTGGCCAGGATCACGTCTGGGATAAAACTACCGGAGCGGAACTGGCGGTGTGGAATGAACTTTTGGCCCGGAACCAATGATGTCGGTTGGGTTTGTTCCGGGGCATTGATTTGTTTCGACTCTCGGGGTACACTCGTACCTTGCGGAAGCAGTGGAGACATTGTAGCCTGCTTTCGTTCAGAGGCCGGTTGTTTGCCGCAACTGGCCTCAAGTATTTTCCGCTCGATTAAAACACAGGCGAGTCACTCGTGGGAAGTATAGGGGCTGCGACTGCTGCCGCCGCAGAGCCAGGATCGATTCGCCCGGCAGTCGCAGCGGTTCGGCGTCACCACTCCTGTGACCGCACTCCACCGCCCCTCAGATTTCATTCACGCGGTTGTCGCCGCATCCGGTATCTTGTGCTCAAATATTTCCGCATTTTTTAATGGAAGTATGCGGCTGTGGCGAAGCGCTGGTCCGCCACAAAACGCGCGAGAAGCAGCGCTTTTTCCGCGTCGGCCATGGCGCGAAAGTTGAAGAGCGTGGCCGCCAAGGTCATGCGGCATGAAGCGGACCGGGCTGCTATTCCCGAAATCGCAAAGGTGATGAAGGCTCACCTCGCGTTTTTGCAGAAGGACTCGGAACTGGCCAAGGCATTCTGAGTCCGTGAGTGCCCAACCATCGAAAGGAGTCGCAAATTAAATTAGAATGAATCACTCGTGTCCAAAACAGCAGTTACTCTGAGTGACTTCGCCAATTCGTATATTTTGGGCGTGACATCCACGCTGCAGGCCGCGGTCCACCGTCTTCGCTGCCTTGCGTTGGGGCGGCC
>Ga0316363_10002505_pt1 | contig 14006 bp, 7 predicted proteins | sample Sb_taG_3_FD_200459 | JGI IMG/M metagenome (GOLD analysis project Ga0316363, IMG submission 200459) | Peat soil microbial communities from Weissenstadt, Germany - Sb_50d_a_PC metaG (v2) (version 2) | ecosystem: Environmental > Terrestrial > Soil > Wetlands > Peat | place: Germany: Weissenstadt...
CGGAACCGCCCCGGTCGTTGCCGTTGTAGGGTGCACCGAAGGTCACCAGATTGGTGACCAGGCCGTTGCGGTAATTGAGACTGCCTGCCGGATAGGGGGCGTATCCCCACTTGTGGGGGTCAATAGTGACGCTGTCGCAATGGCGTACAGCCTGCAGTTGCCCGATGGTGTGATCACTCAGCAGCACGCCGTCGGTGTCGAAGAGTTCAGCTGAGGGTTCGTCGGTCAGTCCATAGGGCCTGCGAATTGCTGAGAGCAGGTATCCACCCCAGGCGGCATCGGCATGGATGTTGAAGTCCATGAAGGGGCCGTCACCCCCATGGCGCAACTCTTCCCGCAGCGCGATGATCTCGCGCAGCGGGTCGACCGCTCCTTCCATGGTGCTGCCGATGACGGCGACCACTTGCAGCACCGGCATCCGATTCCGTCGGCACGCCTCCAGGGTTTGCCTGAGCTGTGCCATGTCCATCCGGCCATTGGCATCGACGAACACGTTTAGCATCCCCTGCCGGTCGGGTCCGGATTGGCAGCCGAGCCCTAATATGGCAGTGGATTTCGGCCAAGAATAGTGCTTGGACGATGGTACGATCACCGCCGGCATCTGCACGCTATCGGCCGCCAACCGGATGCACAGCGGATAAAAGCCCCGCACCGACAGGGCGTAGTTCTCCAATAGGCACGTCCACACCCGCCGCTCCAGGGACGGGACGTCCTTATCCCCAGCCGTATTTCCCTTCCGGTGCTCGGCGATCCGACGCGGGAAGGAGAGGATGGAATCGCAGTCCAGGTTGAGCAGGAACCACGCATCGACCCGCTCGTCGAGCATGCAGAAGGCCGAGCCATCGGGGGCAGTGAACCGGATGTCCGCCGCCGCACGTAGGGCGTCTTGCACCTCCGGATCGGCGTACGGGAAGGGCTTCCTTTCCAGGCTGTCGGCATCCGCAATGGCGTCACGCACAGCGACAGCAAAGAATTTTAACTCGCGGGTGGACCAGACCGACTCCATGTTGGCGACGGTACCGTCGCAGGTGAGATGGCTCCATGGCTCGGGATCCCGGCTAAAGCCGATCATGTAGCAGAGGTCACGCCCCACTATGTATTCCAACATGGTCGTCGCCGGCGACACCTGCGATGCCACGTTGTTCGGGTTCAGCAGCATCGTGGTGAAGTAGCCGATGATGGCCGGCAGAGTCACATCCCAGTTCATGTGACCCTGATAGCGCATGCTGTAGAATGGCAGGTAATACCGGCTGAGGAACTCACGCAATGTGCGGGCGGTCTCCTTGATGCGCGCCACCATCACCTGATAGTGCTCCGATTCCATGACCTGCTTGTTCATGGGCACTGGGTCCTCGGGATGGAACATCCGGCGCCCGGCGCAGATTCCGGCGATGGCCTCGAGTACCTCCCCGGTGAGCAGACGCTCGTTCTCGGCCTTATTGCCGAGAAAGCACGCGGCGATTCCGTTGTGGCTGTAGCCTTCGACCTGTGCCTCCCGGAAACGATCGATGGCGGGAATGCCGCTATGGACACCCAACGTGAGGTTGCCATCCACGTCCCTGCCAAGACCCAACCAGCCAAGTGTTGCACCAAGTCTGCGCATGTCTATCCGCCCCTCGAAGTGCGCGAAAGTGGAACTCAGCGTGCATTACTTTACCGACTCTCTATAGCCACAGCTTAGTACCCAAAGCCTTCGAGCTGATCCCGGCTGCCGAACATGCCGTTCCGAAGGAAGACCACGACCTGTGCCGGTATGTGTTCACAGAGTTTCAAGATCGACCGGCGGGGACGACTTCAATGGGCCGGTCGCAGTGGAGGAGGACCCAGTCGCCGTTCTCAGCCAGGGCCTCGCAGCCGAGATTGCGAAGGAACTGGAGGAGCTGATTCTCCAGGTCCGGTTGTTCGGTCGCAAAATCGCGTGGCTCTTCCTGCGTTTCGGGGGGTTACAACTGGGAATTCGCCGCAAGTCCTTTCACGGAAGGTGCTTACGCGATGAGGCGGGAGCGACACGCATCTCGCCGCAACTGTCTTCTATACAGCCGTCTAGGACCATCGTCTACCGACCACCCCCCGGAATGCAGGATGAGCCAAACTCTAACTTGCCACATTTCAGAGGGAAGGGGGCGAGGAGTTCGGGGGCGGGAACTAGGGCCGCTGGTCCCGTCCCCGGAGGTCCTGAGTCCCATCCAACCATCCGTCCTCGCGGTCGATCCTCGTCGGTGGCGCGCGCAAAGATTCAGATGAACCATAATGGTTGTTCCGGGTGCCACTGACGAGGAGTCGAGGTGTGACCACTAGATCCCCAACATGAGCCAGTTTCTTTTTGCACCCTGCGACCGAGGAGGTCCTGACCGGAGTGCTGCAGCGAAGGTCTGCCAGCACCACTCCCCTGACCGGTGAAATTTGGTACAGTCTGGCGAGGGGGATGGGCGGAAAGTAGACTATACGTTCCGAACACTGTTATAATAAGGTCGTCACTGGTCCGAATCACTGCGTCGATTGCAATTTTGGGGTTGAATCAAGTAGGGCCGGAGACGGGCGAAGGGGGTGGCCACCCGTGGCCGTCACCTCGCCCTGCAGTGACCATCCCGCAGCATCTTATAGCCGATACGGTCGGGGTGCCAGTCCAGTCATTGTCCCCGGGCCCATGTCCAGGCGGTGCATGTCACGGCTGCGGCTTCCCAGCGCGAGAGGACTCCAACGACGGGGGTGCCGTGCAATGACCGCAATGACTTCCACAGATGAGGGTCGGGGTTCAACCGTCCTCTGGCCCCGACACCCACAAGGTCCAAGCACAAGCTTCAGCTCAAGCTCCGAGCCGGCCGGCACATCAGCCCGACGTCTTCATCTGCTACAGCAATAGCGACCGGAATAAAGTCGAGGAGCTCATCCAGCGACTTGAGGCCGAGAGCCTGGAAGTCTGCGTAGACTACCGTGACATGCCGGTCGGCGCATCCCCCCAGCACTGGATGGAATGGCAGGTGGAGCATTGCCGCCATGTGTTGCCCGTGATGACGCCCAACTGGCTCAAGAGCGACTGGACCGCGTTCGAGGTCATGCTGGCGGAGGACCCGACCGGTCGGCGGGACCGGCTCACGCCGGTGTTGCTCGAGACGTACGACCTGCCTCCGAGGATTAAAGCCGTCCGCAACTTCGCGAACCTGACCGACCCCACCATCGCCAGCAGCGAGTGGGACCGGTTGATCAAGACCCTCCGCGAGGAGGAGCCCCGACCCCGAGCCCCCGACCCCGAGCCTCCGACCCCGAAAGGCCTGCGCGACCTGATCGCGCTGCTCCAGACGCCTGAGGTCTGGAACAAGGTAGTGATGTTCAAGGAGGTGTTCCGGACGGCCTGCACCCAGATCGCGCTGGTCTCCGAGTTCAAGATGCTGCACGACAAGCTCCAGGATCTTCAGAACGTCTACCGGACCATAGACGCCCACCTGAGTCGGGGGGCGGGCTCGGGCGAGCCGAACTGGGATTACCTCGACGTGGAGGGCCAGAACCTGCTCTGGCTGCTCGACGACCTGGTGAAGGCGGCGCGGGGCGTGTCGTCCGCCGCCAAGGAGAGCCTCTGGGTCGTGAAGCTCGAGTCGGCCGGGAAGCTCTTCTCCCAGGTGGTCGCCGACCGCAACAAGGTCAAGCTCAATTCGGCGTGCACGATCATTGATGAAACCGTCGTGAAGCGGCTTTCTGTATTCAACCGGTGTCTGATCGACGCGGTCTGGGTGCTGGACCTGCCGTTGCTTGTGGGCTGCCTGTCGGAGGTCCGGAGGAAGCTTGAGGGGATACCGCTGGACGAAACCGCGTCGAGGCGGCGCGAGGGCTTCATCAAGGGTCTTGATGCGCTGACCGAGATGAGCGAGAAGTGGGCGACCCAGGTCGCCCGGCACGACGATTTCCAGAACATCGAGGACGAGCTGATCACGGCCCACGGGGCGATCGGGGAGGACTTCGACACCTTCCTGATTCTCTGGGCGCCGGTCTGCGAGGTGATCCGGGGCGCGGGGGGCGACGCCTGGCCCGAACCGCTCCGAGCCGCGGCCGATGCGGTGAGCGCCGCCGCGGGCGACCGCAACCCGTCCGAGACCACAACGCTCTTCCAAAAGTTCCGGAATCAACTCGCAGGCCGGAAACAGGGACATAGCGGTTTATGAGACGAGCAGGTACGACCGCGGCGCGAGGCTATAGATTATCCGCGCTGGCATCGTACCCACGTTGCGTGACGGGGACTGCAGCGATGGGAAAGAGCGCGACGCAGACACGGGGGGGCTTCCCGGGCCGGAGCGTCGGCCGGGGGGCGCTCACAGTCCGGTCTCTCGGGGTGTGGTCTTCCCGGGTCGGCCGCGCGGGCGGGGGCACGACTCCAGGCCCAGGCGTTCGGCCGTCGCGCCGGTCCACGGCTCGACGCCGTAGGGGCGGCCGCGGAGGACAGTCCGGCGGAGGTTCGCCAGGTCGCCAGCCCGCCGTTCTGCAATAACGCCCACATCGCGTCGGTCTGATCGTGGACCCGGTCCCGATGTTCGCGTGGGGGCAGCGACCTGATCGTGTGACCGGGCACGATTCTTGCTTCTCGAGGCAAGCCGGAAGCTCCTGAAGGAGTGTGCTCGTACAGCACCCGGCCCCGGAACGTGTCTGCAGACCGCGTCTCACGCAATCCACTTGACCCGACGGGGATCGAGCTGGACGATCTCGATCGGATCCGGCTTCCCCCTGAGTTGACAGACCGCGCGTTCCTCGCCACGGACTCTGCTGGAGACATGGCTCCAGGCCGCGGGGCTGAGGTTGACACACCCCGGTCGGCCTTGGCTCTCGAGCCGAGAAGCGATATTGACGGTATCTCCCCAGAGATCGAAGAGGAACTGGCTCCGGCCCAGGACCCCGCAGACCACGGTCCCCCAGTGCAGGCCGACTCGGAGATCGAATCCGAGCGGTCTCGAGTGATCGTCGACGAGGCCCTGCGTGTACTCGATCATTTTCAGGCCCAGTCGCACGCAGGAGAGCACCGCATCGGGGGGCGAATCCAGCAGTCCGGCCGCCGCCATGAATGCGTCGCCGATCGTCTTGATCTTCTGGACCTTCAACTCGCTGGCCATGCTTTCCCAGGCTTCGAACATCGTCCCCAGGTGCTGGACCACGATCTCGGGACGAGTCTCATGATAGTTGCAGAACCTCGTGAAGCTGACGATGTCGGCGAAGATAACCGCGACCCCTTCGACCCGGCGAGGACGCACCGTCCCGTCGCGGATCAACTCGTCGACGACCGGGTTGGGGAGGATGGCGTGGAGGAGCTCGTCGTAACGCCGGTGCTGATGCTCCGCGATGTCGCGTAGCCGCTTCTTCTCGAGAGAGTTGTCGACTCGGGCTTTGAGGATCGCTGGGCTGTAAGGCTTGGGGAGGTAGTCCTCGGCTCCCATCTCAATGCAACGCGTGATGCCACGCAGGTCGGAGTTGCCCGAGATGACGATCACCGGCAGATCCTCAAGACCTCGGTCACTCTTGAGCTGTTCGATCACGCCGAAGCCGTCGACCTCGGGCATCGCGATGTCGGTAAGCACCAGGTCGAAGGGGCGGGCATTCAGCGCTTCGAGTGCCTCGCGGCCGTTGGACGCCTCCTCGACGAAGTGCTTCTGCTCGCGCAGGAAGCCACAGATCTGTTCGCGGATGCCCTCGTGATCCTCTGCGACGAGGATCCGGCCCGTCACGAGGGCCGGAGCGGTGGGGAACTCCAGGCCGCTCGCCCCCTCGGCTCGCCCCCGCAGGTAGCCCGGTACCTCAGACCGGAGTTGAGTGGCGGTACCATCGACCAGCTCGAGGGCCTGGTGGCCGAGGACTCGCAGTTGGTTGATCTCGTCGAGGTAATCTTCGAGGAAGAACTTCGACGCGATCCGCCGCAGGTCGTCCGCGTTCCCGAGGATGACCGTCAAATGGTTGCGAAAGTCATGGTTCACCGCCTTAGCGAGCGCGTCTCCCTCGGCGTTTCCGGGACGAACGACCGCCCGGGTGTCGGCGGCCAGGATTCGCCCATGCTTCTTGATCGCGGCCAGGGCTCGGGCCGCCGGCCGGCATTTCCAGACCTTTCCGTCGAGGAGCGACGTCATGTCGACCAGCGTATTGAACACGGCAAGAAGTTCGTGACGCCGCCGGACGATGTATCGCCGTCGGCACCGCGTTTCCGAGCCCCGGCCCTCGGACGTCGCGCTCGCCGCCGACTGTACTGACCTCCGCGACTTCACGCTCGGGTCCGTGCTCACGGGGCTCCCTTCCCTTCCACGAAACTCCCGACTTTCTCCAGGAGCTCATCGTAGTTGAACGGCTTGGTGATGTACTCGGCGAAGCCCTTCGCGCGTGCCAGCTCGCGATGCTCGGAGAGTTGGGCGTGCGCCGTGAGCGCGATGACAGGGACGGAACGGGTCGCGGGGTCGGCTTTGAGGAGCCGATTCGTCTCCCACCCGTCGATGCTGAACTCTCCGAGGTTGAGGTCCAGGAGGATCAGGTCCGGGCGTTCCGAGGCCGCGAGGGCCAAGCCGGTATGCCCATCGGTGGCGTGGACCATCTCGTGGAGGCCGTCCTCCTCGAGCCAGCGGCGGACCAGCTCCGCGATATCGGGCTCGTCCTCAATATATAAGATCCTAGCCATGACCCGCCTCCGTCGTGGGTGTGGAGACCCGCCGCCGCCGAACGGCCACGAGGTAGCGGATCTCGCGGAATAACTCATCGCGGTCATGCGCGCCCAGACTCATGATCTGGTCAACCTGCTCCTTAATGGGGTCGAGGTCCTCGGCGGAGGCCCCCTCGGCGGTCAGGACCACGATCGGGATCGACTCACAATCGGGGTTGTTCCGGATCTCGGCGATGAGCTGACGACCGTTGATCGAGGGGATCATCACGTCGAGGAGGATCAGATCGGGGGTACCCAGACTGAGCCGGCGGAGGGCATCCCCGCCGTCGGGGGCGGTCAGCACCTCCCAGCCCTGCTCGCGAAGCATAGTGCTGAGGCGATCCTGCTTCTTCGGGTCATTCTCGACGACGAGGATTCGCGCCGGCGGGCCGCTGTCGAGGTGCTGGTGAAGGAATCGCGAAAGGCGCTCCCGGGACAATGGCTTCGTCACGTAGTCCTGGGCCCCGAGGTTCAGCCCACGCTCCTTCTCCTCGATGATGCTGGCGACGATGATCGGGATCCCGGCCGTGCGGGCATCCGCCCGGAGGGCGGCCAGCACCCCCCATCCGTCGATGCCGGGCATGACGATGTCCAGGACGATCGCCGACGGCACGAGTTGCTTTGCCAGGCGGATGCCCTCTTCTCCGTTGAGCGCCGTCTGCGTCCGGAACCCTTCCTCGACCAGATTCCGCCGGATGAGGTCACCGATGGCAGCATCGTCATCGACGACGAGGACGAGCCCGGCATCCTGGCCCTTGGCGGGCGTCGGAGACTCGGCCGCGGGAGTCTCGACTGACGCGGGTTGCGGGGCCGGTTGTACGGCCGGCGGGCCGGCGATCGGGGCTTCCGAGTGAGCGGCGCTGACTTTCGCGGGGAGGCTCACCGTGAAGATCGACCCCTTGCCCAGTTCGCTCTTGACGGAGATCGTGCCGCCCATGGCCTCGCAATACAACATGCAGATCGACAGCCCGAGGCCGACACCCGGTGCCGATGGACCCGGCGAGCTACTGGTCTGGAAGAACCGCTGGAAGAGGAACTTCTGGTTCTCCGGCGAGATGCCGGGTCCCGTGTCCCGGACTCGGAAGATGATCTGGTGCTGGTTGCCGACGGACTCGCGCTCCACCGTGAGGGTGACGGTACCGTTGTGGGTGAACTTGCAGGCGTTGCTGAGCAGATTCATCAGGATCCGCCAGACCTTGACCTTGTCCGCAGTCATACATCCGACCCCACCCTCCGCGGGCTGGAATTCGATGACGTTGCGATTCTTCTTGGCGATGGAGCCGATCCCTTCCATCCGGTCCTGGAGCATCGCGACCACGTCGAAGTCCTCGATGTCGAGGGCGATGCCCTTTTCGCCCATGGACCGGCTGAGGTTGAGCAGGTCGTTGATCAACTCGAGGAGGTCGTTGCCTTTTTTCACGATCAACTTGAGGTCGTTGATGAAGGCCTCTTGCTTCGCGCGGCGGGCCTGGCGGAGGAGGTCCTCGCTGTATCCGAGGACGATCGACAGGGGTGACCGCAGGTCGTGGGCCACGTTCGCGAGGAAGATCTCTTGCTGCTTCATCGCCTGGTCGGTGGCCTCCTTGGCCACCCGGAGCTCGTCGAGCGCTGTCCTGAGGTCGTCGGTGCGCTCGCGGACCCGGCGATCAAGCTCCTTCTGCTCTTGGAGCAGTTGCCCCTCGCGTGCCGCGACCTCGTCAACCATGCGCTGGAAGGCGCGGGCCAATTGTCCGGACTCGTCGGTGCGGGCGACGAGCGTGTCCAGTTCTAAGTTATAGTGATAGTGACCCGACTCGACCAGGGCCGCCGCCTCGGTGAGGCGATGGATCGGCCCGATGACGTGATCGGCCAGCACGGCCAGGAACCACAGCATCGCCACCAGGAAAACCGCGCCGATCGCCAGCGAAATCACCGCCGACCGCCGCGCGAGAGCGCTAATGCTGTCCTCGGATTCTTGGAAGATGACTTTCCACCGCGACTGCGGGCAGGTCGTCCAGTAGGTGCGGTAATCCCGGCCTCCGATCCGGGTCTGCACACCGGCCGTGTTGGATTCGACTTCACGCAGGATACCGTCTGCGCCCTGTATGAACCAAATCATGTCGTCCAGGTTGACGGCTTTCTGGTCCGAGCCGGCGACCCTCTTTTTCACGAGGTAGTCGAGAAGGGAGTGCGGCAGGGCGAAAACCATGCTCCCATGCCCTTTTTCATCCAAACTGCACCCATCTTCCGCATAGCGAGGGCTGGCGAGGTAAGCCATCTCGGGCGCGAGTGCCTGGTCCGGCGACGCGCCCTGGCCGGCAGTCTTGCCCTGGGCCTTGGAGGACCCGGTCGGGGAGGCCACGTGCTCTCCCGAGCTATCCCGGTAGGCTCCGATGAACTTGTTCAATTCCTCCAAGGCCAGGTCCACGCCAGCGACCCCGAGGAATTTACCCTGTTCATCGCGGATCGCCCGCGTGATGCTGACGATCCACTTCGACGCTCCGCCCTCGTCGAAATAAGGTTGGGTTATGAAAGGTCGGCTGCTGTCCTTCAGCTCCCTCGCCCCGCAGTACCACTTGCTCTGTAGCAGCTTCTTGTCGTGGTAGTCGTAACCGATCGGCTTCCTCCGGCCTTGCTCCAATATTAACCTATCACACAATTGCATGGCGTTCTCGTTTCGATAGTCGCGGTCTTCGAAGGCGATGTACACGGCCTCCGCAAGAGGTGTCGCGACCAGGAGCTTTCTCAGGAGAGTGTTCGTCTCGGGAGCGACGACCGCACCGTTCGACTGCTGAGACTGCTGATGCAGGGCGATAAACTGGACCAAAGTGTCCATGCGTTCGAAGAGATCGTCGATGCGGACGGCGATCTCGCTCATCCGCATATGAGCCTTCTTGGCCATCTCCTCCCGCAACATCCGGACGTCAATCCACTCGCCGATGACGACGTTGAGGAGAAGAATCAGGCACGGCGGGGCGACGATGAGGAGGCGAAGCTTCCCGCGCACCGACCATCTAAGGAAGCCATTGCCAGCCATCGGAACGACTCCAATTGGGACGAGGATCGCCTCGCGCCGCCCCCCGGGTGTCCCGCAGGTCCGGTCTCTGCGTTTCCACCCTCCAGCCGATCCGGGAGGGCACCGCCAAGGATTCTTCTGTCCCGATAACGCCAGCCATCGGCTCGACTCGAACTCGACCGGACGCCGTAACAGGATTTTATTATCGATCCGTCAGAGATGGCTTTCAAGCGTGTGCCGTAAGATGCCGCTCACCTCGGTATCCTGTCGTGGCTAGATGACCGTCCCGTTCATGATCGTCACTCCGCCGCTCCTTCCGCCGCGACAGCGCTCGACCGGGATCGGCCGCGGCACGCTCGGAGTAAGTCCCACCGGGTGTGACGACGTCGAAACTTGCATTCGTGCCCCCCCTCGTTAGAATAATAGTGTTCCTGGGGCCTGTGGCCGGCCGTCCAGCCCACCTTGACTACCTATCTTGGCTATTCTCCCGTCTTCTTTGCCTGTTGGATCCGCCATGACCTCTATCCTGAAGCCGCTCATCTGGATCGTTGTCGGAGGGTTGCTAGGTGGGTTTGCGACTTACCGATTCGTCAGCCCCAAGGAAACAACACCGACCAATTCCATCGTCACGCTTCCGGCCAGCTCCGCTGGGATTCGTGCGCTCGGCTCGATCCAGCCGCATCTGGGGATCGTGGATGTCGCCATCCCCGCCGGCTTCCAGGTCTCCCGACTCGAGCCGGGGGTCGAGGAAGGCCTCAAGGTCGAGCGAGATGCCGTACTGGCGATCCTGTATGGTTACGAGGAGCGCCGCCGTGAGCTCGACGTCCTCGAAGCGGAGATCGCGGCCGCAAAACTCGCCCGAGCGATCGAGGACGAGAACGAACGGAGTGCCTTGGCCGAGATCGATCGCGAGCGTCAGCGGGCCATCCGCGCCGGCAAGCTTGAGCTGGATTCACTGGGCTTCAAGATTCTTGCCCTCGAGGCCAAATATCGTCTCTCCCAGGAGCAGCTTGGCAAGGTTGAGGGACTCCAAAGTAATGGCACGGTGGCTCTCAACGAGTACGACCAAATCCGGGCCCAGTCGGCGGTCAGTCGAGAGGAATTGAAGTTCGCCCAAGCCGAGAAGGCACGGGTGCAGGAGGCACTGTCCCAGAACACGAGCGACGAGAAGGTGAATGAGCAGCGGCATCGGGTGCAGACCGCGGCGCAGCGAGCCCGCATGCAGAGCCCGCTGGAGACCCTGGAGAAGAAGAGGAAACTGGCGGAGGTGATGCGCGACCGCTGCCGCATTCTTACCCCGCGCGACGGCCAGATCCTCAAGATCACGTCCCAGGTCGGCGAGGCTTCCGTCGGCAAGCCGCTCCTCCGGCTCGGCGACACGAGTCGGATGTACGTGCTCGCCGAGATCTACCAGGAAGATCGTCACCGCGCCAAGGTGGGCGATCCAGCGCTGATCGAGGGTCGCGGGCTCCCCACGAGGTCGACGGGCGAACTCTGCGGACACATCCAGTCGATCAGCCCCGTCATCACTCCCCATACGCAATCGCCCATCGATCCGACGGCGCGCGAGAACGCCCGGGTCTTCGAGGCATGGATCGAGCTTGAGCTCGACGAGTCCAAGGACAAGGAATTCCTGAAGAAGCTCCGCGGGCTGTGTCTCCTGCCCGTCGAAGTCACGATCCTGCCCAAGGACACCGGCGGCGAGGCAGAGGGCGGACGTCCGCGGCCATGAAACGCACGTCCATCGCCTGGCGTAACCTGATGCATGACCGCGGCCGGACAGCCGTCGCTTTGGCCGGCCTCGGGTTCTCGCTCGTCGTGATCTTCCTCCAACTCGGCTTCCTCCAGGTCATGCTCAGCACCGCCACGACCGTCCTGGATAAGCTCGACTACGATATCATGATTGTGCCAAAGAACTACCATTACCTGGCCGATGCCGGCCAGTTCCCGCTGGCACGGCTGGTCCGCGCGAGGGCCGTTCGCGGCGTAGAGCGGGTCGTGCCCATCTACGTCCGCTTCGGGGTCTGGCGCAGCCAGGCGACGCCCAAGGCGTGGCACCCGATTTATGTCCGCTTGGGGATCTGGCGCAGCCAGGCGACGCCCGAGGCATGGCGCCCGCAATCGATCCTGGTGCTGGGTCTCCCTCCTGAGGCCCGCCCCCCCGGCGAACTCCCCTTCAAGTCCTTCGGGGAGTTCGATCCGCAGCAGATCAAGGAGCAGCTCCCTCTGCTCGCCACACCGCGGGCACTCCTGATCGATCGCAACAGCCGGGACGAGTTCGGGCCGCAGGAACCCAACACACTGGTCGAGCTCAACGGTGAGGACTTCAAGATCGTGGGCCGGTGCGACCTCGGCACGGGCTTCTCGGCCACGGGTGCGGCCCTGCTGGAGAACCACAACTTCGCCCGCGCCTTCGGCGGAGCGGCCCTGGACGAGCCCACCCTGGGCCTCGTCACGGTGGCGGAAGGGGAGGATGTCGCGGCGGTCGCCAGACGGTTGGAGGAGGTGCTGCCGATCTTCCGGGACGACCCGGGCGGTCGTCGGCCGAACGCGACCAGCGACGTACGCGTCCTGATCAAGGATGACCTCAGGGAGCAGGAGCGGAGATACTGGAGAAACGAGAAGGCCATCGGATCCATCTTCCTGATGGGCATAGGGATCTCCGTGATCGTGGGCTTCGTCGTGGTCTACCAGGTGCTCTCGAGCGACATCGCCGATCACATGGCGGAGTACGCGACGCTCAAGGCGCTCGGCGCGACCGATCGCCGGATCGCGGGGGTCGTCATCGAGCAGGCCCTGCTCCTCGGTCTCATTGGCTACGGGCTGGCCTTGCTTGCGTCGGCCGGCCTGTATTCTCTAGTCGAGTATCTTACCCGTTTGCCGATGACCCTGCGCGTCTGTTGGATCCTCGCCTGGCCGATGTTCCTGGCGGTCGCGATCACGGCGGGCTCAGCCCTGCTGTCGGTCAGGAAAGTCTACCGGGCGGACCCTGCGGAACTCTTCCGATGAGCCGTCGCGCGTCCCGCATACCGCTGGCCTGGCAGAATCTGCGGCACGACCTCCGCCGCCTGGGAGTTGCTCTCGCCGGTGTCGGGTTCGCCGTCGTCCTGATGTTCACGGAGTTGGGGTTCCTGATCGCCCTCCTGGACAGCACCGTGGCACCCCTGGATCTCCTCGACCCCGGCTCCACTCACCTCGTGATGATCTCGGAGAAGAAGGAGACCCTGACCGACCTGCAGCGCTTCCCCAGGCGTTGGCTGCTCGCGGCCGAGGCCTTCGCGAGCGTCGCCGCGGCGCGGCCGCTGTTCCTCGAGGGCTCGTCCGTTTGGCACAACCCGGCGACGGGGCGGTCGCAGTCCATCCGCGTCCTGGCTTGCGATACGAAAGATCCGGCCTTCCGCCTCCCCGACGGTCCCCGCCTCTACGGACGGCTTGAGCAGCCCGGCACGGCTTTGTTCGACGAAAAGTCGAAGTCTTCGTTTGGCTACCATCTCCTCACGGCAACGCCGCCTGGTAACGACATGGAGGTCGTGCTGGCGCGGAGGACGATCCGGGTGGTCGGCACGTTCGCGATGGGCACCGACTTCGCCAACGACGGAAACGTCCTGGTCAGCCCCCGCACCTTCGAAGCCCTCTTTCCGCAACGGCGCATCGCCGACGCCGATGTCGCGACCGTCGACGTCGGCCTGATTCGCCTGAAGCCGCAGGCCGAGCCGGCCGTCGTGCGGCAGGCTCTGGAAGGAGCCCTTCCCCCCGAGACTTACGGCGTCCGGATCTTGACGCTGCCCGATCTCAGGTGTAAGGAGCAGTCCTTCTGGCTCCGGCATACCCCGATCGGCGCCATCTTCATTCTGGGTATGGTTCTGGGTTTCGTGGTGGGGGTGGTGATCTGCTTCCAGATTCTTGCCAGCGAGATTCGCGACCACCTCGGGGAGTACGCCACTCTCAAGGCAATGGGATACCGCGACCCATTCCTCTGGGCGGTCATCTTCCGACAGGCGATCTGGCTGGCCATCATGGGCTTCCTCCCGGGGCTGGTCTTCTCCGCCGCCCTCTATCGCCTGTTGGAGAGTGCGACGGGGCTTCCCCTGAAAATGCAACCCGGTTGGGTTCTGGTGGTCCTGTTGCTTACCCTGGTCATGTGCATCGTCTCGGCCCAACTCGCCGTGCGAAAGCTCTTCTCCGTCGACCCCGCGGAGCTCTTCCGATGACGCCCGACCGCGTGACATCCGGTCCCGGGACCTTCCCGACTCCCCAGGCCGCTCCGAGTCCCGCTCCTCGGGTCCGGATCCGCGACGTGTGCCACACGTTCGGGGAGGGTGAGTCGAGCGCCATGGTCCTGAAGAACAA
>Ga0316363_10002506_pt1 | contig 14005 bp, 10 predicted proteins | sample Sb_taG_3_FD_200459 | JGI IMG/M metagenome (GOLD analysis project Ga0316363, IMG submission 200459) | Peat soil microbial communities from Weissenstadt, Germany - Sb_50d_a_PC metaG (v2) (version 2) | ecosystem: Environmental > Terrestrial > Soil > Wetlands > Peat | place: Germany: Weissenstadt...
CGCGGCCTGGTGACGCGCAACCTCAATGAACTCTGGGTAGCCGATATCACCTACGTGCGATTGCGGGAAGAGTTTGTCTACATCGCTGTGGTGCTGGACGCGCACTCTCGCCGGGTGATCGGCTGGGCTCTGGCACAGCATCTGGGCGCTAGCGTGGCCGTGCAAGCCTTGCGTATGGCGCTGGTCGAACGTCAACCTGCGCCGGGCTTGATTCATCACTCGGACCGCGGCATTCAGTACGCCTGCGCGGACTATCTGACCCTGCTGGCCGACCACGGCGTGCAACCCAGCATGAGCCGCGTGGGCAATCCCTATGACAACGCCAAGGCCGAGTCTTTCATGAAAACACTCAAGCAGGAGCAAGTGCACGGCCAGCAGTGGCGCGATCTGGACGCACTGCGCGTTGACCTAACGACGTTCTTTGAAATTACTTACAACCAGCAGCGACTGCATTCCGCGCTCGGCTACCAAACTCCCGCCGGCTTCGAACAGCAGTTGTGCTCATCGCCACCGCAAGCTCCTACAGAGCTGAGTGGGGCGAGGGAGCTAACCGCCCCCTCGCCCCACACCCCACTCCCCGGTTTACAATCTCTTGCGCAAAATAACTGTCCCCAGTTTCTTTGTCTCACCTCAGGGGTGCACTCCACCCGTCTGTCCCCGGTTTCCCCTGGTTTCCCTAAAGAAAAAGGGCACTCCGAGAGCGAGTGCCCTTCCCTTGCTGCCGAGTTGCGGCAGGGTTTACTGGGTTAGGACCGTTACAGCGCTCGCCGAAGAATCCGCCACCACCACGTCGAGTTTGCCGTTCTGGTTGAAGGCTGCGATCGCTATGGATTGCGGCCCCAGATTCGTCTGGTAGTCGTGATGGTTCTGGAAAACGCCGTTTCCTGAGCCCAGAATCACCGAGACAGAGTGGGCGGTGGTGTTGGCCGTGACCAGGTCCAGAATACCGTCGCCGTTGACGTCGCCAACGTCTACAGAGTTCGGACCGGTGCCTGTGTTGTTGATCGATCCAGCTGTGAATGTATCGTTGCCGTTGCCGAGGTAGATGGTGACCGTGTTAGCGGACTGGCTGGTGACGGCAATGTCCATCTTGCCATCGCCGTTGAAATCCGCCACAGCGATCCCACTGGGTGCGCTGGTCAAACTGAGGCTGGCGGCCTTTCTGAAGGTGCCGTCCCCATTGCCCGGAAGGATCGATATCGTAGTCCCCTTGGAATTGACGATCGCGAGATCCGCGAAGCCACTCTGAGAGAAGTTCGTGACCGCCAGCGCCGACGGGCCGCTGAGTGTGACTGCCGGTGTGGAGGTGGGCAGGAAGGTCCCGTCGCCCCTGCCGAGGAACACCGAGACCGTATTGATCATGTAGTTGGTTACCGCCAGATCCGCAAAGCCATCGTGGTTGAAATCGGCGGCGACGATCGCCGTGGGATTGGTTGTAACGATGGTGGTCAGCACTGCGTTGAAATTGCCGGTGCCATCCCCGAGGAACGTTGTGAGCGTTCCGCCGACGCTGTCCGCGACCGCGAGATCCAGCTTCCCGTCGTTATTGAAGTCCCCTACCGCCAACGCGGAGGGATGGTTCGTGGTGAGCGTCACTCCTGTAGTAAACGTGCCATCGCCATTTCCCAACAGGATCGTGATCGTGTTGGTGCTCGGACTGGCTACGGCAACATCGGTGTGGCCGTCGCCATTGAAATCGCCCGCCACAACTGCGGTTGGGTCCGTGCTGACCGGCCAATCCTGAGCAGTGTAGGACGGGGTAAAGGCGTTGACCACCGGGAACAGAACCGTGTTCGAGATGCCTCCGCCCGGCGCAGGACTGGAGACCGTAATCTTTGCGGTCGTCGCTGTAGCCGTGTTGGCTTTCGGAACTGTAGCGTTCAAGCTCCGGCTGCTGTTGAATTTCGTGGTCAGCGGAACGCCGTTCCAGTTGACCACGGAACCGCTCACAAATCCGTACCCTTCCAGAGCCAGATTGAAGGTCTTCCCAGTTGGCGCCGCGGCCGCAGGCGTAGAGGGCTTGAGGATGGTCGGAATCGCGTTGGCGACGGCAGCCGTTCCCGTGCCGCTGAGATTGACGATAATCGGGCTGTCTGCCGAGGCAAAGCTGACCATCACCATGGGATAGGTCGTCGCCCCCAGATGGATGGGAGCGAATGTGACGTCTATGTTGCAATTGCCTCCGGGCCCCAGCGTGGGACCGCAATTGTTGGTCTGCGAAAACTCGCCGAAGTCCTGTACTCCGGTGATGGCAATCGAGTTCAGAGAAATCGTGCCAGAACTCGGATTGGTGATGGTCACCGCCCGCGGCGCGCTGACCGACTGCATCGGAACACTGCCAAAGGCGAGACTGGGCGCAGAGGCTGCGAGCGTGCTCCCCACACCGGTCAGGTTCACAACTTGCGGGCTGGAGGGATCGTTGTCGTTGATGGTGAGCGTGCCGTACGTAGTTCCTACCGTCGTGGGAGAAAACACCAGGTTTACCTGGCACGACTTACCCGCCGGCAGACTGCCTACACAGTTGTCAGTTTCTGCAAAAGGAAGAGTTGCGGCCAGACTGGAGATGGCGATCGGTCCCGACCCGGAATTGGTCAAGGTCAATGGCATCGGCGAACCGGCGGTGAGCACAACCTGCCGCCCAAACGTCAGACTACCCGCGGAGAGCTCCAGATTCGTCCCCACACCGCTAAGGCTGATGGTCTGGGTACCCACGTTACTCGTGGTGATGGTGATCGCGCCGGTTCGGACTCCTGCCGCAGTAGGCTTAAACGTTACAAAGATCTGGCAGTACGCGCCGGGGACCGTAATGTTGTTGGTGCTGCAGGTATTCGTCTGGGTGAAGTCCCCGCTACTGACGATGTTGGAGAGCTTGACGCCTCTCTGCGAGTTAAAAGAAATCATATACGGGGCGCTGGAAGTCCCAACCTGCTGTGGCTGGAAGCTCTGGGAACTCTCGACGTAGGGGCAGGAGTGCGTTTGCAGAACCAGCGGCGGCGCAGGCGTTTGGGTGAAATCAAAGCTATCGGTCAGATCGTTGGCGGCCACGTCACGTCCGTTCAGTGACCCCAGGCCGAAGCGCTCCTCAACGAACTTCAGGACCGAGGAGGCCTCGTACACTGTGTGAGAAATGTATCCCTGCTTGGCGTAGGGCGAAATAATCAGCAAGGGCACCCGCGGACCCAGGCCAAACATATCCTCTTTCGGCGGCGACACGTGATCGTAGAACCCGCCATCATCGTCCCACGCTATAAAGACCGCGGTCGAAGCCCAGTCCGGTCCCTGCATGAGGGCGTTCATCTGGGTCACGGTCCAGTTTTCTCCATAGCAAGTGCTGAAGATGGGGTGTTCGGAGCCATTGTTGGTGACCAGCCAGCTCACCGCAGGCAGCTTTCCCGCGGCCGCATCCGCTGCAAACCGGGTATCGGGGGCGTAGTGCTGGCTCCATTCCGTTGGGTTGTTATACATGTGATTGATCGCGTTGTAGGCATTGAAAATGGTGCCCGAAGGACTGTAGGTCGTCCACGTAATGCCGGCTGAGTCCAACAGGTCGCCCAGAGTCTGAAACTCATAGCAGGGATACTGCTCGTAGATGTCGCCATCATCGTCAATCATCTCCGCCGTCGCCGTTGGGTCGGATTGGCATCCCACCTCGTGCTTGCCAAAGTTCCCGGGCAGGTGCGCCTGGGTGATGACGCCGCCGGAAGTCGCCGCGATCGTGTACAGATGGTTGGGGAAACTGCTGGCGGTGATGGAGGAGAACATGTGGTCCGCCAGGGTGTAAGCGCCGGCGTAGGCAAAATAATTGGGAATGTCGGCCTGCGTATGCTGCGTGATGCAGGTCAGACTACTACCGTTGATCTTGCAACTGGGATCGGCGTCGAAACGGTCCATCTTGCCGTAGTCCATGTCGGTGATCAGGCAGCTCCAGTCGTGGCAATAGTCATTGGGGACGGCGTCCTGGGCGTGGCCGATGGGCACCACCTGCCCGGTAGACAAGGTCGCCGTAGTTGCTCCCTCGGCGCCCGGGAACTGTCCAAAATAGTTGTCAAAGCTGCGGTTTTCTTTGACGATAAACACGATGTGCTGAATGCTGGTGATATCGGCAGGCTTCTTTGACTGGGCAATTGCCTCGCCGCCAAACAGGCAAAGGGTGACCCCCAGAGCAAGAGCGACTCCATAAGACCGGTTCATTGTTGTCCTCCACTGCGAAACTTGTTTTGATGTCATGGCTGTTCCTTTATCCCTTTGCCGGATTGGCTCGGCCAGACAGACTCTGGCGCGGCCCTCCTGGGCAGAATTCGGCGAAAACGTTTCGTGCTGGGTTGAACCCTGGAAGTTGAACCCTGGAAGTTTGCAGCGGCGATCAGCTGCCGCCGAGAATTCGGGCGGCCGATTCGTACACTTTCCGGTATTCCTTGTGATAACGCGCGTAGTTTGGATCGGAGGGATCGTACGCTACGAGAAAATCATCCACGTAGAACTCGAAAATCTGAACATGCTGGCTGAGTGCAAACGGCAGCATCTCCGTCATGGACCCGGCCGGCGGCGAGCCATCCGGGTTACTGGCTCCTCCAGTCTGCAGCACGAGAGGAGTCTTCCCCCGAAAACGCCGGAAGATGCGGCACCAGTCCGCCATGCAGGCACGGCCGGCCGCGTCGTTGTGAACGTCCTCCGCCGTCAGACCCTGATTACCGATCGCAATGCCGTTCTGCGCCGCGTGCTCCGCGACCTCGGCGGTAAAGTCCAGGTCGGGAGGATTGCCGAACGCGTTCAGCCCCACCGCCAACTGCTTGGGCGAATGCAGTGATTTCTCATAATCCAGCATGTCAAACAGATATTTGCGCCAGATGGCTTTGGAAAAGCCATGATCCATCAGCGCGTACATGCAGGCCGGATAAATCTCCCCGCCGGCGCCCAGGCCAAACCGGATGTACCCAACGGAAGCATTGCTTCCATACTTGCCGACAACCGCAGCCATGAACGACTGATAGCTGTCCACGAAACCCCGGTCCCAAAACACGGGAGTATGGCCAAAGCTGGGGCAGTCCACCGCGGGGACCTTGGCGAAAACGTAATCGGGGGTATTGTTTGCCTTCGCGCCGTAGCCCGTGGCCCACACGATCAGGTTGACGACCTTGCCGGCTCTGATCCAGGGCTGGAGTTGTTGATCCACCGAAGACCAGTCGTAGCGCGGGTTTGCGCCCGGCCCGCGGTCCACCTTCTTCCACTGCACGTAAATATCAGCGCCGCAGACTTCTGGAACGTGCAACAGATTCGCGACGGCCTTGGCATTCACCCGCGCTTCGGGAAACAGTAAAACGAAAAGGCCGTGAGGTGCGGTAGGTACATCTACTCCCGGCAGAGGCTCGGTACACTTCCCAAAGTCAGCGCTGGGCTTTGCCTTCGGGGCGTGCTGCTGACACCGTGCGTCCGTGGCCAGAACGGCGGTCGCAAGCAGCGCAAGCAAAAGGAAAGTTCCGGCGTGCCTCACGACTGAATCTATCCCACGGCCGGTGCGACAAAGCTCGTCCGTCATTTCACCTGTTTCGACAGAACTAGCTGCTCGATCGTCTCGACGTTCTTCAGGTTCTCGCTGGTAATCTCTTGGTCGCCGATCTTGACCCGGAACGTCTCTTCGAGAAACGCCACCAGGCGGAAAATGCTCAGAGAGTCGAGAATGCCACTGTCCAGCAGGGCCTCCTGATCCGTGAACGAGCTGATGCCCTTCGCGCTGGCGAGTTCCTGAACGAACTCGCGGACTTGCTTGTGGACGGTGGATTGATCAACAGGCATGCAAATTCCTCCTTACGATTGCGAATAATGCTCTTTGAGATTGGGGATACGAATCAGACCTTCGCCTTCGACGCTTCCTGGCCATTCACCGGCTGTACGCTCTTTTCGGCGACGGCCCACTTGAAGCGCCTGGGACGTCCGCCGGGAAGCCGGATGCGCGCCGGAACACCCATCACGGTCGTGTTGTCGGGCACGTCGGTCAGAATGACGCTGTTGGCAACGATGACCACATTGTTGCCGATCTTGGCGTCTCCAATGACCTTGGCGCCAGGCCCGAAATACACGTTCTCGCCAATGCTGCGAGTAGCCGCGGTGATGACCACCCCGCTCTGGATCGTGCAGAACGCCCCGATCTTGGTCGGTCCCACCACAATGCCAAAAGGCGTGTGGATCAGCAGGCCCGGACCGATCTCGGCGTCTGGCGAGATATACACCCCAACAAACGCCTGTACGAACCGCTGAAAGATAATCGAGACAATCTGCAGGAGCTGCCGCAGAACCGGGACGCGAAACTGGGTGACCCAGTGAGAAAAACGGTAGCAGATGATGGCCGGCGTCTCCACGCGAAGCAGCACGCGCAGCCATCCGCTTTCCAGTTTGCGGTCTTCCTCGGCAGCTCGAAAATCAGCCCGTAGATTGTCCCACATCGTTTGAGAACCTTACCCTGGGTGCATTCAGTGTATCGCAGCGCAGGCCGGGGTCAGTCCGCGGCCCAGTAACGCACGATGCACCACAGCGCCTGAAACCCGTCTTTCCAGGTAATTTTCTTGCCCTCTTCGTAGGAGCGCCCCGCGTAGCTGATGGGCACTTCATACACGCGCCACTTGCCCTTGGCCACCTTGGCGGTGATCTCAGGTTCGAATCCGAAACGCTGTGAGCGGAGCGTAATTCCCTGCAGAACCTCGCTCCGGAACACCTTGTAGCAGGTTTCCATGTCGGTGAGATTCAGGTTGGTAAAGATGTCGGAGAGCAAGGTCAGAAACCTGTTTCCCACGTAGTGCCAGAAGTAATGAACGCGTTGTGGCCCGCTCAGAAATCTCGAACCGAACACAACGTCGGCCCGGCCGTCCATAAGCGGCTCCAGCAGCTTCGGATAGTCGAGCGGGTCGTATTCCAGATCGGCGTCCTGCACGATGACCACATCGCCCGTAACTTCGGCGAAGCCGCGCCGCAGCGCGGCACCCTTGCCGCAGTTTTTCTCCTGGAAAAAGATGCGCAAATCGTTGATTTGAATGGGAAGCCCGCCGTCGGTGGCCGGGATTTCCAGGTTACCCTGCGCCTTGCACGCCATCATGTTTTCCAGCATCTGCCGCGTGCCGTCGGTGGAGAAATCGTCCACGATGATGACTTCCCGGCGCACAGTCGCATCCAGAACCCGGCGGAGAATCTCTTCGATGGTGTTCTTCTCGTTGTAAACCGGGATTACCACGGAAATCTTCGGGTTGTCGAGTCCGGGGGGGTGACGCCGGCCGGACCGCACAATCGAGCGCATGACTTCTTTGTTTTGGAGCTCAGCATCCACGAGCTCATATGTGGACTTCATGGTTTTGCTTTCAGACATGGTCACCTCTATCTCCTCGAAACGTCACCTAGTTTGTTCGAACGCACAAAACCCGAACGAATTCCATCGGACGGAACACGCAAACTCACGTCGCCCTCCAGTTGCGTCGGCACGCAGGGCAAAGCCGCTCCCCAGCACTGATCGCGGTCTTTCGGAGAGCGATAGTCAATCCCATTGCTGCTGTCGGTCACCAGTTCCAGGCGCCCCACGCGGCTCAGCCGGCGGTTCCTGGTGATGACCAGGTCTCCGGGAGAACTCGCGAGTGCCGGCGGCAGCAGCAGGCGATGGGTGAATTCAGAATCTGCTCCCATCTGGAGGCTGTCAGAGCCTTGCAGTTCCCGATTCAGCCGATGTTCTCGAATGCCAGCGTGGGCCGCGACGACCACCGCGATTCCGACGAGGCCATAGGCGAGCGCGTTAACTGCGGTTAACTCAGAATTGCCCAACCGCGGGCGAACCGCACGCTCCAATTCCGGGCCGACCGCCGCCAGCAGAAGCGCCGGAAACAAGGCGAAGTACCCCACGCCAAAGCGAGGGTTGGGAGCGTTCACCAGAAGAAACGCTGTTCCGAACAGGGCCAGGGCCAGCACATACAGAATTGCTCGGCCCGCACGCCAGCCGCGAGCTGCAAGAAAACCGAAGAGGCAGATGCCGCAGAACGCAACCAGCGCCAGCTTGTCGGGCTGCATAATCCAGGACGCCATCCAGTTCCCTGCCGGAGGCCCAGCGGAAGTCGCCGCGTCTCTCCAGCGTCCCCAATCTCCTATGTCGGTCGCGATCACCCGCGCCGCCGCCTTCCCCACGCCCCACGGAACATCCAGACACATCATTGAATTCGGGTACACCGGGCAGCCCGAGGAGGTAAGATTCGCCGCCACAATCGGCACTGCCATCACGCCCGCCACCGCACCCTGCAGCAGCCGCATGGGCCAACGTAAAGGCGAAGTGAACAGATAAAAGAGCCCGGCCACGGCCAAGATAGGAGCAGCGCTGGGTTTCAGCGTCAAAGTACACAGCGCCATCAGGAGAACAACCAGCGGGCTGAGGCCAGCGCCAAGCTTGGCCGCGCCGGCTCCCCTTTGCCCGCTCACCAGCATGAGCCATCCCACCAGCAACGTCAGAATCCAGACCGGAACGTCGGGCGAAAGCGATACTTCAAAGGCCCAGCTGAAGCAAACCACGAGAACGAAGATGTATCCGCCGGCCAGGAACCAATCCGCGCGATCCGCACGCCGCTGCACAATGCGGGAAACCACTAAAGCAAGATGGGCAAGGCACAGAAACGACGCCAGGCCACCGAGCAACGCCGCCATGCGGCCCTGCAGCGGCGCAAAATCGAAGGGTGCGGCCAGCGCGAACCAGGAAGAGGAAAACCCAAACCGGAAATGGATTAGCGCCAGCCCGCGCACCGTCCCGTAGGTGGATAACCAGCGTGTCAGCGGATAGTGATAGAGCCCGGTATCGTAAGCCTCCACGAAGCGGGTTGCATTCAGTGCGGCAGCGATAGCCAGAGTGCCGGCGCCCAGCATCACCGGCTTCGTGAGAGATCCGAACAACGTTCTGAAATCCTGCCGCACGGACTTCGCCGACACCGCGATCGCACTCAGGATGGCGATGGCGCCAAATCCAACTGCGGGCGAGAGCGGGACCACCACCGACAATCCAAGCAACAGCGCCGCAATGGTCAGCAGTCCCAACCAGGTCGCCGCAATCATGCGGTCGCCGAAACGCGAGAAGACCGAGCCTCCGGCCAGCGACAGCAGAGCGCTGCCCACCGCCGCTCCCGACGCAATCAGAACCGTCCAGCAAATTAGATACAGTAGCATCGTTGTCTTAAACGGTATGAAACGCGGGCCATTCCCTGCTCACGGCGGGTGGCCAGCTCGAAAAAATCGGTTTAGCGGAAATCCCCAGACAATGCGTGCGGTGAACTGCTCACAGCTTGAGATGGCGCGGCGCCTCGGGCATACCGCCGCCGCAGGTACTCGGCGTAGCCCAGAACGGCGAAATACTGGATGGGCGGCTGCGACATAATCACTCCCATCACGGTGCTGCGAACGGTAAGGACACCCAGAACCGCAATCGCTTCCACGGCCAGTTGCCGCTCCAGCGACGCCGCCGGCAGCCGATGGCTGTACTTGATCAGCACCCACCAGGTCCCGATCAGGCCGGCAATGAGAAACAGCGGCCCCCAGAACCCGATTCCGACCAGCACCTCGACGTAGTCGCTATGCAACGGCGTGATTTCCTTGACTCCGAGCCTGGAGAACACCGACATGCCAGCGGCAAAAGCGCCGTAGCCCGTGAACGGACGCAGTTTGAAGGCCTCCCAAGCAGCACCCCACCATTCCGTGCGCCCCGACAGCGACGCAATCTGGTCCGTGCTTTGTCCGCGCTGCAGGAACTCCATGACCTTGCCGCCCGCGCCCGAAACTGCCAGAACCAAAGCTGACCCAGCACCGAGAACAAGCCCCAGACGTATGCGCTTGGTGAAGATAAACGCCAACAGCACTCCCACCACGAAACCGCCAATGGCAGACCGCGTCTGGGCAAAAACCATGGTCACCGTGCCCAGCAGAAAGACTGCCGAATACCACAGCCGGTCGAACTTCCGTCCGGCCGTGGGCAGAAGCCGGCAAATCGCAACCGTGGCCAGGATCGCCCCATAGGTCCCCAGCATGTTGAAGCCCAGCCCGGGGTATACACCGGAGAGCCGGTACTGCAGCGGGCCGCCCATGTATCCGCCGGACCCCTCCAACGCATCTTCGGGCCAGATGGGAGCCTCGATCCACGCCACCGTGACCAGGACTCCGCAGATCACCCAGGTCCAATCCATCAGCGTCTCGATGGATTCAATCGAGCGCACCGTCGCCAGGATCGCGGCTAGCAGCGAAATATCCACCAGGTACTCGAGCGACTTGTATAGCGTCCACGGAGGATTCACCGACCAGACGGTGGACAGCACGCAGGTCAATGCAAACGCGGTGACAACTCCGACCAGACCAGTAAACAACGAGCTCAGCCAGTTCGGACGTCGCATCACCAGACGCAGCACCAGTAGAAACGCGGTAAGGCCGACCAGAGAGACACGATAGATCGCGGCCGTGTCCAGGGGTTGCTGGTTGACGGTTTCGATGTCCCGCGTGCGGAACACGAAGTTGCTCGCCACCATGATCAGCCAAAGCCAGTGCCACCAGGTCAGCTGCTTCTTGAACTCGTGGTACTTGCCGATGCATTGCCGGAAAGCTGCGATCAGGAACACGAGAAAGAGCGGACCGCCGAGAATCAGAACCAGGGCAGCGGCGCTTCCATAACGGTCCATGAGGCTGCGTCCGGCTAGGCTGAGGACAAGGCCCGCAACCAACAGGCCCAGAAAGGCCAGGTAGAGGCCGGCCTTCGAGCGCGACCGCGTTTCGCGCGCGACGCCCGCACCCGCAGCCTTCACCGTTGGTTGAAGAACCGACCCGCTCATGAACTTCCCTACCTCGAAACGCCGGAGCCGCTGCTTTGAGCCGCACCCTGTTTCCGCTCCAGGACAACGGTGTGATCTGGCACTGGCTGCATTCTTTCACGCGCAGCCGGCACCAGAATTTCTTTTCTCACGGTTACAGTTTCAGCCTTCCGGCCTCTCAGTTCGCGATACTTGCGCAGCATCCAGAGCGGCGCGAAGCAGTAAACGAAGACAATCGCCCAGTCCAGGATACGGAGACTGCGGTACAAAACTCGATCCCAGAAATGTTCGACAGCGAACCAGGCTGGGGGCACGGAATTGGAAGGCGCCGGCACGGCCGGCCACTGGCCATCGTATTGCTGGTGCCAGAAAGCCAGGTAGCGCTCGATCTTGCGTCGCACCTCCGGCGGCAGAGGTTCGCCTTTCGGCTTGGTCGGCGCGATCTTTTCACTCTTTACCTTCTCGTGGTGCGCGGCATCGTAGATAGCCGAGCGGTCCGCATTCTGCAATGTCGCCATGCGGGGATGAAATTCGACGTTGAGGAAGCGGCAGATTCCCGCCATCACTTCGGCTGGGCTGCTCACCAGAGATTCGTACTGCACGGTGTGGACCGCAACTCCATTCGCCACCAGCGTGTCGTAGCCCAACTTCATTTCGTGGTTGCCGCGCAGGGCTCGCAGCACCATGCCGCGCTTGGCAAAAAATGAGTCGCCCTTGGAGGCGCGCTGCACGCTGCGGCAGATGTCGGTCGGATCGCGCCAGATCACAATGAACCTGGCCTTCGGGAACTGCTTGGCCAGGCTGGGCAGCATGTCAAAGTAGTTCGGCGATTTGCAGCCCCCGATCGTCCCGTGCGAGTGTTGCTCCCAGACCGACTCGCAGGCCTCCCGGACCGTCGAAATATTCCGCGGAAGACTCTGCAAGTCGAGCTGGTGACGGGTTGCGCCGGAGTTCCAGAATTCCCATCGTTCGGGCCAGTCGGCTTTCGCTTTGGACCCCAGGAACAGGGGCCAAAGCAGCGGCAGATCGCCCTCGTAGAGCAGCGCGATCTGCGGATGCTGGTTCAGCAGCGCGTAGAACAACGAGGTTCCAGAGCGCCACATTCCCACCACAAACACCGGGGCCTGGCCCGAACTCTTGCCTGATTCTTTTTCTTGTACTGTGGGCATTGGGTCTTTCTTTGGGGGAGCGATTAAAAAAACCGCACGGGCGACGGTTAGTCGCCCGCGGAGACCGGTTCGTTGGCCTTGGTGGCCTTGAGTTCCGAAGCGATCCACTTGTAGGTGACGGCCAGGCCCTGGTGCAGCGGAATGGACGGCTCCCAGCCCAGAACGCGGCGGGTGCGGCTGTTCTCGCTGTTGCGGCCGCGCACGCCCTGCGGTCCCGACAGATTGTGGCGGATCTTGATCTTCTTGCCGGCAATCTCAGCCACCATCTTGACCAGCTGGTTGATCGTGACCAGTTCCGGCGTACCCAGGTTCAGCGCCTCGTGGTAGTCGGAAGCCATGATACGCTTCAGGCCTTCCACGCAGTCGTCCACATACATGAAGGAACGGGTCTGCTCGCCGTCGCCCCAGAGTTCGACTTCTCCGCCGTCGGCAGCCCGGGCCACCTTGCGGCACATTGCCGCCGGAGCCTTTTCCTTGCCGCCGTCGTAGGTGCCGAGCGGTCCGTAGACGTTATGGAAACGCACGATGCGGGTTTCAAAACCGTAGTCGTGACGGTAGTAGCGGCAGAGTTCCTCGGCGAACAGCTTCTCCCAGCCGTAGCCAGGCTCGGGATCGGCCGGATAGGCATCCTCTTCCCTCAAAGGCTCGACATTGGCGTCCTTCTGCTTGCTCTGGGCGTACACGCACGCTGAGGACGAGAACAGGAAGCGCTTGATCGCGTTCTTGCGCGCCGCTTCCAGCATGTTGGCGTTGATCAGAATGTTATGACGGCTGATGGCGGCGTGATAAGCCGTAATGTAGCCGATGCCGCCCATATCGGCAGCCAGATTGTAGACTTCGTCAATGCCGCCGCGCGTCGCCAGCAGGCACTTGTCGAATTCCCGCAGGTCGAGGAGTTCGAATTCATCGGCCGGACTGGCTTCGTACTCCGGCGCCTTGAGGTCAGCGCCGCGAACCCAGCAGCCGTCAGCTTTCAGGCGGCGGACCAGATGATGGCCGATAAAACCGCCCGCACCCGTGACTAACACTCGTTTTTGAACACTCATTTTGTTTTGTCCTTTGTGACTGGATTGGTCAACTCTCGATTTCGGAACAACTACAATTGGGCGGGGGCGGGCCGTCGCGCTCTTGCCAAACTTCAGTCGAACTTGCGCACGTTGATCAATTCAAGGCCGACATTCCATACGAACATGGGACCATTCACCAGGTAGCGCCGCCACAGCCGGCGCGGCTCGGTCCACAGGCGGAACAGCCACTCCAGGCCGTTCTCCCGCATCCAGCGCGGAGCCTGATTCAGCCGGCCCGTATTCAGGTCAAAGGCAGCGCCCACTCCCAGCACCGCCGGAACCGTCAGCCTGTCGCGGTGCTCGTACATCCAGCGTTCCTGCTTGGGCGTGCTCAGTCCGATCCAAAGAACATCCGGGCGGGCCGCTTCGATCATGGCGACGATCTCACGATCTTCTTCCGGCGTCAGCGGCCGGAACGGAGGCGAGTAAGCGCCCACCACCTGGATCCCATGGCGCTCCCGCATCACTTCCGCCAGATGCTCCGGCACGCCCTCGGCTCCGCCGTAGAAAAAATGCCGGTAGCGGGAACCAGTGGTGCGGCAGAACGCTTCCATCAATTCCGGCCCGTAGACCCTGCGCCGCAACGGATGGCCATGCAAGCGTCCCAGCCACACCAGCGGCATGCCATCGCACACCACCAGCGACGCCGCATCCAGCGCCGAGCGAAATGCCCTGTCCGAGACCGACTCCGAGATGCCGTGCATGCCGGTGACGGCGACGTAATGGCTGGCGTCCCGGTCCGCAATCCAGTTTTCCAGAATGCCAATCGCATCCGGAATCTGCACCGCGTCCACGCGCACGCCGAGCACCGCGAAGGTCGCGGTCTTTTTGCGGACGACTGCGTTCGTATCCAGGGTGCAGCTGGCGCTGTTTGGCATGAGAAGTCGGTCCGGTTCTAAAGAAATCCGTTCTGCTCAGGAATGGTTAAGCGGTCACAACCTCGGCCGCCTCGGCCTCGAGCGCG
>Ga0316363_10002513_pt1 | contig 13991 bp, 10 predicted proteins | sample Sb_taG_3_FD_200459 | JGI IMG/M metagenome (GOLD analysis project Ga0316363, IMG submission 200459) | Peat soil microbial communities from Weissenstadt, Germany - Sb_50d_a_PC metaG (v2) (version 2) | ecosystem: Environmental > Terrestrial > Soil > Wetlands > Peat | place: Germany: Weissenstadt...
CTCGAGCAGTTGGGCGTCAGTCAGTCCGGCTCCCGCAAGGGTGCCGGCCCTGCGGAGAGAATGCAGCATCGCGCTTACAGGTGTGTCGGCCATAGCACTTGTATAGAGGGGGGCGACTAGGTTTTGCTTCCTTTTTTTTACCACGAACCGGCCGACGGCGTGGAGAACAGCGAAGGCCCGTCTCCCCAACGACATGCCGACTTGGATTGGGGAGGGGTTATTTCAACAGGAGACAACGGAGGCAACAGAGGGAATGCTCTCTGTTTCCTCTGTTTCCTCCTGTTCATTGATTCTCAGATCGCTCGGGGTGCCACGGTTGATGGCAGCAAAGGGAGCTGGCGTGGATTTGACTACCAGCCATTTCCGTCGTCGGCGTTTATCCTGCCGCCTGGCTGCCGCCGAGGTCATGAATCTCGCCGACTGCGGTTCCTTGCGCGCGTTGCTGGATCTACAATTGAGGCATCGAGACGCCAAGGGGCTTGGGGGTCCCAAGCTGCCGCCTCGCCCGATGATTCGCGGGTCGATGCAGTCAAGGGCCGAGGTACTGCCCGGCGGAAATTGGCCTTGCTACCGATGGCTCGACGTGCAAATGCAAAGCGTTCGCGAGGGCGTGCGCGGCCCAGGTTGTACTTTACGACCCGACGCGGCCCTGCTGCCCAAGGCAGACACCGTTTCCCTGAGCCCCCAGGGCGCAAGTAGGGCGCAAATAGGACGCAAATAGGACGCATTTTCAGAGACAATTCAGCGGTTGTGGATTAGCGAAGCTAATGGAAGCGCACGGTTGCTGGGGGGACTTGCTTTGGCGTTCGTATAGGCACCAGTTGCCTGGAACTGACCTCATTGACCATGCCCATCGGAAAATACATCCCTCTCGCGTGGCTCAAATGCCAGCGAATCGTATCATGATCCTGGTTGGGACTTTACTCTTGTAAACGCGAACTGGTGACAGACTATGACGCGAAGGAATTTCTCGGCTGTTTTGGTCGCACTCCTTCTTCCCTGCGGGGCATTTGCCCAGGGGTTGGAGTATGTCAAATCGCATTACACCAAGTCCGAGTACCGCATTCCGATGCGCGACGGCAAACGGCTCTTTACGGCCGTGTATGCGCCCAAGGACCAGTCGCAACCGTACCCGATCATGATGACGCGCACGCCTTATAGCATCGGGCCCTATGGCGTCGACCAGTACAAGGGCGACCTGGGCCCTTCCCCTGAATTTGGCAAGGAAGGCTACATTTTTGTCTACCAAGACGTGCGCGGCTGCTATATGTCGGAGGGTGATTTCGTCAACATGCGGCCGTACATCGTGTCCAAGCGCGGGCGGCAGGACATCGACGAGAGCAGCGACACGTACGACACCATCGACTGGCTGATCAAGAGCGTTCCCAACAACAACGGCAGAGTCGGCCTGTCCGGCATATCCTATCCGGGGTTCTATACCGATGCGGGCATGATCGACGCCCACCCGGCCTTGAAGGCGGCATCGCCCCAGGCTCCGGTAACCGACTGGTTCGTGGGCGACGACTTCCATCACAACGGGGCCCTGTTCCTGCCGCACTTTTTCAATTTCATCTCCATTTTCGGGCAGCCCAGGCCGGAGCCGACAACCAAACATGGAAAGCCGTTCGATCACGGCACGCCCGATGGCTACCAGTTTTTCTACAACATGGGGCCGTTGTCCAATGGCGACGCCAAATACCTCAAGGGCGGCGTGCCGTTCTGGAACGAAGTGATGCAGCATGACACCTACGACGATTTCTGGAGGGCGCGCAACGTCCGGCAACACATCCACGATATTCGTCCCGCCGTACTCACGGTGGGCGGCTGGTTCGATGCGGAAAACCTTTTCGGGGCGCTGGAGACCGGCAAACGCGTCCGCGCCAACCATCCGCTAAACGCCAACACCCTGGTCATGGGACCCTGGCGGCATGGCGGCTGGAGCCGCGGCGATGGGGTTTCTTTTGGTCACGTGTCGTTCAACTCCAAGACCTCGCAATACTTCCGGGAACAGATCCAGCTGCCGTTCTTCGAACATCACCTCAAAGGCAAAGGTGAGTTCAAGGCGCCGGCCGCCTGGGTATTCGAGACGGGCACGAACCAGTGGCGGCAGTACGATGCCTGGCCGCCCAAACAGTCCCAGTCGAAAGCGCTCTACCTGCGCGCGGGCGGCCAACTTTCCTTCGATGCGCCGCCCGACACCGGTGGCAGCGAAGTCTCCGACGACTACGTCAGCGACCCGGCCAAGCCGGTGCCTTACGTCGATTTCATTTCGATCGGCATGGCGGCCGAGTACATGGTCGCGGACCAGCGCTTTGCAGCCCGGCGGCCCGACGTCTTGACCTACCAGACAGACGTGCTCCATCATGACGTTACCATCGCCGGAGCCATCGAGGCGGACTTGCACGTCTCGACCACCGGCACCGATTCCGACTGGGTCGTCAAGCTCATCGACGTCTACCCGGACAATTATCCCGACCCGAATCCGAATCCTGCCGGCGTCCACCTGGGCGGCTTCGAGCAGCTCATTCGCGGCGACGTGATGCGCGGCAAGTTCCGCGACAGTTACGAAAAGCCCGAACCATTCATTCCCGAGAAACCCACGCACATTCACTTCGCCCTGCCGGACAGCTACCACACGTTCCGCCCCGGCCATCGGATCATGGTGCAAATCCAGAGCAGTTGGTTTCCGCTGGTGGACCGCAACCCGCAGACGTTCGTGAATATCTACACGGCCAAGAACGCCGATTTCCAGAAGGAGACACAGCGCGTCTACCGTTCGGCGCAGCTCCCGTCGCGATTGGTGCTGCGCGTGCTCCCATGACGCAGAATGGGAAGGCGAACCCGGACTCAGGAGTTCGCAATTTTCTGTTTGGGTGCGCGTGCTTCTTCAGGCGGCTTGATGTGCCGGAAGAGCCGGTAGAGAAGACCGTCGTAGACTAACTTGAGGGCGCCGGCCACGACGAATGGTGCACCCATGAGTCCCGGGTGGCCAAGCAGCACGCCGGCAAAGATCGGCGCCATGGCCGCTCCGGTCGTGCGCGCCACTCCCGTAACTCCCGCCGCCGCGGACCGTTCGTCGGGATCGACAACAGCAGCCGTATACGATTGTCGGGCCGGCACATCCATTTGCGAAATGGCAAAGCGCAAGAGAAGGACTGCAATCGCCCAGGGCAAGGTCGGCATGAACGGGACCAGGATGAGAAGCAGGTTCGATGGAACGTGGGTGAAGACCATGGTGTTGACCAGTCCCACGCGGCGGGCAATGGCGGCGGCCGTCAGCGCGGAGAGTCCTGCCAGCAGATTGGCGGCAAAAAAGATCCGGCCCAGCGTTGCCTCCGTGGCCTGGAAACGGGCGTGGAACCAAAAAGCCATGATCGTTTGCAGCACGAAGCCCCCGGCAAAAGCATCCAGGGCGAAGAGTGCCGACAGCCCCATCACCATGCCACGCGATCGATGAAGACCGAAGAGGATTTTGCGGTCTGACCCCGTAGCCGCGCTCGAATTGCTGGGCTGTACTTCCGCAGCGGGAGAGAGTCGCGTGAAAAGCAGCGCCAGCAGCACGCCGGCCGCTGCGTAGGCGAAAAAGACCACGCGAAAGCTATCCACCGGCGCCAGCGGCCGTGCTTGCAGCCACTCGACCGCCTCGCCACAGGCAAGAGCGCCTGTCGCCGTGGCAACCGAGCCCGCCAGGCTATACCAGGCGAAGAAGTGGGTGCGTCGCGTGTCGGTTACGGTCTCTGCCAGCGCGGCCTGTTCAATGGCCAGGAAGGGCCCCACTTCATTGCCGCTCGGGCTGATGACGCCAATGGTCGCGGCCAGGACCAGCGGCAGAAAACTGCTCGTCAGTGCAAACACGATCCCGCCGAGCACCATCAAGAGCGCGCCGCCAATCAGCATCCTCTTCCGGCCGATCCGGTCCGCGTTGGTCGTGATCCACAGCGAGATGGCCGTGTCGCCGAGCAAGGTCATCGTCAGTAGCAGCCCGATGCGCTCGTCGCTCAGGCCAATCTCGACGAGATAAAGAGCCAGGATCACGGGCAGTGAGCCGTAGGCGAACAGGCGCACCATGCGCGTGCTGAACAGCAACGTCACATCGGAGGAGAGGGCCCGATGTACCCATGCGAAGAATTTGGCAGTGCTCAACGGCAGCTCTCGCGTTCCATGAACGATGCACCAGCATGGGCCAGGGTTATTCGCCTGCGACCTTCAACTCGTCGAAGTGCGTTTGCGCGTCCGACTTCGACCACAGTCCGACCTTGCCCGCTTTTTGATAGGTGCCGTCCTTGATCTCCCACATTTTTTCGCCGTCGAGGTAGCCGGTCATCTGGTCGCCCTTCACATCGATCTTCAAGCGATGCCATTCGCCCGCGGGGACCTTGATTCCCTCCTTCGCACCCAGCTGCGTGCGTTTGCCCTTCACCACTTTGTAGACGCGATAATTATCCTCCAGGGGGTTCATCCTGCTGACATAGTAGTTTTCATGGTCCTGATAGCGCCACACGAGGCCGCCGCCCTGGTCGTTCTTACCGGCGATGGCCTTGAAGGCGACGCTCAGCTCCACGTCCTTATAGTTGGTATTGTCGGCGACACACAGGTTGAACACCTGGTTGGGACTCTCAGCCACCTGCGCCAGGGCGACGCCGCTTTTGGACGGCGCTGAACTGTCCTCGACCACCTTCCAGTCGCTGCCCGCCAGGGCGCCGGTCTTTTCAATCTTCCAGCCGGCCGGCGCTTTGCCCACATCATCTTTGGAGAAACGCAAAGTGCGCGCCTTGTCGTCCGCGCCGTGGACGGCGCCCGCCAACGCGATGAATGCCAGAAGGTTGAGCCATCGCATCATTCAGTCTCCTTGATCAGAGGGGTCGCGAACCAGTCCGGAGCCTGCACGGTTTTGTCGTAGAGTACACGTCCTTCGGCCAGAATCGAGGTGCAGTCCAGGCTGCAATGGATTATTCTGGCTATCAGAAAGTATATTCAATACGGGCGGCTCGCCGTGCCGGCAGGCCGCTTACCTTTGTCCAACGAACACGGACGCGCTAACCGTTCGGCAGGGACCTTCCATGGCCTCCACCTCACCCCCGATCAAGACTCTGGCGGATCTATTGAGCCGGCTCGGAGGTGTCCCCTTGGACCGCATTCGTTTCCATCCCTCGCCCGGCCAGGCCACCGTGCAGGATGTCATCGACATTCAAAGACGAGAAGGCCGGCTTTGCGAACTCGTCGAAGGGGTACTGCTGGAGAAGGCCGTGGGCTATAACGAATCGACCTTGGCAGTTTTCCTGGCGGGCGTACTCAATGCTTTTGTTATCCCTCGGAATCTGGGTTTGGTCACTGGGCCCGACGGCACTGTGGAGTTGCTGGCCGACCTGGTGCGCATTCCGGACGTGGCTTTTACCCGTTGGGATCGACTTCCCAATCGCCAGCGTCCGACCTCGCCGGTGCCGCGCCTGGCGCCCAACCTTGTTGCGGAAGTGCTAAGCCGGAGTAACACGGCCGGCGAAATGACGGCAAAACGAGAGGATTATTTCACGGCAGGCGTCCAGATCGTTTGGGAAATTGACCCCGAGAAACGGCAGGTGACCGCATGTACCTCGATGACGAACTCTGCCCTGCTGACGGAGGCGGATACCCTCGATGCGGGTGAAGTGTTGCCCGGATTTACGCTGCCCTTGCGAGAATTATTTGGCGAGCTGGACCGTAGGGGCTAGGCAAAGAAAGTGACAGGAGCCTTTTCTGCTCCACTCTTTTGTCTTTTCCGGAGCCCGAAAGAGAGTCGAACCTGCTGCGCGCTCCAGCCATAAGCTGGCTGCTGGTTGTAGTTTTTGCTTGCAAGCCCTCCTCAGTCTTGAGATTATCAGATCGCGGCATTCCGAGACTCGCAACCGGCTAGCCGCGAATTTGCGACTCGATGTTGACACCCGCTTGATCTGACAGCGTTGTCCTGGGCCTAGCCCTCATGACTGCGACGCCCCTCAGTCTGCTGGAACGACTCAAGGTTGCCAAGCCGGATGCTTCAGATTGGCAGCGACTGCAAGAGATTTACCCGCCTCTGATCCGCTCGTGGCTGGCACGCGTCCCCGGCGTTCGCGATGAGATAGACGACCTTACTCAGGAGGTCCTTGTTGTCCTCTTCCGAGAGATGTCTTCGTTCGAACGGAGGCGCGATGGCTCCTTTCGCGCGTGGTTGCGCCAGGTCACCGTCAATCGGGTTCGCGCTTTTCAGAAGGCCCGACAGCACCGACCCATCGCGGGCCTAGGCGAAGCGGCCGACCAGCTCCTGGCTCAACTCGAAGACTCCGATAGTAACCTCGCGCGCCAATGGGACCGGGATTACGACACGCATGTTTTCCAGAAACTGCTTGCCATGGTCCGGGGCGACTTCGAGCCAAATACCTGGAAAGCATTCCAGCGATTCGCAGTAGAGGGCCTGCCGGCCGCCCAAGTTGCCCACGAATTGGAAATGTCCGAGAGCGCAGTCGTGCAGGCCAAGTCGCGTGTCCTCAAGCGCTTACGGCAGGAGGCGGGAGAATTATTGGAATGATCCAGCTTTTTGCAAGATGTTAGGCCTGAATTTGGACTTTCTATATCATCGTGCTTGATTCGCCAGCTTCGTAGGACAGGTTTCTAACCTGTCCGGTCAGGTTGGAAACCTGACCTACAGCATAAAGAGGAGTTCCTACTCATGAACGCCCGCCCCGATCTCCATCCTTCCGCCGACACGCTACGTGCCTTCGGCCTTGGCAAGCTGGACGATCTCTTGTCCGAGACAGTCATAGCCCACATCGACACCTGCCCCGATTGCCGGCAGCAGGTTGGTGCGCTCACTGGAGATAGCTTCTTGGACCGGCTTCGCCAGGCCCATAGCCTGGGCAGCACACCGGCTCCGGCCAAGTCGCTGGCCGAAGTGGGTCGCGATCCTCAGAAGAATCGGGACATTGCCGCGCAGCCCTCCACTCCCATTCCGGATTTGCCGCCCGAGCTGGCCAACCACCCCCAATATGAAATCCTTCGCGAACTGGGACGCGGCGGCATGGGTGTCGTCTATCTCGCCAAAAATCGCTTGATGGGACGTCAGGAAGTCCTCAAGGTAGTCAACCAGAAGGTTCTCCAGCAGTCCGCTAGCAACGATCGCTTCCTGCGCGAGATCCAATCCGCCGCCATGCTCAGCCATCCCAATGTGGTCACCGCCTACAGCGTGTTGCCGATCGGCGACTTGCTGGTCTTTGCCATGGAATTCATCGACGGCGAGGACCTGGCCAAGCTCGTCAAGGCCCGCGGCCCCATGCCGGTGGCCAACGCTTGCTACTACGTCCAGCAGGCCGCCATGGGGTTGCAACATGCCTTCGAGAAGAAGATGATTCACCGCGACATCAAGCCGCAAAACTTGATCCTCTGCCGCGACGGCAAGAAGCAGATCGTCAAAGTACTCGATTTTGGCCTGGCCAAAGTGCTACGCGAAGAGAAGCAAGACACCGGCCTGACCGGAACAGGCCAAGCACTGGGCACGCCGGATTACATGGCGCCGGAGCAGATCCTGGACGCGGCCAGCGCCGATATTCGCGCGGACATCTACAGCTTGGGCTGCACGCTGTATTACTTGCTAACCGGCAGTGCGCCCTTCCGGGGCAAGACTATGTACGAGGTATTCCAAGGACACCAATCCATGGAAGCCAAGCCATTGAACCTGGTGCGTCCGGAGGTGCCGGAGGAACTGGCGGCGGTCGTCGGCAAGATGATGGCCAAGGAACCGGGCAAGCGCTATCAGACGCCGGTGGAGGCGGCCCAGGCGCTCATACCATTCGTGAAACCGGGGACCAAAGGCGCGGCGGTCAAGCCGGCGCATGAGCTGTCGATGGGCGCGGGCGCGGCAAAGGTGGGCACACCGAAGACAACGAGGCGGGAACAACCGAAGGCCGGGCCAGAAGCAAAGTCAAACGAGCGAGAAAGACCACCGGCGCCAGAGGTTAAGGAGCATGTCGAAAGTTGGGAAACATTGACGGATGCCGTTACCACGCCAAGCCGGTTAAGTAAGAGGACTACCAGGAGGGCTCCGAAGAGAAAATGGCCCGTCTTCGTCGGTGGGGCAGCGTCCGTGCTGCTGATAGGCTTGGTGGCTTTATGGGCAGCAGGCGTATTCAAGGTCAAAACGAAGAACGGAACCATTGTGCTCGAAAATCTGCAGCCCGACGCCGAAGTTCTCGTTGACGGTGAGAAAGTTACTGTCAAATGGGCGAACGCGCAAAGCGCGGAAATCACCGCCCAACCGGGGACGCACGAACTGGCGGTAAAGAAAGATGGCTTCAAGGCCAAAAGCAAACAAGTCACGCTGGAGGACGGGGGCCGAGAGGTTTTTAGCGCGCACCTTGAAGAGTTGCCAAAGGCGGATAAGCCGGCCGATGGTTTCCAAAAGCGCGACGATGACGGCTTCGTGCCGCTGTTCGACGGCAAAGACCTCAGCTGCTGGGACTCGCCGGAATTGTGGGCCGGTGCAGAATGCAAGGTGGAAAATGGGGTTCTGACTCTGTTGGCACTGAAGGATGCGGGCTTCAGAATGAAGAGCCGTCAGCAATTCTCAGATTTCCACCTCCGATTCGAACTACTGAATACCCCGTCGCATAACACGTCGATTGCTATCCGTCTTTCAGAGCAGGCCGTGGGCAATTTCCACAATGATCACTACGCCATCTCTTTCGGAGGGCTCACGACAGCGCCTGAGGAAATGCTGACAATCGGGTCCTTTGCCAAAGCGATCAATGCGCCGTCGGATGAGAAGCTCAATTGGCATTCTCCTTCCAAGGCCGTTGAAGTAAAGCCCTATGAGTAGTATGTCCTTGAGGTCATCGCCAGGGACAATATAGTGTCCGTCTTCGTCAAAGGGGAAAAGATAGCTGAGCACATAGATCAGCTCAACACGCGGAGAAGCGGATTCCTCAGTTTGAGGGGAATCTATTTATCTGAACTTCGAATCCGCAAAATCGAAATCAAGGAACTTCCACCGAGGGTTGAGGAGCCCGCGGTCCGGCAACTCGTGGGCAGCCTACTAAAGCCTGCCGTTTTTGGCGGAAAAGATTCGCTCGTCTCTACGCTGGTCCATGCGAATGGCACCAGCATCATTCTTATTTCCCCGGATGGTAAGGAGCCCAAATACCTGACCTTTGGAGAAATGCACGACAGGTCTCCAAGCTGCTCACCGGACGGCAAGCGCATTGCCTTTCACTCGGATCGCGATGGCGGCGGCGATATCTACGTCATGGACGGTGACGGCGGCAATGTGCAGCGGCTAACGCATGGACAAGGGCACAACTTTGGGGCTGCCTGGTCCCCCGACGGCAGGCGCATCGCCTTTGTCACGGATCGTGACGGCAACCGTGAGGTTTATGTGATGAACGCCGATGGGTCCGAGCAAACCAACCTTACAAACCACCCGGGAAACGATGCAGATCCAGCGTGGTCACCCGATGGAACGAAGATTCTGTTCGCCTCTCAGCGCGATGGCGCAGTCTGGGCCGTCTACGTCATGGACGCCCATGGCGGCAACGTGCATAAGTTATTGGATGCAAGCAATAGCGGGGCCGTATATCCGGCCTGGTCTCCCGACGGTAAGAATATTGCCTACGCTGGCCCGAGTAACGACACCCTGGAGATATTCGTTTGCAAAGCTGACGGTTCGCAGAGGAAGAAGTTGACTACCCTTGGCGCGGTGAATTCCCTGGCAGCTTGGTCCCCAGACGGAAAGCGAATAGCCTTCGCGCATTTGAGGTCGGAAGATGGGACTGGATCACTGAACGTCATGGACGTTGACGGCCGCAACCTGATTAAAATCCTGCCAGCGAGCCGAGGCTGTCGGCCATCGTGGCAGCCGCTGGCCGCCGGACGGTAGATAATAGACATGCCCAGAACAACAAGTCAGCCGACGCACTGTTGCATAACATTGCGCAAATTGCCGCAGATGAAGAGTGCTGGTCCAGATCTGCGAGCAGCGTTTCAGGCCATTCCCGGTCTCGAAGTACTCACAATTGAAGAGGTCGATCATGCCTCCAACGTCAGTGCCGCCTCAGCCGCCCCCTGATGAGGAGCGGCCGGGCACGCTGCTGGAAACCGACGAAGAGATCCGCAAAGCCCAGAAAGCGGTCAAGCCGGTCCCGGCGGCCGCCGGAGCAAAACGACCGTTTGCGGGGCGCCCGCCAGCAAATCCTTACCGGCCTACTGCCCGCGCGCCTGTCGCACTGCTGACGGTCTGCGATGACGGCAAGAGTGACGGTGAGGTCCTCCGCATCCGGGCAGAGCGCTTCGTCATTGGCCGGTTGGAAGGCGATTTCCTCCTTCCCCATGATGATTCCATCTCAGCCCGGCATCTTGAGATCAGCAGGCACCGGCTGGGGGATCGCTATCGTTGGGTGATTACGGACCTGCAAACAACGAACGGGCTTTTCATCCGCGTGAGCAGGACGATCCTGGCGGACAGGGCGGAGTTCCTGGCGGGGGGAGGACGCTACCGGTTCGAGGCGGCGAGCCCGGCCATTCCGGAGACGGTCGATCACCTGCCGCCTGGGGCCGGGAAGGTCGCGACGCGCCATTTAGGGGGAGGAGTTTCGCCAGGCCAGTATGCGACGCTGGTCGAGCTGGTGCGCGGCGACACGGGTGCCCGCGTGCCGTTGACCGGCACGGAGTGCTGGATCGGCAGCGACTCCGCGTGTGCCGTTTGCCGGCCCGAGGATCCGTTTGTTGAGCCGCGGCATGTCCGGGTGTTCCGCGATGCTAAAGGGGCCTGGCACGCCCAGAACAACAAGTCGGCCAACGGGCTGTGGTACAGGGTGCCGCAAATCACGGTGGAGGAAGGCTGTCTCTTTCAGATCGGCGAACAGCGCTTCCGCTTCAAAGTTGGAGGATGAAGTCGGACATAGAACGGGGATGAACACGGATTCAGGGGATGAGCGCGGATTTGATCGTTTGGTATCTACACAGGCCCCGCGGTCTCTTTACCGCGAAGCGGTTGCACAACGCAGCCCAGGGTCGCCGTCGCGACGGCCCACCCTGGGCCCGGGATTGAGCATTCGCAGAAGCGAGGGCGAAGTTCGCGGGTTTGTGCAACCCTTACAGGGTTGGTATTTTTGGGGTTGCCCGTTTCCCAAGGTGCGCTGCCGCGACCTTGGGCTGTGATGTGTAACGCTTACAGCGTTGGCCGCCTCGGGGAATGAGAAATGAGAGCTTCGTAAGTTTGCGCGGTTGTATTCCTACTGCGAAGCAGTTGCACAACATAGCCCAGGGTCGCCGTCGCGACGGCGCACCCTGGGATGGCCGCGTCCCCCCTGTTTCAAAACCCTGTAGGGGCAGGGCTTCCAAGGTGGAAGATAGGCAAACTCGGCAAGTTTGGTTGCCCACGGGCGAGAAAACCCAAGGATTTTCACGTGTTGACAGACGTATGTCACCAGAGTCGCGGCGCCAATTTGTGAACTGCATCTGGCAAATTGGGCATTGTTGCAAAAAACCCGTGGAAAACTTGCCGAATCGCACCTTGGAAGCCCTGCCCTGTAGGGGTTTCACACGAACGCAGGAAGTCCCCCATGTCGCAGTCACTGACCCAAATCTATCTCCACATCGTTTTCTCCACGAAAAACCGTGAGCCGTTTTTGCACGACAAACCATTTCGAGCCCGCGTGCACGCCTACCTGGCGGGCATTTGCAAAGGCCTCGACTCTCCGTGCTTGCAGGTTGGCGGCGTGGCCGATCACGTACACGTTCTCAGTCGCCTGGCGAAAACGATCGCGGTGGCCGATCTGATCAGGGAGCTGAAACGCGATTCGACGAAGTGGATCAAGCTGGAAGCTCCCGACCTTGGCGAGTTCCATTGGCAAGGCGGGTATGGTGCGTTTTCCATTAGCCCCGGCCATGTAGATGGGCTGATCGACTACATCAAGAACCAGGAAGAACATCATAAGCACGAGACGTTTCAGGAGGAATTCCGGAAGCTGTGCGAAAAATACGGGGTCGGTCTCGACGAACGGTATGCCTTGGATTGAGGGTTCGCGTGAGCGACAGCGCGGTTCGCGGTTTTGTGCAACCCTTACCGGGTTGGTTTTTCTGGGTTGGCCCGTATCCCAAGGTGCGCTGCCGCGACCTTGGGCTATGATGTGTAACGCTTACAGCGTTGGCCGACTCGGAGAAGGGCCCGTATCCCAAGTATCCCAAGGTGCGCTGCCGCGACCTTGGGCTATGATGTGGAACGCTTACAGCCTTGGCCGCCTCTGGGAATGAGAAATGACAGCTTCGTAAGCTTGCGCGGTTGTATTCCTACTGCGAAGCAGTTGCACAACGCAGCCCAGGGTCGCGGTACTCCGCGCACCCTGGGGTGTCGTTCTCATTCAGGGTCTACCCTGAAAGGGTTGCACAGGCGGTCAAACCGGCTTCGTGTGCAACCCTTTCAGGGTTGATATCCAAATGATGCGGCCCCGATGACCCAGGGTGCGCGGGGTACCGCGACCCTGGGCTATGTTGTGCGACCGCTTCGCGGTAGGAACCGTGTGCCATCGGTTTCCCTGTGGAGAATGGATTTGTCGCCCCAGGGTGCGCGGGGTAAGGCGACCCTGGGTTGTGTTGTAAAACCGCGTCGCGGTATAGAAGCCTTCCGAAAGTTGTGCAAGTACCAATGGGTGTGATCCTATGAAAATCCGGCTAATCCGCGGTCCATCCTTGATCACCGAAGTGAGGTGAAGATGCGCTTGCGCGTCATTGGCCTGAACGAGGATGTGCGCGAACTCACGGTGGCATCTTCCGTGGCTCGGCTCGGTCGCGACGCGGCTTGTGAGGTGTCTTTCGATTCCGCGGTCTACCCCAGAGTATCCGGCGAACACGCGCGGATCGAGCGGACCGCGGCCGGTCTGATCCTTGTCCACCTCAGTCGCAGCAATCAGACTCTGCTCAATGACCAGCCCATCGAGGGATCGGCCCCGTTGAAGGTTGGCGATCGTATCCGGCTCGGTCATACTGGACCAACCGTCGAGATCGTTGCCATCGAAGCGCCGCAGGCGAAATCCGCGCCGCCGCCAAAACCGACCGGTGCTGGCAAAGCGGTGGAGCCCACTCAGGCCGAAGAAGGTTTCAGTGCAACCGTGCAGGCGGACCGGCAGCATCTGAACCTGCTCCGCGGCAGCCTGGCGGCAGAACGATTCGAGGTTGGCACGGGCGGCCTGATCGGCCGCGAGAAAGGCAAGGTAGAATTCCAGCTCGACCACCCGCACGTGTCGCGGCAGCATGCCAGGCTGCGCGTCGATGGCGACCGCGTCCTTCTGAGCGACCTTGGCAGCGCGAACGGCACCTATGTCAATGGGCAACAGCTCAGTAAAGCGGTTGTCTTGAAAAATGGCGACCGAATTGACATTGGCCCATTCTCGCTGCTATTCGACGGCGCGGCCTTGGTCAGCCGCTCGCGGTCCAACAATATCGAGCTGACGGCCCGCAAGTTGAGGCGCGTCGTCAAAGACCGGGCGACGGGCCAGCCTATGACATTGCTGCACGACATCAATCTCGTCGTCCGCCCGCGCGAGTTTGTCTGCTTACTGGGTCCCAGCGGTTCCGGCAAATCTACCCTGCTGGCCGCCCTGAGTGGTCGGCATGCGCCCGATCGCGGCTCCGTTACAGTCAATGGTGAAGACCTCTTCGAGAACTTTGCGGCTCTGAAGCAGGATATCGCGGTTGTCCCGCAGAGGGACGTGCTGCACGAAGCGCTTGCCGTCGACACGGCGCTCCGCTTCACGGCCGAATTGCGGCTGCCGCCCGATACGCAGACTGAGGAGATCGATCAAAGTGTGACCGATATCTTGGCAGTGGTCGGGCTCAGCAAGCGGAAGGGTACGCTCATTCGGCACCTTAGTTCGAGTTTCGCACATTCTAGCGCGGATTTCGAGCGGGCCGGCGGCCATTTTGTTGCCGGGGCAGCGCTCGTGAAGTGATGTGGAACTTGGAGGGAGCCGCTGAAAGCGCGGCTCATCCGG
>Ga0316363_10002514_pt1 | contig 13979 bp, 12 predicted proteins | sample Sb_taG_3_FD_200459 | JGI IMG/M metagenome (GOLD analysis project Ga0316363, IMG submission 200459) | Peat soil microbial communities from Weissenstadt, Germany - Sb_50d_a_PC metaG (v2) (version 2) | ecosystem: Environmental > Terrestrial > Soil > Wetlands > Peat | place: Germany: Weissenstadt...
GCCGCAACAGATCCTCGCAGTGGCGCTTGAGCACTTCACCGCGTTCGTAGATTGCGACCGATTCCTCGAGCGGCACCTTGCCCTCTTCGAGCCGCTTGACGATCGATTCGAGCTCCTCGATCGCGCGCTCGAACGACAATTGTCCGACGTCGCCGTTATCTCGGTTATCGTTCTGGCTGGCTTGATTGTTCCGTTGCGCCATCGCGCGGCTCTCCGACTCGTTTCGTCTTATAGCAGATCGGCCGTGCTATCCCCGCATCAGCGCGGTGACATGCGCGGCGACCGAGTTGGCCAGCGCCTGCAGATCGTAGCCGCCCTCCAGCATCGAGACCACGCGTCCGCCGGCATAGCGATCGGCGACATCCATGATCTTTTGCGTGGCCCAGGCGAAATCGGCCTCGAGCAGATTGATGTTGGCGAGTGGATCGCGCATGTGGGCGTCGAAGCCGGCGGAAATGACGATCAGCTCCGGCTGAAACTCGCGCAGCCGCGGCAGGATGCGGCTCTCGAAGGCGGCGCGGAATTCCTCGCCGCCGTCGCCGGGCCGCAGCGGCGCGTTGACGATGGTCTCGTACTCGCCGGATTCGATCACGGCTCCGGTGCCGGGAAACAGCGGCATCTGATGGGTCGAGCAGTACATCACCGTCTTGTCGGCCCAGAAAATCTCTTGCGAGCCGTTGCCATGATGGACGTCGAAGTCGACGATCGCCGCGCGGGCGACGCCGTGACGCTCCTGCGCATAACGCGCGGCGATGGCGGCGTTGTCGAAGAAACAAAAACCCATCGGCCGCGCCGTCTCGGCATGATGGCCGGGCGGCCGGATTGCGACGAAGGCATTGGCGGCTTTGTTGCTCAAAACCTCGTCGACCGCATGCACGGCGCCGCCGACCGCGCGCAGGGCCGCTTCGAAGCTGCCCGGCGACATCGAGGTGTCGGCGTCGATCCGCACCATGCCTTCCCCCGGCGTCGCGTCGCGAAGCTGGACGATGTAGTCCATGGGGTGGCACAGCGCGATGATCTCGAACGGCGCCGCCGGCGCCTCGACCCGCGCCAGCAATTGAAACTTTTCCAGCTCGAGCGCGCGCTCGACGGCGCGCAGCCGCTCCGGCCGCTCCGGATGACCGCTGGGCGTCAGGTGATCGAGACAGGCCGGATGGGTGATCAAAAGCGTGGACATGGACGCGACAGTCTACTGAGCCAGCGCCGCATCGGCGGCGATGAGGCCCGGGCCGCCTTCCACCACGGTGCGCTCGAGCCCGGCCGCCTGGACGGAAAAATTCTCGGCAAAAAACCGCGCCAGCGCGATACGCGAAGCGCCGTCAGTGCCGAGCCGGAGCGCGGCGAGCGCCTGCTGCGCCAACATGCAGCCGCCGGTAGTGACGCCGAACAGCCGCAGATAGGGCGTCGCTCCGGCGAGCGCCTGGTCGGTGTCGCTTTCGCGATGGGTGAGCATCCAAGAGGTGGCGCGCGCCAAGCTGTCGACGGCTTCCTCGAGCCGCACGCCGGTCCAGCCCAGCGCCGGATCGTTGGTGGCATCGACCGCTTCGACGATACGGCGCAATTCGCCCAAAAAACCTTCGATCACCGCGCCGCCAGAGAGCGGCAGCTTGCGGGTGACGAGATCGATCGCCTGGATGCCGTTGGTGCCTTCGTAGATGGGGGTGATGCGGGCATCGCGATAAAGCTGCGCCGCGCCGGTCTCCTCGATGTAGCCCATGCCGCCATGCACCTGGACGCCGAGCGAGGTCACTTCGACGCCGATATCGGTGGAAAACGCCTTGGCGATCGGCGTCAAGAGCGAGGCGCGCGCATGCGCCGCGTGCCGCGCCGTCTTGTCGTCGCCGCGCTCGGCGCGATCGAGCGCCATGGCGGTCGCATAACAAATGGTGCGCGCGGCTTGCGTCAGCGCGCGCATACTCAGCAGCATGCGCCGCACGTCGGGCTGCGCGATGATCGGCGCCGATTCGGTCGCCGGCATGCCGGCGGTGCGGCCTTGCCGGCGCTCGCGTGCGTAGGCGAGCGCCAGCTGCGTGGCACGTTCGGCGATGCCGACGCCTTGCAGGCCGACCGCGAGCCGGGCGCGGTTCATCATGGTGAACATGGCGGCCATGCCGGCATTCTCTTCGCCGACGATGAAGCCGGTGGCGCCGCCGCGATCGCCGAAGATCATGGTGCAGGTCGGCGAGCCATGGATGCCGAGCTTGTGCTCGACCGAATGCGCGCGCACGTCGTTGCGGGCGCCGAGCGAGCCGTCGGCGTTGAGCAGGATTTTGGGCACCAGGAACAGCGAAATGCCGCGCGTGCCGGGCGGCGCGTCGGGCAGCCGCGCCAACACGAAATGGATGATGTTGTCGGTGAGGTCGTGCTCGCCGTAGGTGATGAAGATCTTCTGGCCGGTGATGCGGTAGCTGCCGTCGCCGGCGCGTTCGGCGCGGCTGCGCAGCGCGCCGACGTCGGAGCCGGCCTGCGGCTCGGTGAGCTGCATCGTCCCGGTCCATTCGCCGGAGATGAGTTTTTCCAGATAGGCGCGCTTGAGCGCGTCGCTGCCGTGGGCGTTGAGCGCATCGATCGCGCCCATCGTGAGCATCGGGCCGACGCCGAAAGCCATCGCCGCCGCGTTCCACATCTCGGTGCAGGCGGCGTTGAGCACTTGCGGCAATCCCTGGCCGCCCCATTCCGCCGGCGAGGCCAAGCCGTTCCAGCCGCCCTTGCGCCAGGCGTCATAGGCCTCCTTCCAGCCGGGCGCGGTGGTGACGACGCCGTCCTTGAAGCCGGCGCCGGCCTGGTCGCCGACCCGGTTGAGCGGCGCGATGACTTCGGCGGCGACGCGACCGGCTTCGGCCAAAACCGCGTCGACGTCATCCATGGTGAGGTCGCCGAAAAAGCCTTGCTCGAGCGCGGGCAAAAGCGCTGCGCCGTATTTGAGCGCAAAGTCCATGTCGGCGAGTGGAGCGCGATAGGTCACCGATAGCCTCCCCGGCGATTGAACGGCTGGCGGACCAGCCGTCGCGGCAGCGGCGATACGGCCCAATGCCGGCCGGCGGCGGGCGCCGCCATGTCATGATGCATATTCATTATATGGTGCCAGCCCTGCTGCCTATACAGAGCTTAGGCGGAACGCCGGAGGGCGGAAAGGGCAAAGCAAAGCGCGGGGGATCGCGCCGGAGCCGGCGATAGGGCGAGATGGCGACCCGGTGCCGCGCCGAGACGGTGCCGCGCGCGCTTTACAATACTCCCACGCTCGCCTACCGGAACGACGATGGGTTTGCAGTCTTGGCAGAGCGTCGCATGGCGCAGGACCTTGCTCTCGGCTCGTCATAGCCCCGACGCAGCGGCATTGGGGCTGATCATTGTTTTTCTAGGTTTTCGGCTCGTCTTGGCGGCGACACTCGGCCTCGGCGTCGACGAAAGCTATGCGATCGCCAATGCGCGCGAGCTTGAGCTGTCCTATTTCGACCACCCGCCGCTGCATTATTGGATCGCGCACGCGTTCATGCCGCTCGTTGGCGACGGCCGCGCGCTGCGGCTGCCGTTCATTATTCTATTCGCCGGCTCGTCATGGCTGCTCTATCGGCTCACGCGCCGGCTGTTCGGCGATTGGGCCGGCGTCTGGGCGATGCTGGCGCTCAACCTGTCGGCGTTTTTCACGCTGTCGGCCGGCGGCTGGATCGTTCCCGACGGCGCGCTCTTTTTCTTTCTTCTCGCTGCGGCGCTGACGCTGGCGAATGCTTTCTTTCCTGCCGCCGCTTCCGCTTCGCCATGGCGAAGCTGGATCCTCGCCGGAATTTACCTCGGGCTGGCAAGCCTGGCGAAGTATCAGGCGGTGCTGTTCGGTTTCGGGCTCTTGCTCTATCTCGTGAGCGTCCCCGGACGCCGCCGCGTTCTGCTTCATCCCGCGCCGTGGGCCGGCGCGCTCATCGCGCTGGCGATCTTTTCCCCGGTCCTGATCTGGAACGCGCAGCACGGCTGGGTCTCCTTCGCCTATCAGGGCGGCCGCGGTCTGGCGCAAGGCGGGCTTCATGCCGGCAATGCGCTCGCCAACGCCGCCGGCCAGGCGGTCTGGATCCTGCCCTGGATCTTCGTGCCGCTGGCGATTGCGGTGTGGCAGGCGTTGCGGGCCGGACGTCGGCAGGAACGGTCCTGGTACTGCCTTTGCCTCGGCCTGCCGACGATCGTGTTCTTCACCGTCATTCCGCTTTGGGGCGACAGAGGCCTGCCGCATTGGCCGATGTCCGGCTGGCTGATGCTTTATCCGATCCTTGGCGCTTATCTCGACGGCCTTGTCGCCGGCAAGGCGGCCGCGCCGCGCCGTTGGGCAATTTCCTCCGCGGCGTTATTGGTCGTGTTGGCGGCGGTCGCCCTCGGCCAGGCGGCGACCGGTTACGGCAAGCTGTTGTTTCCCGCTGCCTTCGCCCATGGCGACCCGACGCTCGAGGCGGTCGCGTGGACGCCGCTCCGCGCTGAACTCAAGGCGCGCGGCTATCTCGACGGCAACATGTTCGTCGTTGCGCCGAACTGGATGGATGCCGGCAGGATCGACCAGGCGCTGGACGGTGCGTTGCCGGTCACCGTGTTCGGCGACTTGACCGAGGCCAAGAACTTCGACTTCAGCGACGACCCGAAATCATGGCTCGGGCGCGACGCTCTCGTCATCGGCCGCACGATCACGCCGGACAAGCAGGCGCGGCTAGGGCCATATTTCCAATCCATCGAAGAGTTGCCGCCGGTGTCGTTCGGCCGCTCCGGAATGCGGGAGATCGAATTGCACATCTTGCTCGCCAAGAAGCTGAAGATGCCGTTGCCGTCCTTTGATTCGAAACGTCGCGGATAGGCGCTGCTGACCAGCTTCGGGCGACCTTTCGCGGCCAACATTGATCGATGGCGGGCGCGCCGCTATGTTGCGCTGGCCGACGGCCCGCGGTCGGCCGGCGGCAATCCGACGGCGCATTGGGGCGTAGCCAAGTGGTAAGGCAGCGGATTTTGATTCCGCCATTCGGAGGTTCGAATCCTCCCGCCCCAGCCAAGTTAGAGTTTTGATTTAGTTAGATTTATTGTGGTGCGCTGTTTGTTCCATTATCGTCATTCCGAAATGGATTCTGCGTCTCATTCCGAAATTCTGTTCCCTCGTTGTTCGCCACGGTCGCCATCCGATGCGCGTGCCGCTTTCTGGTTGCAGCCAGCGCGCGCTCCATCGTCCGTTTAGCGTAAGCCTCATAGGCTCGACTCTTGTGCGCCGAGAGGGCGCGGCCTTGCCCGTCCGTAAGTTCGGCTTCCTCAAGTTCGGTCATCCCGCCGTGGCGGCATGCGTCCAAGGTGAACGTTGATGGTAGCCCGGCCGCATTTCGAACGCTTCGCACTAGTTTCGCCATGCCACTTGGCGAGTAGAGTTTGGTCGGCCTGGGTTTGCCTTCTACGGTCTTGTCCCGCGTCTCGTGCAAAATCATCGGAATACCGCGTCGGGGAAGCTTGGCAAGCACAGACTCGGCGTCCGCATAGAATAGCGTTCCGTCGGCATCCTGCAGGGGATGCAGTACTACCGCGCCTGTTTTGTGATGAAAAATGCGAACGGCGGTCGGTGTCTCACGGCTACGGTAGTCTGTCCACCGGATATAACCGGCCAGCACGTTTTCAGGCCTTTGCAGCCATTCAAAACAGATCACTGCGGCAGCACCAGCCTCGGGATATCCCGCGGAGATCGCTGCGTTTGCAAACGTGTAGACTTGCTCTCGGGTGGCGGCTGGTTTGATGCCTTTGGTGCGCCGATTTTTAGTTACTCCGCGCCACGGATTTGGAACATCTCGATTGAAAACTTCGGGGTATAGTCGACGAACAACGCTCCATGCACGAGCACATAGCCCGACAACTTTTTCACCCTGGCGCTGCCGCAGACCTCGCGGGCCGGCAATGACCTGGTCATAAATCTTGTCCGCCGAGACCGGAGTGATTGCCTTGATGCTTCGATCGCCAATCCGGTCGCCCTTTTTCGTGACCATGTCCGCGACAAGCAGCATGGTCCTCTCATAATCACGGCGCGACCGTTTCGAAACCTTTTCGAGATAGGCTTTCGTTTGCTTGTATTCGCGGAATAGCCAATCGATTGTTCCAAATTTCACGAGACCCACAACAGGCTCGCCCGCACGTATCGCGCGCCACTCATCAAACAGAGCGTTTAGCGCAGCCGCGCGACCGCCGTTCCCATCAACGCCACAAGCAACCACATAATCATTACCCAGCGGCTCCCCGTGGATGGAGCACCCAAGCTTCCGATAGTAGCCGGTCAGTTCCCAATAGAAGCCGATCCCGCCATTCGCGAGCCGCTTTGCCCGAACGAAGCGTGGCAGGGTGTGCGGGACCATTACAAGTCCTCGGCCACGTCCCGCACCGCCGCCAGATCCGACGGCAGAATAGCTTGGTCGAGGTCGTCGCGAAGCCATAGCCGGCGTCGTCCGTCATTTACGCGGGGTTGAGGATATTCCTTTCCGACGCGCTTTAGAAAGGCGTCAGTGCTCGGCTCGCCGCAATAGGTAGCCGCGAGTTCTGCACACATCCGGCGCGGCCAGCATCCCACCAAGATCATGGGCCGGCTCATCGTGTCAAAACGCCCTGCTTCTCCGGGATCGCACTCGCTCGCGGGCGCCGTAGTCCAGAAGCGGTCGTTGAGCCATCGGGGAAGGCAAGCGCAATCGCCACGCTCAGCCGAAGCGGCGTGTCGGGAGAAACTTCGTTCGTACGAGGTACTACGCAACGCATTGTCTACTATTCGTCCGTCGCGTGACGTTCCTTCCTGTCGTGTTGAGTGTCGCTAGCGCGACGAAAAAGATGGTCGAGTGTGTTGAAGTCGAATTCGCCGTTTCGCACGGCTTCGATCTCGGCCCGGATGCGCTTTGAAGAGATTGCGGGCCAATTCTCGACTGCACCGGTCTGCACCGCCGCGTATGTGGTTCCGGCGAATAAGAACGCCCAACCTGCGCTTAACAGCCACTCCGAAACTTCGGACAAGAACTGCTCACTCAGCCGCTCACGGTTCCAAAGCCGTTTGAGCGTGACCTCGGCCAGCCTAACCCTGGTCGTCGGTTTCTCTCGTTCGGCATCACGAACTTCGATGAGGCGGAGCAATAACAGAGCCGATTCCCGCTCGTCGGGCTTGTAAAATTTGGTGGCGCTTTGAAAACTAGAATTTGGTTTTTTCATCACATTATTTCCTTGCATATCTGGAAGTACGGCATCATATTGAACCTAGTTAGGGTTTTGTCAACGACGAAGGCGGTAGCCAATGGGTAAGCGATCAGTGTCCGCACGACGTGCGGCAAACGCCGCGAAGGCGGAAGCCAAGCGGAAGGAAGCCGAGACCAAGCGGGTCGCCAAGGCGGACAAGGAAGCCAAGTCGAAGGCGGTGGCGGTTGCGACAGCCAAGGAGATTGACGCGCTCGTCGCCGAATTGACGAAGCTGGTCGACGAAGCTGAAGCGTCGATGCACAGCTCCATGCACAAGGCGGCCGAGAAAATCTTCCGCTTGGCCGACACCTACGGGCTCACGCAGTTGAAGATCGCCACCCTCATGGGTCGATCTCAACCGTGGGTCAGTGGGCTCTTGAAGTGGAAGGCAGACGGTTACCCTGCGACCCCGTTCGGGCCGCAGGCGAACAAGGCGCGGGCGATACGGGACGAGAGATTATTAGTCACTAATAATCCAGCCCCGCCAACCGAGCCCGGGGCAGAAGCCGGTCACCCCGACTTGCGGGTCAACGAAGGTCAGCGTCACTCGGTCGGGCCGAAGCTGGCGTTGCCGCCCGACAAATCCGTGGTGCCGGTCACTGGCAACGATGTCGACACCGAAGCGTCCGCAGAGGCGCGCAAGGCAGCGATGACAGAGTCGGCGTGGTCGACGGAGGCACCGGCAACGGCAGAGCCACCCGCGCCCGAGCCGAAGCACGAGCAAACGCCGGAGCAGAAATCTGACGACGCGCTCGCGGCCTTCAAGGCGGCGTGCAACACGCAGTGCCCGTTGATGACCGAAGCCGATCTGAAACAGGCGCGTGTCTACTTCATGGAGCAGCGGTGGAAGCCGCGTGGCTCGATGAAGGCGGCGTGAGCATCGACTACACGCCGCAGATGGCGATCCGTGAACGCACTGTGTGGCTCACGGATCACCCGGGCAGCAGGGTCGAGGACTTCGACCGCGTGCGCCGACCATTCGACTCTGTGCATGGCGGCCAGCATGGCCGCCAGCGCAAAGCTTATCTGGACTGGCTCTAAGACGATGACGAAATGCTGCCCCTCGAAGCCAAGAGAGAATGACATTGGCTAGCAGACGAACACGACCGAATTTATCTCGTAGAAGATTTGCTCTCCGCTACGCCCGTCGCGGATGGTCGGTCGTGCCGATGTACGCAGTCAAAGACGGGAAGTGCTCATGCCCAAAAGGTAATGCCTGCGAGCGCGCGGGCAAACACCCGATCACCCAGCACGGCGTCAAAGACGCCACTACCAGTCGTAACCGAATCAAACGTTGGTGGAAGGCAAGTCCGAACGCGAACATTGGGATCGCCGCTGGCAGCTGGTCTGGCATCATTGTGTTGGATATTGATCCGAGGAATCGCGGCAATAAGAGCCTCAAACGCCGGAAGAAGGAGTTGGGGCCGCTGCCGGATACCGTGACCGCGCTGACCGGCGGCGGTGGTCAACACTTGGTCTTCAAGTATCCGTCGTTCGCCGTTCGCAAGGACACGTCCGGCAAGAAATTTGGCAAAGGCGTCGATATTCTCAGTGATGGCGCCATTATGGTCGCACCGCCGAGCCGCCATGCCACCGGCAAACGGTATCGTTGGCGGGAGGGCAATTCATTTCGCGATCTCGAACCGGCTAAGCTGCCGAAGGCCTGGTTAGACCGTTTGCGTGGGAATGCCGCGGTTGAGACCGGCAACGAACAACCATCGGCTCGGACCGACGCACAGATTCCCGAAGGTCAGCGAAACACCTCGCTGACAAGCTTGGCCGGAACCTTGCAGCGACGCGGCGTCTCGCCTGCGGCGATTACCGCGGCTCTTATCGCGGAGAACAAGGCCAAGTGCACGCCGCCGCTCGACGAATCTGAGATCAAGAAGATCGTCGCAAGCATCACCAAATACGCGCCGACCGCGCCAATTGGCGATGGCGCTGACGACGCCGAACGCTTGATGCAGTTGGTGCTCGAGCGCAGCTTTAGTCGCGGCAAGCATCTGATGCTCGGCACCGACGGTCGTTTCTGGCACTACGATATCCGACTGTGGCGTCCGGTGTCCGACCAATGGGTATCAAAAATGGTCCTCGAAACCATTCAGGCCAATCCGGTCAAGAAGCAAAACACGGCCTCCCTGATGGGCCAGGTCTTGACCGTATTGAGGGCAAAGGTAGCGGTCAAAGATGATGTCCTGGGCTTCGTCGCAGACCCACCCCCTGTCATTAACTGCGCCAACGGCGAGCTCTGGATAGACGATGATGGCAGCGTCGGACTCCGGGACCCTCGTCCGGATTCACACCTGCGGCATTGCTTGGATGTCAAATACAACCCCGATGCCAAATGCCCCGAGTATGATCGCGCCGTAGCGGAAATCTTCGGCTCGGCCGACAGTTCCGAGGACTTGGTGCGTCATTGGAATGAGTTCGCAGGATACGTTATCCAGCCGCGCAGGCACATTCCAGTAATCATGATCCTGCTCGGTGGTGGCGACAACGGCAAAACCGTTCTGATCCGCACGGTAATTCGACTTTTGGGCACTTCGCTGGTCGAAGCGCAACGTGTCGATAACCTCGACAAGAATCGGTTTGCGATGGGCAGCCTATTTGGCAAGTACCTTTACGTTGATGATGATGTTCGAGCCGGAGCTCGGCTCCCCGATGGAATCCTTAAGACAATCAGCGAGGCCAAGGAAGTAACCGCTGAATACAAATACAAACCATCGTTCAACTTCACCGTTCGCACCGTGCCGGTGCTGCTATGCAACAACATCCCGTCTCTCGCCGACTTGTCCCATGGGATGTTGCGACGGCTGCAGGTGATCCCGTTTGACCACACGTTCACCGGTGATGACAAAGACGCCGATCTGTTCGAGCGAATTTGGGCCAACGAATTGCCAGGAGTGCTGAATCGAGCTTTGCGTGGGCATCGACGGCTGCTCGAACGAAATTCGAGCTTCAAGCTTCCTGATGCGGTCAAAAAGGCCACTGCGGCGTGGTTGGGGCAAGCGAATCCTATTCCTGCATTTATTGAAGATCGGTGTGTGACGGGTGTTAGTGAGCACTGTTTGATGAAGGGGCTCTACGCCGCCTACACGTCCTGGGCCCAGGAAGCAGGATACACCATGACCCAAAGCCAACAGTCGTTTCGCAGGAATCTGGAACACCTTGGATTTAAGAGTTTGCGTAGCAATCTTGGTCAGCGCGTTAACGGGCTTGCTCTGCGTCAATAGCAGTCACAATCGCTATCAGGTCCATTTCGCCCGAGGCGGAGACGTTTTGCTCTTGAGATTGGCGGGCCCCCAGCCACATGTGTTGTTGTTTTTTGTAGTCGTGACGAAAGTGACAAAATATTTGAATCTCTTTCCTGTGTTTCATTGTCTGTTCAGAGAAAAGATATTTTGAATTCTTGTCACTTTCAGCACGGTGGTTACATTTAGAGTATGACAAACAATAACATTGCACACTGGAAGGGCGGCCGCCAGAACCCAAAGTCACGTCTCAGTTGAATGCTTACACAGTGGAGAAATGTAAGGCGATACAAGCAACGTTCGTTTGTTGGCAATGCAGATTACGACTTGTTGATCTAGGAGAATATCAAACATCAACACAAGAGGTGTTCAATGACGAAGTTCATCGGTGGCTACGCCAAGCTGAAGAAGTACGTGTCGCAGACCGGGTTTGCGGGTCAGTGGCGCGAACCTAAAAATGGTCATGTGCAGTTTCACGCCAAAGGCGGCGCAGTCTTAAATTGGTGGAAATCGACGGGTACGATCCAGTTTCAAGGTCGAGACCCGACGATGAAATTTGAGCGCGCTTTTATATCCATTGCATCGACGAAGGGACGTCTTGAAGAGTCGCATGATTGGCAAAACGAGAATGCCGCGCTGCGAAAATTGATCGTGGATGTGCTATTCGAAAATTCGACATTAAAGCAGCGCGTATCAAAGCTAAAGAACCGGCTGTCGGGGAGAGGCTAAAGCGTTGCCCTGGAAGAAAGTGTCAAGGACAGAGCAATTAAACAAATTACGTCATCGAGTAACCTCTTCGAGGAAGTCGCGACCCAATTGGTCCGGCTTGAATGTCGTTTGAGCGAATAAGCAATTTAAAAACAATTCCGGCTCTTGGCATTGCCGTCGCATGCATCCCTCAGCGAGACCGATATGCCATTATTGACACGACATACGTAGTTGGGAAGCACCGCTTTTCGGTCGACAATTCCGCAGAGTGGACCGAAGGCAGTAGTTGCACCCAACCCAATTGGAGGTGGGACATGATAACAAAATGGGACAAGGTGGTTGAGAAAATGCTTTTTATCATGGGATTGATGCTGTCGAACGCCGACAAAAAATTCGCAGCGTGCAAATTGAGCGATCAAAACCGCCGGATGCTTCGGCTCCTGAAAAGGCACGATCTCGCACGACCTGTCCGAGAAAAGGACGGTGAGGTGGTTTGGACGGCGACGGAAAGGCTTGTTTCTCTCGCGGGAGATTTTACTCGTCGACAACAGCCCAATCCAGTGCAGGTGCCTGTCGACGAATCTTACGCCGGTACTTTTGAGCGGCACATGGTGCGGTTAATTGATTGGGTTGAGGAGGATTACAAGGCGCCGGTTAATTTGCTTGATGTGTTACACACCACGGAACGTTCATATGAACGAGTAATTCGCGATATCACGGAGATCGAACGAAAACGCAAGGTCGGAACGGCAAGATCGGTCGAGGGCGTAATAGTACAATTTCCAATAGAACCGTAACCAAGCAGATTTTTCCACGTTTCGAGCATAAGCGAGTCCTTTGCCCTGTTTAACGAACGCTGTCTATTTTTGTTGACCATCGTTCCAACGCTAGGGCTCACAAATATCATTGTGAGCGGTCAAACGTTCGTTCTGGTGCACCGCGAATGTGCCTGATGTCAAAGTTGTAAACTAACCGTCGATTACACATTTCGCGTTGATCAGAACGAAGGACAGAAGACATGGGTGAAAAGAAAATTAAATTGCCAGCGCTCAATCCCGATGGGGTGTCCATCAAAGGGAGTAATTACATCTACGCACCACGCGGACAAGCGGGTGAGTATGCGCCACTTGCGAGCAATGCATACCGCGGCTGCGGTCACTGCTGCGCCTATTGCTACGTTCCTCTTGCCATCAAAATGTCGCGGAAAGACTTTGATGCGGGAGCCGCCCCGCGGCGGAATTTTCTAGCTGAGCTCCGCAAGGACGCTGCTAAGTATAGGGCGCTCGGCATAACCGAGCAGGTCATGCTCAGCTTCACCACAGACGTTTATAACCCGTTCGACACATCAATCACCCGCCCAGCCATCGAGATTTTGATAGAGCACGGGCTCGCGTTCTGTGTCTTGACCAAGGCTGGGACGCGTGCGTGGTGCGATCACGACCTGTATCGGCCAGACCGCGATGCCTTTGCGTCGACGCTCACGTCGCTCGATGAGCGCTTTTCCAAAAAATGGGAGCGCAACGCCGCACCCCCCAGCAACCGTATCGACGCACTAAAGGCGTTTCACGAACGCGGCATCTTTACCTGGGTTTCACTGGAGCCAACGCTCGACATCGAGGCTTCGCTGGCCATCGTTGACGCGACGCACAGTTTTGTCAATCTGTACAAGATCGGCCGCGTCAACTATCTGCCGATGACCAAGACGACCGATTGGGGCGATTACACGCTACGTATGCTTGATACACTCAACCGTGTCGGGGCGCGGCACTACATCAAAAAGGATTTGCAATCCTTCCTTCCGCCTGGCTATCCGAATCCGCTGCGTGTGCCACAACACCATTGAACGCCATGGTCTTCGACACGTTCGGCAAGGGCGGCGGCTTGGTTGACGGCAAGCTTATACGTAAATTTCCGACGCCCCGTAACTTCGCTAATCTCGACGCGGCCTAGCCGTAAGCCAGTCAGGCCCTGAGTGTCCTCGCACTGCGATCACAGCCCTCTTCGCATCTCCAATCCGGCAAATGAGCACTGATAAGGAAACACTGCTTTCCTTATCAGTTTGCGGGCTGGCCGTTCTCGGCAGCCTGTTCCCATGCACAACGAAAAATGCAGTTTCTGAGCGCGCTAATTTAAGTCGCGATACGTTTCGTCGCGTAGGGCGAGTAGGTAGCCATGACTGATGCAAAGACGTTTTCAGCAAAGAGTGATGCCTCGTTTTCCTCGAAAGGCTGGTCCCTGTTGTCTCCGAGAACCGCTAGCTATGTCGAGGCTTTAATCCGCGAAGGTGACGACTTTGATTATTCCAGGTGGCTCGACTGCGTTCGGGCCCCAGCGGCTGAGGCGAACGAGGCCACAGTGGCAGCGGGCACGCCCCACCCGCCCAGTGCGCTGGATTGCCGGACCACATTGCCCAACTCACATCGATTTCAAAGGGTGCTGGTTGGATGGCGGCTCGGGCGATCGCCGCAGGACCCTAACGGCGCGACCCCAAAGGCTCGCCTCGAGCGACGACTGAAGAAGATCCAAAAGTCGTGGGATGAGCTTCAAGCAACCCGTGCTCGCGACGCCGTTTACGGGTACTTAGCGTGCGTGTTCTCAATCGTTGCGCATTATAAAGTGCGGCGAAAATCAAATAAACTTCTACGGGTTGCGTTCGAATTTGCCGATTTGCCAATCGACAGGAGGGTAGACCCATTTACTGCCGTCATTCGCTGCACTTCCGACGATGCCGTCGACAGCAAAACGGTCAGCAAATGGGCGCGGGCTTTGCGATATGTCGCGTATTGCAAGCCGCCCAAAATGCAG
>Ga0316363_10002518_pt1 | contig 13956 bp, 9 predicted proteins | sample Sb_taG_3_FD_200459 | JGI IMG/M metagenome (GOLD analysis project Ga0316363, IMG submission 200459) | Peat soil microbial communities from Weissenstadt, Germany - Sb_50d_a_PC metaG (v2) (version 2) | ecosystem: Environmental > Terrestrial > Soil > Wetlands > Peat | place: Germany: Weissenstadt...
ATATGGCCTCGATCCGATCCGCCATTACATCGCGGCCGGCTGGGACCAGCTGACGCGCTCGCTCGACAATTGCCAGACTTTTGCCGATCCAAAACTCGCCGGGCACCCGACGCTCTATCTTCCCTACGATTATCCCGAGACTGCCGCGGTGAAACAGCTCCCCGCGAAGTGCGGCGTGCAAGTCGCGCATCTGCCGCGAGTGATTCACGGACCCGGCGAGATCGATCCCGCGCAAATCAATCCGCCCGGGCTGCTCTATCTGCCGAACAAGTACGTCGTGCCGGGCGGGCGATTCAACGAGATGTATGGCTGGGACAGCTACTTCATCATCCGCGGATTGATCGAGGACGGACGGATCGATCTGGCGCGCGGAATGGTCGATAACTTCCTGTTTGAAGTGGCGTATTACGGAAGCGTGCTGAACGCGAATCGAACCTATTATTTGACGCGATCGCAGCCGCCGTTTCTGACTGCGATGATCCTGGCGGTGAATGAGGCCGAAAGGAAGTCCGGACACGATGATCGCGAATGGCTCTACAGAGCAATGGCGGACGAAAAGCGTAACGATCAACTCTGGTCGCGCGGCGAACATTTGGCCGGCGACACCGGGCTTTCGCGCTATTACGATTTCGGCGAAGGACCCGCACCCGAGAGCCTTCAGGATGAATCGGGCTATTACGCGAAAGTGGCGGGATTTTTTCTCTCGCATCCAGAGCTAGATCATGGCTACGTCGTGCCGTCTACGGCCGGGCAGCAAGCGAATCACGGTATCGGCCCGGCATATGACGTTGCCACTTGCGACCCGGCCGACCAGGAGCGGCGGGGCTGCGATCCTTCGGGGCACGTTCGCTTGGCAGCGGAGTATTACAAAGCCGACCGCGCCATGCGCGAATCGGGATTTGATATTTCCTTCCGCTTCGGGCCCTACGGCGCGGACACCGATCACTTTGCGCCCGTGTGCTTGAATAGCCTGATTTACGCAGAAGAGATGGATGCCGCGCAGATTGACGAAATTCTAGGGCGCAAGGACGCGGCGGCCGGATTTCGCCAGGTCGCGGCGGAGCGAAAGCAGCGGATTCAGAAATATTTGTGGGATGAGAAGCGCGGGATGTTTTTCGATTATAACTTCTCGACGAAGACGCGCTCGTCCTACGAATACCTCACGACTTTCTATCCGCTCTGGGCCGGCCTCGCGACGCCGGAGCAGGCGCGCGCCGTGGACGCCAATTTGAAATTGTTCGAGCAGCCGGGCGGTTTGGCGATGAGCCGCAACGATAGCGGCGTGCAGTGGGATTATCCGTACGAATGGGCGCCGACGGTGTTGATCGCCGTCGAAGGCTTGCGGCGCTACGGATTCAATGATGATGCCGATCGCATTTCGTACGAGTTCCTTTCGACAGTGGCGGAAAATTTCCGTCGCGATGGCACGATTCGCGAGAAATACAACGCGGTGACGCGGTCCTCAGAAGCAGCGGTGAGCGCCGGATACAAGGAGAACGTCGTGGGCTTCGGCTGGACCAACGGCGTTTTCCTCTGTCTCCTGCGCGCGCTACCGAAGGAGATGGCTGACCGTTTGACGAAATCCGAGTAGGGGCCGGGGTTCACGACCGGCCCGGTCTTGCTTTGGGTTTTGTCCTGGTTCTTGTCTCGGGTTTTTTCGAACCGCGAATGGAATCCCATTCCAACGCGGCATTTCCATCGCCCTCAGTCGCTCGCCAACAACCCTGCTACCAAATTCGCAAGTTCGCTCTCCCGCCGCACAACTCCGCGATCGCGAGGAGCGGCATCACCCGCAGTAAGCCTCGCCAACCGCGCCGCCAAATTCCGAATCGCCACGTCTTGCTGCACGTACACTCGATCGGCCGGCGCAATCGCCTCCCATTGGGATTTGTTGCGCTTCAAGGGCCAGCGAACTTCCTCCTCGCGCTGCTCGGGCCGGAACGTCCCGCCCACAATCGAGCCCGCGGAAGCAACTTGCAAATATGCCCAGCCGTGGTCGCGCTTGATTTCCACGCGGCTCACGCTGAGCTGCGTGACGATCACGATCGGCAACTGAATCTTTGACGCCTCACCGGCGCTCAGGACATTTGCATCTTCAACCGTCAATTGCGAAATGCTTGCGGCCACTTCCTCGCGCGTAGGCTGCTTTTTCGCTGCCCCAATAACGATGCTCGCGGGAAGCTCAAACCCCGCCGATTCGCCCCGCCGTTCGGGTGCAGGCTGCTCTGCGTACGTCGCGGCAGGTTCCTCTCGCTCCGTTGTCGCTGCGTGCGCCGCTGCCACATCCACAACGCCGGAATCGATCCGGTAGCGGTAAAAGCGCGGCGATCCTCGCGAGCGCCAATACGGGCCGTCGTAATCCTGCTCCTCGAGTCCGCTTCTCACCAGGCTGTAAAAACTGTGCTGCGACGCATTGACGACGATTCCCACATGTCCCGGCCAAACAACCAAATCGCCCGCATGAGGCGATTTCACCCGCGCAAACTTCTCAGCGCCGGAATAAAGATCGAACGAGCTCTGGTACGGGTAAGCGAACCCAGCGCTCTGATAAATCAGATGAATCAAGTGCGAACAGTCTTGCGCGCCTCCAATCCGCTGCAGCTTCCATGCGGCCTTGACGATCCCGCGCCCTTCTTTCTCGCTCAGCAGCCGCGACCCGGCCACAGCATCTTCCCCAAATGTCGCCGAACGCACCCCGGCTGGCGAGAACGCCGCAAGGCACACGCACGCCACGAGCGCAGCGAGCCCGTGAGCCCGCTTCTTCCGCCAGTCAAACCTCGTCTTTGCGCACCGCATCGGTAATTGATTCCCGGCGACGTTCACAACAACAAGCGCCACCATTCAAGGAAATCATTTGGAACCACGCGGGGCAATGGACCGTGCGCTCAGCAGTAACTGGCCGGTCGGCCGGGTATTGCCGGAGCGGCAAGGATGCCGCCCGGTCCCCCAGCGAGCCGAAATCAGCTTGAAAAAAGTGTGTTTTTTCCCGATTAGACTGGTGCCGCGTCTTTTGTTTTCTTTGGTTTACGGGCGTCTCTAATAATTTCCTTCCCGATTAGAAATCGACGGCCGCTGAGGCACCGATGTAGCTCAGGTCCTTTTGACCTGAGGCCGTTGCCGTCGAATTCAAATTCAAGTGCCAATTCACACCAAAGTGCCTCACCACTGTCCTTCGGCCCCGGCCAGGGGCCTCAGGATAAAAAGAGGTGAGCCACATTGTTTGAGTCTTCCGCGCACACGTCAGGCGAGCTCAGAAGAGGCAGCCCCGCGCTTAGGGGCCGCTGACAACCAGATCCTGTATAACGTAGAAGTAATAGTAGGTCAAGAGTACTTCCGCACTAATTTTGAGTCGAGGGCAGGGGTTCACCACCCGCCGGTTGTGGTTGGGTATTTGCGCACACATCAAACCCAAAGCCACCCCGGGGGCATAGGTAAATCCGTCCCCTACTAAGAACCGGCGCAAGAGCGAGCCCGCCCGCAAGGGCTGCCCGACCGGCCTGGGCGACCTACCCACGACTCGACGACCGCTCACTCCTGGAGGACTGCTCCTCCAAGGACCGGCCGGCCGCCCAGGGAGGTGTAGAAAGCGTAGAACGCTATCGCGGCCATGAGGAGAATCCCGGCGAGGCTCATGCCCGCATACCAGGAGGACATTTGGGTGGTAAGTGGAAAGCTCCCCAGGATATCGTTGAAGACGCCAGCAGCCACCACAGCCAGCAAGCCGAAGCGGATCAATAGAAACACAGTCAGGGCGTTAGTGATTAGCCCGGACACCAAAACAACGGGAGCATAATCAGCTTGATTCCCTGTTGTATAGAAAATTGCGGTCACAACAACGTATACGATCGCTGCCGCCCACTGCTTCCGCAGCAAGGCCCTGAGTAGGAACAGAAAAAACAGGAACAGAAGCGAAATAAAAAGCTCCAGGATCACTCTGGTAGATATCGAAGCAATGATCGTACGCGCCCCGAGAAACTGCCAGTGCGGTCCCGAATATGGTTGTGGGGGAGGATGGCCGAACCAGGAGGGCACAAACCATCCAAGTCTTACGAGAGCGATGGAAAACGAACCCAATAGACAACCGGCCAGCACATCGCGTCCCACCAGTGGGTCCCGAAATCCACCTGCGATCAAGCGGCTCCAAGAGACCAGCGTAGCGGGCCAGCGGCGGCGCACATAGGGCTCAACTGCAACGTAGAAAACCCAGGAGATACAGGAGAACAGAAGCCCTATGCTCAAGAACTGGACGAAGAGCACGAATTCGTAGAGAGTCGGGACGTGGTGCGCGCCGCAAATCCACGCGACCCCCCAGGCCGAAAAAACAACAACTGCCAGACGAAAAGCCGCACGACGATCACCCCGGCCCAAGCGAAGGTTCCGCCGCACGAGCAGCAGGCCGGTCACTAGGAGTGAAATCGACAGAACAACGAAAAACACCGAAGTTGCCAGTTCGGCGGAGCTCGGCTGGTCTGGCTGCATGCGTTCGGGACGTGTCCACGGGCCAATCAACTCGAAGTAAACGGGCTTGCCCCGGTAGGCCGCGGCCTCAATTCGCATCGGGATATCAGGACGCTCGGCGAGCGAGCCTGTCCACGCCGCGCGCGCGTCACCGTAAACAGGAGGCGTCCAGGTTGGCTGTGCAGACAGCCACTTGGATGGATCAAGCCCCGCGGCAGAGAACAGCGGCGCCCAGTCTGGTGACTGCGAAGCGCGTGCCGGCTCCTCAACTTGCGCAGGAACGGCGACGAATTGTGTCAGGCGTCCGAGTGGATTGAGTTTGACCAACGTCATGCCGGAGATATCCAGTGGCGGGTCGTTCGTCCATACGGACTGCGCCATGGGCGCATTCGACGTGGAGCTATAAGACTCGAGCGGCCGAGGGCTGCCGCGATACCAAAACACGAACGCGCCGGTCTCGAGGTTGTCCCAGCGGGTCTTCGACTTGTCGTGTGCGTCGATGTAGCGCAGAAAACCTATCCCCTCGTAAAACCCCATCGCGGTGTCGGCCGGCCGCTCGGAGTAGCCAACGCTCTGCAGAATCTCCCGGGCGCGCTCGGCAAGGGCTTCGGGCGGTCTTTCGAGCGGCACGCGGCGGTAGAGCTTGGCCTGCGCGCTTAACAGAATCGACGCGGCGACTGACACGATCACTCCCGCCAGCAAAAGCCACGCGACCACTGGACGCAGGCCTTCGGTTTCCCCCGAAGCCGCGACCATTTCGGGCGATGGCGTTTCACCGGCGGCCAGCGCTGCCGCGAGCGGATCACCGCCCGGCAGTGCGGCCGCAACTTGCAGCGCCGATGCTGGACGCTTCGCAGGATTTTTCTCCAGGCAGCGCAGGATCACGCGTTCCACGAGCGGGTCAATATCTTTGACGATCTGCGAAGGATGCGTCGGCGCGCTCGTGTCGCGTTGCCGAGCCATCTCTGCACCGGAGGAAGCGTCGAAGAGCCGCTTGCCGGTGAAGATCTCGTAGAGTACGAGGCCGAGCGAGTAGAGATCACTTTTCGGCGTCACTTCTCCGCCCGCGAATTGTTCCGGCGACATGTAGGCGGGAGTTCCGGCGCGCGCATCGGCGCCTCCGATTTCAGCGGCCAACCCGGCCAAGCCGAAATCGGTGATGCGCACGCGGCCGCGTCCATCGAGCATGATGTTCGCGGGCTTCAGGTCACGATGAATGATGCCGTGCTCGTGTGCGGCCGCGAGGCCGGCGCACAATTGCCGCGCGATATCGACGCCCTTGTCGGGCGGCAAGCGGCCGATGCGGCGCATCAGCGAGGCGAGATCTTCACCGTCCACAAATTCCATGGTCAGGAAAGTGTGGGTGATGGTCTTACCGGCATCACTGGTCTCGCTAATTTCGCCGATATCGAAGACGCGGCAGACGTTCGCATGCGAGACCTGCCGCGCCAGCCGAACTTCGCGGGTGAAACGCTCGCGCGCCTCTTCGGTCTGTGCCAGTGACTTCGGCAGAAATTTCAACGCCACCGTTTGGCCGAGCTTCAAGTCTTCCGCGCGATAGACTTCGCCCATTCCACCTTTGCCGAGAGGCGAGACGATGCGGTAGCGATCGGCAAGCGTAGTTCCGGGAACGTAACGCGCTTCGTAGCCGGTAAAAGAAGAACTCCTGGCGCTGGAAGAGGATTCGCGTTTGGGCGACGAAGCAGGCGGCGTGCCGGGGATGGGGTGAACGGCATCAAGCCCCAGCGTGGGCGTAGACCCGAAATCCATCGCGCTGCCGCACGAAGGGCAAAAGCGCGCTGCGCCAGGAACCTCGCTTCCACAGGCGGGACAACTCATGATTGGGCGGGAGTATATCACCGGCCGCTGAAAAGCTTCGACTCGGTGGTGTGGACATTCGCTTCAGTCGCGTTGGGCGGACCTGCACAGCGATGAAGCTGTCCACCTCAGCTAGACGATCGATTCGATGTGGCGATCAGCGATGAACCGAAGTCGCGCGATTGCCTGCATTGGGGTGCTGGCGTAAGATGCACGGCCGGTGGCGGATACTTCCTCGATGATCGGCCGCACTATCTCCCACTACCGCGTGATTGAGAAGCTCGGCGGCGGTGGCATGGGCGTAGTCTACAAGGCCGAAGATATTCGCCTGCACCGCTTCGTGGCCCTCAAATTCCTGCCACCTGAGGTGGCGCGCGATCCTTACGCGCTGGCGCGCTTTCAACGCGAAGCGCAGGCTGCCTCCGCGCTCAATCATCCCAACATCTGCACCATTCACGACATCGGCGAACAGGACGGACATTCGTTCATCGCCATGGAGTTTCTCGAGGGCGTGACGCTGAAGCATCGCATCGGGGGACGCCCGATGCCGCTGGAAAATCTGCTGTCGGTAGCCATCGAGATCGCCGACGCGCTCGATGCCGCGCACGCCAAGGGCATCGTTCATCGCGACATCAAACCCGGCAACATCTTCATCACCAACCGCGGAATCCCCAAGGTGTTGGACTTTGGCTTGGCCAAAGTTTCCGGGAGCCCGGAAAGAAGCACGGAAGCAACGGCCGCGACTCACGATCTGCCGGAGCATCTCACCAGTCCGGGTTCCGCGCTTGGCACCGTGGCGTACATGTCGCCGGAGCAGGTCAGCGGCAAGGAGCTGGACGCGCGCACGGATCTCTTCTCATTTGGTGCGGTGTTGTACGAGATGGCCACAGGGGCGCTTCCGTTTCGCGGCGACACTTCCGGGATCATATTCGAATCCATCTTGAATCGCGCGCCGACTCCGGCGGTGCGGCTGAATCCGGACTTGCCGGCCGAACTCGAACAGATCATCAACAAGGCCCTCGAAAAAGATCGCGATCTGCGTTACCAGAACGCCGCCGACATGCGCGCTGACTTGAAACGCCTGAAGCGCGACACCGAATCGGCCCGGCACAGCGGGCCCGCTCCAATTGAAAAAGATTCTGCGCCCCAGAAACCGCTACTATTCCGCCGCAAATTGCTCTACGCCACGGCAGCCGTGGCCGTGCTTCTCGCGATCGGGTTTGGGTTTCGTTGGTTCAAAGGTCTGCCGAGCGCCCCGCACAAGCCCATAACTGAGCGGCAGTTGACGCACAGCCCGCCTGAGAACCGTATCGTCGGCGCAGCTATCTCGCCCGATGGGAAACACCTTGCCTATTCCGACACGAAAGGCCTTCACTTAAGCAACATCGAAACGGGAGAGCTGCATGACATCTCTCTGCCCGACGAAATACGAACGCATCTCTGGGCCGTTGGGTGGTTTCCGGATGGAGAGAAGCTGGTGTTCTCGGTCGAATCAGAAACCGAGGGATATACGACCTGGGTGACCTCAGTATTCGGCGGCGCGCCACGTAAGCTGAGAACCCAGAGTTGGGCGCCGGAAGTTTCACCGGACGGCTCATTGATTGCATTTCTCAGCGAGGACAGCTCTGAAATCTGGGTGATGGGAGCCAACGGAGAAAATCCCCATAAGATCCTCGCCGGCAAAGGTGAACTTTACTCGCCTCCGGCATGGTCTTCTGCGGGGCAGCGTCTGGCGTATATGAAATCCGATGCATCGGGAGTTAGCCGCAATATTGAAACGATTTCATCGGACGGGCGATCGCAGAGCGTTGTGATTTCGGATCCGCAGCTGGCGAACGGCGAATTGGCGCGCATCCTGTGGCTGCGCGACGGGCGAATGCTCTACACCCGGGGCCAAATGAGTTCGGAAAACCTGATCAAGGTGATGGAATTTAGGGTCGACCCGCAATCCGGAAAGCGATCCGGTGAGCCACAGGGAACGGCAATTTCGATTGGAACGCTCCTGAACGCGAGTAGCGATGGAACGCGTCTCGCTGCGATCAAGGGACGTGTGCGCGACGACGTATTCGTCGGCGAGCTCAAAGAAAACGGCAGCCGCCTCGAATCTTCGAGGCGTCTTACCGTAAGCGAGAGCCGTGATTACCCCTGTTGCTGGACCAAAGATAGCAAGACGGTTCTGTTTACGTCTGATCGGACGGGAAGCCGCCAGCTATTCAGGCAGCAACTGGAACAGGACACCGCCGAACAGATGGCTCAGGGACCGGACGAGGTGAGAGGCGCGCAATTGAGTCCGGACGGCGCGTGGATTCTTTATTGGTCTACCCCACGAGATAGCCTGGGCTCGGCTCCCACAAACGCGAGAGTAATGCGCATCCCCGTTGCCGGTGGACCGCCTGAACAGGTTTTGGAAACACGTTTTGATGACACCACCGACTTCACCTGTCCTTCACGCCCCGCCGATTCTTGTGTCCTGAGCCGTTGGGAGCAGGGTCAGGTGATCTTTTATTCGCTGGATCCGCTGCGGGGCCAGGGACAGGAGCTTGCGCGAACCAAGCTGCGTTCCGCCACCGATTATTTAGCCTGGAGCGTTTCACCCGACGCGTCGCGAATTGCCTTCGGGATTTGGGAGCAGGCCAGCGTCCCCCAGGTGCGGATTCTGGATTTGCGAAATGGCGCGGAGCGCAATCTCCAGCTCACGACGGGATGGAATTTGTCGGACGTCACTTGGTCGGCGGACGGTATGAGTTTAATCGTCGCAGCGCAGTCAAAGCAGGGCTACTTTCTTGCGCGCCTGGATCTTGACGGAAAATCGCGCGTGCTGCTGGATCGCGGGAGGAGCAACTTTCTTTCCTCTGTCATCGCGTCGCCGGACGGGCGTCGCCTGGCATTTGCCCAGCAAACCTTCGACTTCAATATCTGGCTGCTGGAGAATTTCTGAACGGGCGTCCGGGCTGGACTTTCGTTGCAGCTAGGCGATGGATTCGATGCGGCGATCAGGGATGAACCAGAGCAACGCGATGAGCACGTAGACGGCGATGGCCAGCCACGGGCGGACGAAGGCCAGGGCGATGCCCACGATATAGAGCAGCAGCGAAATTTTTCCTTTCAGATCGCGGCCTATGGCGCGGGCCAGTTTGGAGTGCGCGCCCTCGACCGCGATGATAGAGCGCTGCAGCCACACGTAGGCAATTGCGGACATGGCCAGAACTACGCCGTAGCCCGCGGTGGGGATGGCGGCAAAATGCGTTTCGTCGATCCAGCGGATCACGAACGGAATTAGCGACATCCAGAATAAGAGAAAGAGATTGGCCCACAACACCGTGCCATTGATGCGCTCTGTGACGTGCAGCATGTGGTGATGGTTGTTCCAGAAGATGCCCACGTTGGCGAAACTCAGCGCGTAGGTGAGAAGGATTGGTACGCTGGCGGCCAAGGCTGCGAGGCCCGGGCCCGACGGAACTTTTATCTCCAGCACCATGATGGTGATGATGATGGCGATGACTCCATCGGTGAAAGCTTCGAGACGCTGCTTCCCCATCGCCGTCCTTTCCATTGCCGGCAAAAACTATTTGCCGTGGATTTCCACGACTAGAGCACGAATGGCACGATCCGCCGCGTGCGCCGCATGTATTCCTTATAGGGTTCACCTAGTTCCACGATGAGCGCCGACTCCTCCACATGAATGCGATACGCGTATCCAATACCCGCACACGCCAGCAGCGCGAAAAGTCCCGCCCAATTTCCGAACGCCAGGCCGAAACCAATGAGTGTGATCAATGCACCCGAGTAGGAAGGATGACGGATGAATCGATACGGCCCCGCTTCGATCACCGTTTGCCCCGCGTGCACCGCGACATCAAAGGTGAAGTAGCGGCCAAGCACGCGCATGGCGTAGTAGCGGAACGCGATGCCCAACCAAATTAGCGCAATTCCCGCGAAGAAAATTTCCGTGCGCATCCGCTCGATCGCGGCGCGCGGGAGAACATAACGGGAGGCAACATCCAGCCCGACTCCGACCCATATCATGGAGACAACGAAAAAGAACGAGCCGCGATCTCGCGCTCGCGCCGGATCGCTCGATTTCCGGGATCGGCCGGTGAAAATCTCAAAAAGCAGCCACGCCGCATAGCTGACGCCGAAGACCGCGTCGTGAACCGGATGAGTCGCAGATGGCACAGGTGGCACGCCGCTCCCCTTAAAATACCCGCGTCACAATACAGAATTACGTCCGTCAGCGCGAGAGGAACGCAGGCCCGGCGCCGAACGCCGGAAGCGACAACGAACGTGAGAGAGAACTGCGACGTTTTGTCAGGGCACTCCGCTGGTGTCTGCGGATAAAGTCAAAACGATGTCGTACCGAGCGAAGCGAAGAGCTTGTCCGAGTCCCTCGAGGGAATCTCAGCGTCCGATGTTTGCCACTCCTCGCGCCAACAAATCATGTCGGAACCGCACGGCTGCTCGGCGGATTGGCCATCCGTTCTCAACGCAATCGGCTTTTGCCCTTTCCGCGGACGATATCAACGAAGCCGCTTGGGAATTGAATTTCCTATTCCTAGGGAAGTTGTTGGGATACTCCCCTGCCACAATTTGACACACGCACCACTCTTGGTGTCTGTAACCAAATGAAATTAAGTGAGTTACTGAATTCTTCGAGAGTGTACCCTTTTGGTCTCTATGTTGCAATCTTCTGCGCACCCCGAGGCAATCGGCCTCACACAAGGAGATTTAGATGAACGTGAAGAAAGCAATTATCGTCGCGGTGTTGGGAATTGTTGCAATTCCAGCGGTTGCCAGCGCCAATGCGCGAAACAACGATGATCGTGAGTCTTCCTCCAAGAATCAAAACCAGGTGTTTGCGACTCAGATCGACGCTCAAGCTCAGAACCAGCTGGCTTCGACCGAGATTAATAGCCAGGAAGCTGCCGAGAACGCTGCGCATCACGTGGTAGCAGCGAAGACGCACCCGTTCTTCAAGTTCCTGTTCGGACGGTAGCTCGAATCGCGTGGATGCCTGAGCCTGAAGGGCGGCCCGCCCGGCCTTGGGTCTACGCTTGATGCGCCTCGGAATTCCACCTTACGAATTGGCCAGGCAGTTCGTTCACACTCCATCGCTTCGTTTCCGCAAACAGCACGTCTAGCCCGGATGGGTGAGTTTCTCCGGCGTCTCGACCTCGCCGTGCGCGGCATCCGCATCGACCCTGCTCAGAAATCTCTCGATGGTTGCGAACATCTCACTCGTGCGAATCGGTTTCGCAATGTAACCGTCCATGCCCGCCGAAAGGTAGCGGGCCTCATCGCCCGCAAGGGCGTGTGCGGTCATGGCGATGATTGGAGTGTGCCGGCCTGAAGGGCGTTCGAATTCGCGAATGCAAGCGGTAGCCTCGAGACCTCCCATCACCGGCATCTGGATATCCATCAGCACGAGATCGAAGTCCTCTTTCTCGAACGCCTCGACTGCCTGCCGGCCATCGCTCGCAACCGAAACAACATAGCCGCGTTTTTCGAGCAGACGCAGCGCCAGTGTTTGATTTACGGCGTTGTCTTCCGCCAAGAGGATGCGCGAACGATTCCGCGCCTCGCGCAAAGAGTGCCGCGTCACCAATGGTTCTTTCTTCGCGACCAATTCCAACTCGCGGCAGATCGCTTGCAGCAGCTCTCCCTGACGAATCGGCTTCACCAGGTAAGCGGAAATTCCGAGTTCCCGGCAACGGGCCGCGTCGCCCAAATGCCCGGCGGAGGTGAGCATCATGATGGTGGCGCCGACCAAGTCTGGATCCTTCTTGATGAGCTCCGCGAGCTTAAAGCCGTCCATCTCCGGCATCTGTCCATCGAGCAGGATCAGAGGAAACGGACGGCCGGTGCTTTTTGCGATTTCGAGCGCCTGCAGCGCGGCCCGGCCACCCTCGACGGCCGTGGGTTTCAGGCCCCAGCGATTTAGCATGCCGGTCAGCACGGTACGGTTGGTGAAGTTGTCGTCCACAATCAGCGCGTGCAGATCGCGCAACTGTTCGGGGTGAAGAGATTGCTTGCCCTCGCGAAGCGCAGAACGCAGAGGAGGAGCCTCCTGCACAGCCAGCCTTAGCGTGAAATGAAAAGCGCTGCCGTGGCCCGTCTGACTCTCCACCCAAATCGCGCCGCCCATGGACTTCACCAGTCTCGAGCAAATCGTCAGCCCCAATCCCGTGCCGCCGTACCTGCGTGCCATTGAGCCATCGGCTTGCGAGAATGGTTCAAAGATTATTTGTTGTTTGTCGGCGGGAATGCCGACGCCGGAATCCTTCACCACAAAATGCAAACAAGCGATGGAGGCGTCAAGTGATTCCTGCTGGACAGTAACAAAAACCTCGCCGTGCTCTGTGAACTTGATGGCATTGCCGACCAGATTGATAACAATCTGACGGATGCGGCCGGGATGCCGGTGAAGGCTTCCGGAACGTCCGATTGAACGTCGTAGATCAATTCCAAACCCTTCTGGCAAGCGCGAACGCCGAGCGCCTTCATGGTTTCGCCAAGGCTTTCGCGCAGGTCAAAGGGAATATGCTCGAGTTCGAGCCTTCCCGCTTCGATTCGGGAGAAATCCAAAACGTCGTTGATGATCGTGAGCAAAGACTCGCCCGACAGGCGAACGAGGCCGAGACTATCGCGCTGCTCGGGCGTAAGGTCGGTATCCAGAACCAACTCGGTCATACCGAGAATGCCGTTCATGGGCGTGCGAATCTCATGGCTCATAGTGGCCAGGAATTCGCTCTTGGCGCGATTCGCGGCTTCGGCCGCATCCTTGGCCTTGATCATTTCCGCTTCGGCTAGCTTTCGCTCGGTCATGTCGCGGACCGCGGCGAGCAGCACAGGCTTGCCGCTCAGTCTTAGCGCCGTGAGCCAAACTTCAGCGGGAAAAACCTCGCCGTTCTTGCGCCGGTGCATCCATTCGAAGCGTTGCTTGCCTGTGCGTAGCGTGGCGGCAATCTTCTGGTCGGCCGCCAGCCGCGAAGGCGTGCCGTCGGGTTGATTCGGGGGCGAGAAATCGGACGGGTGTAGTGCAATGAGCTCAGCCTGAGTTGAGAATCCAAACATCTGCAGCGCGGCCGCATTGCAATCCAGGTAGCCACTTTCGTTCATCAGCAAGTTTGCATCCGCCGATTCCTCGAACAGCGCGCGATGCCTGCTCTCGCTGTCCTGCAACCGCTTCTCGGATAGTTTGCGTTCGCTGATGTCGCGAATGGCGCTGGATACCAGCAGGCCTTCCTCAGTTTCGAGCGGGCTCAAGGTGATTTCCGCGGGGAATTCGCTCCCATCTTTGCGCAAGCCGAAGAATTCGAAACCTGAGCCCATGGGACGGTTTTTGGGCGCCGCGAAATAATGCGCTTGATGCTGGTCGTGCTTGCTCCGAAAGCGTTCCGGCAGAAGAGCCTCGATGGTGCGGTGCACCAATTCTTCTCGCGAATAACCGAATAATCTTTCAGCCTGAGAGTTTACGAGTACGATTTTCCCGTCGCGGTTCACGATAATCACGGCGTCCGGCGCGGACTCCAGGAGACCTTTGAACTTAAGCTCCCCGCGCCTGCTGAATTCGAGCGCCAGAGTTTGCGCGGTGAAGCGGCGATCAATCAGCGCGGTCAAGATCGTCAGCCCCAGAACCATAAACGTGACGATGATGATTCCGGCCACCCCCAGCGCCGAGAT
>Ga0316363_10002526_pt1 | contig 13931 bp, 9 predicted proteins | sample Sb_taG_3_FD_200459 | JGI IMG/M metagenome (GOLD analysis project Ga0316363, IMG submission 200459) | Peat soil microbial communities from Weissenstadt, Germany - Sb_50d_a_PC metaG (v2) (version 2) | ecosystem: Environmental > Terrestrial > Soil > Wetlands > Peat | place: Germany: Weissenstadt...
GTTCCCTCGACGGGCCGCCTCCTAGCCGTGGGGAAGGGGACGGTCAAGCCAACGAAGACTGCCACGGCAACGCCGACCAAGACGCGCACGGCGACCCCAACCAGGACGCCGACGGCAACGCCGACCAAGACGCGGACGGCCACGCCAACCGCGACGCCGACGCCCAACGGGAGCGCTGGGCCGGCAACGGTTTCGTTCGGCTCCGAAGTTGCCGGGCAGACCTCGGCGACGATCAAGACCGTCACGGTGACGAACAAGAGCAAGGCGCCGCTGACCATCACCAGCGTGGCCCCGTCAAGCACCGACGGCTCGGCAACCCCTGAGTTCAACGTTACCGGCGGGACGTGCGGCTCGACCGGTTATCCGTACACTGTGGGACCGTCCCCGGCCACTTGCACAATCACCTTGAGCTTCACGCCGAGCGCGATAAGTGCGACTAACGGCCGCACCGGGACGCTTACGATCACGGATGATGCCCCGGCAGGCACGCAGACCATTAAAATGCAGGGGACCGGCACGGTCGACGTGACTACTTCACCTGCAAGCGTGACGATCAAAAACGAGCACTTCGGCAACACGGTCACCAAGTACGTGACGATCACCAACAAGCAGTCGTCGTCGGTCACGCTGACCCCGAGCATCGCGACGCAAACCGCGACCGGCTTTAGTTTCCCGGTTAGCGGCGGTACCTGCGGCGGCACGCTGTTGGCGCCGACCGTGCCGGCGGCCGGTTCGTGCACACTTGCCTACAGCTACTCGCCAAGCGCTTTGACGCCGCCCGGAGAGTCCGGCACTTTGACGATCACCGCCAGCCCCGACTTGGCCCTGTCTGCGCACACCGTTGCGCTCTCGGCGACGGCGGTGCCGGACACGATCGCCGCCACCGCCGCGGTGGGCAATGCGTGGACCGGGAGTGGGGTGCATAAAGTGGCGGTGTCGTCAGTGACGGCGAACACGCTGAAGGTCACCGACCTGGCAGAGCCGCCGACGAGCGTTTCGACGTTTGCGGCGCCCACCGCGTTGGGGGTCAGCTTTGGTAGCACGGCACATCCCGGGACTTACGGCGGGACAAATCCCGGCGACTTCACAGTCAGCGGCGCGACGGGGACCTGCCCGGCTGGGGCAGCGGCGAATGTGACCTGCTACACGGTGACATTCACGCCGAGCGCGGGCAGCCCGAGCGCGCCGGTGACGGAGAGCGCCTGTATCGACGTGACCGTCGCGAGCGATCCGGGGAGCTACGCCAACGCTTGCGCCGGCGGGACGAACGCGCCGGGCGTGCATACCGTCAAGCTGACGGGGAACTCGATCGGACCGTAGCCAGCCGAGGCCGCGCGGCCGTCGCAATAGAACCAAGCGCCCTGTCCGGCCATCGTGGCCGGACAGGGCGCTCACGGTCTATCCCCGCGTGCGCGGGGGAACCAGCCGCTCGCGCGAGACCCACCCTTGCGTTTCAGGTCTATCCCCGCGTGCGCGGGGGAACCCAGCCGGTGACCGATCGATCGCGCGCGGCTAAAGGTCTATCCCCGCGTGCGCGGGGGAACCTCCGCCAGTGTACGCCCGCGCGCAAGGATGGAAGGTCTATCCCCGCGTGCGCGGGGGAACCATCATGGCTCTTAGCTCCTTGGGTTGCGATGCGGGTCTATCCCCGCGTGCGCGGGGGAACCACAGGTACAACTACGCATAGCGCGATCGAATGCGGTCTATCCCCGCGTGCGCGGGGGAACCTAGCTAATGGGTACGGGGCAATAGCTAGTCAACGGTCTATCCCCGCGTGCGCGGGGGAACCCCATCAATGGGCGCCCGAACGATACCGCCATAGGGTCTATCCCCGCGTGCGCGGGGGAACCTCAAGCGGTATCATCTATATGCGTGATCGATCAGGTCTATCCCCGCGTGCGCGGGGGAACCGACTATTACAGCCGCGCGACATAGGCAAACAGGGGTCTATCCCCGCGTGCGCGGGGGAACCGTTGGCGACAAGAACGTGCAGAAGGAGAGCGAGGGTCTATCCCCGCGTGCGCGGGGGAACCGCCTGCGCCGCCGGTCGGTACCGCTGGCGGCCCGGTCTATCCCCGCGTGCGCGGGGGAACCCTGCAATTATCTTTGCGGCATGTTTGCGGTTCAGGTCTATCCCCGCGTGCGCGGGGGAACCTGAATCTCGCGAGCCTGCTTTTCGGAGATGCGCGGTCTATCCCCGCGTGCGCGGGGGAACCCGGTGCCGACGAATGCAGCCGAGCCGGGATTGGGGTCTATCCCCGCGTGCGCGGGGGAACCTGATGGTTAAGCATGGTAGATGCTGGTTGATGAGGTCTATCCCCGCGTGCGCGGGGGAACCTCGATCCCGGGTTCGCGGGAACAAACACGGAGCGGTCTATCCCCGCGTGCGCGGGGGAACCATATGCGCGATCGATCATCCGCGCGGCGGATAGGGTCTATCCCCGCGTGCGCGGGGGAACCGGATAATCAAATCATCGAACACGCGCAATTTACGGTCTATCCCCGCGTGCGCGGGGGAACCTAACCCGCAAACGGCCAATCGCCAAAAGCTATGGGTCTATCCCCGCGTGCGCGGGGGAACCTGGTCCTCTTAGAATATCGATTGTCATGATTGGGGTCTATCCCCGCGTGCGCGGGGGAACCGCGAATCTCACGCATTATAGCCATCGTAAGACGGGTCTATCCCCGCGTGCGCGGGGGAACCTCCGTCGCCGCACGCCCGCGTGCAAGGATAGAAGGTCTATCCCCGCGTGCGCGGGGGAACCAGCGGTCGTATAGCGATGCCTGCTTGCGGATGCGGTCTATCCCCGCGTGCGCGGGGGAACCGGTACTACTTTGACTAATATAACATCAAATAGCGGTCTATCCCCGCGTGCGCGGGGGAACCGCCGAGGCCTTGTACCATCCGGACACAACTACGGGTCTATCCCCGCGTGCGCGGGGGAACCGCAGTAATTCACGCCCATCGGATCGCCCCAGCAGGTCTATCCCCGCGTGCGCGGGGGAACCACCTTCGGGATGACCGAGAATGGGGCGGCGACGGGTCTATCCCCGCGTGCGCGGGGGAACCTCCAAGTCGCGGATTCGGCGACCGGTACTGCGCGGTCTATCCCCGCGTGCGCGGGGGAACCTCCGAACGTAGCAACAATATGGTATCTATACCTGGTCTATCCCCGCGTGCGCGGGGGAACCCATTGGGCAGTGATGCTGCCTAGCGATGCGCCGGGTCTATCCCCGCGTGCGCGGGGGAACCCCGACCGTTGTACGGGTCGGACCAGCTGCGGAGGGTCTATCCCCGCGTGCGCGGGGGAACCCGGCCTCGATGCAGTTTGCGGCGGGCGACATCGGGTCTATCCCCGCGTGCGCGGGGGAACCTGGAGGATGTTTGAACCATGATCGCATGTCACAGGTCTATCCCCGCGTGCGCGGGGGAACCTCAATTTCCCCCCTGAACTTCACGGCACTCGCAGGTCTATCCCCGCGTGCGCGGGGGAACCATCATCATGATCATTGATCTATTCTTTTTTTGAGGTCTATCCCCGCGTGCGCGGGGGAACCCGTAGACCGCGACGATCCAGGCGATCAGTTTCAGGTCTATCCCCGCGTGCGCGGGGGAACCCGGATGACGAAGGCGCGCCGGAATTTCGTCCAGGGTCTATCCCCGCGTGCGCGGGGGAACCCGAACTGATCTACGCGGGAATCAGGCTGCTGATGGTCTATCCCCGCGTGCGCGGGGGAACCGCGCCACCACCGCATCGCGCTTCGCCGCTTTCGGGTCTATCCCCGCGTGCGCGGGGGAACCCGAAGTCATCCAGGCCGTGCTCGACGTGATGGGGGTCTATCCCCGCGTGCGCGGGGGAACCCGAAGTCATCCAGGCCGTGCTCGACGTGATGGGGGTCTATCCCCGCGTGCGCGGGGGAACCAGCGCGAAAATGAACAAGACGACGCCAAAGATAGGTCTATCCCCGCGTGCGCGGGGGAACCATTTATTTACGAACGGCAACGGCCAGCTCATCAGGTCTATCCCCGCGTGCGCGGGGGAACCCCGCGCTCGCGCTGGCCGCTGGATTTGTAGCTCGGTCTATCCCCGCGTGCGCGGGGGAACCGCGAATCAGGAAAAACACGGCGGCAAAAACCAAGGTCTATCCCCGCGTGCGCGGGGGAACCTTGTCGCCAACGAATACGACGATGGTGGCAAGCGGTCTATCCCCGCGTGCGCGGGGGAACCGAGCTCTGCCCCGGCAAAATCAAAACGGTCAAAGGTCTATCCCCGCGTGCGCGGGGGAACCAAGCGATCACCATGATATCGGCGCACAAAATCAGGTCTATCCCCGCGTGCGCGGGGGAACCCCCGGCGTCAAGATCGGCAGCGCCGGCGAGTTCGGTCTATCCCCGCGTGCGCGGGGGAACCCAATAAAATGCTCTGATTCGCAAAGGTCCCGGCGGTCTATCCCCGCGTGCGCGGGGGAACCGGCGGCTCTTGTCCTGCCAGTATAGGGATGCAGGGTCTATCCCCGCGTGCGCGGGGGAACCTCTTTGACCTTGAGCACGGCGCGTCAATCCGCCGGTCTATCCCCGCGTGCGCGGGGGAACCGTCGGAATCGTTCTGCCGCAGAGCAAGAGACAGGGTCTATCCCCGCGTGCGCGGGGGAACCGCGAAGAGCTGAGAGCGCGATGAAGTGCGGCTGGGTCTATCCCCGCGTGCGCGGGGGAACCGATGAAAGAGGCGCTGGCGCGGGTCAAAAACGAGGTCTATCCCCGCGTGCGCGGGGGAACCATGATGCGCTGCGCGGCGGCCTCTATCGCAAGAGGTCTATCCCCGCGTGCGCGGGGGAACCTTGAGCGTCTGCGGAATATCCACCGGGCTCAAGGGTCTATCCCCGCGTGCGCGGGGGAACCGAGCGGCGGCGCGGCACCGATGCAACCGAGCAAGGTCTATCCCCGCGTGCGCGGGGGAACCCACCGCGATGACGATCCAGGCCGCGAAACATCGGGTCTATCCCCGCGTGCGCGGGGGAACCTCCTCCAAACCATTTTTTGAACGGCGCATCATAGGTCTATCCCCGCGTGCGCGGGGGAACCATAGTTTGCACGCCGTACGCCACTCTTCGTCCGGGTCTATCCCCGCGTGCGCGGGGGAACCATCCACCGGCACGACAACAATACAAATGCCTGGGGTCTATCCCCGCGTGCGCGGGGGAACCTTGGCCAAGCAAGCCGTCGCTGAGGTTTAACAAGGTCTATCCCCGCGTGCGCGGGGGAACCATCTTCGAGCAAAAGTAAATTCCATTTAGGTTGGGTCTATCCCCGCGTGCGCGGGGGAACCTCTGCAATGTGGCGCGCGCTTATTGATGAGCAAGGTCTATCCCCGCGTGCGCGGGGGAACCTCAATCTGGAAGTCCTGCTGCGTCAAAATTTCAGGTCTATCCCCGCGTGCGCGGGGGAACCACCAGCATCAATGCATCAAGTGGTTTGGAAACGGGTCTATCCCCGCGTGCGCGGGGGAACCGTGTTCAGGCAACCGGCTCCGGACTCGGTGAAGGGTCTATCCCCGCGTGCGCGGGGGAACCTCTTACGAAGCGTGGACACCCCGTATCCACGCTTAGAGCATATTAAGTTTTCAAAGAACAGCCGCAAACCTCGATGGCTGCGGACCCTTCGGTCACTCGACCGACGTCAGCGTTCTCTTCATCGCGAGAAAAATACCGTCGCGGTTAAACATCTCGTACGAGGGTGCTCCAAGGACCGCAATCTGCTGCCCTCCGACCGCCTGTGAATCGGTCCAGGTCATCAGGATACTGCCGCCGCCGAGCTCCGAGTACCATTCCTGCATCACAGCCCACACGCGCTCTCGCACGCCCGCGTTCATACGTGGAGCGGTATAAACCCCCGGTCCAATTTCGAGCATGCACGACGCCAGGAAGCCACGGAATCGCGGCGCCACATCACGGGTTACTACCACTGTCATCGGCGAATAACTCCTTGATTTGATCTATCATCTTCGGGATGAGGCGCTCCTTGCGAAAGGTGCGCCCTGCAAGCTTGCGAACCATTGCTTCGATCGTTTGTACGCCGCGTCGGTCGCTATTCCACTGGCGCACCGCGCCGAACGCTATCGGCAGGGTGACGGAATGGCGGCACAGGTCGGCGATGTCGAGGCAGAAGGAAAGCCCGGAGTCCTCGTGGATGAAGCCAAGCTGGGGCAGGGCTCCTGTGACGGCGACCGCGACCATCGCGGCGGCTTCAACGGCGGTGGCAGCGTGATTGATCGCTTGATTTGACAGGTCGGCGGCTTCGGGATTCTGGCGATCGTAGTGGCGTCCGGACCATTCGATTCCGAACTGGCGCGCCAGCAGCTTGTAGGCCTCGCGCATCCGGGCGCCTTCGAGTCCGCGCAGGGCGTCAAGGTCGGTATCAGGCACGATCTCGCCGAGGCGCCACGCGTACATCCGGCGGACCAAACGCATCCGCGTATCAGGATTGGCCCATGCTCGGGCTTGCGCGCGGGCCAGGGCGGAATCGTCGGGGCCGAAGGGCATGCTGGCATAGAGACGGACTCCGCCTTCGCCGGTGAATACCAATCCTGTTCCATGCCGCGCCAGCAGCCGCAGCGCATCGTGGCTGATGGTGGTTCCTGGGCCGAGCAAGAAGCACGAGACCATCTGGAACGGGATCAGGTACTCGCCAGGAGCCAGATCCTGATCGCCGGCCGCAGTAAAGCGCAACGTCCCGTCCTCGACGGTAAGGTTGCCGCGCCCGAGCCATAGAAGGCCGTGCCGATCCGCTTGCGGGATACGCGCGGTTTCGAGTCCGAGGCGGCCCTTAAGCATGGCCGTCACCTGCGGGGCGGAGCAGGAGCATCCCGAAACCGAAGGCGCGATGGCGCCCGACGCCACGGCGCAGGAGCGCCGCGAAAGCTGCGGGGGAGGCGACTTCGAGGAGGCCTTCGACTGTGGCGTCCGGGCGTTCGCAGCGTTCGAGACGGGATTGGCTCCCGGAGCGATCGCGGCGAGCGAGACTCTGGCGCCGAAATCGGACCATGCGCGCGTCACGCATCCGTGCGGCTCCGCCGCGGCCGAGTTCGCCGGCAAGCCATTCGCGATAGACGGCCTGTCGATCGACGAAGGTATCGGGCCCGACGCGCAGGCATCGATGGATGAACAAGTCCACTTCGCGGGGTTTTTCGCCGGCGGCGCGTCCACTGATACGAACGACTGGGCAGACGCGAGTTTCAAAATGGTAGGACGCGCCGGAACGCCAAGTGTCAGGCATCGGCTTGGAGCAAATAGATTCGAGATCGACTGCTGAGGTGGCGAGCGGATCCGCTGTCGCGCGAGCGCGATCAACCAATTCGCGATGGCTACATAGCGTGTACCCGAAGAGTGTCAGGCGCCGTGCGCGGCAGTCGTGTACCACGAACGGGAGCGGCGCTGCGTCGCCAAACAGGGCGCGCAGCGCGGCGTGAAGGATATATCCGCCGTCGGCGATACGCAGGTTGAGACCGGATCGAACGGCGAAGCGCATCAGCGCAGGCTGGTCGAACTCGGCGCGGAGCATAAAGATGGGTGCGTCAGACATCGATGAAGTCCTCCCTTATAAAGCGGCGTCCGACATGGATCTGGTTGGTCCAATCGCGGTCATCGGTCACCGGCAGCGCGCCGCGCACGTGCGGGCCGTCGGCGGGCAGCCATGCGCGCAGGCGGCGACTATCGGATGCACGCGGAGAGAGCGGCGCTCGTACGAGGGCCGTGCGCAGGTCATCGGCCGGATATCGGCCGAGGAGAATCGGCTCCGCCGGCAGGCAGGGTTTACGTCCGATAAAGAGTGGCCGAGCGGGTGCCCGCAATGCGGCCTCGAGCCGAGCCGCGTCGGGATCGGCGTCGGGCGGTTTGAGTTCCAGCGCGACCGTGTAAACCGCGTCGGCGAGATAATCGCGATAACGGATTTGAGTGGTCTTTTCGGTGCGCGGGAGCGGTTCACCACGCTGCGTGGCTCTCATAAGAGATCGAATTTCATTTCCACCCTCGCCAGCGCGCTCTTGAACTCGCCCGCGCGTGGTCCATCCCTGCCACAGGAATGGTTGCGACAGATCGACCGTCTGAAAGTCTTGCAACAATTCGCCGGGGCGATCGCAGCGCACCGCGTAAACGATGCGCGTCTGCAGCGCCCGGACCGCGGCGGCGTCGCGATGGTCGTAGCCGAGGGCGTTGCCTAGCATTCCGGCCAGCATCGAGCGCGCCGGGAACGTCCGCGTGACGCCGTTATTGTCGATCACGACGCCGCCGAACGAGATCAGCGGCGCGTCGAAACGCAGGATTATTGCGTCGATCATTCGGTTTCCTCCACGCACGCCGCCGTCCATTTGGCTAGTTCGGCGAGCGACGGCGATCGTTCTTCGGCTTCAAGCACGGGAGCCAGGAGGTTGGGATGGCCGAGCGCGAAGCCGCGGCGCGCGGTGCGGGCGTAAACCCGGTCGAGCTCACCGAGATGGGTGGACAACGCGTTGTAAGCGTTCGCGAGCGGATCTGGCTCCAGCCGCACGTGGGTGAGAAAAGCGTTGGCGAGGGTGCGGGGCTGCGCGCTAGCGGCTTCCGCCAGCATCAGATGGGCATAGGCGTGCGGTGCGGTTGAACCGAGCTTGGCTCCGGGCGTGACCGTTGCGATCAGGTGGACCATCCGGCGGGTGACTTCGGCTGCAAGCGCGCGATCGTCGCCAAGGTTGCGGACCAGGCCGGGAACGTCGATCGCGACATAGCCATAAAAGAGGCCGGTGGTGAGCTCGGAAGAGTTGATATGGCCGCTGCCCAGGCCACCCTCAGGACTGTCTTTGAGCAGATCATCAACTGCGGAGAAGTAATCACTTTCGGACTGTTCCGCATGAACAGTGAAGGCATGAGCGACATGGAGGGCAGCATCGACGCGGGCGAGAATATCGCCGGTGACCATTCGGCCGAACATTGCGGCGTCGAGTCCGGCGCCGAGTTTGAGCGCGCGGAGGTTATCGATCCGTTCGCGGGTGAAGTGCTTTTTTACCGCTTCGCCGGCGCCTTTCGCGTCCTTGACGGAGGTGCAGATCGTCCGCGCTTCGGCACGCAGGTAGTCCAGTTCAGGACGGCCCAGCACGGTCACCTGATTGGACTGGACGCCCGACGTGGAGGCGGCAGCGTCGCCGTCGTCGGCCTGTTTTTTCTTTTCGGCCTTGGCCTTGGCGCTTTCGCCCAACACCAGCGCCATTACCGCCGCAGTTACGGCACGTGCGATCGCTGAGTTGACGCCGTCGTCGCTGACGAGCGGAGTATAGACGTAACGGTCGAAGCTCAGGCGCGAGCGGACGGAGGTTTGCCCGCCGGCACAATTACTGAAAGCTTCGGAATCATCGGCGGTGCGCCAGTGGCGCTTTAGGCATTGCGAGGAGATCCGCGTGCGCACGGCGCCGCCGAAGGGTATGCGCTTGGCGAGGCCGGCGTCATCGCGATTGATCAGCGAAGCCGGGTACGAGGTCAGAAAATGGATTTGGATAAAGCGATGAGAAGCCATCAGTCGGTCTCCTTTTCGGCACGGAAAATTTGCGTGTAATAGTCGTTGGCGATGGTTTGGCGGACGGCCTTTTCATGCGGCTGGCCGTCGCTCAGCACGAGCCGCGCGATGCCGGTCAAATCGACGGCAGCAGCGGCGGTGGCAAGCTGATGGGTGACGGCGCGCACTTCGTCGAAGAGCGGTTCGCCGCTCACGCGCAGCAGCTTGTTCAAACGCAATTCGGAAACGCCCGCTTGGGCTAGCGCGGTACCCAAGCGGTGGACGGGATTGTGCAGGCCGTCGAGGTTGGCCATCGCGCGCAGAATCACGGCCCATCGGCGCAGCGCGTCGTCGCGCGCAGGACCGCCTCCGGGTAGATACTCGGGGTCGAGGCGCGTGACGACGATGCGCCAAAAAGCGGCGCCGCCGGGATCCTCGGGCCTGAGCCGGCGCAATTCGGCGAGCGCGCCCGTTCCGGCCTCGGCGAGATCGTCGGCGATCCGCCGCATCAAAGAGGTCAGCGAAACGGCCTCATGCGGTTGGGGATTCATTGTCTCCTCCTTTTTGTTCGATTGATTCGCCTGCGGCGGTGCGCATACGACGCGCGGCGCCGTGGAAGACGCGATCGGCGGCGGCGTGGGCGCGAAAGACTCGCGCGGCCGGAATCGGCGCGGACTGTTTAGCGGCCTCGAGCGTTTGGCGGGCGAAGCCGAGCAATTGTTCGAGCCATTTGATACGGGCGTTCTCGAAGCTCAGTTCCACGTCCGCGAACAGTTCGGCGAAATAGACACGATCGACCTCGCGGTCGAATGGTTTGACGAATGTGTCAAGCCGCGGATCGCGAAAATTCAGTTTGTCAGGTCCCCCCTGCAACAGGGCTGCGAGGGCCGGCCTGAGCGCCTTCGAGGCGACGTCTTTGATCTCGGCAAGCCGTTGTTTCGAAAGCTCCCCGATTTGACGGCGGCCCTCATCGGTGGCGAGACGCAAGCGCGCCTTCGGTGGAACCGCAATAAGCCGTTCGAAATAACCCTCAGTCTTACCTTGGCCGCGGACGAAAATTTGGCAGGCAAGAAGGGGTTCGTCGCCGTCGCCGGGTCGCGGGATGCTGGCACGGCTCGGCCGGAACTCATCGCCGAAGATCACGCGGTGAACCAGATGGTAGTTGAGGTCACCTGCGGTCAATGCGGCGCCGTCTTCGGTCTTCACCGGAGTCCAGAGATCCCCAAGATTTCCTTTTTGCTCCTTGGCCGCGATCCGCGTGGCCTTGGTCGTGGTCCAACGGGCAACGATCCGGCCGCGCTCTTCGAGCAGCCGGATACGACGACAGATTTCGATGAAAAACGGATCGAGTTCATTGACGGCAATCTGTTCTAAGCCGTCCCAGGGTATGAGCCAGAGCAGGGCGCGTCCGGTTTCGGGATCGAAGGTACGGTCGGCTGCAATTTCGCCACGCGATGCCAGCAGCAGATTGGCGTCGCGCACGAAGCGCGTTGGCCATCCGAGATCGCGCGCGGCGGCGAATGCGGGCCGATTGCTGACGCCGCCGTTCATACGAGCAATGCCGTAATTATCGCGTCCGCTGAATCCTTGCATTGTCTGCAGCGAGACCATCGCGTAAACCCAATGTTCGGGCGCTGGGGCGACGATCCGCTCCATTTTCACGTCGTGGTTCTTGGCGGTTTCAAGCAGGTCTATCGAGTCGGGCGTCGCGGTTGAGTTGTCGTCCTTCCAGTTGGAGATCGAACCCTCGGAAACCGGCGGCTGCATGAAGGCGGGCACGTGCAAGTCCGGCACGATCAAACACCACGGCTCGTCGCGGCCATCGGTCAGCGTGCGCAATGCTTCCGCCCAGTGCGCGGCGTCGCGGAGCGCCGCGACATCCGACGTGCCTGCACGAAACGCCGCGAGCGCGCCAAGCTGGGCGAGAAAGGCGTGCCAAGCGTGAAATTGGTATGGTTGGAGCGCAGCGAATTCGATCGGCTCGCCGCCCGCAAGCGCGGCCAATACTTCAGGAAGCGTTCGGAGCAAGACGCCGCCGCCGCGCTCGGTCACGCTGAGCATCGGTTCGGCCAGAAGATTGTGGAGCGGTTTAGGCATCGGCAATATCCTCCTCGGCATTCGATTGGGATTCGGCGGGGTGCAATCCCAGCCGATCATAGATAAAGGCGCGCCCTGCGAAGCTGAAACGTATCGTGCCAGCATCGGTAGCAACATCATCGACTTTGGCGTCGGCGGGGGCGTTTCGCACCAGCCATCCGGGTATGGTCAAGCGATCGATCGTCGCGCCGAATGGGCCAGGAATTGGATTGGAAAATTCGACAATGCGATCGCCTTCTCCCAGCCGAGCGTGAATGCGCGCTTCCAGCGACGAAGGGAAGCGGCAGTCAGGAAACGTATCGTCGCGATTGACACAATTGAGTCTTGCCAAGCCCTTCTCGGCGATGGCGCCGCCGTCGATACTTTGCCCGTGCTTCTTCCACGCACCGCCCAACTGGACGGCGATCGTGCTGATCGCGTCGGGGTGAGTGGCGGCTTCGACAAGGCGGCGGTTCATCGCCGGAATTTCGAGCGTGAGCGTGGCTTCCAGGACCCGCCACGTGGCCTCAAGCACGCGCAAATCTTCGTACACCGTGCCGAAGCCATGTTCGCCGCGGGCCGCGCCGCCGCGGCCGATAAGCGGTGTCAGGTCGCGGATGGCGGGCGTTAGCACGATTACGCGCGCGGCGCGGAATGGCTCGGGACGGTCGCGGCGATGGCGATGGAGACGCCCGATCCGCTGCAGCATCACGTCGATCGGACAAAGGTCGGTCAGCATCAAATCGGCGTCGAGGTCGAGGCTTTGCTGGACCGTCTGCGTTGCCGCGGCCACGCATGGCGCGGCCGAGCTTTTGCCGAAGCGTTCTTCAAGCTCATGATCGAGCAGGAAGCGATCGGCGCGGGCGAAGCGGGCGTGATGCGGAGCAGGATGATCGTTAACCGCAAAGAGAAGATGGGGCGTGCCGCGCGCGCCTGCGATACGCTCCAGCTCGAGTTGGGTGGCGACGCACTCGCGGACGGTGTTGCGCACGATCAGCACGCGTGCGCCGGCCGTCGCCGCGTCCATCGCCCGCGCCGCCGCGGCAGCGAAGTCAGCGGCGGCGGGCGTCAGTTCCACAGTCACAACCTTCGGTCGAGATTCGCTCATCAAGACCTCGCGCTCAGGGCGCCGACTGCCCGCGGCAACTGTCGTCACGCTTGGATACGGAAGATTCTCCGCCTCGTCGAGCGGAGGCGGCTTGGGCGCGAACCGCTCGCCGGCCGAGATCAGCGTCGTCGCCGCGCGCGAACCGAGAGTCGCAGACAAGAGCATCGCATGGCCGCCGGCGGCTAGATGAAAGCGCAGGACCTCGCGCAGGATCGTGGCCATGTAAGCGTCGGAGGCATGCACTTCGTCCACCACCAGAAACTGGCGCAGGAGCGAGGTCGCGCGCAGATGCGAATGCGAAACCATCAGCGCGGAGAGCAGCGCCTGATCGACCGTGCCGACGCTGATCGCGCCGGCGAGATAACGCTTCGGATGCTCTCCGGCCCAGGAGAGAAAACGCCAACGTTCGTGGTCGTTCCAAAGCGAATCGAATTGCGCCAGTAAGTATGGGGCGAGTTTGTCGTCGAGCGGAAGATAACCCGGAACTGCGAGAATAACCGGCGGACGCGCGGCGGCGTCGGGAAAGGCGCGCGCCACGGCATTAGCGATCCGTCGATGTATCTGGACGGCTGCCGTGCGTGTCGGCAGGGCAAAATACATTCCGTCAACCAATCCAGCGTCGAACAGCTTGAAAAACCGGGCCAGCGCGGCTTCCGTCTTGCCCGAGCCGGTTTCGCTTTCGAGGATGGCCAAGCCACCACTTTCGGCGATCGGCAATTCCATAATCCGGCGCTGAGCCGCATTAGGGATGAAGTCGAAGATTTCATCGAAGCCGCGCCGCTTCATCTGATATGCGGCGCGCGCGGCGGCCAAATCCAGGCCGATTTGACCGAGGACGTTTTGTGCCTGGCGGCGAGCAAAGCTTATACGCTCGGGATCGCCCTCTTCGCTGAAGCTGAAAACTGAGCGGTCCGAGCCGATCCAGTCGGCCAGCGTCACCAGGCCGCAGAAGGCGTGCGCGAACGCCGGCTTCGACGGCAGCGGGGATGCGTTGCGATCGAACGCGGCTGGAACCCACTCGCGGACCTTTGCGCTGAGACGCGCGATCCCCTCGAACGGGTCGCGTCCTTCCGAGTCTCGCCGCCAGAGTTCTTGGTTCGGCCCGGAATTTCCCCCGATATTCCCAGGTCGACCATGATGGGCGATCGCGGCGACCAGCAATTCCAAGCCTGTGGCATCTTCGGCCCAAGTCTGGATCTCGGCGAGCGGAATGCTATCGCGAAGCCGCTA
>Ga0316363_10002531_pt1 | contig 13922 bp, 17 predicted proteins | sample Sb_taG_3_FD_200459 | JGI IMG/M metagenome (GOLD analysis project Ga0316363, IMG submission 200459) | Peat soil microbial communities from Weissenstadt, Germany - Sb_50d_a_PC metaG (v2) (version 2) | ecosystem: Environmental > Terrestrial > Soil > Wetlands > Peat | place: Germany: Weissenstadt...
GCTTTGCGGCCGCACCACATTGGCTTCGTCGCCGATCAGCGACACGACATGGCGCGCGCCGGTGTCCTCGACGGTTTCATGCAGACGGGCGAGCGAGCAGACGTGAATCATGGCATCAGGAATCTGTGTCGAGAATCGACTGCTTCGGTCTTTTTCATATAGCAATCGCCGGCGGCGCAAGTGTGACGATCAGACGCCGGCGAGTTTTTTGATCCGCTCGAAATAGCGCGCCTCCGCGGTTTCGGCGGGCCAAGGTTTGAGGAAATCGCGCTCCATGGTGGCGGAGGCCGCCGGCGGCCGGCCGAAGAAGCGGCGCGCTTCCCCTGGGTCGAAGCCGGCGAGCCGGGTGGCTTCGAGATAGGCCGCGCCGCTGTCGGCCGCCTTGATCAGCGCTTTGAGCTCGGCCGAGGCTTCCGCCGGCAGCCCGAAGCGGCGGTGGATCGCGCTGAGGAGCCGCAGTTCGACCGCCTTGTAGTCGCCGCCGATCACCGCCTTGAACGGCGAGATCATGTCGCCGATCACGTATTCGGGCGCATCGTGCAGCAGCACCGCGAGCCGGCCGCCGCGGTCGAGCCGCGGCGCGCGCAGCCGCGCCAGCGCTTCGACCAAAAGGCAATGTTGCGCGACGGAAAAAATGTGCGCGCCCTTGGTCTGGCCGTTCCAGCGCGCCACCCGCGCCAGCCCGTGCGCGATGTCTTCCAGCTCGATGTCGAGCGGCGACGGATCCAGCAGATCGAGCCGGCGCCCCGACAACATGCGCTGCCAGGCGCGCGGCGCCGATGCCAGCCGCGTCGCCCGCTTGGCGCGCTGCGCCGTGTCAGCCACGGCCGTGTGACCCGAGCTTCTCGCACGCCTCATGGCGATGGCATGTGATCAAATGATCGTTGACCATGCCGACCGCCTGCATGAAGGCATAGACGATGGTCGGCCCGCAGAATTTGAAGCCGCGCTGCGCCAGCTCCTTGGAGATCGCGCGCGAGGTCGCCGTCTCCGCCGGCACTTGGCCTGTGGTCTTGTAGTGGTTGACCTTCGGCTTGCCGTCGACGAAGTCCCACAACAGTTTTGAGAAGCCCGGCCCCTTGTCCATGATGTCGAGCCAGGCCCGCGCCGAGCGCACGGCGCCTTCGATCTTGGCGCGGTTGCGCACGATGCCGGCATCCTGCATCAGCCGTTCGACTTTGGCCGGCCGGTAGCGCGCGATTTTTTCCGGAACGAAGCCGTCGAAGGCGCGGCGGAAGTTGTCGCGCTTGCGCAGGATGGTGATCCACGCTAGGCCGGCCTGAAAGCCGTCGAGCATGAGCTTTTCGTAGAGCGCGCGGTCGTCGTATTCCGGCACGCCCCATTCCTGGTCGTGATAGGCGACGTAGAGCGCGTCGTCCTTGGGCCAGGGACAGCGCACGATGCCGTCTGCGTGCACGGGAGCTTTCATGGCGCGGAAGCTTTCATTCGGCGGCTTTGCTTTCGCCGGGGAAGGGAAAGCGCGCCCAGCCCGGCTTGACCAGATGGATCGGCACGCCGCCGCCGATGAGCGGCTCGTTACGCGTCATCGCCTCGGCCACCCGGTCGAGCCGCAGCAGCGCCAGCGCCCGGCCGGCCGCGGCGGAACCCATGGTGCCGATCTGGCGGTCGCCGGCCGTCACCGCGGCGCCGGGTGCGGGAGCCGCGCCGTCATAGCGCACCGGCACGGCGCGGGTGCGTGCCGTGCCGCGGTGCTCCATGCGCGAGACCACTTCCTGGCCGACATAGCAGCCTTTGGTGAAATCGACGCCGCCGAGCTGGTCCATGTCGCTCTCGTGCGGGAAGGCGTCGCCGTAACTGAAATCTGCGCCGCCCTGCGGCACGCCGAGCGCGATGCGGTGCGCCTCGTATTGCCCGGCCTCGGCCAGGGTGGCGCCGAGCTCGGCCGCGGCTAAAGCGGCAAGATGCGGCGGCAGCATCACGCGAAGCCCGAGCGCCGGCAGCCGCGGATCGGCATAGCTGAGCCCCTGCTTGGTTGCGCCGCTGCCGTCCCAGGCGGCGAGCACGCCGAGCACCGCGGAGAGGTCTTCGACGATCACCTTCGCGCGGAGTTTGTAGATATTGAACTTGGCAACCAGAGTGGCGCAAAGCGCCCGGTGCACGTCGAGGAAAAAGCCGCCGCCGTTCCCGGCTGGCGCCTCGGCGACGATGAAATCGGCGATGATCTTGCCCTGTGGCGTCAGCAGCGCGCAAAACCGCGCCGTTCCCGGCGTGAGCTCGAGAATGTCGGCGGTCACAAGCCCATGCAGAAAGCTCCGCGCGCCATCACCGGCGACTTTGACCACGCCACGGTCGGGGAGCAGGGCGGCTTTCATATCAAAAAACTTTCCAATATCGAAAATGGAACGTAGGACACTGGGGAGGCTCTCTCAAGGGCGGCAAGGCTGCTGGAGTTTCTGCTCAATCAACAACAATATTTCGGCCTGTTCCACCTAACGTTGGGAATCCTTCGACGGCATGTGTAATATGACACAGCGGCTGTGGGGGCCGTCGGACTATTCTTCAAAATAAGTTGTTCTGCGGTGCCGATCGCGCCGTTCGCAAGCACGCGTTCAGGGGGGTGAGCGCATGACCGACGAGCTGCTGTCATTGCGGGCCATTTTGCTGTCCGCGGTGCAGAACGATCACGAGATGTTCCGGCAGGCGGCGTCGACGGCACGGGTGCCCATCGAGATCGTCGAATGCAAGAGCGTCGCCGCGGCATGCCAGGGGATCAGCAACGGCGCCGATCTGGTCTTCATCGATGGTGGGATCGCTGGCGTAGCGACGGCGCAAGTGGTCGCCACCGCACGTGCTCAACCCAAGTCGCCATTCCTGGTGCTGCTCGCGGCGCCGGACCTGGCCGTCGCGCCGCTCACGACCGATGCGGTGGCGGCAAAGCCCGTGCGGCCCGAAGAGGTTCGGCGGCTGGTCGAACGCTCGATGCGGGTGCGGATTGCGAGCCGCGTCCTCGTCGTCGACGATTCCTCGACCATGCGCAGCATCGTGCGCAAAATTCTCGGCGCGACGCGGTTCCCCTTCGACGTCAGCGAAGCGGCCGAGGGGGCCGCCGCGCTCAAGCTCGCCCGCGAGCGCGAATTCGACATCGTCTTTCTCGACTACAACATGCCCGGCTTCAACGGCCTGGAGACGCTGGCCGAGTTCAAGCGCGAGAAGCGGCGCATGACCGTCGTGGTGATGTCGTCGGCGCAGGATGCTTCGCTCGCCGAGCGCGTGCGCCTGCAGGGCGCGGCTTTTCTCAAAAAGCCGTTCTTCCCCGCCGATCTCGAGGCGGTGCTGACACGGCATTACGGATTGACCGCGCTCAATCCGGAGCGCGGTTGAATTTGGAAATTTCGCGAGCGTTGCGGCTATTGCCGCGAGATCTGGACCGAGAATTCGCCGTTGCGGATGCGGGCGCTTAGGTTTTCCGCGTAGCGCGCGGCGGCGTCTTCGCCGTAGGTCGTGGTCAGTTCGGCCAGCGCCAAAAACAGCGCGGTCTGCGCCAGGCAATCGCCCTCGATGCCGTCGTGCAGCGCTTCGATCCAGGCGTCGTGCAGATAACCGAGCGCGATGCGCTTCTGCTCATGCTCGGGCACCGCTTCGCGCGCGGCTAAATTTGGTGTCGCCGTACTCATTATGATTTTCTCTCGCGCCGGCCCCGGCGGCGTCCCTGTCCTGAAATCAAACTAGCATGGGATTTCGGGGGTAAAAATCGAACCTCGGGGCAGGGTTAATGCCTGCGGGCCCGCTATTTCCGCTATCAGTTAGCGTAGCGGGCGGTGATCTCGCGGGCGATATGGGCGCCCTCTTCGAGGTAGCGCTGGATGACGACGCCGGCCGCCGGCGTGCAGCTGCGGTAGCTTTGCTGGAAGCCGCGATAGCCGCGGTTGAAGCTCGCCACCATCTGGTCGTGGCGGTCGCCCGCCGGCGCTTCGGCGTCGATCAGCGCCTGCGCCTCGGTGCGCCATTTCTGGCCTTCGTTGCTGCCGCAAATTCCGCGCAGGAAATGCAGCGCGCCGAGGATTTCGGCAAGCCGCTGCAGATCGTGATCGTAAGGCGCGGACACTATCTGCGGCGGCACCGGCGGCGCCGACTGCGGCGCACCCGGGGGCTGGGCCCTGCCCAGCGGCGGCAGCCCTGGTTTCGGCTGGGCCGGGGCCTGCGGTTTGGGCGGATACTGCTGATACGGCTGCTGCGGCTGCCCGAACTGGAAAAATTGCGCGCCGGCGGGCGTAGCCGCGAGACACAAAGCAAACAACGGTGCGGTCAATGTTCGAAGCATCGGCGGTGCAAACCTAAAGGTCGAGCGGACGGTCGAGCAAGCATGACAAGGCGGCGCGGTTGAGGCACGACGCATCAGCGCGCCTCCACGATGCGGTCCCAGGCTGCGTTGACGATCAGCGCCAAGCCTTCGGTGGTATTCAAGTCGGCGAGCGCCGACGGCTCGCGCCACTGCGCTTCGGCCAATTCCTCGTTGAGCGCGACCTCGCCGGCGATCCAGCGCGCCGCGAACGGCAAAATCACGAAATGCCGTTCGACCCCGCCCGCGGCATCGCGGGTGATGGCCTGGCGATAGCCGGCCAGCGCCACCGGCTCGACATCGAGGCTGGTCTCCTCGCGGACCTCGCGGATGACGGCTTCCTCCAAGGTCTCGCCGAGCTCGACGCCGCCGCCGGGCAGCGTATAGAGGCCGTGGGCCGGCGGCCGCGCCCGGCGCACGATCAGCACCCGGCCGTCGCGGAAGATGGCGGCGCTCACCGCCAGATACGGCCGCGTTGGATAAGTGCGCGATCGTTCGTCGTTGCTCATCGAAGCTTCCGTGATTTCGGCTAGTCTCGCAAAAGGCGCGGACGGTGATTAATTCCCGATCAAGCACCAGCTGCTTGGTCCGAGGTGCTTAAACCAAGGTTCTTAGACTATGTGCGGACGCTATGTCATCATCTCGACGCCGGAAGCGATCCGGGCGCTGTTTCGCTATGGCGAACAGCCGAATTTCCCACCGCGCTATAACGTGGCGCCGACCCAGCCGATCCCCGTCGTGCGCCTGCACGACGGCAAGCGCTCGTTCGCACTGATGCGCTGGGGGTTGCTGCCGTCCTGGGTCAAGGACCCGAAGACGTTTCCGCTCCTGATCAATGCGCGCGGCGAATCGGTGCTCGAAAAACCTGCCTTTCGCAATGCCATGCGGCGGCGGCGCTGCCTCATTCCGACCGACGGCTTTTATGAATGGCAGGCTTTGGGAAAAGCCGGCACGCCGAAACGGCCGTATTTCGTGCGCACCAAACGCGGCGCCGACGGCACCGCGCCGCCGCTCGCGTTTGCCGGCCTGTACGAAACCTGGACCGGACCGAACGGCGAAGAGCTCGATACCGCCGCCATCATCACCACCACGGCGAACCGCACGCTTTCGGCCGTGCACGATCGCATGCCGGTGTTCGTCGCGCCGGAAGCGTTCGACCTGTGGCTCGACTGCGCCAATGTCGAAGCCAGTGTCGCCGCAGCCCTGATTGCGCCGGCCGACGAGGCGCTGCTCGAAGTCCATGAGGTCTCGACTGCGGTGAATCGCGTCGCCAACGATTCTGCGGCGCTCATTGCGCCGGTTCCAGCCGTTGCTGCGCCAGCCGCCGTGAATCCACCCGCCGCCAAAGAGAAAAAAGCAAAATCGCCAAAACCATCCGACGATCAGGCGTCGTTGTTTTAGGCGCGTGCCGGCCGCGACATCGGTACGCCGGCCGCGCCGGTCCAGCCGATTTGCACCCGATTTGCTTCGGCCGCGAGCGAAGCATTGCCGGTGGCAATGGCGCGCCGCGGCGTCCATATTCGAACGATGTCGAATGCACCGCAAATGGCCGAAGTCGCGGCTTTGGTCGGCGATCCGGCCCGCGCCAATATTCTCTGTGCGCTGCTCGGCGGCCGGGCGCTGACCGCGACCGAGCTGGCCTTTGCCGCCGGCGTCACGCCGCAAACCACCAGCGGCCATCTCGGTAAGCTGCACGCGGCGCGGCTCCTGGTTTTGATGAAGCAGGGCCGCCATCGCTATTACCGCCTGGCCGGACCTCATGTCGGGCAGATGCTGGAAAGCATCATGAACGTCGCGCTCGAAGGCCCGCCGCGCTACCAGCCGAAATCGCATCTCGACGACAAGCTGCGTCACGCCCGCACCTGCTACGACCACATCGCCGGTACGCTCGGTGTCGGCTTGGCCGATCGGCTGATCGAGCGCGAGCATGTCATCCTCGGCGACGAGGCCGGCGAGGTGACGGCGGCCGGCGCGGAATTCTTAAGCAAGCTCGGCGTCGATCTGTCACCCGCCCGCGCCAAGCGTCGGGTGTTCTGCCGGCCGTGCCTGGACTGGACCGAACGGCGACCGCATATCGGCGGCGCGGTCGGTGCGGCGTTGGCCGACCGATGCTTCGCGCTGAAATGGATCGAACGGGTGCGCGACGGTCGCGCGCTGACGATCACGCCTGCAGGGCGGCGCGGACTGTTGGAGATGTTTTCGCTCCAGGTCTAGCGGCAGTCGAAGAGCAGTAAATCCCACACTGGCCGCTTTCTCGGCGCCCTGAATTTATTTATTTGATCCAGACAGGAGCGTGGTTCGCTACAGCACCTTGCCGGGATTAAGAATCCCCTTGGGATCGAGCAGGTGCTTAAGTTCGCGCATCAGCGAATACGCCACCGGGTCCTTCACCGACGGCAGCAGGTCGCGCTTGACCACACCGATGCCGTGCTCGGCTGAAATCGAGCCGCCGTATTTCTTCACCACCGCGAACACCACCGCGTTGACGTCGTCCCAGCGCTGCAAATATTCCGCCTTGTCGGCGCCCATCGGCTGGGTGACGTTGTAGTGGATGTTGCCGTCGCCGAGATGGCCGAACGGCAGCGGCCGCGCGCCGGGAATGAGCTTGATGACGGCGGCGTTGGCCTCGGCGATGAAGGCCGGCACCGCGGCGACCGGCACCGAGACGTCGTGCTTGATCGAGCCGCCGGCGTAACGCTGCACCTCGCCGAACAATTCGCGGATGCGCCAGTACATCTTGGCCTGCTCGATCGAGTCGGCGATAGTGGCATCGGCGACCAGGCCCTTCTCCATGCCTTCGGCAAGGATCTCTTCCATCACCTCGCGCAAGCCCTCGCGCTGCTGCGACGACAGTTCAATCAGCGCGTACCAGTCGTGCGGCGCAGCGAGCGGATCGCGGCAGCCGGCGCCGTGCTCGAGCACGAGTTCGATGCCGCGCCGGGTCATGATTTCGAACGAGGTGACGCCGCCCGCGGTGCGCTCGGTGGCGATGCCGAGGAGCTCCAGCGCCGCCTCCGGCGATTTGATGCCGGCAAAGGCGGTCTCGACCGAGCGTGGCCGCGGCACCAGCCGCAGCACCGCCGCGGTGATGATGCCGAGCGTGCCTTCGGCGCCGATGAACAGGTTTTTCAGGTCGTAGCCGGTATTGTCCTTCTTCAGCTTGTTGAGATTGTTCATGACCCGGCCGTCGGCCAGCACCACCTCGATGCCGAGCACGTGCGAGCGCGCGATGCCGTGCGCGATCGCCGCCGTGCCGCCCGCATTGGTGGAAAGATTGCCGCCAATGGTGCAGGTGCCTTCCGACGGCAACAGTTGCGGATAGAGCCGGTCGACTGCCGCCGCGGCCTCCCGCGTGCGCTGCAAGGTGACGCCGGCCTCGCAGGTGATGGTGTTCGAGGTCGGATCGACCTCACGGATGCGATCCATGCGGTTGAGCGACAGCACGATCTCGTTGTGCAGCGGGATCTGTCCGCCGACCAGGCCGGTATTGCCGCCCTGCGGCACGATCGCGGTGCCGGTGTCGTTGGCAAGTTTGAGAATTTGCGACACTTCGGCGACCGACGCCGGCCGCAACACCACCGGCGTATGGCCCTGGAACATGTTGCGCATCTCGACCAGATACGGCGCCTGCAGGTCAGGATCGGTGATGGCGAATTTTTCGCCGACGATCGCGGCGAAGCGCGCGAGCAATGCGGGGTCGAGCTTTTTGGCGTGCTGACTTGGCGGCTCACTTGGCGGCTTATCGAGCATCGGGACAGGTCCAGGCAAACGAGGTCAGGCCTTATAGATGACAGCCGGGCAAACGCCGCGCAAGCGCGTCCTTTTTCGCCTCGTGGCTCGGCCAGAAATCATGCCCCACTTGCGCGCCGTCCGCGAGCGGCCATACTCGCAGCAGGGAGAATGCCATGAAGCTGGAAGGCGGGTGCTATTGCGGCAAGGTGCGCTATGTGGCCGAGGGCGAGCCAATGCTGAAAGCGCAGTGCCACTGCCGCGAATGCCAATATATCAGCGGCGGCGCGCCGAACATGTTCATGCTCATGCCGCCCGACGGCTTCAGTTACACGGAGGGGACGCCCAGGCAATTTACCCGCAGCGATCTCGACCGCGCGGTGACGCGGGAATTTTGCGCCGAATGCGGTACACATCTGGCCACGCGCCGGCCCGGTCTGGCCGCCGTGATCTTGAAAGTCGGCACGCTCGACGAGCCAAGCCTTTTTGGCGGCCCGCAGATGGCGATCTACACCATCGACAAGCAGGCGTTTCATCAAATCCCCGACGGCTTGCCGACCTTCGAGCGGCTGCCGAAACGATAAAGGCGCGTCGTTCAATTCAAACTGCGGCCCGACCGTTCAGCGCGGCGCCGCAGCGCGCGCCAGCCGGTCGTTGATGGCTTCGCCGAGGCCGTCGTGGGGGATCGGCATCACCGCGATCGATTTTGCGCCGGCGGCGTCGAGGGCGCGCAGGTGCGAAAACAGATTGGCGGCCGCCTCGATGAGATCGCCGCGCTCCGAGAGATTGAGCACAATAGCCGAGTCCCCACTCCCGGCGGCAAGCTTCGGCCCGAATGCGAGCAGCGCCTCGCCGGCTGCGACGCGCTCGGCATCGAGCCGCAGCGGCGTGCGCGGTGCGTAATGCGAGGCCAGCATGCCGGGCGCGAGCGGCGCATCGTCGGTTGCAGCGATACCGGCGGGCGGCTCGGCCAGCGGTCGCCCCAGCACGCGCTCGATGTCGTCGCGCGGCAGGCCGCCGGGCCGCAACAGCATCGGCGCGCCGAGGCAGGCGACGATTGTGGATTCGACGCCGACCGGAGCAGAGCCGCCGTCGACGATGAGATCGATGCGCCCGCGCAGATCGGCGAGCACGTGCGCCGCCGTGGTCGGCGAAACGTGGCCGGAGCGATTGGCCGACGGCGCCACGATCGGCCGGCCGAACGCGGCGAGGATTTTTTGCGCCACCGGGTGATGCGGCACACGCACGGCGATGCTGTCGAGGCCTGCGGTCGCGAGCTCGGCGACCGCACAGCCGACGGCTTTGGGCAGCACCAGCGTTAGCGGTCCCGGCCAGAATGATGCGGCAAGTTTTTCGGCGTCGGCGTCGAAGCGCGCCAGCGCCCGCGCGGCGGCGAGATCGGCCACGTGTGAGATCAGCGGATTGAACGCCGGCCGGCCCTTGGCCTCGTAGAGCCGGGCGATGGCCTTGCCGTCGGTGGCGTCGGCGCCCAGCCCGTAAACCGTCTCGGTCGGGAAGGCGACGAGGCCTCCGGCCTTGAGGCAACGCACCGCGTCGCCGATGGCGGCGGCATCGGCCCTCGATACGCGGGTCACCAAAGGGGCTGTCATGGCGGAGGATCAGTGCCTAAATAGCGTGGGCGCGCAAGCGCAACCGGCGCTAGCCGGCAGCGCTTGCGGCTGCGGAATGCGGCTTGTATAAGCCGCGGCAGTCGGAGTGTGGCTCAGCCTGGTAGAGCACCTCGTTCGGGACGAGGGGGTCGCAGGTTCAAATCCTGCCACTCCGACCAACTTTTTGAATTTCGGCGCGCGACATTTGTCCGATCAATGTCAGCCATTCCTCGTCGGTGGCGCCATTGACGAACCGGCCAACCGACTCCAGGGTGAATTCGCCCGTCGTTATATTGCTCTCGGCAGCGCGCGCGACGACCGAGGCTGTGAGCGCAAGATCACCAAGCGAGAATAGCGTCTCACTGACCGCGGCCTCGTCTTGGAAGCGGGCAATAATATCGCCGAGTAGCATGCTCTCACTCCCTCAGTTGACTCGCATGGCTTCTGCGCCTGCGAGATCGATGCCCTCGATGCGGGCGGCGGTGGCAAGCCGCGCGATATATTGGGCGAGCGCACGCCGCTCTACGCGTTTCTGCAGGTATTCGGCGATCCGGTTGGCCACTAGCTCGAACGGCAGCTCGCGGCCTTCGTGCTTGCGGTCCAGGCGGACGATATGGAAACCGTAGCGTGTTGCTATTGGCTCCGGACAGATCGTGCCGGGCTCAAGTGCAAACAAGGCCTGCTCAAACTCGGGCGTCGTCTGGCCGGCGGTGATCTGGCCGAGATTGCCGCCTTGCGAAGCCGACGCGCACGCTGAGTGCGCTTGCGCCAACGCGGCGAACTGCTGCGGATGTTCACGCAAGGCGGCAAGCGTTGCTTCGGCTGCCGCCCGCGCCTGCGCATAACCCGGTGCGTCAGCCTTGCTGGCGGCGAACAGGATATGGGCTGCTTCATAGATGTTGGATGAACGGAATCGCTCCCGGTTTTGCTCGTAATAGCGCCGGCTAGTCGCCGCATCCGCTGTAGGCGTTTTAACCTCCTGAGCGACAAGAGTACGAATGGCGGCCTCGTCGTTGGTTTCGTGGCGGCCGTCGCCGTCAGCGATCGGCCCTCCCGAAACGTTCAATCGGTGCGCCTCCTGCAGCAGCAGTTCGCGTATTGCCAGCGCCCGTGCGGCAGCTTTCCAGGATTCGATAGCTGCGCGCGACGGATGGTGCTGGACCTCGCGAGCAATCAAGTCGCGCGGGATCGTAACCCCATTGACGCTTACGTCACGGCCCTTGGGCAGGTTCGCTTGACGGAGCGAGCAGGTCATCGCCGTCACTCCGCGGGAACAATGCTCGGTCGGCGCATCGCCGGCTGGCCGTTTCTGGTCCGCACGACCTGATAGCCGCGGCGGCCGAGATACCAGACCGGCGCGCTCCAGACGTGCACGAGGCGGGTGAACGGAAAGACGAGGAAGATTGTCATGCCGAGGAACAGATGCAACTTGAAAATGGGATTGGCATCGGCAACGAGGGCCGACACGCCGGGCTGGAGCGTCAGGATCCCCTGTGCCCAGGTCATGAACTTCACCATTTCGTGGCCGTCTAAATGATTGAGCGACACCGGAATCGTCGATAGGCCAAGAATTAATTGGGCGTAGAGCATCAGCAGGACAGCGATGTCGCCGAACGAAGAAGTCTTGCGGATGCGTGCATCGAACAACCGTCGGTGCAGCAAAAGTGTAATACCGACGAAGCACATGATGCCGGCCACCCCACCGACGGCGATCGCCAGCCATTGCTTAAAGGTATGGGAAATGCCGAGCATGTCGAAAATCCAGATCGGGGTGAGCAGACCGACGAAATGGCCGAGGAAGATCACGAGAATGCCGACATGAAACAGGTTCGAACCCCAAAACAATTGCCGGCGGCGGAGCAACTGGCTCGAACCACTCCGCCACGTGTACTGCTCGCGGTCGAAGCGAACGAGACTGCCGAGCAAAAACACCGTGAGGCAAAAATAGGGATACCAGCCGTACACGAGATAATTGAGAGTATCGTTCATGCCCATCTCCTTACCGGCGCGACGCGCGCTGAGGCGTCGCAGCGGCAACGCCAGGCGCGGGTCGCAGGCCGGCCCGGATTCGGGCAATCAGCCCGTCCTTGCAGCCGGTGCCGGCGTTGGGTCCAAAGTTGACCGGCTCGTCCTCCCAGGCGGCATCGAGCGCCGCCAGGTCGGTCGCATCGAGGTCGGGCTCGGCGAGCAGTGCGGAGACGTCGTCGGCCTTGGGCTTTGCGGCCGCGAGCGCCGTGAGCGCGCGGAAGATAGCCTCATAAGTGGATTGGCGCTTGCGCAGGCGCTCGGCCAGCGCTGCAAGGATATGGGCCGGTTGACCGAGCAGTTCGTAGGCTTCGGCGCGTGGCTGCGTCGAGAGGAACTCCAAAAACAACGGCACGAAGTCGGGCAATTCGGTCGCGGCGATCTCGAGTCCGCTATTCTCATAAAGAGACTTGAGATCGATCATCGCCTGACCGCGATCCCGGCTCTCGCCATGTACGTGTTCGAATAGATGCAGCGACAGCGAACGCGTGCGGTCGAACAACAACACATAGCGCTCCTGCAGGTCGTAGAGATCGCCGGTCGCGATTTCATTCGTCAACTGCTCAAACTGGCGCCGAACGGTGGCCGGCAATAACGCCTCGTTGTCGATAGCTGTCCTGAGTTCTGGTATGGCATCCTGCAATGCCGCGGTCGGATAGCTCAGAATCGCCGAAAGCACTTTGAAGGTCCGGGTCATCACATCACCTCCATCGGCGTCTTGGCCCGCTTGGGCGTGCCAAACAGATTGGTTTCGGTTGCGCCGCCGGAGCAGCCGTTGCCGAACGAGAACCCGCAGGAACCGCGTAGATCGTAAGCATCCTCGTTAACTTCGCGGTGCGCGGTCGGGATCACGAAGCGATCCTCGTAGTTGGCGATCGCCATCGTTTGGTACATGTCCTCGATCGCCAAGCCGGTGAGACCGACACGCTTTGCGATGTTTTCGTCAATCACGCCGTCGATGCTTTTGGCGCGCATATAAGCCCGCATCGCCAGCATGCGCTCCAGACCGAGCGCAACCGGCTCCTCCTTGCCTGCCGTCAGCAGATTCGCGAGATATTTGAGCGGAATACGGAGCGATCGCACGTCCGGCATCTCGCCGTCATGACCGATCTTGCCGGCGGCGGCAGCCGACTGAATCGGTGACAGCGGCGGCACGTACCAGACCATCGGCAGCGTGCGATATTCCGGATGCAGCGGGAAAGCGACTTTCCATTCGATCGCCATTTTCCAGATTGGCGAGCGGCGCGCGCCATCGAGCCAGTTCTCGGCAATGCCGTCGATGCGCGCCTGCTCGATCACCTCGGGGTCGTTGGGGTTAAGGAAAATACTGAGCTGCGCCTCATAAAGATCCTGTTCGTTTGGAGCACTTGCCGCTTGCTCGATGCGGTCGGCGTCATAGAGCACAACACCGAGGTAACGAATGCGGCCGACGCAGGTTTCCGAACACACCGTCGGTTGGCCGGCCTCGATCCGTGGATAGCAGAAGATGCACTTCTCGGATTTTCCGCTCGACCAATTGTAGTAGATCTTCTTGTAGGGGCAGCCCGATACGCACATTCGCCAGCCGCGGCACTTGTCCTGATCGATCAGGACGATGCCGTCTTCCTCGCGCTTGTAGATTGCGCCGGAGGGACAAGCGGCTACGCAGGCCGGATTGAGGCAGTGCTCGCACAGCCGCGGCAGATACATCATGAAGGTGTTTTCGAATTGGCCGTAAATATCCTTCTGAATGCCTTCGAAATTGTAGTCTTGCGAGCGCTTGGCGAACTCGCCGCCCAAAATCTCCTCCCAGTTCGGGCCCCACTCGATCTTCTCCATCCGCTCGCCGGTGATCAGCGAACGTGGCCGCGCAGTCGGAGACGCTTGCATTTCCGGCGCCTTCTGCAGGTGCTCGTAGTCGAACGTGAACGGCTCATAGTAGTCGTCGATTTCCGGCAAATCGGGATTGGCGAAAATATTTGCGAGCACCCGCCACTTCGAGCCGATGCGCGGCTCGATCTTGCCGTTCTTCTTGCGCCGCCACCCGCCCTTCCAGCGCTTCTGGTTCTCCCAGTCCTTCGGGTAGCCGATACCGGGCTTGGTCTCGACGTTGTTGAACCAGGCGTATTCCATGCCCTCACGGCTGGTCCACACGTTCTTGCAGGTCACCGAGCAGGTGTGACACCCGATGCACTTGTCGAGATTCAGTACCATTGCGATTTGTGCGCGGATTTTCATTCTGCGGCCTCCATCGTGGGCGCAATCGCCAGCGGTCCAGG
>Ga0316363_10002548_pt1 | contig 13842 bp, 11 predicted proteins | sample Sb_taG_3_FD_200459 | JGI IMG/M metagenome (GOLD analysis project Ga0316363, IMG submission 200459) | Peat soil microbial communities from Weissenstadt, Germany - Sb_50d_a_PC metaG (v2) (version 2) | ecosystem: Environmental > Terrestrial > Soil > Wetlands > Peat | place: Germany: Weissenstadt...
TTCAATGCCCATCCCGCCCTCTATTGGGGCCGGCAGTCCAACTTCGCGCATCCCTTCCTGTCGATGACGGCCTCGGACCGGGATCCCACCCGCGGCATCACGTGGATAGCCGGCCATCCTTTCGATACGACCGGCTGGTTCGGCGTGTCGAACGACGCGAACGGGCAGCCGAACGAACGCGGTTTTCCTCGATTTGTGACTTGGCCCTCCGAGCAGGATCTTGCGACGGGCCGCCGCTGGCACTTCTTCTTCGCCTGGCTGTTTGTGATCAACGGCTTCGCCTACCTCCTCTCCGGCATCATCAGCCGCCATCTCGTGCGCGATCTGTGGCCATCATGGTCGGATATCCGCGATATCCCTCGCTCGGTCTTCGAGCACGTGCGGCTGCGGTTTCCGCGCGAGCGGCACTACAATGTCCTGCAGAAGCTCGCCTATGTCTCGGCCGCATTGATCGCCCTTCCGCTGATGGTCCTCACCGGACTGACGATGTCTCCCGGAATGGATGCAGCTTTTCCCTGGCTGCTCGAGGTCTTCGGAGGCCGTCAGTCGGCACGCTCGATCCATTTCATCACCGCGACTTTCCTGGTGCTGTTCGTTTTCGTGCACGTCGTGATGGTGCTCATCTCGGGCGTCATCAACAACATGCGTTCCATGATCACCGGCCGCTATGTCATCGAGGAGGAGGCGCATGATCCGCCCCGCTGAGCGCAAGCTTCTGATCTCGCGCCGCAGCCTGCTGCGGCTCGGCGCGATCGGCGCCGGTTCGCTGCTGCTCGCGGGATGCGATGACGCCGTGTCGGAAAACCCGCGCGTCCTCGCCGTCATCGACAAGGCCGAGGCCCTCACCTATCGTGCGCAGCGGCTGATCCTGCCGCGCGACAAGCTCGCGCCAGAGTATTCGGAAAGCGATATCGCCCCGGAATTTCGCGCCAACGGATCGACCAGCCCGTCCGACCAGACCTATCGGACGCTGGCCAGCGCCAACTTCGTCGATTGGCTGCTCGCGGTGGACGGCCTCGTCGAGAAGCCGATGACGCTTTCGCTCGCCGATCTGCGCGGCCTTCCCGCCCGCACCCAGATCACCCGCCACGATTGCGTCGAGGGCTGGAGCTGCATCGGCAAGTGGACCGGCGCGCCGCTTTCCGAAGTCCTCAACCGAGCGGGCGTGAAGCCGCAGGCGAAGTTCGTCGTCTTCCACTGCGCCGATCGGTTTCAAGACGGCGTGCCCGACGATTTAGAGCCGGGCGAATCGAGTGCCGCAGGTTCGGGCAGTGCGCCCTATTATGAGAGCATCGATTTCGTCGATGCGTACCACCCGCAGACGCTCCTCGCCTATGAGCTGAATGGCAAGCCGCTGCCGATCGCCTATGGCGCGCCGCTGCGTCTGCGCCTCGGGCGGCAGCTCGGCTACAAAATGGCGAAATACGTCATGCGAATCGAGCTTGTCGACTCCTTCGCCCAATTCGGCGCAGGCAAAGGCGGCTATTGGGAAGATCTCGGCTACGAGTGGTACGCGGGGATCTGATTCACCAAGTCCCAGACGTCGTATGTTGCGTCGCTGCCGGATGGGCATATCGGTGGCGAATTGGGCGGCGCCGGGGCTTGCCCCTTTTGAGTCCCGACCGTAGAAGCGGGCCAAAGGGACTTTTGATGAACGATCCGAAGGAAAGGGCGATCCCCAAGCTGCCGCGCGGTTTCGCCGATCTCGGCCCGGCCGACATTGCCGCGACCGAGAAAATGCTCGCCGAAATCAAGGAATCCTATGAGCTCTATGGATTCGATGCCGTCGAGACGCCGCTCATCGAATATACCGAGGCGCTGGGCAAGTTCCTGCCGGATCAGGACCGGCCGAACGAGGGCGTCTTCTCGTTCCAGGACGACGACGAGCAATGGCTCTCGCTGCGCTATGATCTGACCGCGCCGCTCGCCCGCTATGTCGCGGAAAACTTCGACCGTCTGCCGAAACCGTATCGCAGCTATCGCGTCGGCATTGTCTTCCGCAACGAGAAGCCGGGGCCGGGGCGGTATCGCCAGTTCATGCAGTTCGATGCGGACACGGTGGGCGCAAAGTCAATCGCCGCCGACGCCGAGATGTGCATGATGGCGGCGGATACGCTGGAGCGGCTCGGCATCAAGCGCGGCGATTACGTGATCAAGGTCAACAGCCGAAAGGTGCTCGATGGTGTGATGGAAACGATCGGGCTTGGCGGCGAGGAGAATGCCGGTCGCAGACTGAAGGTCCTGCGCGCGATCGACAAGTTCGACCGGCTTGGGCCTCATGGTGTCATACTCCTGCTCGGTCGAGGTCGTAAGGACGAGAGCGGAGATTTCACAAAGGGCGCTGATCTCGACCCATCGCAGATTGACAGCATCATGCGGTTCTTGGGCTTCGCTGCTCACGCGATACACGGTTATGTACCAGAATGGCCGACCTTCACGGGCTCGTCGAGCGACATGAATGAGGAGCGCCTGAAGTGGCTCGAAGAAAAAGTTGAGCTTGGGACAGTGGGTAAAGAAGGTGTCGCCGAATTGCGTGAGATTGCACGATTAGCATGCGCGGCTGGCTACGACGAGACACGGATACGAGTAGACCGTACCGTCGTCCGTGGCCTCGAATACTACACCGGCCCAGTGTTTGAGGCCGATCTCACCTTCGTAATACGCGGCGATGACGGCAACGCAGTGCGCTTCGGCTCGGTTGGCGGTGGCGGGCGTTATGATGGATTGATTGGCCGCTTTCGCGACGAGGACGTGCCCGCGACAGGCTTTTCGATCGGCGTCTCGCGCCTCTATGCGGCGTTGAAAGCCATCAATTCGCCCATCGTCAGCACGCGCGCGCAGCGCGGCCCTGTCATCGTGTTGGTCCTCGATCAAAGCGAGATGGCCCGCTACCAGAGCTTCGTCGCGCAACTGCGCAGCGACGGCATCGCCGCCGAACTCTATCTCGGCTCCTCCGGCATGAACGCGCAGTTGAAATATGCGGATAAGCGCGGCGCGATCTGCGCCGTCATCCAAGGCTCGAACGAGCGCGCCAAGGGCGAGGTCGCCATCCGCGATCTCGTGCTCGGCGCCAAGCTTGCGGCTTCCACCAAGGACCGCGCCGATTATCTCGACCTGCGCACCAAGGCGCAATTCTGCGTGCCGGAAGCAGAGCTTGTCAAAGCCGTGCGAGAGGTTTTGGCGCGGCATGAATGATGCCGCCCCTCTCCCCGCCTGCGGGGAGAGGGGGTTTACCGCGCACCGCGCAGCAGCGCCTTGAGATCGGAAGACGGATCGGCGACGAGCGCAGGCGTGATCGGGATCGATTCGCCGAGCAGCCGACGGGCGAGCATGTGATCGCCCGCCTTGTTGACGGATTCGACGCCGGTCAACTTGCCCGCTTTGAAGCCGAAGAGCGAATAGGCGCGCTCCTCATACGACCCGCGCAGCACGATTTTGTCGCTCTCGTCGAGAAAGCCGGCGATCTGCAGCTTCAAATCGGCCTGGTCGCTCCAGAACCAGGGTACCGCGTCGTAGCGCGCCGGCTTGCCGACGAGAAGCTTGGCGAGCGTGCGGGCCTGATCCGTCGCGTTCTGGACCGATTCGAGCCGCAGCTCGGCGCCGCCATGCGTGTTGTAATGAAAGACCGAGTCGCCGATCGCGAAGATATTCCCATCGCTCGTCGCGAGCCGCTCGTCGACCTTGATCCCGTTCGGGCAATCGATCCCGGCGGCGAGCGCGAGCTCATCGCTCGGCTTGAGCCCGATACCGACAAGAACGAGGTCGGCCGGAAGCACGCGTCCGTCGGTCAGCACGACCTCGCTGACCTTGCCCGCACTGCCTCTGATTGCCGTAACGCTCGTCCGAAAATTCAGCGTGACGCCGAGCGCCTTATGGGCGGCCGTAAAAAAGGCCGAGGTCTCGGCCGTGACCGCGCGCGCCATCGGCCGGTCCGCGAGCTCGACGACATCGACCTTTCTGCCTTGCGCCGCGGCGGTCGCCGCGAATTCGAGCCCGATGAAGCCGGCGCCGATGACGACGATGTTCTGTGACGCCTCGAGCCTTTCGCGCAACACGCGCGCTTCGGCGAGCGTGCGCAGCGACAGAACGCCATCGAGTGTTGCGCCTTCGATCGGCAGCGGCCGTTGAATGCCGCCCGTCGCGAGCACCAGCTTGGAAAATTCCAGTCTCGCTCCAGAGGCGAGACGCAAGCGGCGCTGGGCGCGGTCGATCTCGATTGCCCGCTCGCCGAGCACGAGAGCGATCTTGTTCTGCGGATAGAAACCATGCCCGCGCAGGAGGACGCCGTCCTCCGCCGTGGCACGTTTCAAAAATGCCTTCGAGAGCGGCGGCCGCTGATAGGGAAGATCCTTCTCGTCACCGAGAAGAATGATTTTTTCGGCGAATCCTTCCTCGCGCAGCGAGGCGGCAAGCTGCACGCCGCCGTGGCCCGCTCCGACGATGACAATCTGATCCGAACTCATCCTGCCGTCCTTAACGATCCGAACCTCAAAGCAGAAGGCGAGGAGCCGCGCAATCTGGGCCGCCCCTCTCCCCGCTTGCGGGGAGAGGTGAGGTGAGGGGCCGGGTGAGTGGCTTCAAGGTCTCGATTCTGGCGGCTGGCGAATATCTCAGCCAAATCTCCTTGCCCCTCACCCTAACCCTCTCCCCGTTTCACTGCGCTTACGGGGAGAGGGGATGGGCCGCCGCATGAGCAGCGTCGCCCAGCCGTCGATGTCGAGCCGGCCGACGAGCGCGATGTTCTGCATGCGATAGGCGCTGACCACGCCTCGAACGTCGCGGGCGAGAAGCCCGGACAGGATGATCTCGCCGCCCGGCGCCAAGACTTGGGCGAGCGCCGGCGCGAGCTTTCGCAAGGGAGCCGCGAGAATATTCGCGATGACGAGATCATAGGGCGCGCCGCCTTGCAGCGCGCGATGGTTGATGCCGCGCGCCTGGACCGGGCGCACAAAGGTAGCTGCGCGATTGCGTTGCGCGTTGGCCTTTGCCGTCGCAACCGCGATCGGATCAATATCGCCAGCCCTCACTTGCATGTGAAATAGTCTTGCGGCCGCAATGGCGAGCACCCCGGTGCCGGTGCCAACGTCAAGAACAGCGCGCGGGCGCCGTCGTCTGGCGATGCGATCGATGAAGGCGAGACAGGCGCGGGTCGATCCATGATGGCCCGTGCCGAAAGCCAGCGCCGCTTCGATCTCGATGCGGATGTCATGCGCGCGTGCCGCGGCGCGGTCATGCGCGCCGTGAACAAGAAACCGCCCGACACGCACGGGCGCAAGCCCTTCGAGGGAATGAGTCACCCAGTCGCGAGCTTCGACGCGGCCGAAACGCACCGCCTTCGCCGTCTGGTGGCCGGCCGCCGCGGCGACCAGCGCGCGCACTTGCCCTTCATCCGGCGCCGAGCCGAAATAGGCCTCGACGATCCATGGCCCCGCATCCGGACTATTGACCTCTTCTTCGAAGGCTGCCGCGGCCGCATCAGCCGGATCGAGACTCTCGACCACGATGGCGGCGACCCGGAGCGCTGTCGCAGCGTCGCAGCGCAGACGCATGAGGTAGGATGCATCGTTCGGCGGAAGACCCTCGAGCATGGCAGCGGGTAGCATGCGGCGAGACGAACGGCAATCAAAGCCGGCCCGGCGCTGGCGCTGAGCGCGCGAAAGCTCGCGCGGGGGCCGGCGTGGGGCATCGCACAAGGCGCTTCGGGCGCCCCGGACTTGCAGAGCCGACCGCATAGTTACGGAAATTTGACTTTGTCGGGTCCAAAGTGGTGCAGAACCCGGCGGCTTAATTTTTCGCTTACCAATTCGGGCGCTCGCCGCGCCAGCCAGGAACATTAAAGGGAGAACTGATGTTTCAGCTGCTCCGCCGGAACCCGGCTGCCACTGCGCCGGGCGAGAGCGAGGAGGCCGTCGAAGGGCGTTTCGCCGAAATCATCGAGGATTTCGCGACGCATTCGGCGTCGGCGATCCCGGTCGGGCGCTTCGGCCGGGCTCTCGCAACCCTCGTCCGGTCGATCGAAACGCGCATTCTCGACGATCTCGCGCTCGTCGCGACTCTGTCCGCGGAAGCTTCCGAAAGCGCCGTCAATGTCGGGTGGATCTCGCACGACATTCATGAAATGACGCATTCGGCGAAAGCCATTTCCGGCGCCGTGGAAGAATTGGCGACCTCGATCAATGCGCTGGCAGGAAATTCCGTCGAAAGCGCCGTAGGCGCCGACCGCACCCGCCATACGCTGGAAAATTGCGTCGCCGACAGCCGCGCCGCGACGAGCGCCATGACCGTGATCGACAGCCGCGTCAGCTATATCGGCGAGCGTCTCGCCGTGCTCGAAGCAACATCGGATCAGATCCGCGGCATGGCTGGCGCGATCGAGGCGATCGCGCGGCAGACCAATCTCCTCGCGCTCAACGCGACGATCGAAGCGGCGCGCGCCGGCAACATGGGTCGCGGCTTCGCGGTCGTCGCCGGCGAAGTCAAGGCCCTGTCCGGGCAGACCGGCAAGGTCACCGAGGAGATCCGCAAGCGGCTCGGCACCTTCGCCTCCGAAATGGCGCAGATCGAAAGCGCCGTCGTCGACAGCCACAAGGCCGTGGGCGACGGCAGCGGCATCGTCAACCAAGTCGTTGAGCGGGTCATCTCGACCGGCGATGCGATGGTCGATGTCGCGCAGCGTGCCCGCCATCTCGCCGATCTGCTCGAAAATCAGCGTGCCGCGACCTCTGAAATCGCCGAGAGCACGGTAAGGATCGCGGCAAAGATCGGCAAGACCGAAACCGAGATCGGCGCGATCAACACGCGGCTCGTCGGCTGCGAAAAGCTGGCGCAGGGTTCCTGGGACGAGGATACGAGCGGCTATCCCGGTGCCGATATCGCGCGGCTTCCGGCGGAGGCAGCGATCGTCAAGCGCCACCTCGCCGCCATGCTCATCGGGGCAGAGAGTCCGATGAATTTACCGAGCGCGCTCGATCGCGAGAGGCTCGCGGCTTGTCTTGACCGCTATCCGGTGCTGCGCCAACGGGAAGGCGCGCTCGTCAGCAGGCTCGAACGCGCCGCAAGGAAGGCGCAGGAGCAAGCGCGGCTGCTCGTGGCATCGCTCGAAACGAAGAGTTGGGCCGCGGCCTCCGAAGCTTACGAGACCTGCGAGAAGGCGCTTGCCGATGTTGCCGACGCCGTCCGCCTCATCCTCGGAAAGCTCAAGGATGGGTCAAGCGAGGCGGCCTGAGCGAGCGGGGCGGGAATAGAGTCGCGGACGGCGAAGTTCACTTTTGCCAAGCGCGCTCTAGGTGTAGAGGGGAGCGCGCAATCCCGATCGCAATTGGGAAATGATGAAGCCCTATATCGCCATCGTTCACAAAGATCCCGCCAGCGCCTATGGCGTGACTTTTCCGGATGCGCCAGGTTGTTTTTCTGCGGCGGATGACATCGACGATCTTTTTGCCAATGCGGCAGAGGCGATTACGCTGTGGACCGAGGCGATGATGGAGGATGGGCAGAAGATCCCCGCGCCGCGCGATCTTTCGGAATTGAAGCGCGATCCGCAATGGGCAGAAAGTTTTGCGGATGCGGTCTTGGTGATCGCCGTACCGGCGCCCGGTGATGAACAGGCGGCTGCCTGATCAATCCTTGGCCCACCCGGCGGCGCGATAAATATCGCGTACCGTTCCAATGGCTATGTCTTTCTTCGGGTGCGGAAGAACGACCATTTTGCCCGTGGTTGGATTGCGAAAATGGTGATGCGATCCCTTCACACGCACAAGAACCCATCCCTCCCGTTCGAGGCGCGCTTTAATTTCGCGGCTGCTGGTAAGCATGAGGCACGGTTTTTGACGTGGTAGTGCAAAATTACTTGAAGCAGCCAGTGTCATTCTGCAGCGTGCTGTAAATCGGCAGGGAAAGGAATGAGCGCCACCATGAATCGCCGCAAGTCCTCGGCGACCTCCGGATCCTTCCTGAGTTCCGTCAGGCTGCGCGGCGGCGGGATTTTCTGGCCGCTCTCGACCATGGCTTCCGCCCAAAGCTCCAAGGCTTCAGCAGCATTGGTCATGGCCTCGTCGAGCGTGTCGCCGGCCGAGATGCAGCCCGGCAAATCGGGAAACCAGACGCCGACGGCTTTGTCCTCTTCCTCTTCCACGACAGCGACGTAATGGCTCATGTGAAGCTCAGTCTTTCGGCCGCGCGGCCCCCTCACGATGCGAGCACAGCTGCGAGGCTTCACGCCCCGATATCGATGCCCTCGTAGATCTCGGCAAATCGCAATTCGATCCCAAAATGCGAGAGCACGATTACGGAGTCGGCGCCCTCGAACTCTTGCAGCTGCCAATCGCCGCCGCGCGTCCACAGCTGCGCGCGATATTCGTCTTGGGCGACGAACAGAATGTGCTGCATGGGAGAAACGGTCTTATATTCCTCGAGCTTGCGTGTCGTATCGATCCAATGCGTGCCTTTAGAGAGAACTTCACCAACGAGACGCGGCTCTTTCAAGAAAGTGGCAGAAGGTTCGAATTGGCCGCAATCGACCGCGACGTCAGGATAACGATAATTCCCCTTCGGGGTCGCGATCTTGCCGTCGGCAGCGAAGACGCGGCAGGCGCGTCCTTTCAGCTTTTGTCGCAGAGCCACGAATAGATTGCCGGCGACCAGGATATGGGCCTGGGTCGCGCCGACCATCATGCGCGCACCGTCCCACGTCTCGAATTTGAGCTTGGGCTTGCCGTCGACGAATTCATAACGTTCGACTTGGTTTTGATGCCAAGTCTCGAATTCCTCGGGCGTCATGCGCTGCAATCGCGGTTCGGCCATTTCTCGTCCCTCATCCCGCCTGCACAAAGCTCTCCAGCACCATCTTGCGCCCAGCCTTGTCAAAATCGACGGTCAGCTTGTTGCCGTCGACGGCGGCGACCGTTCCGGTGCCGAATTTTGTGTGGAACACCCGCGCGCCTTTGGCAAACGACGAGCCGACCGAGGATTTGGCGACGAGTTCGCCTTCGATCATCAAGGGTCCGCGCCGCGACGCGGTCTCGCGCCAGCCGCTGGCGCCGCCCTTTCCGCCCTGGCTCTCGCGCTGCTCTTCGCTGCGGCGCTGCGCCCGCTGCCAGCCGGGCGTCGCATAGGACGAGCGATACATGTCCATGTTCGCGAAGCGCGACTGCGCGTAATTCCCATAGGCGCGGCCAGAGGCCGTATCGACCACCTCGACATGCGCCGCCGGCAGTTCGTCGAGAAAACGCGAGGGCAGCGTCGTCTGCCACAGGCCGCGGATGCGGCGGTTCGTGGCGAAATAGATCTTCGCCCGGCGTTTGGCGCGGGTCAGCCCGACATAGGCGAGGCGCCGTTCCTCTTCGAGTCCGGCGCGGCCCGATTCGTCGAGCGCGCGCTGATGCGGAAAGAGGCCCTCTTCCCAACCCGGCAGGAACACCGTCTCGAATTCGAGGCCCTTCGCCGCATGCAGCGTCATGATCGAGACCCGCTCCTCGGAATCCTGATTGTCCGCATCCATCACCAGCGCGACATGTTCGAGGAAGCCTGCGAGATCGGGAAATTCGTCCATCGCGCGGACGAGTTCCTTCAAGTTTTCAAGCCGGCCCGCCGCATCCGCGGTGCGGTCCTTGCGCCACATGTCGGTATAGCCGGATTCCTCGAGGATGATCTCGGCGACCTCGCCCTGCGGCCTCGAGTCGATCAGCGCCGCCCAGCGCGAAAAGTCGGCGAGGAGATCGCGCAGCACCTGCCGCTGCTTCGGCTTCAGTTCCTCGGTCTCGACCATGATCCGCGCCGACTGCATCAAGCTGATGCGTTCGCGCCGCGCATGATCGTGAAGAAGCTGCAAGGTCGCATCGCCGAGCCCGCGCCTCGGCACGTTGTAGATCCGCTCGAAGGCGAGGTCGTCGTCCGGCTGAGCGACGCAGCGCAGATAGGCGAGCGCATCGCGGATTTCGGCGCGCTCGTAGAAGCGCGGGCCGCCGATGACCCGATACGGCAGGCCCAAGGTGATGAACCGCTCCTCGAACTCGCGCATCTGGAAAGAGGCGCGAACCAGGATGGCGATGTCTTCGAGTCGTTCGCCTTTGCGCTGCAGGGATTCGATCTCGTCGCCGACGACGCGGGCTTCCTCCTCCGAGTCCCAGACGCCGGCGACAGTGGGCATCTCGCCCGCTTCTCCGTCGGTGAAGAGCGTCTTGCCGAGGCGGCTCTGGTTCTGCGCGATGAGGCCCCCGGCGACATCGAGGATATGACTGGTCGAGCGATAGTTCTGCTCGAGGCGGATGATCTTCGCGCCGGGAAAGTCCGCCTCGAAACGCAGGATATTGTCGACGTCGGCGCCGCGCCAGCCATAGATCGACTGATCGTCATCGCCCACACAGCAGATATTGCCGCGCCCTTGCGCCAGAAGCTTCAGCCACAAATATTGGACGGTGTTCGTGTCCTGATATTCGTCGACGAGCATGAAGCGGAAGCGATCCTGATAGAGCTTCAGGACATCGGGGTTCTCTCTGAGCAGCCGCAAGGTCTCGAGCAGAAGGTCACCGAAATCGGCGGCGTTCAAGACCTTCAGCCGCTCCTGGTAGAGCTTGTAGAGCTTTACCCCCTTGCCCTCGGCGAAGCCGGCGGCCTCGCCCGCCGGCACATGCGCCGGATCGAGGCCGCGGTTCTTCCAGGCGTCGATCTGATAGGCGAGCGCGCGCGCCGGCCAGCGTTTGTCGTCGATGTTCTCGGCGCGCAGAACCTGCTTCAAAAGGCGGATCTGATCGTCGGTGTCGATGATCGTGAAGGAGGATTTGAGCCCGACGAGCTCGGCGTGGCGGCGCAGGATCTTGGTCGAGATGGCATGGAACGTGCCGAGCCAGGGCATGCCTTCGGCGACGATGCCGGCGAGCAGGCCGACCCGCTCCTTCATCTCCCGCGCCGCCTTGTTGGTGAAGGTGACGGCGAGGATCTGGCTAGGGAAGGCGCGGCCCGTCGCGAGAATATGGGCGATGCGGGTCGTGAGCACCCGCGTCTTGCCGGTGCCGGCGCCGGCGAGCACGAGGAGCGGGCCGTCGAGGGCTTCGACCGCGGCGCGCTGGGCCGCATTGAGGCCGTCGAGATAGCGCAGCTGCGCCGCGCCGCTCGCCCGCGCCGCGATCCCGCCCGGGCGCATGCCCGGCGCATCGGAGCCGAAGCCTTGATTACCGAGGGGATCGCCCAATCCTGGGTCTCCGGAAGAACGAAAGACGAATCGCTAAGGGCAATGTGGGGTCTTTGCCGCCGCATGTCGACTCAAACGGAGCCGGCGGCGCTGCTTCAAAAAGCGATTGCGGCGCTTTCGGAAGGATCGCGGAATAGTCGCGCCCATGTCCGATCAGTTTCCGGCCGAAGCGCCCGCATCGCCAATACCGTCTGCCACGGGAGCAGCGTATCCGAACCCTTCCGATTTGGATCGAAGATCTTCTCTGATCATTCCAGCCGGAATCGATGTTCCAGCGCGACGGGTCCTAAGGTTAGGCGCGGTTCTTCCTGCTGGTGCTCTTCTTGGCCGTGCTCCTCCGATTCGTACTCTTCCTGGCCGTGCTCTTCCGGCTTGGAGTCTTCCGGCTCGTGCTTCTCCGGCTTGCGCTCTTCCTGGAGCTGGCGCTTTTCCTGCCTTCGCTCCGCGCTTGGCCAGTCTCGCCGCGGCGGTCCTTGGCCTTGGTCTTGCGCAGGTTCGCTCGGTTCTTCTTTGGGCTTTCGTATTTCGAGGCGCCGGCCTCATGTAAGGCGATGGCGATCGCCTGCTTCCGACTTTTCACCTTGCCGCCGCGGCTGCGCGGCAGTTCGCCATGCTTGAATTCGTGCATGACCCGGCCGACCGTTTTCTTCTGCGCCTTGGATTCATGTCGCGCCATTGTGGTGCTCCCTGGGAGAGTTGCTTCAAGTTGAAGCTTTCGACCTCATCCCGACCCCTTAACTCTCGAGATCGCGGCTAAGTTCACGAAGCGGGTGCTGCAACCGGGAACGCCGACCATCATCGGCGGTTAACGGGCAAGCGGATCGGCGGAGAGGCATCATGGGCGCGCTCAGCGTCGCTATTGCGTTCGGGGTGCGCCTTCTGCTCGTGCTCCTCTTCCTGCCGTTCAGCGCCTTGGACAAGATCTTGGACTTCCGCGGCGCGATCGCAGGCCGAACCTGAAGGCCGGCGTGAAGGAGGAGATGTAGGATTCGCCGTCCGGCGAGCGCCTCTCGGGCGCCGGGCGCCGACCCGCTCGGTTCACTGAATTGCGCACAGGACGGGGATCATAATATAGCTGCTGTTCGGATTGGAACACTGAGCGAATCCAGAATGCAAAGGCCGCCCTGGACCTCGAACCCGCGTGACTTATTGCGCGTCGCCGTTGGCGGCCTTCTCCTTCTCGTCGGCTGCTATCGTCTCTTCTTCGCCCTCTACGCCCTCTTCGGAGCGATCGTCGAGCTCGGCTCATTCAGCGACAACTACGGTCGGATCGCGGTTACCGACATCAGCATCATTCTGCTCGCCCTCGCCGCCATCGGCGCGGGGCTCGGGATCATTTTTCGCAAGGCGCGCGGGACCTGCGCCATCCTTTGCGCGATCGGCGCGCTCAGCGAGGCATTCGTGATCTACGACGCCTATTTCGAGGCTCGGGTCTGGAATTATTCGGTAAACCAAAGTTACATATCGTTCCTTGCATTCTATCTGATCACATTCCTGATCGGCTTCGTCTATCTGTTGCTGCCGCAACCGAGATCGATCCTCGTGGCGGCTACAGCCCGTCCGCAGACTCTCGATCAATCCAATTGGCGCGAGTGGTTGCTCGCGTCGCTGCGCGATACCGGGGTCGAAGCGCCGCCGGACCACTTTCTCAAAGCCGCGCTCGCCTTCGTGGGCTATGTCATCATCATCACCGGGGCCATCATCGTCGGCGATTTCGTCCTGCCCAACGTGCCCATCCTGGGCGTCCTTTGGATCATCTTTGCCATTGCGGTCCTTGCGCGGCTGCGCAACTTGTTCATGCGGCGGATGTGGCAGGCGCGCGCCCGCAGCGCCGATGAGGAGTTGCAACGGCCCGACAGCCGCCATCCCGTTCTCTACCTACGCTCCTTCGCGCTCGACGCGCAGCTCGCGGCTCCCTCGCTGATCGAGCGCCTTCTCGGCTTGGTTCCGCTCGCCAATTCCGAACAGGTGTTGACCAAGGAATTGCGCCGATGCGGCCCGGTGAGCGCCATCGGCCGCCCTGGCGAAGCACTGCCAGCGCTTGGCGCGGCGCGCTTCTATGTCACCAATGAACGCTGGAAGGAAAAAGTCGCCGACATCGTCAAAGTCGCCGAGCTCGTGGTCTGGGCGACCGGCACGACCGAGGGGCTGCGCTGGGAAATCTCACATCTGATCGAGTCGCTCCCGCCCGACAAGCTTGTCCTCTGGGCGCACCCGTCCTTGCTCCGCGTCAGCGAAAAAGAGCGCGAGGCGGAATGGACGCGGTTCCGCGAGACGCTCGGCAGCGTCTTTCCGCGACCCTTGCCTGAACGCCTCGGAAACGCCCGCTTCATCTACTTCACCGCGCAACATGAGCCCGTTCCCGTCGGTCCTGCGGGAGGCTGGAACGCGCAGAAAAGCGCGTTGCGCGCGCTGCTGCGGGCCAAGGGCTATCCCAAGCCGGACCCGATCGGCAAAGCCCGCGTGCGGCGCCGCTGGCTCATCGCTGCGGCGGCGGTGGTCGCGATCAACGCGCTTGCAGTCGGGGGCGTCACCATCGCCGAGCGCCTGCACGCGCAGAAGGAGCAGGCCCGGCGCGACGCGGACGCCTGGAATGAGTTGGCGTTCAACTTCTACTATGCTGAGCGAGGGCCGAACATCAACGGCGATCCTGA
>Ga0316363_10002552_pt1 | contig 13815 bp, 14 predicted proteins | sample Sb_taG_3_FD_200459 | JGI IMG/M metagenome (GOLD analysis project Ga0316363, IMG submission 200459) | Peat soil microbial communities from Weissenstadt, Germany - Sb_50d_a_PC metaG (v2) (version 2) | ecosystem: Environmental > Terrestrial > Soil > Wetlands > Peat | place: Germany: Weissenstadt...
TCGATGGCGGTCACTTTGCGGTGTTTATGAACTCGGATCAATTTCTCAGGGAACTTGTCGCGCATGTTCTGCCGCTTGCAGGCAGCCATTGAAAATTCTACTGGGGTTTATGAGACCGGTTCTAGTCTAGAGCTCTTGACGGCGATTCGCGCCGGGGCCCGGGATGTGTTGGTGGCGTATCCGCTGGTGGGAGCGAACGCAACGCGAATTCGAGAAATCTCCGTCCAACACCCTCAGGTTGCGATCTCTGTGCTGATGGAGAATGCGCGCCAGTTCGATAGCTTGTATGGTTCAGAAATCGGGATCTTTCTTGACATAAATCCAGGAATGAACCGCACCGGGATTGAGCAGGATCGAGCGGCGGATATTGTGGAACTGGCAAGCCTTATCCATGAGTCCGGACTGGAGATCCGCGGCCTGCATTATTACGACGGGCACTTGGCGTCTGTGGCCTTGCCCGACCGTACACGGCAGGCGCATGCGGGATATGATCAATTGATGTAGATCGTGGAGGCGTTTCGGGTGAGAAATATTCCCGTCAAGGAAGTCATCACTGCAGGAACCCCAACCTTTCCTTGCACTCTTTCTTATCCGGGATTTCTCAATCCCGGATTTGTGCATCGTGCATCGCCCGGCACCGTAGTCTATTGCGATGCAACCGCGATGGAACAATTGCCCGAAGAATTTGGCTACATACCAGCCGCTCTGGTTTTGAGTCGGGTTGTCAGTCGGCCCACGAGCGAAGTGATCACTTGTGATGCTGGACACAAGACCATTTCTGTTGATTGCGGAGTTCCGAATTGCCTTGCGGCGGGGATGATTCACTTGGAACCTCTGCGCCCATCAGAGGAACACTTACCGATTCGCGTGCCAGAGAAGATGCCTTGTCCCGAGCGTGGTGATGCTCTCTACCTCATCCCACGGCACATCTGCCCGACCGTAAATAACTTTGACTGGGCGCTGATCATAGCGGGAGGAAACATCGTGGCCGTCGAACAGGTACATGCACGAGGACGCGAGGGGCCACTACTTCCTGGTGACCCGACGGCGCGATACTAGAGCGATGAAGATGAATTGCTGCCCGAATTCTCACCACGAGGTCGGCGATCATAGGTGGTTGTCCGAGTGTACGCAATCGCGGCTTCACACTCAAAGGCATAGCCCGACGTCTGATGTCGCAACACGGACAGGTACTGCCGTGGCCCGAATTGTATGAGCTATTCAATGAGGTAAGTCTGGAGATTACGCTTCAGGCTGTGAGAATTTGCCGAACAATCTGATCGATCACACTTTGGAAGAGAGGAGAACGTTTCGACGCAGAACGGTCAGCCGCTTCGCAAGGACAGACCAGCCATCTCGGGCTTCATGCCCTTGGCCGACAAAGCCGCGTAGAAATCGTGGAACGGTCCCGTACCACGGCTGGCCCTGGTGGCCGTATACAGTCTCGCCTATCGTGCGTTCCATCTGCGGCACACAGACCATTCATAGGACCCTCGAACGATGTATTACAGAGTTCCTAGGGACGAAGGACACAATCCTCTATTCCTCCTGCTTCGATGCAAACGCGGGATTGTTCGGGAGACGCTCCTCGACGATGCTCAGGGCGCGATCATCTCTGATGCTCGGCCATTCCGGAGTCGGTCAATTCAACACAATCATACTGAGCGGAACTAATGACTTCCACGGCCGCGGTGTCAAGTGGCACGGGCCGCGTTCCCCGTCTTGTGCGTTGCCAGCCACCGCCCCTGCCATTGCTGACGTTAACTGCATCGCGCTAAACTTAATCTATGGCTGTTCGGATGAAGGACATCGCCAAGGACCTGGGTCTGTCCGTGGTGACTATCTCCAAAGTCTTGCGCAATCACGACGACATCGGGGACGAAACGCGGGAACGAGTGCTAGCGCGCGTTAAAGAATTGAACTACCGTCCCAATCTGACAGCACGTAGCCTGGTGACCGGGCGTTCGTACCTGATAGGTTTGGTTGTGCCTGACCTTTTGCACCCCTTCTTCGCCGAGATCGCGAAGGCGCTCTCAACTGCGTTGAGAAAAAAGGGCTACTCGCTGATCATCTCGTCTTCGGAAGAAGACCCGGAACTGGAAGAGCAAGAAATCGATCAATTGTTGGGGCGGCAGCTCGATGCCCTGATCATCGCGTCTGCGCGTAAGACAGGTGAGCCGCTCCGGCGCGTCGAGAAACAAGTCACGCCCTATATTTTAGTCGACAGGGAGTTTGTGGGTTTCCCGGCCAACTTCGTTGGCATCGACGACGAGGCTGCAGGCATCCTCGCAACCGACCATCTAATTGCAGTGGGGTGTGAGCGAGTCGCTCACATTCGCGGCCCAGAAATTAGCCCTGGCATTCGACGCTTTGAAGGGTATAAGAAATCTCTTGCGCAGCACGGCATGCAGTTTCATTCCGAATACGTTGTCGCTGAGCGGACGGTCGATGTCCAGAGCCGCCAACTGGGAGCGGAAGGCATGAGGCGACTGTTGAGCACACAACCGCCGCCCGACGGCGTATTTTGTTATAACGACCCGCTGGCAATGGGAGCTATCGACGCGACTCTAGAAGCAGGACTAAGTGTACCCAGGGATATTGCATTCATTGGCTGTGGTAATCTTCACTACGATGACTCGCTGCGTGTCCCACTCTCTAGCATTGATCAGCAAAGCCAGAGGATAGGGGAAAAGGCTGCGCGCCTTGCTCTGAGCATCATCGCGGCAAAAATACCGCCACGCAGGAGGCGCATCATACTGGATCCATCGCTCGTGGTCCGCGCTTCGACTGACCGAGCCGGCATAGCGTATCGTCCTCCGAAACAAGACGAACCAAGTCGGAATAGATGATCAGCGCACCTGTGCGCTGCTGCCCGACACTAGCCGATTACTTCTTTGACCTCCTGCTGGCAGGAACCGTTCCAAGTTCAAGAAGTCTTCGACGCGACCCACTATCATCTGAAGTCGTAGCTTCTCCCCTCAAGCTCGCCGCCGTGTCGATGATGTCCAGCATTAGCTCGGCCAGCTCGGAGTCGGTTGTAATCTTCAACACTGGCGCCACCGGTGCCCGACGGCGTGTCAGTACGGTCGTGAACAACACGAAGCAGTAAGACCGGCCTTCAGATTTCAAGTGCCCGTGGCGGTTTGGAGCCGAAAAACGAATACAAAGCGATATAGACGTAGGAGACGAGTGGAACGCAATAAGCCAACGAGATGCCCCGGCCTAGTTCCGAGACGAGCCCCATGAGCGGTGTCAAAATCGCGCCGCCGATGATCGCCATCACCAGCAGGGACCCGCCAATCTTGGTGTTCGGGCCCAGACCTTTCAATCCCAGCGCGAAGATGGTGGGAAACATCAGCGACATAAAGAAGCTCGTAAGAAAGACACACCATAGCCCGACCCAGCCCGGCAGAAGAACTCCCAGGGACACGAGCAGGATATTCGCCACGCTGTAGGCCCCCATGAGCCGATTGGGGGCTATGAAACGCATAAGGTAGGCAGAAACAAATCTTCCTACTCCGAACGCAGCCAGTGTACCCGTCAAGAAATAACCAGCGATTTTCTCTGGCTGGTGCGTGGATTCCTGCACATACTGGATGAAATAGCTCCAGGTACCGACCTGGGCGCCGACATAGAGAAACTGCGCTACTACGGCACATAAAAAGTGAGGATAGCAAAACAGTTCTCTGAAGTGACCTTTGTCGCCGTCGCTGCTCTCGTGTTCAGTCTGAATGGCCGGGAACTTCGTGCGCACGATCAGGATTGCCCAGAATATCGCCGCCGCGCCGATGACCAGGTAAGGTTTGATAACTCGCAGCGTTTCCGTCTGCAGATAAGCCTCGTATAACCCCTGGGCTTTGCGCGCGGCAATCTCGTGCGGGGTCAGTTCGACACCGGAAAAGATGAAAACAGTTCCAATCAGGGCCCCTGTGATTGCGCCAAAGGGGTTGAATGCCTGAGAGAAATTCAGACGCCTCTCCGATGTATCTGGGTCGCCGAGTTGCGCAATGAAGGGATTGGACGCGGTTTCCAGAAATGACAGGCCACTGGCAATCACGAACAGCGCGCACAGAAAGAATCCATAGCTTCCCGCCAGGGCTGCGGGCCAGAACAGAAAACAGCCGGTTCCGAACAGGAACAAGCCGATTACGAATCCAGTCTTGTAGCCCGCTTTCCTCATGATCAGAGCGGCCGGCATGGCCAGAAGGAAGTAGCCCATGTAGAAAGCCGACTGCACCAGCCCGGCCTGAAAACGGCTGATTGAAAACGACTTCATGAACTGGCGGATCAGCACGTCATTCAAATTGTTAGGAATTCCCCAAAGGAAGAACAGAACAGTAACAAGAACGAACGGCACAAGCTGCCCCTCTGGAAACGACGTATGGCCGCTCTTACCGGGGGGAGGTACGGGAGTTTCTATCGATCCCGAGAAAGGCATAGGCGGATTCCTCGCGCTTGGAGTTGAAACCCGACGGTTACGTCTTAGCAACATCGCAACATCAATCGAAACGAAGCGTGAACTTCGTGAAACGCAAGAGGTATTCCACTGCCAGAGTTCAGCCCATTTGCCAAGAACTGTCTAACAAGTAAGGGAGAAATCGTCCAGTGGTTGATGAGTACCGACGATACTGATCGCCGAAAACATTCATTTCAGAGTTCCTGTTGGACGGCGATCCTTCTGCGCGAGACGGATCGTTACCTTGATCGACCCAGGCACCTCATCTTCGGAAGCTACATAGAGGTAGCCGCCACCGCATCCTGAGTACATTGCCCCCGCATGACGGGACTGGTAAGAAGCCATCAAGCTGAGCAGGTCCAGCTTGATGGCCGGATGTCGGACTGTATGGGGCAGGAGCTCTTCCCAGCACCTCATGCATTCATTCATCGACTCGCCCAATTCCCGTAAGTTCTTGGTGACAATGGCATGGAAGCACACTTTCCCGGATTCGCCCAGTCGGCGGACCCATTCTGCACTCAAATGCTGCTCCCCGAGAGGGTTGTAGCCGTCCGGACGAGGGGCAACGGGTAGGAGGTGCAAAACCTCCTCTAGCCATCTCACCTCGTCCTCATCGTTGCAGGATTCGACATTGACAGGGAAGATTCCTCCACGATGGTCATAGTCGTAGTCGAGCCGGTTGACGCCGGGCAAGATGAGTCCGGCCATGTCCTGCGAACCCGATGCTTGCGCCGCTCCCTGGTTCTCGGCCTCGTATAGCTCCCGAATCAGCTGCATCGGGTTTCCATCCGGCAACGTGCCGTTCCATAGCCTCGCAGCGGCAGCTCTCGTACTGGTGGCCATCCCCGCTCGATCCATGAAACGGAAGGAAGGCTCCAGCCCGACCACGACCATCGAACCCGGCGGCCGGGGATTGAGCCTGGACACGAATGGCTGATCAATCCAGCCGCCAGCAAGTGCCATCCGATAAGGAAGCTTATTATGGCCTTCATTATTGACTTTGTTCATTCAAGAGCCTTCCCTGTCTACCCCGACTCCACAATCATGTTGGCGTACTGCATCGTATCTGCCGTACGAACCAGTCCTATCGCCCGCGCGGGACCGTTCTTTAAACTGCAGGCGCAGCTCGAAAATGGTCCCAATATTCCGCATGCACCGTTCAAAGCCTGCGCACCGTTTCCGAGCTGTTCACCTTCCGACATTCTTCAGCCATTTCGATCTTTCCAATCACGAAATTCGCTTGCACGGCTGCCTTAAGAACATCCAACACCCCAAGGAGCGTCGTCCACCAAAGAGATGTCGACGGTCTCGATTTGGGGCCAGTATGGGAATCCTCGGTCCGCAATCACGAGAGTGTTTGAGTGCCGAATCCGACTCAGCAGTGAATTGATAGCAGGATTAAGGATTCCGTTTTTCAACATGAATTACCCTGCTGTCGCTCGCAACTCTGAGCGTCAGCTCGTTCGACATTCTTAGAGCTGCCTGCGTCCCGCTTGGACCGATGAACTTGCGGTCGACCACAGCATCCAACGTCGATTGTGGAACGCAGATTGACTCAGACACGACGCTATCTGTGACGAACTGTAGCGGTCCGCCGCCAGAAAGCTCTGCTTCTGCTCCGGCGTCGCGCGCTCAACGTCAAACATCCACAACCAACGGCGAAATGACAGATGCTCGGTCTCCGCTGGGCATACTCGCGCGTTCCACAGTGTGTAGCTTTGTTCCGACACCTCCGGCGGCCAGAGGTCGGATGCGCGTACACCCGCGACCCGCATCCAGTCGAACAGCGGTTTACCACAGAAGGTGGCGCCCGTTGCTGCCGTCTGCTTGAAGTCGTCGTCAACGCCACAGCATCGTACAAACCAGACGGACTTTCCGTTTCGATCGGTGCCTGCCGACACATCGAGGCATGCCTCTGGCGACAGTGTAAGAGGCTCCAACACATTGAGCCCTACTGCAACATTGCCCCCCCCCAGAACAAGCGGGGCACCTATGCAGCAGCCTTCAACCCAAGCATGATGTCCTGATACCTTCCCCTGGCCGTGTAGCTGGCTGTTCAGAACCAAGACGGCTTCTTCCGGGAGAGTTGCATCTTCGGCCCGCAGAGCGATCCCGCTCGAAATTAGCTGCCGTGTCGTGCCGAAATGAAGGAAAGAACAATTGCCCAGAACCTGCAGATGGATGCGGATACCATTCAAGGCCTCGAATAACTGCTCTAGGATCGCGGCGTCAAGTTTCGACCCGCTTGCCCGCACACCCCTGCTATACCTCGTGAACGTGGCCTCCGTCCCAAGCGCGCAGCAGATCTCGCGGTATAGGTCGATACCTTGGGTCATTACCACATCCTGTATCCGAGCCCGCCAACGAAAAGTCGGTCCCCAAGCGGCCGGCGTCAACTCAAGAAAGACCCGCATCAACCTGATCGCGGTACTGGCATCCATACACATGACGCCAAGGTCCAATATCGAGTGGCCGGCCTTGTTCACGGCCCCGGCGTTAATCTGCGCATCCACCGAGGGTTTTTGCAGATAGAGGCGAAGTGAACCTTCGCTGCCAGCACAGAACACACCATGGCGAGCCGCTTCTTCCGGCGAGGTGAACGATCCTAAGAGCGTCATGCCGGGACACGTGAGATCCAGATCTGAAACTCCAAACCGGAGGAGTGCGTCCCCGGAGGCAACCACAATCTGTCCTCCTCCTTGGGGGCCATTCGGAAACGCGAGAAACACTGGTATCAGCAAGTCGAAAAGCGTGACGGGAATTCGCGACGTCCTTGCGGTAGGGACTGGAACAAAAATCTTGCCGCAGTGTGAGTATGCGGGTAAGCGCCGCGAGTCCCCGCCGGCGTGAACAATGAGAATCCGCAAGCGGCGCAGCACGGAGCTCGCTTCCTCGAAATCGCCGACTTCCCCGTGGGGCCCTTCGCGCCGCAAAACTTGCGCCAAACAATGCAGAGTGCTTCCTGCGCTGCCAATCCGCTTGTCGTCAATGTCCGGAACCACAAGGGAATGGCGGACCTGGGATAGGTCGCCCGCTTCACGGCGCAGGCGAATCTGGTCCTCGTAAGCCGAGGCTTGCTGCGCACTCGCCGCAGTCAGAATCAGATAATCCCATGGTTGCATCATCTTGGCCGACAAAACTGGCATTTGACGGACGCTAAACATGCGGCGCGGTGACGAATTCTTGGACAACGCCGGCCTCGCCCCCCTCGCGGGCCCGGTACTGGTCGTAAATCCATGCGTAGGTTTTCTTCAGCCCTTCTCGTAGGGGGATGCTTGGTTCCCATTGAAGATATTTTCGAATCAACGTATTGTCGCTATTACGACCGTTCACTCCTTGCGGTGCATCCAGATCGTACTTGCGATTCAGCCTGACGCCTGCAATGTCCTCGACCAGATCAACCAGCCGGTTGATGCTGACGGCTTCGCTCGAGCCGAGGTTTACCGGCTCTGAAGTCGCAGAGTTCATGATCTTCTGAACACCCTCGAGACAGTCATCTATGTACATGAAGCTCCGCGTTTGATTTCCACTGCCCCAGATCTCGATCTCATGCTTGCCGCTTTCCTTGGCTTCGATGACTTTTCTGCATATTGCGGCTGGCGCCTTCTCACGCCCACCAAACCAAGTGCCCCAGGGACCGTAAACGTTATGAAAACGCGCCACCCGCGTATACAAACCGAAGTCCTCGTGAAAATGCCGGCACATACGCTCCGAGAAGAGTTTCTCCCAACCGTAACCATCTTCGGCCAATGCGGGGTACGCATCCTCTTCCCGCAGTAGGGGGGCCTCAAAAGACTTCTGCTTGTCGCCGTTATAAACACACGCCGAAGAGGAATAGAAATACCTGGCCACGCGGTATTTCACCGCCGCCTGCAACATATGCGTATTGATGAGGACGGAAAGCATGCAGAGGGCCTTGTTCCTCTCGATGAATCCCATGCCGCCCATGTTCGCCGCCAAGTTGTAGACATCGCGGGCGCCCCGCGCCGCCTTTTCGCAGTTCTCTTTGATATTCAGGTCCAACGAAAGATTTTCGACATCATCGAAACACTGATACCAGTGCTCTAACGGTTTAATGTCGATCGAGCGAATGCGTTTGTAACCCTGTTGGCGAAGCGAGGCAACCAGCGCGCCAGCTATGAAACCGCCCGCCCCAGTAACAACTACCAAATCCTCATGCATGTCATTCTCCAATCTCCAATAAACGATGCGACGCCGGCGGTTCTTGGCATCAAGTTGAGCGGTACTACTACCCTCCGCCTTCCACAGAACTGAGCGCTCAACTCAGGCTTCTGAGTTTCAGGTCCATGCCGTAGTCTTAATTGCACCCAGTCAATTGTATTCGATAAAGTAAACGATGACTACAATAAAAAGATAGGCGCGAAGTGTGCCTGTCGACTCTTCGGAGACTACCAGACGAAGTTTGGCCGCTCCGCTTCGGTGCTTCTGCTTGTAACCCCGTGCATCCCGATTGGAATTTGATGAGTGACGGCAGAGCCTCCGCGGCCGCTCTCCAGGGAGGCTTTTCTGGGCTGGTCCGTGTGTCCGGACCAGGACACACTGTCTGGTTGCTTCGGACTGCACAGCACGGTAATCTTAGGCACAAGGAACACCATGACGACTCGCCGAGATTTTCTCCGGCACGGCGCTGCCGCCGCCGGCGCGATCGCATTTAAAGGTTTCCCGTGCCTGACGGCGCTAGCAGGACCGGGGGCCACCTTCTTCGCCTGGCACAACAAGACTCTCGACGAACACATTCACCTGCGCGACACATACTCCAAGCTTGGATATCGCTTTCGGTCCGTGAGCATCTATGGCGACGGCAATGCCAATTCTTCCTACTTTGCCGCGGTGATGATCAAGCGGCCCGTTGTGGTGGCCCAGCGTGACTGGCCGCTGGTAGCGGCGACGGAATTACAGGGCCTTTTTGATGCGCAGGCGAAGGACAACTTCGGCCCCGTGATCCTGGCAGCGTGCGGCTCGGCAGGGAGTCCGACTTTCTCAGCGGTGTTCGAACCGCAGAAACCCATTCCCCTGGTGCGTGTTGGCATAGGTCTCGGGCGACATCTCCGATTCCAAGACCATCCAGGCAATGAACTCGCAAGCCAAGCAGCTGGGCCTCATGATGAGCTGGGCCGCATCCTACGGGGATGCCAACCACCCTTCGTTCGCAGCCATTTGGACGCCAAACCTGGATAACACCTCGTGGAACTGCGAGGGTGTTCTGGATGCGGATGCCGCCTGCCAGCAGCGCTTCGATGCTGAGGTCTCCGGATGGTGTCGCCCTTCTTTCGTCACTCTGAACCAGGACAGCCGCTTTCTGCAAGTGTTCGAAAATAACCAGATTGGGGAGTGGTATGCGCTGCGCAACCTGAATGCGGCCAGCTATCAGTCGGCGTTCGATGAGGCGACCCGGAAGGGCTACTTTCCGCTAACCGTGCAGGCTGCCGGCGCGGACCGCAAGACGGCCAGCTTCGCAGTGGTTTTTGCCCAGAATGAAAAGCCAGCCACTAGGAAGTGGAGCGTGACCGGGCCTGTTGCCAACGACGCCATTGATTCCGTCATGCGTCAAGCTATGACGAAAACTCCCGTCCGGCAGGCGGCTCTTGCCATTGTGCACGGCACCAAGCTGGTCTACGCGCGTGGCTACACTCTGGCCGAGCCCGGATGGCCCGTGGTACAGCCCTCTACGTATTTCCGTCTGGCCAGCGTTTCCAAAAGCATTGCTTCACTCGCCTTGTTTCAGTTGATTGAGAACGGCGATCTTCACCTTTCCGATAAGCTCCAAGACATCCTGCACCTGGAAACCCCGACGGGAGCAGGACCTACGGACCCACGGTTCGACTCCATCTCCATTGCCGAGTTATTCGAACACACGAGCAATCTCGATCCCGATGGCTTTCGCAACAGCGTGGCGATCATGCAGTCGTTCCAAGCAGCCAACAAGCCGGCGTCCCTGCCCATCATTGTGGAGATGACGGATTCTTACGTGGCCAGCGTCAACCTTCAGCCGCCGCCCCAAGCGATGTACTACAACAACTGCGGGTACCATCTTCTTGGTCGCGTGCTGGCCAGAAAGCGCGATACCAAGCTCGCGATTGACGCGATACGGAAGCATCTGCTGGAGCCGCTTTCGATCACCCGCATCCGCAACAGTGTCAGCCTGCTCTCTGCGCAGCACCCCGACGAAGGCCGGCAGCAGGACCCTAATCTCAGCCTGTCCCCCAGCGTCATGACGCCTCAGCAGCCGCTGGTGCCCGATGACTATGGCGATTGGAACATGGAGGTGGATGAGACCGCCGGGGGATTCTCCGGCGCCGTGACCGATGTCGCCCGCCTCGTTGCCGTTTTCATTGATCCCAACGATAGCCGCGCGCTGAAGCGTTCGACCCTGATCTGCATGCTCGACAAAGCGGTTGCGAACCAGACCAAGTGGACTGGCCACACCAGCGATTTGCGCGCCGGCTATGGTCTCGACCGCGCTCGCAACCTCCGCGGCGGACAATATTATGGACAAAAGGGCGGTTCCGGAGCCGGCTGGGGCGACTGGATCCAGTTTAACGGGGAGTGGGGACTCGTGGTGTGCCTGGGAGGCAACGGCGGCCCCAGTTGGGGAAACAACGCATACCCGGATTTCCCTGACGTGATGAACATTGCGCAAACCGTGAACTGGGGACCGAATGATCTTTTCCTCCAGTTCGGAATGCCTGCGCTCTAGGATGATCGAGGCTGGCGCCAATCCCAAAGACGTGCAGGAACAGATGCGGCACTCTCGCATCTCAACGACCATGGACATCTACGCGCAGTTTGTGCCGGAGTCACAGCGTTGCGCTCTGGGCGAATGTCAGCTATGGTTGCCGCCCGTACGTCGAAACCGATTGTGGTGAGGACGGAGAGGGTCGCCGTCGGGCCGCAATCGCGAATGGTGAACTAAGGGAATTGCAGCCAATTGCAGCCAAAGGCAGGAAATGTAGGCGTGCAAGTGCTTGAAAAGAATGGTGGCCAGGGACGGAGTTGAGAGACGGGGTAGCTCTTCGAATGGAAGGGGGAGGAGATTGTTGTACGACAAACTCAGATAGACGAGGCCATCCAGGGCCTCTCCGCACTTAAAGAAGCTCTCTCGAACTGGGCGGAGTCTGTGAAATCAGATGGTCACGCCTCATGATCAACGCCGTACGGAACGCGTTAAATTCTGCACTGAGCAGCATAGCTAGCTTGAATAATGCGGCTGGAGCAGGCCGCATTTTTGAGTTGTTCATCATGACCGGCGTGGCGGCTGAACTGCAGAATCGAGGCTTTGACACCTGGCTGCAAAGGTCGGACGGCAGTCGTATCTTACCGACTGACGTTGACCGGACCTTTATTCAGCGAGGGGGAGCGCCGTCCAGTATGCCGCCGTTTCAAAAACTCTATTCAGTTCCACACGCCGACTTGTCGGTACCAATAAGTCCGCTCTGTGAAGAGCGGCGTCACAGTGCACTTCAGGGAGCTACGGGCATGTGCGAGATGGAGGTCGGGCCAAGCCGGCCTTCCACAAAGCCGCGTTGAGGGTGGTTAGCTTGGTTTTCTTCGCCGCAGCCCACGCGGTAATCTGCTTCTCGGCCTCCTGTCTCGACTGCTGGTAGAGCGTCAAAACCTGCGCAGGCACTGCGCGGTTTCCTCCTTCAACAGCATTGAGAGCCGCGTCGAGACCGGAATTGGCGCTAATCAGTCCATCAATGTCAGGCAACTTATCTCCATCGCCTGCCAAAATCTGGCGCATGAGTGCTTTAAAATCCGCCACTTGTGCCAGAAGTGCGGGGTGTTGTGCCATTTGATCTGGCTTCAGATCAGCCAGTTCGCTCTGTACCGAAGTAATTTCCGCCACGGCGGCGCGACTCTTCAAGGAATGCTCGAGTATCTCCACGCCCAGTCGGAATTGTTCTTCCAAAAGAGAGATACTGGCCGACGATCTCGGATCCATACGGACGGTTAGCTGCCGCGTGAAGCTCTTGCCGTCAACCGTTAGCTTTACTTCGTAGTTTCCCGGCGGCACACGGGGCCCCTTAGGGGCGGCGCTGCCACTCTCATTGTCAGCTACCGGATTCCCCGAGTATCTCCATCGCAGGTCCCATACAAAGCGATGCATCCCAGCTGTATTCTCGATGCGTTGCGGCTTGGGGAACCAACGTTCGGCAACGGCCGGGGGCGACCGCTTCCCCGCTTCGTTGTCAGTGCTGGAGAAACGCCGCACGAGTCGCTTATACCGATCGAAAATTGTAAGCGTGACTTCGTTTGCCTGCGCCGGCAAGACATAATCGAGAATGGCCCCATCGGGAGGATTCTTTGCCGCTGGTTCCTCCGGAGGCAACGGCGTTCCGGGAGAACTGTTGTTATCCGCCCGCACGGCGGCCGCTGGGCGGAAGAAGCACGCGCCCGGACAAGCAATCCCGGCGTGGATCTGCCGCAAAAGCTCTATGTCATCCAGGATCCACAAGGCGCGTCCGTGCGTCGCTATCACCAGGTCATCACCGTGGATCTGCAAATCGCGCACAGAGGTGACCGGCAGATTGAGTTGCAGCGGTTGCCAGTGATCCCCATCATCAAAGGAAGCGTAGATGCCAAATTCCGTCGCGGCAAAGAGCAGCCCCTTCTTCTTGGGATCCTCGCGAATTGCGCGCAGAAAGGCGCTCGGCGCTATACCGGTTTCGATCCTCCGCCAGCTTTTGCCGAAGTCCCGCGTGCGATAAATGCAGGGCCGATAATCATCCACTTCATGGCGGTCAATGGCGGCATAGGCCTCACCCGGGTCAAAATGAGACGCCTCGATCATCGAAATGTTGCTCCACGCGGTAAGCTCCTTGGGAGTCACGTCTGCCCATGTTTTCCCTCCGTCCAGCGTAATGTGAATCAATCCAGTATCCGAGCCAGCCCATACCTCGCTTTGCTTTAGCGGCGAAGGAGCGATGGTAAACACCACCCCATAACCTCTCTCTGGCGCATCGGCAACCGAAGGAGGTCCGGGCATTTTCATCTTTGCGGCTACGGCGCCGGTCAGGTCGGGACTAATCCGCTGCCAGTGCAGGCCCCCATCGGTGGTTGTCATGACATATTGTGTTCCCAGATATAGGGTCGTCTTATCCACGGGGGATAAGACAAGCACCGGGCTCCACGGGGCGCGGTATTTGCGATCGGCGATCGAGGCAGCCGCCACGGACGCCCAGGGCAGTGAACTGGGATTGGATGCTAAAGGGATGATCGGCCATGGCGAAATGTTCTGACTGAGAGAGGTGCGGCGGTCGTAGCGCTCCACTCCGCCAAAGGCGTCGCTGTCGTAAAGAACAGTAGGATCGTTCGGATCAACGGCGAAGTATCCGCCT
>Ga0316363_10002555_pt1 | contig 13805 bp, 12 predicted proteins | sample Sb_taG_3_FD_200459 | JGI IMG/M metagenome (GOLD analysis project Ga0316363, IMG submission 200459) | Peat soil microbial communities from Weissenstadt, Germany - Sb_50d_a_PC metaG (v2) (version 2) | ecosystem: Environmental > Terrestrial > Soil > Wetlands > Peat | place: Germany: Weissenstadt...
AGAACTGGTGGACGTGTGGATCTACGTCATCGACGTGGCCGAGGGCGACAAGATCCCGCGCAAAGGCGGCCCCGGCATCACGCGCTCAGACCTGCTGGTGATCAACAAAATCGATCTCGCGCCTTACGTCGGCGCGTCGCTGGAAGTCATGGAACGCGATTCCCGCAAAATGCGTGGCGAGCGGTTGTTTCTGTTCACCAACCTGCGCGATGAAGTGGGGCTGGCGCCGGTGGTCGACTGGGTGGAGGAAAAACTCGCCCTGCCCGCCGGGACGCGGCATTCCGTGATCGATGCGCACGCTCCGCTCGCCACACATTCTCACGAACACGGCCACCATCATCATGAACATGAGCACCATCATTAAGAGTAAACGGACCTGCAGCGCAACATGGTTCGGGGGCTCTTGCGAGCGACCAAGGACAGAGATTGCAGAGGGTTACGGAGCGAAATCGTCGCGGAGCGACGATATGAGTTTAGCCCAGCGATTTATCGCCGGGTGCGCTGGAGTTTGAAGCAAGTCCCGTAGGGACGACTGAAATGCGTCCACAGATCTTCGATATGGTCCTTTTTCCGACGTGCCAGAAACTAAGACCTCATTTGTCGGTTCAGCCGTCCCTACGGGACTCGATGTCCTAGGTTGCAACATTCCCGGCGATAAATCGCCGGGCTAAGTTCGTGTCGTCGCTACGCGACGGTAGAAGAACCTGAGGCGAAGGTGGAAAATCACACATCATCGACAATTAACTCGCAACAGGGACGTGACCCAGACCTCGCCCATCTTCGCCTTCTGCATCTGGCGGACAGCGCGCTGCCCATCGGCGCGCTGGCGCACTCCTTCGGCCTGGAGTCTCTCGCCGCATGCGGATTGCTGGCGCCTGCTGGCGTGCCTGAGTTCCTGCGTGGATATGTGGAAGAGGTGGGAGTAATGGAAGCAGTGTTCTGCCGCGAAGCATTTCGTCTCGCCGGAGTAAACGAGTTCGCGGGCGATCGCTGGGTGGAGATCAACCAGCGCTTAAGCGCACTCAAGCCCGCGCGAGAAAGCCGTGCGGGCAGCGCCGCCCTGGGACAGCATTTCTTGTCAGCCGTCGTCGGGCTCGGCGAATTCCCGCTCGTCAGCCAGGCGCTTGCGGCGTCGCGAGACACGAAAACCGCAGTACATCACGGCCCAGCCTTCGGGTTGGTTGCGGGCGGGCTGGGCCTTGATGAGGAGCGTGCGGTGCTCGCGTACCTGCATCAATCGCTCGCCAGCCTGGTGTCGGCCTGCCAGCGGCTTTTGCCGATCGGGCAAAGCGAGGCCACCCGCATTCTGTGGAACCTGAAGCCGGCATTGATCGATGCTGCCGCACGCAGCCGCGCCGCCACGATCGAGGATGTCTGCTGCTTCATGCCGCTGCTCGACTGGGGCGCGATGGAGCATCCAGCGCTCACCACCAGGCTGTTCATCAGTTGAAACCATGGCGCGTGTGCCACAAATCGAGATCGGGCTGGAGCCGGCCGCCGATACGGCCAGCCGGGTGGAGGCTTCGCTCGAACTCGACTTCGAGTTCGACCAGGCGGCAGGCTGCACCGTGCTCGCCGCCAGCCGGCAGCAAGCGCCCCTCCAGGTGGTGCGCGCCTTCGCGCTCGAAGACGGCGCTGCGCTCGCCCATCTGCACAATGTTTCCGGCGGCCTGCTGGGCGGAGACGGGCTGGAGCTGCGAACGCATGTCGGCGCAGGAGCGAGTGCGCAACTGACAACCACCGGCGCCACTCGCATCTACCGCGCGCGCGAACTAGCTGCCGACGCCGTGCAGAGCAACCACATCAGCGTCGGCGAGAATGCTCTGCTCGAATACGTGCCTGACCCGATCATCCCCTTCGCCGGAGCTCGCTTTCGTCAGCAGACGACCATCCAGCTCGCGTCCGGCGCGGGATTGTTCTGGTGGGAGATCCTTGCGCCCGGCCGCGAAGCCCGCGGCGAGTTGTTCGCCTACGACCGGATGGAACTCAGGATGGACATCTGGACACCTGAACGGCTTATCGCTGCGGAACGCATCCGTCTTGAGCCGCGGGTGCACGCGGTTTCCTCGCTGGCGCGACTGGGCGACTATCGCTACTGGGCCACGTTTTACATTTGCCGGGTAGGCGCCGATCGCAAGGTGTGGGCGGCTGCCGAGCAACGTCTGCGCGAAGTCGCGGCAAGCGTGAGCCCGGACGGCGAGACGCGTTGGGGCGTCAGCACACTGGCCACCGACGGACTGGTGGTCCGCTGCCTTGCTCGTGAAGGCCGATGGGTGCTGGCGGGACTGCGAGAGATTTGGACTGCGGCCAAGTCGCTTCTCTACGGACGGGAAGCGATCCCGCCGCGCAAGGTGAACTAGGGCGGCCGACGGGGAGGACATCTTGCACCTGACTCCGCGTGAACAAGAGAAGCTGCTGATCGTGGTGGCGGCGGACGTGGCGCGCCGGCGCGCGGCCCGCGGCTTGAAGCTCAATTATCCGGAGGCCGTCGCCGTGCTCACCGCCGAGCTGATGGAGGCGGCCCGCGACGGCAAGAGCGTGGCCGACATCATGAGCTTCGGCGCGACCATCCTCACGCGCGCGCAGGTAATGGAAGGAGTGCCGGAGATGATCCACGAGGTCCAGGTCGAGGCAACGTTTCCCGACGGTACGAAGCTGGTCACCATTCACGACCCGATTAAATAGGAGGCGGGCGGATGAAACCCGGAGAATATTTCCTGGAGAGCGCCGCGATCACCGCCAACGCCGGCCGCCGCACCGCGCGTGTGCTGGTAAAGAACACCGGCGACCGGCCCATCCAGGTCGGCAGCCACTACCACTTCTTCGAGGTCAACCGGGCGCTGGAGTTCGACCGCGCGTCGGCCTACGGCATGCGTCTCAACATCGCCGCCGGCACCGCCGTCCGCTTCGAGCCGGGAGAGGAGAAAGAAGTGGAACTCACCGACTTCGGCGGCGCACGCGTGATCCACGGATTCCTAGGCGCGGTAGGAGGTCCGCTCGACGCTGCCGGAACGCGCGAGCGGGCGCTTGAGCGCCTGCGCCAGGAGAAGCGCCGATGAGCTTGAACATTCCCCGGCGCGTCTATGCCGATCTCTACGGCCCGACCACGGGCGACCGCGTCCGCCTCGGCGACACCGAACTCGTCATCGAAGTCGAGAAGGACTTCACGCATTACGGCGACGAGATCACCTTCGGCGGCGGCAAGGTCATCCGCGACGGCATGGGCCAGAGCAGCAGCGCGGTGCGCGAGACCAACAACGGCGCCCTCGACCTGGTCATCACCAACGCGGTCGTCGTCGATCACTGGGGCATCGTGAAGGGCGATATCGGCGTGAAAGATGGCCGCATCGTGAAGGTGGGCAAGGCCGGCAATCCCGATACCATGGAGGGCGTCGATCCCGAACTGGTCGTCGGCGCGGCGACGGAAGTGGTCGCCGGCGAGAACCTGATCGTCACCGCCGGCGGCGTGGACAGCCACATCCACTTCATCTCCCCGCAACAGGTGTACGAGGCGATCTCGAACGGCATCACCACCATGGTCGGCGGCGGCACCGGCCCGGCCACCGGCACCGCCGCCACAACCTGCACGCCGGGAGCGTGGAATCTGGCGCGCATGCTGCAAGCCGCCGAGGCTTGGCCGATGAATTTCGGCTTCCTCGGCAAAGGAAACGCCGCCACCCGCGCGCCGCTCGCCGAGCAGATCGAAGCCGGTGCCTGCGGGCTCAAGCTCCACGAGGATTGGGGGACGACCCCGGCCGCCATCGATGCGTGTCTCAAGGTCGCCGACGAATATGACGTCCAGGTCGCCATCCACACCGACACCATCAACGAATCCGGCTTCCTCGAAACCACGATCGACGCCATCGGCGGTCGCGCCATTCACACCTATCACACCGAAGGCGCCGGCGGAGGCCACGCTCCGGACATCATCCGCATCGCCTCGTTCCCGCACGTGATGCCCTCGTCCACGAACCCCACGCGTCCGTACACCGTGAACACCATCGCGGAGCATCTCGACATGCTGATGGTGTGCCACCACCTGAACCCGCAGGTGCCGGAGGATGTGGCCTTCGCCGAAAGCCGCATACGGCCGGAAACCATCGCGGCCGAGGACATCCTGCACGACATGGGCGTGCTCAGCATGCTGTCGAGCGACTCGCAGGCGATGGGCCGCATCGGCGAAGTGGTGACGCGCACGTGGCAGACCGCGCACAAGATGAAGACGCAGCGCGGCCCGCTGCCCGAGGATTCCGCGCGCAATGACAATCACCGCGCCAAACGCTACGTCGCCAAGTACACCATCAACCCGGCGATCGTGCACGGCATGGCCGCTGAAATCGGCTCCATCGGGCCGGGCAAGCTCGCCGACCTGGTGCTGTGGAAACCCGCGTTCTTCGGCGCCAAGCCCGAGATGGTGATCAAGGGAGGATTCATCGCCTGGTGCGCGATGGGCGATCCCAATGCTTCCATCCCGACGCCGCAGCCGGTGCTCTACCGGCCGATGTTCGGCAGCTTCGGCGGCGCCACCGCGGCCACCAGCATCACGTTCCTTTCACAGGCGGCATTCGCAGCCGGCGTGGAGCAGAAACTGGGACTGAAGCGGATGGTGGCGCCTGTCCACAATTGCCGCCGCATCGGCAAGAAAGACATGATCCACAACAGCGCCACGCCTGAGATCAAAGTGGACCCTGAGACCTACGAGGTACGCGTGGACGGCAAGCTGATCACCTGCGAACCGGCGCGCGTGCTGCCTCTGGCGCAGAGGTACTTCCTGTTCTGACTCGCTGATTGACTCATCCCATCGCGGAAATGTATGTTGGCTGCCCATGATCCTTGTCCCCGTCAAGCACCTGGAAACCTCGAAGCAGCGCCTGTCTCCGCTGCTCAGCCCTGCTGAGCGCTTCGCGCTGGCGGAGGCCATGCTGCAGGACGTGCTGGCGGCGCTGGACGCAAGCCGCCATCGTGGCTATGTCGCGCTCGTCTCCGGGGATGCGCGAGCGCACCGGCTGGCAAGCCAGTATGGTTTCGACTTCATCGACGATCCTGACGATCCCGGCGAGACTGGCTGCATCGAGATGGCAACCCGCGCCGCGATCGAGCGCAGAGCCGAATTCACATTGGTCCTGCCGGCAGACATCCCGTTGATCACCGCGGCTGAGGTGGAACAGATTTTCGCCGCCGCGCCGCCCGAAGGGACAGTGCTGGCGCCTTCCGCCAGCGGCCGCGGCACCAACGCGGTCCTGCAACGGCCGCCCGGGTTGTTCCCGCTGCGCTTCGGCAACGACAGTTTTCTCCCGCATCTGGCGGCGGCGCGAGCCACGGGCAACCCGGTTGAAGTGCTGCGACTGGCCAGGATCGGAATCGATGTCGACGAGCCCGCGGATTTGGCCGACCTGATCGCAGCCCCCGGCGACACCAGGGCGCAGCGCCTGCTCGACGAGTGGCACATCTCCGAGCGTTTGGCTGCGATGAGACTGGACGAGGAGCGCGCGTCGTGAACGGCCCGGTGGCGGTGGTCGGCGGCACCGGCCCGGAAGGACGCGGCCTGGCGCTGCGCTGGGCGCGCGCGGGCGTGAGCATCATTATCGGCTCGCGCGACGAGCAGCGGGCGCGCCAGGCAGCGGCGGCGATCCAGGCACAATGCGGCGGCAAGGCGCGCGTCGAGGGCGCGGAGAATTCCGCCGCCGTCGCGCAGGCGGACGTGGTCATGCTCACCGTCCCATTCGCGGGGCAGGCCGAGTTGCTGAAGAAGCTAAAATCTGCGTTCCGGCCGAATGCCATCGTGATCGACGCCACGGTTCCGCTGGCGGCCGAAGTCGGCGGTCGCGCCACTCGCACCCTCGGCGTGTGGCAGGGTTCGGCGGCGCAGCAGACGGCGGAACTGGTCCCGCCGGGAGTTGCCGTGGTGGCCGCCTTCCACAATGTGTCGCACACGCTGCTGGAAGGCGAAAAGCCGGTGGATTGCGATGTGATCGTCTGCACCGATTACGAGCCGGCGCGCGCCGTGGCGTTCGAACTGGCACGGAAGATTCCGGGCGTGCGTCCGGTGGACGGCGGGAAGCTGGAGAACGCGCGCATCGTCGAGCAGATCACCGCGCTGCTGATCGCCATCAATATTCGCGCGAAGAGGCAGTCGGCGGGGATAAGGATCACGGGGCTCTAAAGCAAATCTCACCGCCGAGTCGCCGAGGACGCCGAGTTGGGGGAAGCAACAAACAGGACTCGGCGCTCTCGGCGTCTCGGCGGTGAGAACCGTGCTGGCCTTAGCTCAGTACGAGAACGGATACAGCCGCCAATACGTTTTGATCTTCCGCCAGCGCTCGGCCATGCCGTCGGGCTCGAAGATGAGGAACAGCACGATTGCCAGCCCGAAGACTCCCAGCTTTAGCGAAGCGAACAACCCGACCAGCGAGGGAAACGTGCCGCTCAGCGAAGACGCGCCCAGGCGTAGCAGCTCCGGCAGGCAGGTGATGAAAACGGCGCCGAGGATGGAGCCGAGGATGCTCCCCAAGCCGCCGATGATAATCATCCCGAGATAGTCAATCGCGAGCGTGATGGGAAAATTCTCCGGGCTGATGTACTTGGCCTGGTAGGCGAGCAGCGACCCGGCCACGCCCACGTAGAACGAGCTGATGCCGAACGACATCAGCTTGTACTTGAAGATGTTTACGCCCATCACTTCCGCCGAAATGTCCTGGTCGCGGATGGCGACGAACGCTTTGCCCACCTTGGTGCGGAACAGGTTCTTGGCAAAAAAGACCATGAACACCATCAGGCCGAAGATCAGGTAGAAGAGCTGGCGGTCGGTATCGAGGGAGTACTTGAAGAAAGAGGCGGGCGCCACGCTCACACCGGCTACGCCGCCGGTCACACTATTCCAGTGAGCGGCGACGAACTCGATGATGAAGTGCGCCGCCAGGGTCGCCATCGCGAGATACAGCCCCTTCAGACGCAGCGAGGGCACCCCGAAGACCATGCCCACAACAGCGGCAACCAGTCCGGAGAGCAAAATCACGGCGATGAACGGCATTTGCGGCAGGTGCCCGCCCAAGTATGCCGTCGTGTACGCGCCGACGGCCATGAAGGCTGCGTTGCCTAGCGAGATCTGGCCGGTGAAGCCGGTGAGGATGTTGAGTCCGACAGCGCCGATGATGGCGATGCCGACGCGGGCGGTCACGTCCATCCAGTAGCTGGAGGCGTAAAGCGGCACGGTCAAGAGCGCGAGCAGGAAAAGGGCGAGGCACCAACGCGCGAAGGCGGAGTCGAAGATCGCCATGTCCTTCGCGTAGGAGGTTTTGAAGTCGCCGCAACTGATCGTCGCCATCGCCGCCTCACACCCTCTCGATGTGGACCTTGCCGAACAACCCGTAGGGCTTGATCATCAGGATCGCCACCAGGATCACAAAGGGCGCCACTTCTTTCACCCCGCCGCCGAACATGGTGTCCAGATAGCCGCCGGCGAGGTTCTCCAGGATGCCGATCAACAGGCCGCCGATGATGGCGCCGGGGATGCTGTCGAGCCCGCCCAGAATCGCCACCGGAATGGTTTTCAAGCCGATAAGGGCGAGCGATTGGTCAACACCGGTCCGCACCGCCCCCAGCAAAATGCCCCCCACGGCCGAGACCACGGCGGCGATCGCCCAGGCCAGCGCGAACATCAAACGCACGGAAATTCCCATCGATAACGCTACCTGCTGCGAGAAGGCGGTGGCGCGCATGGCGATTCCGTAGCGCGAGTGCCTGAAGAACAGCGTGAACAATATCAGCAGCACCACGACGCATCCCAGGCTCCACAGGTACGCGCGCGAAATTGGCACGGGGCCGAGCATCACCGGCTGCGAAGGAAAAATCTCGGGATAAGGCTGGGTGTCCGTGCCCCAGATGCCTTGCACGATGGCGCGCAGGATGCTGGAGAGCCCGAGCGTCACCATGATGACCGAGATCACTGGCTCGCCGATCATGGGCCGCAGGATCAGCCGCTCGATCAGCAGGCCCAGCACGACGGCGAATAGCAGTGTGATCAGGATGGTGGCGTAGAAGGGAATTTTGTAGCGCACCAGCAGCGCCAGGCTGATGTAGGCGCCCACCAGGAGAAATTCTCCCTGAGCGAAATTCAGGACGCTGGTGGATTTGTAGATGATGACAAAGCCCATGGCCACCAGCGCGTAAATGCTGCCCACCACTACGCCGTTGACCACCAGTTGCAGGAAGAAATCCATGCTGTTCCTATCCTGTTTCGGTTCCGCGATTCGGTGTGCTTCCGTTTTGTATCAGGGCACGACTTCAGTCGTGCCGAACGAGTCCTAACGAGATTGTCATCCTGAGCGACGCCCGACCTGAGCTTGCGAAGGGAGGGCAAGCGAAGGATCTTGGTGTTGTCTTAAATCGCCCGCGCGGTCGAGGAAAAACAGATCCCTCGACTCGCGCTCCCTCCCGTTCGGTCGGTCGCACTTCGCTCGGGATAACCTCTCAAAACAAGCCTTAACGGCACGACTAAAGTCGTGCCCTGATACGAAGCCGGCACAACAACCCGGGGACTGCCCTATGCCACGCTCAACTCGCGCACCAGGAGCGTGGTCTGGATGCGCGTGGTCTTGCCGTCCTGGAACCTGATCACAGTGTCGATCGGCACCTGCTGCGATTCGCCGTACAAGGCGGTGATCACTTCCTTGTAGCGCTCCTCCACGAACACGCGGCGCACCTTGCGGGTGCGGGTGAGCTCCTCGTCGTCGGCGTCCAGTTCCTTGTAAAGCAGCACGAACTTCCTGATCTTGGCCGCGGCCGGCAGGGTCTGGTTGACCTGGTCCACCTCCGTATGAACCAGGTCGTAAACCTCCGGCTTCGCGGAGAGGTCGGTGTAAGTGGTGTAGGGAATCTTGTGGCCCTCCGCCCACTTGCCGACCACGCCCATATCGATGCACAGCATGGCGGTGAGATAAGGACGGCTATTGCCCACGACAACCGCCTCCTTTACATACGGCGAAAACTTCAAGCGATTCTCGATGAACTGGGGCGAGTACTGGGTGCCGTCGGCCAGTTGCATCACATCCTTGATGCGGTCGATGACGATCAGGTGACCGTTTTCCGTGAGGTAGCCGGCGTCGCCCGAATGCAGCCAGCCCTCGGAGAGCGTGTCCTGGGTGGCGGCTTCGTTCTTGTAATAGCCGACGAACACGGACGAGCTGCGCGAGAGAATCTCGCCGCTCTTTGAGATTTTAAGCTCGGTGCCGGGGATGGGCTTGCCCACGGTGTGGAACTGGATGTCGTCATCGGTGTGGATGCAGGAGATGCCGCTGATCTCCGTCTGCCCGTATATCTGCTTGAGCGGCACGCCCAGCGCGTGGAAGAAGCGGAACACATCCGGTCCAAGCGCCGCGCCCCCGGTGGAGCAGGTGCGGATGTGGGTGAAGCCCAGCCTGTCCTTGAGCGCGCGAAAGGTGGTCCAGTAGGCCAGCGTGTAAGCGATCTTCCAAAAGAGGGTGATGGGCTGCTTCTTGAAGCGGAGGTCGGCAATCATCCGCCCCACCGGCATGCACAGGTTGTAGAGCAGCCGTTTGAGGCGCGTGGTGTCCATGATCCGCACCTGTACCGTGGAGGTGATGTTCTCCCACACGCGCGGGGGCGCGAACATGATGTGCGGGCCGATCTCGCGGATGTCTTCCATCACCGTGGACGGCTCCTCGGGGAAGTTAATGGTGAAGCCGATGGTCAGCCCGCTGGACATGCACATCATCTGCTCGCCGATCCAGGCCAGCGGCAGGAAGGAGACGAACTCGTCGCCGGGCAGCTTGGCGTCCACCTGGTTGAGGTTTCCGGCCATGGTGAGCAGGTTGCGAAAGCTGAGCATCGCGCCCTTGGGAAAGCCGGTGGTGCCGGAGGTGTAGCAGATGATGGCCACATCGTCGGCACGGCCGGCGGCGACGTTTTCCATCCAAAGCTCAGGCCGCTGGCGTGCGAGTTCGCGTCCCTTCTCCTCGACCGCGGAGAAGCTGATCAGCGCCGGATGCTTGTAGCTGCGCATGCCACGCGGGTCGGTGTAGATGATGTTCTTCACCTTGGGCAGCTTCTCGATCATGTCGAGAATCTTGTCCACCTGCTCCTGATCTTCGGCGACCACGAAGACGGCCTCGGAGTGGTCGATGACATAGACGACCTCGTTGAGGGTGGAGTCCTGGTAAATGCCGACCGAGACGCCGCCCGCGCCCTGGACGGCGAGCTCGCCGTAAACCCACTCCGGACGGTTGTTGCCGATGATGGCTACCTTGTCGCCGCGCTCCAGACCCAGGCTGATGAGGCCGAGCGAGAAGTCGCGCACGTGGTCGTGATACTGCTGCCAGCTCGTCGGCTGCCAGATGCCGAACTCCTTCTCGCGCAGCGCGGTCTTGGGGCCGAGTTCGGCGGCCTTCCGCACCAGCAGCTTGGGGAAGGTGTCGAGGTCCTGGTCGAGATCGACTAGAGCATCGAGATGGTTGGTGGCGGACAAAACTATTCACCCATTGTCATCCTGAGGAAGCGCGACCGAGGCTAAGCCGAGGGAGCGCGACGAAGGACCTGCTTTAAGGTACATCGCAAAACGGCAAAAGCAGATCCTTCGCTTGGCCTCACTCGCAGCGCTCGTTCGGCTGGCACTCAGGATGACAATTCTTATTGGTGCATGCAGGGCTGAAGCCCTGCTCTACCCAAAGTCTATCTGACATCATTCTGAACCTCTGGCTAACCCTCCGCCACCTGCGCGATCTCGGCATCTTCCTGGCCGAGGTAGGCCTTCTGCACGTGGGGATTGCGCTGTACTTCGAGCGGCGTGCCGTCGGCGATCTTGACTCCGAAGTTGAGCACCACGACCCGGCTGGAGATGTCCATGACCACGCCCATGTCGTGCTCGATCATCAGCACCGTGGTGCCGCGGTCCTGATTGGTGTCGATGATGAAGCGCGCCATGTCTTCTTTCTCTTCCGCGTTCATGCCGGCCATGGGCTCATCGAGCAGCAGGAGCTTGGGCTCGAGAGCCAGCGCCCGCGCCAGTTCCACGCGCTTCTGCAGCCCGTAGGCGAGCGTGCCGACGATCTTCTTGCGGATGTGTTGGATCTCGAGGAAGTCGATGATGTCTTCCACCACCACGCGCTGCGCCACCTCTTCCCGTTCGCCCGGACCGTAGTAGAAGCCGCCCTTGAGGATGCCGCAATGCTGGTGCGTGTGGCGGCCGATGAGCAGGTTGTCGAGCACGGTCATGCCCTTGAACAAGGCGATGTTCTGGAAGGTGCGCGCCAAGCCGCGGCTGGTGCGCTGGTAGGGCCTGAGGCGCGTGATGTCCTGGCCGTCGAAGATGATCTCCCCCTGCTGCGGGCGGTACACGCCGCTGATGGCGTTGAGCATACTGGTCTTGCCGGCGCCGTTGGGGCCGATGATGGCGTGGATGGAGCCCGGCTCGACGGCGAAGCTCACATCCTTGATGGCGGTGACGCCGCCAAAGCGCAGCGTCACGCCGCGGACTTCCAGTTGCTCAGCGCTCATGAGCTATTTCCACACACGCTTGTCGTCGATCTTCTTCGCTCCCGCAGGAATGGTTCCAGGCGCCACCAACTCCACCTCACCGCGCACCTTGAGCAGTTCGCGCAGTGCCTCGGCGATGCGGTCCTTCAAACCGTCCTCCTTGGCGTCTGAATTGAGCTCCACAATGTAACGCAGGCGGTCCTTGTGCGCCTCGCGCGTGACCACCGCCTGGAAGCGGCCCACCTCAGGGAAACGTTTAAGAACTTCCTCCACCTGGCTGCCGCGAATGAACATACCTTTAACCTTGACCGCGTCGCCCACGCGCCCGAGAATCCCGGCCAGCTTGGGGGCGGTGCGGCCGCAGGAGCAGGGCGCGTCTTCGAGGAAGGTGCTGAGATCGCCGGTGGCGAAGCGAACCAGCGGATACGTCTCATCGAAGATGGTGGCCACAACCAATCCGGGGTGGCCGGGCGCGGCGGGCTCCCCTGTCTCCAGATCCAAGACTTCAACGATTACTTCAGGATGCAGGTGCATCCCCTGCTTTTCAAGGCACTCGTAGGCTAGCATGCCGAGATCGGCAGTGCCGTAGCCTTGCAGCACGCGAATGCCGTAATCGGTCTCGAGTTCATGGCGGAGGGATTCGGGCAGCATCTCCGCAGTCACCCAAGCGACTTCAAGCTGCAGCGGCGAGCGCATCTCCGCCGCCTTCTTCAGGATGATGTAGAGGAAACTGGGCGTACCTACGTAACCGGTGGCGCCCAGGTCGGAGGCGATGCGCACCTGGATCTCGGTATTGCCAGGACCCGAGGGAACGACCACGCAGCCCAGGGCGCGCAGTGCGCCATCGAGCATGAACCCCGCCGGGGTCATGTGGTAGGAAAAGGTGTTGAGCACGATGTCGCCGGAGCGGAAACCGGCCGCAGCCAGCGCGGGCCGGAACCGCCAGAAATCCGCGCCCTGGCCCTGTAGGTCGTAAGTGTAGCCGGGCGACATGAAAATGTGCTTCAAGCTGCGCATGGGAACCGCCGCCAGTCCGCCGAAGGGCAGGTCCTCGGCCTGGATCGCCGGCAGGTCGTCTTTGCGGGTGATGGGGATCCTGGACAGGTCGGAGAGGCGATGAATGTCGCGCGGACCCACGCCGGCGTCGTCCATGGCCACGCGGAAACGCGGCGCATTCATGTAGGCGTGGGCGATGGTCTGGCGCAGGCGATTCTCCAGATAGGCGACGCGGTCGGCCGGCGGGCGCGATTCCACCTCCGCGTTGAGGATGCTGCTGGCTCGCAAAGGCGACATCGGTGGCTCACCTCCTCCAAGCTGTGGAACGTGCTGGGCATACAAGTGAAGGGGCACGGCTTTAGCCTGCCGGTTCAGGGATAAGTGCCGTCACCCTCCGATACACAATGAAAGTGTTTCATGAGCTATCACCACTCCAAGCCACGAGTTCAGGGCATGAGTGCCGTCACTGGCCCGATGCTCAATAAAATTTCTCATGAGAGCTATCGGCACGGCTGAAGTCGTGCCCTGACACGTGATCTCTCACGACGTATCTACTGCTACTGCTTACTCCCCTGAAAGACGATAGAGCGTCGTGCCCTGACACGTGATCTCTCACGGGGCGTCTCGGCGCGGCTGAAGTCGTGCCCTGACACGTGTACGGCACGCCTGAAAGGCGTGCCCCTTCACCTTGCTCGCGCCATGACACATAATCTTCTTCACCTTCCTCGCACCCTGACAGATAATCTTCCACGAAAAATCTACGACAGCCACCGCTTCCTGCGCTTGTAGAACTTCAGATCGCGATAGCTCTTGCGCTCGCCGTCGGCGCCGCCGCCCAGGTAGAACCGCTTGACGTCCTCGTTGGCCTTGAGCTTGTCGGACTCTCCGTCCAGCACGATACGGCCGTTCTCCATGATGTAGCCGAAATCGGCGATCGCCAGCGCCATGTTGGCGTTCTGCTCCACCAGCAGGATGGTGGTCTTCTCCTCCTGGTTGATCTTGCGGATGATGACGAATATCTCCTTCACCAGCATGGGGGCGAGGCCGAGCGAAGGCTCGTCGAGCAGCATGATCTTGGGCCGGGCCATCAAGCCGCGGCTGATGGCCAGCATCTGCTGCTCGCCGCCAGAGAGATAGCCTGCCAACTGGCCGCGCCGCTCTTTCAGGCGGGGAAAGTAATCGAACACCAGGCCGTGATCGCGCTTGACGCCGGCCGCGTCCTTGCGGGTGTATGCGCCCATGAGGATGTTCTCGTCCACGGTGAGGTCCTCAAAGACGCGGCGGCCTTCCATCACCTGGAAGATGCCGCGCCGCACGAT
>Ga0316363_10002558_pt1 | contig 13795 bp, 12 predicted proteins | sample Sb_taG_3_FD_200459 | JGI IMG/M metagenome (GOLD analysis project Ga0316363, IMG submission 200459) | Peat soil microbial communities from Weissenstadt, Germany - Sb_50d_a_PC metaG (v2) (version 2) | ecosystem: Environmental > Terrestrial > Soil > Wetlands > Peat | place: Germany: Weissenstadt...
ATCCGCCCGGCCCGATCCCCGACAGTGCCCATCCCGAGCAATATGCGGTCTACGCGGGTGTCCTGCCGGAGGACAAGTACAAGCTCGTCAAAGCGTTCCAGAAGGGCGGCCATATCGTCGGGATGTGCGGCGACGGCGCCAACGACGCCCCGGCGCTACGCCAAGCGCAGATCGGCATCGCAGTCTTGACGGCAACCGATGTCGCCAAATCGGCCGCCGGCATGGTGCTTACTGAAGCTGGACTTGCCGGCATCGTCGCTGCGGTCAAGGAAGGGCGAATAACGTTCCAGCGCATCCAGACCTACGCGCTAAACTCCGTCATCAAGAAGATCGTGACGGTGATGTTCCTGATCATCGGGCTGATCATGACAGGGCACGCGATCCTGACTCCGCTGCTGATGGTCATTGTGATGCTCACCGGCGATTTCCTCTCCATGTCATTGACAACGGACCATGTGCGGCCGTCCCCGATGCCGAATGCGTGGCACATCGGCAGTTTGACGATGGCCGGCGTCACATTGGGTGTCTGCCTGCTGGCCTTCTGCACCGGCGATCTGGCAGTCGGCAAATTTGCTATGAATCTCGGCACCGGAGCGCTGAGAACACTGGCCTTCGTCGTCCTGGTATTCGGTAGCCAAGCGACGATCTATGCCATTCGCGACCGTCGGCACTTGTGGGGTTCTCGCCCGAGCCTCTTGCTTGCCGTGTCGTCCGTTGCCGATATCGCAATCGCTTCGACATTGGCCGTCGGTGGAATCGCAATGACGCCCCTACCGGCCTTGCTCGTCGTCGGCACGCTCGTGGCCGCGGCAATCTTCGCGCTCGTCTTGGATTTGGTAAAAATTCCGGTATTCGCGCATCTAGGGATTGCCCAAACCCGCGTCATCGCCCGGTGACTCAAGCTAAGACCGAGGCCAAAGCCAAGACAGCGGCGGATTTGACTCCGCGCATCGCGAGCTTATGAACTCTACGAGGAGGGAGGACGCAAGGACGGTGCAGCAGTTCAGAACTGGGAGAAGGCGGAATCGGATGGTGGTTCGGAAATCAGCTGCTCATCGCGCCGCAATGGATACAAGACTTACATTCCGCGGATCCCGGGACGCATTTCCGGGTAATTTCCGCCGGCGGCGACGCGACGGACTGGGGGCTATTTCCTACTTCGGCCTTCGAGTTCGATCAAGTGCAGGGTCTGAGCCTCCCAAGCCCGCAGTAACTTTTTGGCCTTGCGGTGGTTGGCGATCGCGAGCCGCATGATGTCGGCCTGCTCGGGCGTGAGCGTGCGGTGCCGTAGTTTGCCACCCTTCAGATAACTCCACTCGTAGTACGGGCCATGGCGGGCTGCGGGGTCGCTCGCGCAGTGGCAACGGGGATTACCGCAGACTTTCACGCGTTTGAGCAGGGTGCCCGACGATAGATGCTCCATGGCCGAGAGCGAGTGCTTGATCGCGACGATCTTCTCCTCAGGTTTTGTGGCTTTGGCGTTCACAGCGGGCGGCGTGGATATTGACTGATTTGTGAGCTGGCGATAGTATTATCGCCAGAGGATCGTAATGCAAGTACGCATGCCGCGCCCTGCAGAGTTCTCGCTTCAGACCGAGAGACTGGGACCTCTTCCGCTCGTCAATCACTTCATCGAGCGGATGGGACTCGCGGCGCTGCTTGATAAGTACGTCGCGACGAGCGATCCACGCTCTCGCGTCTCGCACGCGAAGGCGCTCGGCGTGCTGCTGCGCTCGATCGTGGTCGAGCGAGAGCCTATCTACCGGGCGCAAGAGACGGTGCACGGTTTCGCCACGGGCCTGTTCGGCGTCGCCGGCGGGAACTTGAAGAGCTTGAGCGATGATCGTCTGGGTCGAGCCCTCGACCGCTTATTCGAGGCGGATCGGACAGCGTTGCTGACCGAGGTCGTGTTGGCAGTGGCGAAGCGTTTTGCCGTGCAGCTCAAGGAGCTGCATAACGACAGCACCTCGATTGCCTTGTGTGGTCAATACAGAGACCAACGCCCCTCGGCTCGGTCCGGCAAGCGCGCACCGGCGATCACTTATGGCTATTCGAAAGACCACCGCCCGGATTTGAAGCAACTGCTGTTCATCCTCACCACCGATGCCGATGGCGGCGTACCGGTACAGTTTCGCACCGCCGACGGCAACACCAACGATTCGATTACGCATATCGAGACCTGGACGACGCTGCGCAGCGTGGCGGGGCGTGCCGATTTTCTCTATGTCGCCGATTCCAAGCTCTGCAGCCACGATAACTTGAGTTTCATCGATAACGCGGGTGGGCGCTTCGTCACCGTGATGCCGCGTTCGCGGCGCGAAGATAAGCTCTTTCGCAAATGGCTGCAGACCGACACCCCGGCCTGGGAACTCGTCTGGGACCGTCCCTCGCTGCGCCGCCCCGACGGGCCGCGCGATGTCTGGTCCGTCTACCGCGATCCCATAGGCTCGGCCGAAGGTTTCGGCATCATCTGGGTCTGGAGCACCTTGCTCACGCTGCGCCAGCAGGCCCGCCGTCACCGCAATATCGCCACGGCGATCGAGGCGCTCACGGGACTGCGCCGGCGCCTCTTGGGTCCACGCTCGCGGGTGCGCGGTGCACCGCGCATTGATCTGGAGGTCGAGCTGATTCTCCAGCACAACCATGCGCGCCGCTACCTCAAGGTCAAGCGCATCCCCCGCCCCGAGCACACCTTCAAACAGACTCACCGCGGTCGTCCGGGGCCCGATACCGAGTACCGCAGAGTCACCCGACGCCGTTACGACCTGGAGTGGTCCATCGATCAGGCCGCCATCGATTACGACAAGAAGAGCGACGGCATGTATCCGCTCATTTGCAATGATCGCAACTTGAGCCCCGCCCAGGTCCTCCAGGCCCATAAAGGCCAGCCGACCATAGAGAAACGCTTCGAGCAGATTAAGACCGTGCACCAGATCGCGCCCGTCTTCCTCAAAAACACGATGCGTATCGAAGCGTTCTTTACCCTGTATTTCCTGGCCCTTCTCGTCCAGGCGCTCATCGAACGCGAGCTACGCCTCGCCATGCAACGCCAGCGCATCAAGGAGCTAGCGATCTACCCCGAACAGCGCTTGTCCAAGCGCCCGACCACCGAACAGATCTTGCGCCTCTTCAGCCTGGCCGAACGCCACACGCTACTGCGCGACGCCACCGTGGTTCAGTCCTTTCCTGCGCAGCTCACCGAGCTTCAACGTCAAACCCTCGACCTGCTCGGCGTCCCCGAGCGCGCATTCCTGGCCTGACTACAAGGCCGAAATTCACGCCTTATCATTGCCCGGATCCGCGGAATGTAAGGCCAGGGCCAGCGACAGGTTGCTGATCTGGGTCGGCATCGGCGCCGGGGCGGACGTAGTTCCGCCCCAACGCTCCGCCTTGTATTCCTGTTTCACGCGGCTGGCACATATTTTCTAGTCGGCAGTTTGCCCCTGAGCGCTCAGGGTGTCGGCTCCTGCGCCAGTGCGGCGGATTTAGTTGCACATCGGTTAACATGAACTCGCGACTGCGTTTCACTGCGAAGCGATCATTGGCGTCCGACGGCCGCTCGGCGCCTGGCCGAGTCCGCGAGGAGCTGACAATGACATCGACGGAGCCGGCATCCGCGTCGACTGAGGGTGGAGTGAGCGCGCAGATGCGCGAAGTCGATGCGGCAACCGTGCGTGTGTGGTATGAGGCACACGACTGTGTGCTCATCGATGTGCGCGAGGATGCCGAATTCCAAGCCGAGCGCATTCGAGGAGCCGTGCTAGCACCGCTGTCGCGGCTGGAGTCGAGTGTGCTGCCGGTCCCGGCCGGAACGAAAACGGTCTTTCTGTGCCGCAGCGGCAATCGCACGCGTGTGCATGCTCCGCGGCTCTTGCGCTGTGCCTGCACCGAACCGTACGTGCTACAGGGTGGTCTGCTCGCATGGAAAGCGTGCGGTTTTCCCGTGGACAGCGGCTGAACATGCGCCTATCCGCCGCGCATCCCGCAGAGCGGTTCGGTCGCCGCGCCGTTATGTTGCATCTGGCGGCCGGGGCGCTGGCTGTGTCCCTGTATCCGTGCACCGCACAGTCGGGCGCTGAACAGAGTTCGACGCCGCAGCCTGGCCCGCTCACGCCGATTCTGGGCAACGCCATGGGCACGCGCGTCATGGCGGTCTACTTCGACTATCACTGTCCTTACTGCCGCAGGATGGATCCGCTGCTGCCGAGGTTGGTCGAGCGCAATCCCGATCTGAGGATCCTGTTCAAGGAGTTTCCGATTCTTCGATGGGACTCGCAGACTGCCGCCCGAATTGCGCTGTCGGCACAGCTGCGTGGCCGTTACTTCGAGGTACATGCTCGACTCATGCGTGCGAGCGGGGATTTTACCGGAGCCGTCGCAACCGACATCGCACGCTGGCTGGACGTGGATCCGAGCGATTTCAGGCGCGACATGGGCAATTCCCGGGTGTCTGCGGAGCTGGAACGCAATGCCGAGGATGCGCAAGTGATCGGAATCCGGGGCACGCCGGCCGTGGTCACCGCCGCGGCGATCTCGCAGGGGGGTCGCACGCTCGAGGAGCTGCAGTCGGCAATCGATGCATTGCGGTGAGTCGACGCTCGCGCGCCGCGGTGAGTCGACGATCGCGCGCTGCCTCTAGGGAGTCTCCACCACCACCTGCGCCTCGAGCGTACGCGTGCCGCGCAAGGAATTGGAGATCAGGCAGCTGCGCTCGGCCTGCTCGAGCAGCTGGTGAGCCTTGTCGAGATCCGTTCCCTCGGGCACTGCGAGCGTCGCAACGCTGGCAAAGCGCGTGAACTGTGCGACTCGCTCGACACGCTCCAGCGTGCCTTCCACGCGGCACTCCAGGCGCAGCCACTTGAGCTGAGCTATACGGCTCAGCGCCCGGAACGTCAGGATCAGGCAGTCCGCCACTGCGGCGCACAGCAATGTCTCGGGTGACCAAACCCCGCCGGGCCCGTCGAACTCGGGCGGCGGAGCCGTTGCCAGCGGCGGTAGCTGCGGCGCGCTCACGGCGACCGAGCCCGCGGCAGTCCCGGAGGCAGAAACGACATAACGGTGGGGATAGGGGTGCATGCTCAGGCTCCAACCTGTGCGATCGCCGCCGACAATAGCCGGCGAACTTCCTCGGCGCTCGGGCGCAGCGCCGGGTTGCCGGTGCGTTCCATCGCCGACACCGGATCGACGCTGGCTACCTCCACTCGCGAGTCGCTGGTCTCTCGGACGATGACATTGCAGGGCAGCAGAACGCCGAGCTTGTCCTCGATCCGGAGCGCCTCATGCGCGAATCGCGGATTGCAGGCGCCGAGGATGCGGTACTTGGGGGTGTCGGCCCCAATTTTTGATTTCAGCGTCGCTTGCACGTCGATGTCGGTGAGCACACCAAAGCCCTGCGCCTTCAGGCACGAGGTCACGTCAGTCACTACGGCATCGAACGGTCCGGCCACGGTTTTCGCGATGTAGTAGCTCATGCTGGGCTCCTTGTGGATTTTCTCGAACCGCCTGGACCGAACCTCTCGTGTACCAGGCCGATGATGCCGGTCACCGTGCCGGGCGGCAACGAGTAGATGATGCGCTGGGAGCGGCGCTTGCTGGTCACAGCGCCCGATCGGCGCAGGATACCCAGGTGCTGCGACAGGGCCGACTGACTGAGTGCCATGCGCTCATGCAGTTCGCCGACCGACAGCGGCCCCGATACCAGGTGACACAGAAGCATGAGGCGCTGTTCATTGCCGAGGCTCTTGAGCAGTGTTGCCGCCTTGGTCGCATGCGGGCGCAGCGCGCGCGCGGCGTGCACCAGCCGCATTGACCTTGTGCGCGCCTCACTCGCCAGAGCGCTCATACAGTTTCGTTTTCACGTCATCGACCATAGCAGCGATTATATTTAGCAGTTGCTAATTAAGCAACAACTAATATACTAGCGGGCAGAAAATTAAGCGGGAGATGGTCATGTCAATCGATCGAATCGTCCTGGCGTTCGCGGGCGCCATGATTACGCTGAGTTTGCTGCTCGGCTATTTCTTCTCGCCCTACTGGCTGCTGTTGGCGGCTTTCGTGGGGTTGAACATGCTGCAGGCAGCCTTCACCGGCTTTTGTCCGCTGGCGATGATTCTCAAGAAGCTCGGCGCCAAGCCGGGCGCCGCGTTCGCTTAAAGCCTGGCGGGTCGCAGATCGCTATGTTCGGCAGAACGGCATGGGTGGCGAGCATTGCCGTGGTGCTCGCCGGTTGCGGCGGGGCTCGTCTGCCAGCGCCGCATGCGGCGCCGGCGACACTCGAGTCGATCATCGCGCAACCCGAGCGGGTGCCGCTCGAGCGCAAGCTCGACGGCGTCATCGAAGCGGTGAATCAGGGCACCGTGGCCGCACAGACCTCTGGTCGTGTCGAGGCGATTCTCTACGATGTCAATGACTTCGTACCCGCAGGGGCGGTCATCGTGCGACTACGATCGACCGAGCAGCATGCCGGTCTCGCGGGGGCGCAAGCCAATCTGAGTGAGGCCACGGCACGCGAGGCGGAGGCGCAGACACGCTATCAGAGGATTGCCGAGCTGTATCAGCGCAAAGTCGTGCCCAAGGCGACGCTGGATGAAGCGACCGCCAACCGCGACGCCGCCGTTGCGCGACTCAACGCCGCCCGGGCAGGAATCCAGAGCGCCCAGGAGGGTGTCGCGTACACGGAGGTTCGCGCGCCCTACGCGGGCATCGTCACCAAGCGTCTGGTGCAGGTGGGTGAGACGGTCGGCCCCGGCACGGCGCTCATGAGCGGCCTGTCGCTGCAGTATCTGCGCGTCAACGTGGATGTGCCGCAGTCGATCGTGGACCAGGTGCGGCGATTGAAGAAGGCGGCGGTGTATTTCGGCGAGCGTCGCATCGAGGCGACTCACGTGACGATCTTTCCGGAGGCGTCCACGCCGTCGAATACGTTTCGAGCGCGGCTCGACTTGCCGGAGAACGCGGCCGATCTGTATCCCGGCATGTTCGTCAAGGTGGGGTTCGTGACCGGGGAGGCCGAGCGCCTGCTGGTACCTGCCAAAGCCATCGTGGCGCGCAGCGAGGTCACGGCAGTCTACGTGCTAGATGCGAGCGGACGCGCCTCCATGCGTCAAGTGCGACTCGGAGATCACTTCGATGATCGGATCGAGATTCTTTCCGGTCTGGTCGCAGGGGATCGCATCGCGCTCGATCCGCTCGCCGCCATGCAAGCGCTTCCTCGGATCAGCGGCTCGTTGAAGTCAGGTTCATGAGCGACCCCCTAGGCTTGAGCGGGCGCATTGCGCGCCAATTTCTGAGCAGCCGGCTCACGCCGCTGCTCGCGCTGGCCGCGCTTCTCATGGGCGTGTTCGCGGTGTTGGTGACGCCGCGCGAGGAGGAGCCGCAGATCGACGTCACCTTCGCCAATGTGTTCATTGCCTTTCCCGGCGCCTCGGCAGAACAGGTGGAGAATCTGGTTGCCTCGCCGATGGAAAAGGTTCTAGGGGAGATATCGGGGGTGGAGCACATCTACTCCGCTTCGAGTCCGGGGCTTGCGACGCTGAGCGTTCAGTTCAAGGTGGGCGAGCATCGCACGGACGCCATCGTGCGTCTTTACAACGCTATTTATTCCAACCAGGACTGGCGGCCGGCGAACGCTGGGATACTGCAGCCGCTGGTTAAACCGAAGGGCATCGACGATGTCCCGATCTTGACTCTGACGCTCTGGACGCAGGACCCGAATCGCGGCGGCCACGAGCTCGGTCAGGTCGCGCGCTCGATCGAGACCGAGATCCAGCGCGTGCCGGGTACTCGCAACGTCTATACGGTCGGCGCGCCGCAGAGCCTGGTGCGCGTGCAACTCGATGCGCAGAAGCTCGCTGGCTACGGCCTGACCATCGAGGATCTGTCGCGCGCCTTGCTGGCGGCCAACGTCGTACGACACGCCGGCGCGCTGGTGGGGGATGATCGCGTCACGCCGGTGGACGCCGGCAGTTTTCTGGCCAACCGCGATGAGGTCGCGGGCCTGGTGGTCGGCGTTCGCCAGGGGCGGCCGGTCTTCCTGGAAGAAGTGGCTGATGTCTCGAGCGGCCCCGACCAACCCGATTTCTACGTCTGGCTGGGTAGCGGTCCGGGCGCCGGCCATGCAGGCTTGCCGGCCGGGGTGCACGCGCCGGCCGTCACGATTGCCGTGTCGAAAAAGCCCGGCATGAATGCGATTGCGGTCGCCCGGCAGGTGATTGCGCGCGTCCAGCAGCTTCGCGGCAGCTACCTGCCTGCGGGTGTGGAAGTCACGGTGACGCGCAACTACGGCGCGACGGCGAATGACAAGGCCATCAAGCTCATCGAGAAGCTGCTGTTCGCCACAGCTTCGGTGGTGCTGCTGGTGATGCTGTCGATGGGCCGGCGCGAAGCAGTGGTCGTGGGAGCGGCGGTGACCGTGACGCTAGCGGCGACGTTATTTGCCTCCTGGGCCTGGGGCTTCACGATCAATCGCGTATCGCTGTTCGCGCTCATCTTCTCGATCGGCATTCTTGTCGATGACGCCATCGTCATCGTTGAAAACATTCATCGGCATCTGCAGCTCGAGGGCGGGAACCTCTCGCAGATCATTCCCAAGGCGGTCGATGAGGTCGGCGGCCCGACGATATTGGCCACTTTTACGGTGATCGCCGCGTTGCTGCCGATGGCGTTCGTCTCGGGTCTCATGGGTCCCTACATGAGCCCGATCCCGATCAACGCCAGCATGGGCATGATGATTTCACTGGCGGTGGCCTTGATCTTTTCGCCGTGGCTGTGTCGTGTGCTGCTGGCCCATGAAACAAGCAACCGGGCTCACGAGGCCGGCGAGGAGACTCGGATACAGCGTCTGTTCGAGCGCCTCGTGGGCCCGTTTCTGCAGGCCAGTGGTGGGCGCGCGCGCCGGCACAAGCTCTACTGGGTCATCCTGGGCGCCATCGTGCTGGCCGTCGGGCTCGTCGCCGCCAAGCTCGTGGTACTGAAGATGCTGCCGTTCGACAACAAATCCGAGTTTCAGGTTGTGGCCAATCTTCCGGAGGGCAGCACCTTGGAGAGCACCGCGCGATTGCTCGACGAGCTCTCGCAGGTGATCCGGCAGGTGCCGGAGGTCAGCGACTACGAGGGCTACGCCGGCACCGCGGCGCCGATCAATTTCAACGGCCTGGTGCGCCAATATTATCTGCGCCAGGACCCGCGTCTGGGTGACATTCAGGTCAATCTGGTCGACAAAGCGCATCGCCACCGCAAAAGCCACGAGATCGCGCTGGCCGTCAGGCCGGCGCTGGCCGCGATCGGACGCCGCTATGGGGCGTCCGTGCAGGTCGTCGAAGTTCCTCCCGGGCCGCCGGTGCGAGCCCCGATCGTCGCCGAGGTTTACGGTCCGCGCTACGCTGAGCAGCGACAGTTGGCCAGGCAGATCCGCCAGCTGTTCGATGCCACCGCGGATATCGTCGATGTGGATGACAGCGTCGAGGCGCCCTCTCCCCGTCTGGTAGTGGAAGTCGATCGGCAGAAGGCGGCGCTGCTCGGTGTGACCCAGGCGCAGATTGCGCAGACGCTGAGCGCGGGCCTGCAGGGAAACGATGTGACTTATGTGCACACCGGTCTCGAGCGCTATCCGATTCCGGTGCGGCTGGAGCTACCGGTAGCCGACCAGGCGGGCATCGACACTCTGCTGGCGCTCGAAGTGCGCTCGGCGCCCGGCGATCGCGTCCCGATATCCGAGCTCGTGCATGTGCGCACGACGGTGTGGGACGGCAGCATTTACCACAAGGATCTGCTGCCGGTCGCCTACGTGACCGGCGACATGGCCGGCAAGCTCGACAGTCCGCTCTACGGCATGTTCAGCATGGTCGGACGCATCGCGCACCACCCGCCGGGCGGCGCTGAGATCGCGCAACGCTTCACCAGCCAGCCCGAGGACCCAAATGCTCTCGCCCTCAAGTGGGACGGGGAGTGGCAAATCACCTACGAGACCTTCCGCGATATGGGAATTGCCTACTCGGTAGGTCTGCTGCTGATCTATCTGCTGGTCGTGGGGCAGTTCGGCTCCTATGTGCTGCCGCTTATCATCATGGCGCCGATACCGCTGACGATCATCGGCGTGATGCCAGGACACGCTTTGCTCGGCGCACAATTCACCGCCACGTCGATGATCGGTATGATCGCGCTGGCCGGCATCATCGTGCGCAATTCCATTCTGCTGGTGGACTTCATCGACGCCGAGCTGCGTGCGGGCCGCGGTCTTGAGGACGCGGTGGTGCGCGCGGGCGCGATCCGGGCCAAGCCCATTGCGCTCACGGCACTGGCCGCGATGATCGGTGCCACCTTCATTCTCGACGACCCGATCTTCAACGGGCTCGCGATCTCGCTGATCTTCGGCATCTTCGTCTCGACGGTGCTCACCTTGCTCGTCATTCCGGTCCTTTACTACGCCTATCTAAGGCGAATACCGGCGCGCGCTGCACATTAAACAAGGGGTATTGTCATGACTCATATAGCAATCATCGGTGCGGGAATAGGTGGGGTGCCTTGTGCGTATGAGTTGCGCAAGGGGCTTGCCAAACAGCACCGCATCAGCCTGATCGGATCCTCGCGCTACTTCGAATTCACGCCGTCCAATCCCTGGGTGGCGGTCGGTTGGCGCCGGCCTGAACAGATACGCGTGGAGCTGCGTCGACCGCTCGAATCCAAGGGGATTGAGTGGCTGGATGATGTGGCGGAGAGCATCGATGCGGCAACGCGCGAACTCACCCTGCGCAGCGGTGCGAAGCTGGCCTACGACTACCTGGTGATCGCGACCGGTCCAAAGCTGGCATTCGAGGAGGTGCCGGGCCTCGGGCCGAATGGTTTCACGCAGTCGATCTGTACTCAGGAACATGCCGTCCAGGCTTGGGAGCAGTACCAGAAATTCGTGCAGAACCCGGGCCCGATCGTGATCGGGGCGGCAGCCGGCGCCAGCTGTTTCGGACCGGCCTACGAGTTCGCGATGATCATCGATGCCGATCTGCGCAAGCGCAAGATCCGCGATCGGGTGCCGATGACGTATGTGACCAGCGAGCCGTACATCGGGCATATGGGATTGGGCGGCGTCGGCGACAGCAAGGGCCTCATGGAGACCGAGCTGCGTCAGCGGCATATCAAGTGGATCACGAATGCGAAGATCACGGCCGTTGCCGAGGGCTCGATGTCCGTCACCGAACACGACGAGGAGGGCAAACCGAAGAAGGAACTGCAGGTGCCGTTCAAATACGCGATGGTGCTGCCGGCCTTCAAAGGCGTGGATGCGGTCGCGAGTGTGCCAAACCTGTGTAACCCGCGCGGCTTTGTGCTCATCGACGCGCAGCAGCGTTCAAAGTCTTATTCCAATATTTACTCGGCCGGAGTGTGCGTCGCGATCCCACCGGTCGAGGTGACGCCGGTGGCAACGGGTGCGCCGAAGACCGGCTATATGATCGAGTCGATGGTCAGCGCCATCTGCGAGAACATCGTGGCCGAAGTCTCGGGCCGACCCGCTACGGCACAGGCGACCTGGAACGCTATCTGTCTGGCGGATTTCGGCGACACCGGCATCGCATTCGTCGCGCTGCCGGAAATTCCGCCGCGTAACGTCACCTGGGCCAAGGCCGGCAAATGGGTGCATCTCGCGAAGATCGCGTTCGAGAAGTATTTCCTGCGCAAAGTGCGAACCGGCTCGATCACGCCAGTGTATGAGACGTACGTGCTGAAGCTGCTGGGAATTCTCTCGCTCAAAAAGGTCGGCTGATGACAGCCGCTCGGGTCATGCGCGCACCGCTTGGTTTGCTGCTGGCGCTGCTCGTCGGGGCGGCGGGCAGCGCCGCTGGCGAGACGCTCGAGCAGGCCTGGCAGATGGCGGCCGCGGATGACCAGTCACTGGCGGCGGCTGGAGCCGACCTGGATGCGGCGAAGGCCAACGAGCGGGCGGCACGCGACGCCCGTTGGCCTTCACTCGCGGCCAATGCCGGCTACACGCGATTGAATGCCTCCCCGACGCTGCAGGTTGCAACGCCAACATTCATGTTCGAGTCCGGGCCGATCTTCAGAGACAATCAGTACGTCGCCGGCACGGTGCAGATGAAATTGCCGCTGTATGCGGGTGGGCAGATTTCGGCCGGAATCGATGCCGCCCACCACGCGATGACCGGCGCGAGCGAGTATGAGAGTGCGACTGCTGCGATGCTCAAGCTCGATGTAGCGGAGTCTTACGTCGGGGTGCTACGTGCGCGTCGCGCGCTGCAGGCTGCGGCCTCGAGCGTGCAAAGCCTGACCGCCCATGTGAGCGATGTGCAACAGATGGTCGAGGGTCAAACGGTGGCGATGAGTGACCTGTTGGCGGCACGTGTCGCGCTGGCCAATGCGGAGCAGGGTCGCGTGCGCGCGGCGAGCGCCGTAGAAGTTGCGCAGGCGGTCTACAACCGGCGTCTCGGTCAGCCGCTCGAGCGCGTACCTGAACTGGAGGATCACGTGCCCGGGGACGCATCGCTCGCCGCGATGCCGATCGACTCACTCGTCACACGCGCGCTCGAGTCGCGCAGCGAGCTCAAAAGCGTCGCGGCGCAAGCCGCTGCGCTGGCCTCACAATCCCGGGCCGAGATCGCTAAGCTTCGACCGCAGGTCGCTCTGACCGGCGGTTACACCCATTTCGACAACCAGATTCTCAATCGAGAGGACTTCTCGATGGTCGGAGTCGGGTTCAGCTGGAGCCTGTTCGACGGCGGACAGGCCCGCAACCGCGCCGACGCTCTGAACAGCGCGAGCCGCGCGCAGAAAAACCGGCTCAATGATTTGCGCTCGCAGACCGAGCTCGAAGTGCGCCAGAGCTGGCTCGGCGTGCAGGAAGCGCAGGCCCGCGTAAAGGCCTCCAGTGAAGCCGTGGCGCAGGCAGAGGAAAATCTGCGCATGTCGCGCGAGCTCTATGGCGCCGGCTTGGCGAGCAATACCCAGGTGCTCGATGCGGTTACGCTGCAGGTCAGCGCAGTCAACAACCGCGACAATGCGGTGCTCGACGAGTCACTTTCGCAGCTGAGGTTGGCCTATGCAGTGGGAGCGCTCTGATGACTTCTGCAGGCCAGAAGCCCATGCTCTCAGCGCATTCGAGCGGCGGCCATCGACCTATAAGACGCGAGTTGGCTTGGCTTCTGGCGGCGAAAATTGCAGTCCTCGGATTGCTATGGTTGCTGTTCTTTTCATCCGCGCATCAGCCGAGCGTGGATGCGGCGGCCGCCAGCCGGCACTTGGCTGTGGCGCCGTCAACAGTCGAAGCCGCGCCCAATCACGGAATTGACAATCAGGAGCAAGGGAATGATTGACTTCGACGTGGTCGGCCTCTCGCGTCTGCAATTCGCACTGACGGCCCTATATCACTTTTTGTTCGTGCCGCTGACCCTGGGCTTGTCGATGATCCTCGTGATCATGGAGTCTGTGTACGTGATGACGGGGCGCGAGATCTGGCAGCGCATGACCAAATTCTGGGGGCTGCTGTTCGGCATCAATTTTGCCCTGGGGGTGGCCACCGGCATCACCATGGAATTCCAGTTCGGCACCAACTGGGCCTACTACGCACATTATGTGGGCGACATCTTCGGCGCGCCGTTGGCGATCGAGGGGCTCATGGCGTTCTTTCTTGAATCGACGTTCGTAGGGCTATTTTTCTTCGGCTGGGACCGACTCTCGAAGCTCGGGCATCTGCTCGTCACAGCGCTGGTGGCTCTGGGCTCGAGTCTCTCGGCACTGTGGATACTGATTGCCAACGCCTGGATGCAGAACCCGGTGGGTGCGCAATTCA
>Ga0316363_10002564_pt1 | contig 13768 bp, 10 predicted proteins | sample Sb_taG_3_FD_200459 | JGI IMG/M metagenome (GOLD analysis project Ga0316363, IMG submission 200459) | Peat soil microbial communities from Weissenstadt, Germany - Sb_50d_a_PC metaG (v2) (version 2) | ecosystem: Environmental > Terrestrial > Soil > Wetlands > Peat | place: Germany: Weissenstadt...
CAATAGGTCATGAGATGAAGTCCCTCGTTAATGCTGCCGCGCGCAAATCGACCTGATTTGCGATGGATGTCGGGTCGACCTGGTATCGACCGGCGATTTCGCCGCGCCCGCCAAGCGGGTAGTCCCCCACTGCACGGTCATTCGACGCAGATTACGGCAACAGCGTGACACCACGCGCCGCCGCGACCCCGAGATAGCCCACTTGGCCGGGCGGATAAAGCGCGCCCTTCGACCGCGGTGATAAGACGCTGTTGGCCGATCGCCTCCGGCGCTAAGCCGTAGCGGTATCGCCGTGCTACATTCGCCCCTCTCCGCTCCGAATCGCGTGAGTTCCATTCCCGCCGATGCACGCCATCCGCAACCCCTGTGTCGCCCTGGGAGCCTGCGCCGTTTTGTCTGGAGCGTTCGCGGTTTCGGGCCCGGCCGCCGCGGCGGCGGAAGCGGCCCACGCCATCGCCATGCACGGCGCGCCGGCCATGCCGGACGGCTTTACCGCGCTGCCCTATGCCAATCCCGATGCGCCGAAGGGCGGCCGGCTGGTGCAAGGCGTGCTCGGAACCTTCGACAGCCTCAATCCCCTCATCGTCAAGGGCCTCGCCGTGCAGGCGATCCGCGGCTATGTGGTCGAAAGCCTGATGGCGCGCGGCTATGACGAGCCGTTCACGCTTTACGGTCTGCTCGCGCGCACGGTCGAGACCGACGATGCGCGGAGCTACGTCACCTTCAGGCTCGATCCGGCGGCGCGCTTCTCCGATGGCGTTCCGGTGACGGCCGAAGACGTCATCTTCTCCTGGCAGCTGCTGCGCGATCACGGCAGGCCCAACCACCGCGCCTACTATGCCAAAGTGGTCAAAGCCGAGAGCCTCGACGTGCGCACCGTGCGTTTCGATCTCGGCGGCAGCAACGATCGCGAATTGCCGCTCATCCTCGGACTGATGCCGGTGCTGCCGAAGCACGCGATCGATGTCGCGACCTTCGAGGAAACGACATTGGCCAAGCCGGTCGGCAGCGGGCCTTACGTCGTCGCCGACGTCGATCCGGGCCGCAGCGTCACGCTCGAGCGCGATCCCAATTACTGGGGCCGGGCGCTTCCTATCAATCGCGGGCTGTGGAATTTCGACGAACTGCGCTTCGATTACTATCGCGACGCCAACGCCTATTTCGAAGCCTTCAAGAGCGGCCTCTACGACGTGCGCAGCGAGACCGATCCGAGCCGCTGGCAGACCGGCTATGAATTTCCGGCGGTGCGCGACGGCCGCATCGTCAAGGAAGCGTTTGCCAACGGCCTGCCCAAGCCAACCTCGGCGTTCGTCTTCAACACGCGGCGGCCGATCTTCTCCGACATTCGCGTACGCCAGGCGATTTCGCTCTTGTTCGATGCTGCGTGGGTCAACCGCAACTTTTTCTACGATCTGTATCGGCGCAGCCCGAGTTTCTTTGCCGGCTCGGAGCTCTCCGCCTATCGGCGTCCGGCCGACGCGCGCGAGCGCGCGCTGCTGGCGGCGTTTCCCGATGCGGTACGCGCCGACGTCCTCGACGGCACCTGGTCGCCGCCGGGCGCCGACGGCTCGGGCCGCGACCGCGGAAGCCTGCGCCAGGCGCTGGCCTTGCTCGATGCCGCCGGCTACGCGCTCAACGGCACGACGTTGCGTGAGCGCAGCAGCGGACGCGCATTTAGCTTCGAGATCATGGTGACGAGCCGGGACGAGGAGCGGCTGGCGCTCGCTTTCGCCAGCAATCTGGCGCGCGCCGGCATCGCGGTGCAGGTCCGGCTGGTCGACGCGGTGCAGTACGATCAGCGCCGGGTGTCGTTCGATTTCGACATGATCGAGTACCGCTGGGAGCAGTCGCTGTCGCCCGGCAACGAGCAGAGCTTCTACTGGGGCTCCGCGGCCACCGCCGAACCGGGCTCGCGCAACTATATGGGCGTACGCAGCACCGCGATCGACGCCATGATCGCCGCCATGCTGCGCGCGCGCGAGCGCGGCGACTTCGTCGCCGCCGTGCGCGCGCTCGATCGCGTGCTGATGTCCGGTTGTTACGTGGTGCCGCTGTTTTATCTGCCGGAACAATGGGTGGCGCGATGGACCTCGGTCGCGCATCCGGCGTACACGTCGCTGTCCGGCTACCTGCCGGAAACCTGGTGGCATCGACCGAAACGGGCGCTGCAATGATCCTCGGCAAGGCCATATCAGCCGCGGCGGCACCGCCTCACGCGCGCAACCGCCTCACCATCGACGCGGTGTTCCGCCGCCTCGCCGAGCGGCGGCCCGACGCGCTCGCGCTCGCCGACGCACCCAACCGGCAGAGCTTCACCGACGGAGCGCCGCGCCGGCTCAGCTTTGCCGAGGCCGACCGTATGGTCACCGCGATCGCCGGCCGGCTGCGCGCGATGGGCTTGCCGACCGACGCCATTGTCGGCATCCAATTGCCGAATGTCGTCGAGAATATCCTCACGATGCTCGGCGTGCTGCGCGCGGGAATGATCGTCGCGCCGTTGCCGCTGTTGTGGCGGCGCGCCGACGCTGTCGCGGCGCTCGGGCGCATCGGCGCCAAGGCGCTGATCACCTGCGGCCATGTCGGCAGCTTCGATCATAGCCTGTTCGCGCTGCGCGTCGCTGCAGAGGTCTTTTCCATTCGCTACGTCTGCGGCTTCGGCGGCAATCTGCCGGACGGCGTGGTGCCGTTCGACGATCTGTTCACCGCGGAAAAACTCGACCCGATTCCGCCGCTCGACGGCGAGCGGCAGAATAATGCCGCCGCGCATGTCGCCGCCGTCACCTTCGAGGTCGGCGAGGGCGGCATCATGCCCGTTGCGCGCAACCATCCCGAACTGCTCGCGGCGGGGCTCGCCGTGGCGCTGGAAGGTCGCCTGGCGCCCGGCGCGAGCATCCTTTCGGCATTTGCTCCCTCGTCCTTCGCCGGCATCAGCCTGACGCTGCTGCCCTGGCTTTTAACTGGCGGCACGCTTGTCCTGCATCACGCGTTCGATCCGGATGTGCTCGCCGCTCAGCGGCAAAGCGATCGATGCGGCGCGCTGATCCTGCCCGCTCCCGTGGTCTTCAGCCTCGCCGAGGCCGGCGCGTTGGCCGGCGACGACACGGCATGCGTGATCGCCGCCTGGCGCTCGCCGGAACGGCTCGCCACGAGTCCAATCTGGCGCGAACCCAATACCGTGCTCGTCGACGTTTCGCTCTTCGGCGAAGCCGCTCTCGTTGCCTCGCGCCGCGGCGTTGACGGGACGCCGAGCGCGCTTCGCCTCGGTCCGATGCTGGCGCAGCGCGACGGCGGGCGCGGCGTCGTGGTTGCCGAACTCATGCGGACCGACACCGGCACGCTCGCGGTGCGCGGTCCGATGGTGCCGCATCATTCATTTCCGCCCGGTATCGAACGCTCCGGCCTCCCCTATTTCCAGGTCGGACGCAGAGGCGTGGTCGAAACCGGTTATGCCTGCCGGATCGATTCCGGCAGCGACGCCATCACGATGATGGCCGGCGCGGCCTGAGCCGTTGACGACCCATTAACAGCGCTCTGGCATGGTTCGAGGCGTCATCCTCGAATTCGTATCCCGCCATGGCGCTGCAAGGTCCGTTTCTCGTCGTTGCCGACAGCCCGGCGCCGGACGTCGTCGAAGCGTTGCGCGCGGCCGGAGCCTTCCCGATCGTCGAAGCCGACTGGCCCGATGCCGCCACCGCGGTCGCCTCGGTCGAACCGGAAGGCGTGGTGCTCGCCGAACCCTGCAGCGACGGCGAACGCGCCAGTGAGCATGCGCAGGCGCTCGCCGATAAGCTGAAAAGCGGCAGCGGCCCGTTGACGCCGGTCATCGCCCGCCTGCGCGACGACGGCGCGAGCCTGGTGCCCGACGCGCTGGCCATGTCGGCGAGCGCGCCGGCCGCAGCGATCGCCCGCCGGCTCGCCGCGGCCATGCGCATCCGCGCGCTGCACGGCACGGTGTTGCGCCGGACGGAAACGCTCGCCGCGCGCGGCGAGCAGGTTCCCGCCATGCCGGCCAGCGATCCGCTCGCGGAAGCGACGGTGCTGGTCGCCGGCCGCGGCCGCTCCTATCCGGGTCTCACGGTCGCCGTCGGCGAGCGCGTCGGCCTGGTCGGCGCGCTCAGCGTCGAGAGCGCGGCGCGCGCGCTCAACGCCCGCGACATCGACGGCATGGCGGTCGGCGATGGTTTCAGCCCGCGCGTGGTCGAGGCGCTGTTGACCGTGCTCGCCGAGGACGCGCGATTTCGCGACCTGCCGGTCGCCGTGCTCGGCGGCCAGCCCAACATCGTCGAGGAGTTCTACACGCTCCTGCCCAATCTCGAACGCATCGCCGAAGGCCACGGCCGCCTGGTCGAGCGCTTTCTGCCCTACGTGCGCCTGCATGCCTTCGGCCAGCGGCTCAAGCGCATGCTCAAATCGCTCGACGCCAAAGGCATGATCGATCCCGACACCGGGCTGCTCGGCCACGAAATATTCTGGCGCGATCTCAACCGCGCCGTCGGCGATGCCGAAAAGCGCGGCGTCGGCCTGTCGATCGCGCGCTTCTCCTTCGAGCGCGGCGACCGCCGCACGAGCCTCGATGCCGCGCGGCTGGTCGGCCGGCTGATGCGCCAGGTCGATTTCGCCTGCCGCGAAGCCGACGATTCGATCTTTGCGGTGTTCACCGAGACCGATCTGCGCGCCGCTCATGTCATTGCCCGGCGCATCGCCAGCGTGCTCAAGCACACCATGCTGGCGCCCGATCGCAAGCGCTCCGGCATCGAAACCGCGGTGACGCTGGCGACGCTGAAGCCGACCGATAACGTCGAATCCCTGGTCGCGCGGGTGGCGGGCGAGGTTGCCGCGCGCTGAACGCGGCCCCATTTATCCGGAGTGAATGCTGGCCGATGCGGCAGCCGGTTGCTGCCCCGAAACTGCGCCAGCCGCGAAAGCTTGCAGCCATGACTGACGGCACCTCCGCGCCGGCGCCGCTGCACGTCGATGTCGTCTCCGATGTCGTGTGCCCGTGGTGCTATATCGGCAAACACCGGCTCGAAGCGGCAATGGCGCTCGTTCCCGACATTGCCGTCGACGTCACTTGGCGGCCGTTTTTCCTCAATCCCTGGATCCCGCGCGAGGGCATCGACCGCAAGACTTATCTCGAGGCCAAGTTCGGCTCGGTCGCGCGCTATAGCGCCATCGCCGAGCGCGTCGTCGCCGCCGCCGCCGCCGAGGGGCTCGTCTACGCGCCCGACAAGGTCAGCCGGCAGCCCAACACGCTCGACAGCCATCGCCTCATCCTGTGGTCGCGCAGCGCCACCGATCCCGGCCGCATGAAACAGCGGCTGATGCAGCTCTACTTCGCCGAGGGCGCCGATCTGAGCGATCCCGAAACGCTGATCCAGGCCGCGATCGATTGCGGCATGGACGGCGACCTGGTGCGCAAGCTCCTCGCCAGCGACGCCGACGTCGACCGCGTCGAGGCTGAGGCTAACAGCGCCAAGGAAGCCGGCATCGACGGCGTGCCCTGCTTTATCTTCGGCGGCAGCATCATTGTCACCGGCGCGCAATCGCCGGACTATCTCGCCGCCGCCATGAAGCAGGCGGGTGCACAGCAGACGCGCGCGACGGCGTGAGGGCCCTCGTCGTTGCGAGGAGCGGCGCGACGAAGCAATCCAGGCCTTTGCCGCTCAAAAAGCTGGATTGCTTCGCGGAGCCTGTCATCGGGCCGGCCACTTCGGGCCGGACCCGTTGGCTCGCAATGACGAAATAGAATCCGTTCTCGCGGCGCGATGCGTGCCCGAGGTATGCCGTACAACGCGTCAACCGTTCCGCCGAGCACCATCGCGTCACGCCTGAACCGGCGGTGGGACCGGTTTTTGGCTCGATCATACTAAGCGGCTTATTTGAGCATGATCTTTTCGGAAAACCGGTGTCCACTTTTCCGGATCATGCTCGACAAATAAAAAGGAAGCAGAACGCCGCCAGGCGCATGTCTTCCGATGGTCCGCACCGCAGACAAGTTTACGCAGTCTGCGCAAACCATCTGCTTCGGGCGCGGTTCGCGCCTTAACGCGGCGCGCTCGCCTGACGGCGTTCCACCGCGGCACTTGCCGCCGCGAGCCAACGCCGCCGCTCAGCTCCAGAACGCGCTTCCTGGGACGCGGCCACCTCCAGGCGTTACCTGAAGGCGACCTATCCCAGTCCAGCGACAAAGTCGCAGACCGGTCATCATGCCGGCCGGGCGTTTTCCCGTTAGCCGCCCGGGAGCGGAGGTGACGAGCCCCTGCCCGCGGGAACCGCTCCTGCCCCATCGGCCGATGTCACCCGGCCGACGTCCTTGGTGAGCAAGATAAAGCACCGTAACATATACGGTGACCATCCGTCAAGCAATCGTCGCCAATATCGGGACACTTTCTTGTGATATAGATTCCTCGGCGCGGCGCGCCCGACCCCGCGCATGGACATCCGCCAAACCCAAAGGAATGCCGATGATCAAGCCCAAGCTGCACCATGTCACGATGAAGACGACACGCCTGGACGAGATGATCGCGTGGTACGCGCTGGTCATCGGCGCCCGGGTCCAATTCAGGGACAAGATGGCGGCCTGGACCACCAACGACGCCGCCAATCACCGCATCGCGTTTCTCGCCGTGCCGGGGCTGAGCGACGACGCCGACAAGGTCCGGCATAACGGCATGCACCACTGCGCTTTCGAATACGACAGCTTCGCCGATCTGATGGCCTCGTTCGACCGGTTGCGCAAGGCGAGCGTCGAGCCGGCGTTCTGCCTCGATCACGGCATGACGATTTCGCTCTATTACAAAGACCCCGAAGGCAACTTCGTCGAGCTGCAAAGCGACAGTTTCTCCGATTGGAACCTGTCCAGCGAATGGATGCGGACGTCGGCGGATTTTGCCCGAGATCCGATCGGCACCTTCTTCGATCCGGCGCGGGTCTACGATGCCTTCAAATCCGGCATCGATTTCAAGGCGCTGCAGCAGACGGTCCGCGGCGGCGCTTATCTGCCCGACCCTATCCCCAACATCGGTTTGCCGACGCCCTGACGGCGGGCGGCGAGTCAGGCTACGTTTGCTCAATCGCGCGCCCGTTCCGCCTTATAGTCATAAGACGAGTCCCACTCGAGTTTGCCCATCAGATCAAGCAGCCGCTTCTGCCGTCTGCGCGCGATAAATTCCTGCAGCGCTTTGGTGACGGCGGCCTTTTTGGTGCGCTCGCCGCTCACTTCCAGCGCACGGTCGATGAGTTCCGGATCAATCGACAGGTTCGTTGCAATGGCCGTATCTCCTCACAAAGTTTGACACAAAAGCCAAAGGCCGCGCAATCGTCATTGCGAGGAGCCAACGGGTCCGGCCCGATGACAGGCTCAGCGAAAACCGTGGCGCAGCCGTGAGGTTCGGTCGCGGCATCCACGTCTTCCGGCGATGCGGTTTGATCGGATCGTCATGCCCGCGCTTGTCGCGGGCATCCACGTCTTCCGGCACATGCAGTCAAACAAGACGTGGATGGCCGGGACGAGCCCGGCCATGACGGAGGAGGAGGAGCCGTGAGGTTAACCCCGGATTTCGTTTTCACTCAATCCGGGCTACGCTTGCTCGGCGCCCTCACCGATCCGGGGCGAACAAGTTCCACATGGGAGGTGCCAAATGCCGTTATGCGTCGTTGTTCATCATCTCAAAGACTTCAATGAATGGATTACGCTGTTCAAGGCCAACCCGCCGCCGCCGGTCGGCCGCTGGCGCCTGGCGCGTGGCATCGACGATCGCAACCGGGTTCACGTCGTCGGCGAAGTGAGCGCGGCGGAAGTCAAAGACGTAAAGGATTTCCTGAATTCGCCACGCATGCAGGACGTGTTTCGGCGCGTCAACGCCATGTCGACGGTGCCGATCGAGTTCGTCTGGCTCGACGAGGTAAAACCCTGATCGTCTCGCAATTCATGCTGAACTTCGCCACGGCTACAGCGAGTAGCCGGGATTGAGCGGCAGCGAAATCCGGGGAGCGGCCGTGAGGTTGACCCCGGATTTCGTTTCACTCAATCCGAGCTACGCTCGTTGAAGCGTCCCACTGGAGCGCTTTGTTAGAGCTACGATTTACAACTTTTCTAATTGAGGCCATTTGTCGTGTATGGAGAACCACGTCGCCTTTGACCCGACGTGAATGTGCCGTTGTTTACGCGGCTCGAAGGGTGTATCGAGTGTACTCAGCGAGACGGCCACCCAGTCTTCACCGCTTTTTTGCCAGAAAAGCTGAGATCCATATTGGCTGCAGAAGGAGCGAGTAGTTGGTGGGGAGGACCTGTATTCCCTAAGCAGGTCTGCACCGGTGAGCAGCCGCAAGTCACTCTTCGGGACACCGCCATGTGTTGCAAAAGCTGCTCCATGTGCCTTGCGGCACATTGAGCAGTGGCAGTGTGTGGTGGCTCGCAGTTCCGAGCTCAGCTCATACCGAATGCCTCCGCAGAGGCAACTCCCTCGATGTAGCGGTTCGGTCATTTGCCTCTCGCGCCTCCAACCGGACTTCAATTTAAAGAGCGAGTAGCCCGGATTGAGCGGCAGCGAAATCCGGGGAGCGGCCGTGAGGTTGACCCGGATTTCGTTTCACTCGATCTGGGCTACGCTTGCTCTTTCTCCTTGTCCATAGCCGGGAAGCCCTGTTGGGAAGTTTGATAGCCTTACCCAGAATGGCGGCATTGTGTTTGGCGCGACAGGAGGCGGTTTCCAACGCTCCAACAAGTACCAATCAAACAGCTTGGCTAGCTTGTGGCGGGGGTTCATGATTTCTAGACGGAGGTGTCCTTGACCTAAATAACCATCCTGATAGCTCAGTGGCTCAACGTAGAAAACTACCGACGCGACGCGCTGGGTACCTCTCGCAAAGAAATCCACTGCACCCTGCCCGGTTATCCGCTGCCAATCTGGGTTCTGCATCCACTTTTGAGGGATTTTTAAGAAAATACGCCCGGTCCTTCTGGCGGCAATTGGTCACGACTGTTCTTAAGCGTTTTTTCGATTGTGGCCGAACTCAATTCGGTCGTTTCCAACTTGCATTTGGTATCGCCACATCGCGTTTGGTTATGACAAATGATTTCCAGATCGTAATCATCGCCTCTCTTGCCGCGCGGCTTTACAATGCGAAACGGCCACCTGTTTATATAGAGCATCTTTGCAATATGTAATTCAGCGTAACTCGCTTCGGGATTCTCCGCTTCTCTCATTCTAGAAAGACACTCTTGGATACCTTCTACGTCTTTCAAATTAATCAGACATTCGGCTAGGTCTATAACCCGATAATTTCTCGTCGCTTCTTCTTCGGTTGTTCCGTAAGAGATCTTAAAGACTCCCGTTTCCTTTTGGTCTGGATCAAAATGTTTTCTGAGCCAGTCGACTCCCATACTCTCGCGAATAATATCGAAGCAAAGCGTGAAATCGCTGCGGTACTCCTCTGGAATTTGGTTCCAGAGAGCTATGAGCTGTGGGATCGTTTCGCTAGCTTCGACCATTCAAATGCACCTTTGGTGCGAATTTCTACACACGAGCCGGAACTGTCGCCCTTCGAGGCTCGGCGCTTCGCGCCGAGCGCCTCAGGGTGACGGGTAACTGTCACGCCGCCTTGGCCGCCTTCTCGGCGATCCCGGCCAGCGTGCGCAAGATGCCGGCGGCGCCTTTGAGGCGCGCGGCGGGCGTCTCCCACTCCTCGAAGAAGACCACTTTCATGTCGGGGCGCACGCGCGCGCCCTCGGGGTATTTGGCGATATAGGCGATGAGGCCTTCCGGGTTGGCGAAAATGTTGTCGCGGAAGGAGAGCACGGCGCCCTTCGGCCCGACTTCGATCCTTTCGACATTGGCGCGCCGGCACAGCGATTTGATGGAAACGACCTGCAGCAGATACTCGACCTCCTCCGGCAGCGGGCCGAAGCGGTCGACGAGCTCCGCGGCGAACGCCTCGATGTCGCGCTCGTCCTCGATTTCCGACAGCCGCCGGTAGAGCGCGAGCCGCACCGGCAGGTCGGCGACGTATTCCTCGGGGATCAGCACCGGCGTGCCGATGGTGATCTGCGGCGACCACTTGTCGGCGATCGGGCCGCTGATGCCGGCCTTGAGACTCAACACCGCCTCTTCCAGCATCTGCTGATAAAGCTCGTAGCCGACTTCCTTGATGTGGCCGGACTGCTCCTCGCCCAGAAGATTGCCGGCGCCGCGGATGTCGAGATCGTGCGAGGCGATCTGAAAGCCGGCGCCGAGCGTATCGAGCGATTGCAGCACCTTGAGGCGGCGCTCCGCCTGCGGCGTGATCCGCCGGTTGGCCGGCAGCGTCAGCAGCGCGTAGGCGCGCAGCTTGGCGCGGCCGACGCGGCCGCGCAGCTGATAGATTTGCGAAAGCCCGAACATGTCGGCGCGGTGCACGATCAGCGTGTTGGCGGTCGGGATGTCGAGGCCGGATTCGACGATCGAGGTTGACAGGAGCACGTTGAACTTGCCGTCATAAAACGCCGCCATGACGTCCTCGAGCACGGTCGACGGCATCTGGCCGTGGGCGACGGCGACGCGCACCTCGGGCACGGTCTTGTCGAGGAACGCTTTGGTCTCGGCCAGATCCTCGATGCGCGGACAGACAAAGAAGGACTGGCCGCCGCGATAGCGCTCGCGCAGCAGCGCCTCACGCACCACGATCGGATCGAACGGCGCGACGAAGGTGCGCACCGCCAGCCGATCGACCGGTGGCGTGGCGATGATCGACATTTCGCGCACGCCGGACAGCGCCAGCTGCAGCGTGCGCGGGATCGGCGTCGCGGTCAGCGTCAGCACGTGCACCTCGGCGCGCAGCTGTTTCAGCTTCTCCTTGTGGGCGACGCCAAAGTGCTGCTCCTCGTCGACGACGATGAGGCCGAGGTCCTTGAACTTGATGGTCTTGCCGAGAAGCGCGTGGGTGCCGATGACAATGTCGATCTGGCCGTCGGCGACGCCCTTCTTCACCCGGGCGAGCTCGGCGGCGGAAACGAGCCGCGAGGCCTGGCCGATCTTGACCGGATAGCGGCGCAAGCGATCGGAAAAGGTCTTCATGTGCTGGCGCGCGAGCAGCGTCGTCGGCACCACCACCGCGACCTGCTTGCCGTTCATCGCGGCGATGAAGGCGGCGCGCAGCGCCACTTCGGTCTTGCCAAAGCCGACGTCGCCGCAGATCAGCCGGTCCATCGGCCTGCCGGAGGCGAGATCGGCAAGCACGGCGGCGATGGCGGCCTGCTGGTCGTCGGTCTCCTCGTAGGGAAAGCCGGCGCAGAACTCGTCATAAAGCCCGCTCTCGACGGTGAGCCGCGGCGCCTCGCGCAATTGCCGCTCGGCGGCGATCTTGATCAGTTCGCCCGCCATCTCGCGGATGCGGTTCTTCATCCGCGCTTTGCGCGACTGCCAGGCCGCCCCGCCGAGCCGGTCGAGCTCGACGCCGGCTTCTTCCGAGCCGTAGCGCGACAGCAGCTCGATATTCTCCACCGGCAGGAACAGCTTGTCGCCGCCGGCGTAATGGATTTCCAGGCAGTCGTGCGGCGCGCCGGCGGCCTCGATGGCGCGCAGTCCGACGAAGCGGCCGATGCCGTGATCGACGTGGACGACGACGTCGCCGGCGGCGAGGCTCGTCACCTCGGCGATGAAATTCTCCGCCCGCTTGACCTGCCGGCGCGGGCGAACGAGCCGCTCGCCCAAAATGTCTTCTTCGGTGATCAGCGCGACATCGGCGGTCGCGAAGCCGGCATCGAGGCCGAGCACCGCGAGTGCGGTTTCGGCGCGGGAGAGCGCCAGCGCCTGCGGCCACGAGGCGACCGGCGTGAGATTGAACAGCCCGTGCTCGGCGAGGACGTGCGCCATCCTTTCGCGCGAGCCTTCGCTCCACAGCGCGATGACGACGCGCTTGCCGGCAGCTTGCAGCGTCTCGACGTGCTTTCTCACCGCCTCGAAGACGTTGGTGCCGGGCTCGCTTCGTTCGGCGGCGAAGTTGTGCCCGGCGCGAGCGCCGATCTCGATCGCATTTGCGTCGCCTTCCGGCGCGGCGAACGGCGACAGCCGGGCGAGCGCGGCGCGATCGAGACGCTCGCGCCATTCGGCTTCGGGCAGATAGAGCCGGTCGGGCGGCAGCGGCTTATAGGGCGCGCCACTTCCCCCTTGGCCGGCCTGATCGAGCGCGTCCTTGCGCGCCTGATAGTAGTCAGCGATCTGCGCCAGCCGCTCGTGCGCGGCTTCTTCCGCCAGCGGCTCGATCGCGATCGGCGTTCCGTCGAGATAATCGAACAGCGTGTCGAGGCGCGGATGAAACAGCGGCAGCCAGTGCTCGACGCCGGCGGTGCGGCGGCCGTCGCTCACCGCCTCATAGAGCATGTCGTCGGGACCGGCGGCGCCGAACGCCGCGACATAGCCGGTGCGAAACTGCCGGATCGTCTCCGGGGTAAGCTGAAACTCCGCCATGGCAACCAGCTGGAGCGTGCGCAGCTCGTCAGTCGTGCGCTGGCTTTCCGGATCGAAGCGGCGGATCGATTCCAGCGTGTCGCCGAAGAAATCGAGCCGCACCGGCGCGTCCATGCCGGGCGCGAACAGATCGACGATGCCGCCGCGCACCGCATAGTCGCCCGGCTCGCGCACGGTCGCGGCGCGGGTGAAGCCGTTGAGCTCGAGCCACTGCGTCACGCGCGCCATCGGCAGCAGGGTGCCGGCGGCGGCCGACAGCGATTGCTTGGCGACGATCTCGTGCGGCACCACGCGCTGGAGGGCGGCATTGACCGTCGTAAGCACGATGGCCGGGCGGCCGTCGCGCTTGGCGCGGGCAAGCCGCGCCAGGGCCGCCATGCGCTGCGCCACGACGTCCGGATGCGGCGACACCCGGTCGTAGGGCAGGCAATCCCAGGCCGGGAGTTCAATCGTCTCGATGTCCGGCGCGAAGAAGCCGAGCGCCCGCGACAGCATCGCCATGCGCGTGCCGTCGCGGCAGATCACCGCGAGGCTGATCGCCGGCGCCGCGGTGCCGGCCGCAACCGTGCGCGCCAAATCGGCGAGCACCAGCCCTTCGGCGCCATCGGCGATGCCGGCGAGCAGAAGCGGCCGGCCGGGATGCAGACGCCGCGCCGGCGATGGCGCCGGGGATCGCAGCGAAGCGGTCACCGATCCTCCTTGGCGCGCATTTTGCCGGCGTGCCGGTGAAATTCTTTGAGCTTCGCCAGCACGGCGGTGTCGTACTCCGCCGGGATGGTCTCGGCGCCAACCACCCAGGCGTAGAGCGCGGCGTTGGGCGCTTCGATCAGGTGCTCGAAATCGTCGAGCCCGGTGTCGTCGAGGGTGTCGATATGGACATCGGCGAAGCGGCCGATGATCAGATCCATCTCGCGGACGCCGCGGCGCCAGGCCCGGAACAAGAGCTTGCGCCGCCGCACGTCCAGTCCCTCGCTCGATCGCTCGGTCATACGAAGCTCCAACGCCAAAAGCCCGGACGCGGCCGGGCAAGGGCGTATATAGAGGGCGAGGCAGATGATGTCAGCAGGTGGCGCAGGGATTTAGATGCGTCCGTCGGTACTCAATCCGCTTTTTGCTCCACTGTCGGCGCTGTCCGGGATCGGGCCCCGACTGGACCAGCTATTCGGGCGGCTGCTGGCGCGCGAGGGCGAACGGCCGCGGGTCGTCGACCTGCTGTTTCACCTGCCGACCGGCTTCGTCGATCGGCGCCACCAGCCGAAGCTCTCCGAGGTCAAGCCCGATACGGTGGTCACCGTCGCCGTCACCATCGATCGCCACCGGCC
>Ga0316363_10002567_pt1 | contig 13751 bp, 12 predicted proteins | sample Sb_taG_3_FD_200459 | JGI IMG/M metagenome (GOLD analysis project Ga0316363, IMG submission 200459) | Peat soil microbial communities from Weissenstadt, Germany - Sb_50d_a_PC metaG (v2) (version 2) | ecosystem: Environmental > Terrestrial > Soil > Wetlands > Peat | place: Germany: Weissenstadt...
TGCCGCCGCGCCTGCAGGCACTCATTGGCCCCCTCGCGAGCCAGTTGCAGGGTGCCCCGTTTAACCTCGTGTGCACCAACGTGCCCGGGCCGCAGTTCCCGCTCTACCTGATGGGCCACAGAATGCTGACGTGGTATCCCTATGTGCCGATCGGTGGCGAAACGGCTGTCAACTGCGCGATCGTGAGTTATGACGGCACCGTGTATTTCGGGTTCACCGGGGACGCGCACGCAGCCCCGGATCTGGCGCGCCTCGAGAAGTTTCTGAAATCGAGTGCGAAAGAACTGGGGGAAGCTGCCGGAGTCCATTTGCCCCCAAAGCAGCATGTCCGTCCGCAGGTCAAGACGGCGGCATTACCGGTGGTCGTACCGATTGAGACCCGTCGGAAGAGGACCCCGGCTCCTGCCATCCATTCTGCGGCGGGTTTGTCTCCGAAGCCAAGACGCACGATGAAGCACAAGGTCGCGTGAGAAGATGCCGGCCAGCACATCCTCTGCCGCGCTCTCCGAGCGGCCGGTGAAGGAAGGATTATCTTGTTGACAACAAACTTTCCAGTGATCCTCGGCGGCTCCGCCAATGTTGCCTGCCTGGAGTTTGAGAACCTTGCGAGACTGGGGACGTACCCACGGCTTCGCTTCGAAGGCCGCAGCTACAGCAACGTCGAAGAACTGCACTACACCGGTAAGCTGGCCTTCGCCTTGCGAGAGCGTGGTATCGTGCCGGGCGATCGCGTCATGGTGGTTATGCCGAATACGCCTGACCTCACGGCCAGCTTGCAGGCAATCTGGATGATTGGCGCAGTGGTAGTACCGATCATGCCGTACTGGACTGTCGCTGAGATTAGCTACGCATTGCGGCACTCGCAGGCGATCGCTGTCCTCACACTGCCTTCGCTGGCGCCTCGGGTACACGAAGCATGTCGCGGATCCGAATACGCGCGGCATTTGCTCTCGTTCGGCCCCACCGAATGCGGCTTCGAAGACCTCTACCCCGCAGTCGAACAAGCTTCGTGCATCGACGCTCCCGTCGACCGCTCGCCGCGTGACTTGGCGATGCTGCTCTATACGTCAGGAACTTCCGGGAAGCCGAAGGGTGTCATGGTCAGCCATGAAAATATTGTGGCTGCAGTCGAGAGTGCGAATGCCTTGAACCCGGATCTGCCTCGCTATCCCATGCTGCACGTTCTACCGCTTACGCACGCGTTCGGCTTGATCATGCTGAAGCTGGCGCAACGCTGGGGCTCGCCGTGTGTGCTTATGCCCCAGTTTGATGCGGTAGGGGTATTTCGAGCGATCGAGCAACATCAGATTGGCTACATGCCCGCGGTCCCCACCATGTTGGTGCACTTGCTGCATCACCCCGAGCGAACCAAATTCAATTGCTCGAGCTTGTACCGGATCACCAGTGGGGGAGCGCCGCTGCCGGAGAAGTTGCGCCAGGACTTCCAGCAAGCATTCGGGTGCCGTGTCGATCAGGGGTATGGAATGTCGGAATCGGTTGCCGTCGCTACTGCCTACGACGACCACGAGCCCTACCGGCCAGGTAGCGTCGGGCGCGCAGAACCCGGAATCAGAATTCGAATCGTCGATGACAAGAACAGAACCCTGCCACCGCTCCAGACTGGCGAAATTTGCCTCTCGGGTGCAAACATTACTTCCGGATACTGGCAGGATCAGATTGCCACCCAGGAGGCATTTCACGACGGATGGTTCCATACCGGCGATCTCGGGCACCACGGCGCGGACGGATACCTGCACATCACCGACCGCAAGAAAGATTTGATTATCAAGGGCGGCGAAAACATTTCCCCGAGCGAAATTGAGGAAGCGCTCTACCTGCATCCCGCTGTCGCGGAAGCTGCCGTTATAGGAATTCCCGACAATGTCTTTGGCGAGGAGATTTGCGCCGTCATTCAATTGAAGCGGGGTATCGAGGCCAGCGGCGACGAGATTCGGCATCACCTGGCCCAGCACGTGACGAAGTTTAAGATCCCGCGGCATGTGGTGTTTCAACCGGCGTTGCCTAAGAATGCGGTGGGGAAGATCCTGAAGCGGACAATCCGGGAGCAGCTTGCGACAGCGGGGGTAGCCGCCTAGGTTTTCCTGCAGCGAGTTTCCTCGCGGACGGTTTTTCCGGAACCTTCGCCTAAGGCTTCCGCTGCGATGCTGCGATGCTGCAATGCACAAACGTAGATTAAGTTCTTGACACAAATGGCAGCCAGCTATATGGTTAAAGTGATGCTGCACTGCAGCAATCATAAATGGGAGGGAACCATGCCAACAAAAAACAGAACTGAATCCCGAAATCATCCCAAGGCGTCGCCTTCTTTTGGCTCCGTATTGTCGGGGTGGGCGCAGCAAGGGGTTGAGAACTTCTTTTCCACCCAACGCATTCTTCTGGATGCAGCCATGCGCCAAAACGCCAGCGCCATGAACCTGTTGCGGGAGCAGCTCACCGACTCCCGTCATTCTCCTGCGAAAGCACTCACCGAACTGACAGGCGAGGGAGTGACCAACTTCATCGAAGCGCAGAAAGTGCTGCTCGATCTGGCACAGCAGCAGAACAAAATTGTCATGACGGGCGTGAAGGAGAGAGTGGGTGCTTCGGCCAGAGCTTCCGCCATGACGGGCCTGCTGCGGCGCAGCGTCGAGAGCTTTATCGACATGCAGCAGGAATTCCTGGGTATTGCCGACCGGCAGACCAATGCCTGGCTGGAAGCCGCCAAGGCGGGCAAGCCTTTCAAAGGCGAGCAGTTGGTAGCACTGGCCCGGGAAGGAACGGAGAACTTAGTTCGTGCACAGAAGCGCTTTCTCGACGCAGTTACCGAGGAAATCCAAACAGCGACCGGGGAGAAGCGAACCAATGGCGTCGGCAAGAAGGTGCAACAGACTGAATTGTCCGAACTGGCGCGACAAGCAGTCGAGTCTTTCATCGATGCTCAGAAGAAACTGTTTGATGTTGCCGGCCATCAGATGAACGTCAACGTCAAGGCACTGGGCAAGGCAGCGGGTCTGGTGAAACCGCTCCCCTTCGCCCCGTTGGCCGACCTGACCCGGGAAGGAGTCAAGAGCTACGTGGATGCCTCGAAGGCGTTGATGGACGTTATGCTGAAGGGACGCAACGAGCACAAGCACGAGTCCAAAACGGAGCGCCGTGCCAAACGCCCGGTTGGTCGCGTCAAGACTAAGGCGGCTTCAACCGCGACGGCTTAGTGCCGTTAGGACAAGTTGTGTGCGCGAGGCTGCGCAATTGGGGTAGCGAGCGCAGCGGCGACGTGCCGTCGGATGCTACGGCGGCACGTTCCGATCTTTCCTGGATTTCCAGAAGGAGGGATCTCTTAATGTTCTGCCCGCCAGCCGATGGGCGGCTACCTCCCGTCAATACCGCTACCTATCCTCTTGTTGTAACGGGGCCGTAGAATTAATGTGGCAATGAGTGTACTATGCTACGGGCGAGGACGGCATTTGCGTCCTAGTTCATGACAACGTACAGCCCACCCCGCGAGGCTCGAAGTTTCCGTAGCCCAGGACCGCGGGCTCAGAATGAAAGGACGGCACCGGGTTTGCCGATGGAGACGGCTCGTAACGGTTACCAGAAAGACTTGGCGGAAGCTAACGTCTCACCGTGGACGGAAGCCCTCTTTGCCGCCGAACTTCTGTTGCTGCACGCCACTCCTGTCTATTACGGCTTTGGCGTGCCCCGCGGAGACGGCTCCGGTGTTGTCATCATTCCCGGCTTCCTCGGCACCGACATCTACCTGATGGAACTGAATGCCTGGCTCAGACGCATCGGCTATCAGCCATATTTCTCGGGAATCGGGCTCAATGCGGAGTGTCCCAACCTGCTGATCCAACGTCGTCTGACGCAAACGATTGACCAGGCTCGCAAGGAGACGCGGCGAAAAGTTCACGTGATCGGTCACAGCCTGGGCGGCATTATCGCCCGTGCGGTTGCGCACCAGCGACCGCAGGACATCGCCTCCGTCGTCACGCTGGGGGCGCCGTTTCGGGGTGCCGTAGCGCATGGCAGCGTCCTGCGGGTGGCTGACGCGGTTCGCAAGCGAATTCTAGACGAGCACGGCGGCGGGGTACTCCCAGATTGCTACACCGGGCGTTGTACCTGTAACTTTGTCGATTCACTTCGCCGCGAAGTGCCATCTTCGGTGCTTGAGACCGCGATCTATACGCGGGAAGACGGAGTGGTAGACTGGCATTACTGCGTTAGTGGGGACCCGGAGGCTGATTGCGAGGTCCCGGGAACGCACCTCGGGCTGGCATTCAATGCGGCGGTTTACGCCGTCATCGCGGAGCGTCTGGCCAAGGTGCACTCCGCAAGTAAGTCATCCACTCGTCCCGGCTAGGCGACACAGATTCCGCCGTCCACCGGAATGACGACGCCGTTGACATACGCGCCTGCGCGGGAAGAGAGATAAATTGCGACCCCCGCCATATCGGACGGCGCTCCAATCCGCCTCATAGGGCAGGCCTGTTCCAGTCGGCTACGATAGTGCTCCAGCATCCACTCTGTCATGCGGCTCTCGAACGGGCCGGGCGCGATCGCATTGACGGTGATGTTCTTGCCTGCGAATTTCAACGCGAGATCCCTCGTCAGCTGATGTACGGCGGCCTTGCTTGCGGGGTAAGCGTACGTCTCGTAGAACGGAGGCTTGATTCCATCGATAGAGCCAATATTGATGACCCGCGCGGGATCGACGGCAGTCCCGGTTTTCTGGAGCAGGACGAGTAGTTCGCGAGTGAGAAAGAAAATAGACTTTACATTTGTGTTCATCACCTTGTCCCATCCGGACTCCGGGTATTTCATCAATGTCTCGCCCCAGGCCGCGCCCGCATTGTTGACTAGGACGTGTAACCGGTCTTCGCGCTGAGAGACTTCCCTGGCCAGGGCTGCGCAGCCCGTCGCGGTGGAAACATCGGCCGGCAACGATACACATTCTCCAACCGCGCCCAGTTGTTGTGCGACCGCATCAGAGGCATCCTTGTTGCGAGACGAGATGTAGACCTTTGCGCCGGCTTCCACCAGGCCGCGCGCGATCATGAGCCCGATTCCACGAGACCCGCCTGTGACCAAAGCGATTTTGCCAGCTACCGAAAACAGATCGTGAACCTGGATTGCTTCTTGAGGTTTCATTTGTGCACCTATGTAATGAGGCTGAACTGCAAGTCAATGAGACTACCACGCATTCTTCCAGATGTGGGCGAGCTGGTCGCAACCTAGTTTTGTCCCTGCCGCGTGCAGAACCAAATGGGTCTTCCACATTGAGATTTTGGTGGCTTTGTGCCGTTCAGCACAGACACGGCAAGGCAAAACTTCCCGAAATCACGAGGTACGGTGTTCTGAATCGCAGACTTTCGCCCGTACCTCGACTAAGTTCTCGGGCTAGATGGCTGAGTATTGTACCGGGACCCAGCGTGAATTGACCCGCTCATGCGGGAGGACTAGACTCCGTCCCGGAGGTGTTCCATGCGCTGTTTACTCAAAGTTTCAATCCCCGTGGAGCCGGGCAATGCCGCGATAAGCGATGGCAGCCTGCCCAAGACCATCGAATCCATCCTCGCCGATATGAAGCCCGAGGCGGCCTATTTTGCCGGAGACAATGGAAAGAGAACCGGGTTCATCTTCTTCGACCTGAAGGATGCGTCTCAAATCCCCGCCGTGGCGGAACCGTGGTTTCTGGCCTTCGATGCCCACGTCGAGTTGCATCCCGCTATGAACCTTGAAGACCTGAAGAAAGCCACACCGGGCATCGAGAAGGCGGTCAAGAACTACCGCCGAGTGGCGCGGGCAAAAGCGGCCTGACCTGATTTCCTGGCAAGCCTAACATCGCCCTCGAAAGAGGGCTTTTTTATTGCTGGAAGTTGGCACTCTCTGGCACGCGGAGGCCCCAGAGTCATTCGTGGCGGCACGCCAAGGCAGCGTCCAAGTGCCCACATCGGGATCGCTGCCGCCGCTCCCGCTCGAACAGCCCCTTGCGCCCGGTGCAATTCTTACGGTTGACAAGGATACGGGGGGTACCATTGGACATGAGCAGAATATATCCAGAATGCCCCGACTCAGTCCCTCCTGATCGGTCGGTAGCCGCCGATGTACTCCTGCGACAGGAGCCAGACGAGGAAGAGGACGAAGAGGAAGACGAAGGTGACGGCAAAGAAGATGACGATGATGACGACACCGACGACGGCTACTCGGAGTGAGCGTGCCCTTATTTATTTTGGTGGGTGAAGGATGAAGCGCGAACATTTCGTCAAGGTAGTCGAGGAGGCCCTCGACTCTCTCCCGCAAGAATTTCGCAGTCGCATTCGTAACGTTGCTGTTCTGGTAGAGGATGTGCCGCCGAACCAGCCATCACTGCGTTCGGGGCAGCAAAGGCGGCTGCTTCTGGGGATCTTCCATGGCGTGCCCACGACAAAGAAGAGCATATTTGACCTACCGACAGGGCCCGATCACATCGTGCTCTATCAGAAGAATATTGAAGCGGTCTGCACCAGCGAGGCCGAAGTCCGCGAACAAATCCGCCTTACGGTCATCCATGAACTGGGCCACTATTTCGGGATGGATGAGGAACAACTGAAGGATGTTTAGCTAAGAAATGACTGGACTACGGGTTCCTCGGGGCGAGAGCTTATGGAATCGAATGCACTTACGCGACTGAAGCGGGTAGCGGGTAGGCAGACCACGACCCTGACCCATTACGGGCGCAAATCCGGGAAGCCTTACGAGGTCACGATCTGGTTCGTTCTAAAGGGCGACAAGGTCTATCTCGGTACGGCGAACGTGAATCGCCAGTGGGTGCGCAACGTGCAAAAGACGCCGCAAGTCAAGTTGTCCATCGGGGGTGAGACGTTCGACGGTACAACACGCTTCCTCACCGACCGCGCCGAGCATGAACGCGCCATGGCGGCGATTCGACGGAAGTACTGGATGTATCGGCCGCTCATTGCGCTGGGGCAGGTTCTTACGGCTATCGAAGTGATGCGCGACAGGACGGGAGCGTTCGATGTAACGTTGGCGGGATAGAGAGAACCACGTGAAAGGGCTGTTCGACGGGCGTCCCGTGACTTAATGAGTCCGGGGCGCTTTCGCTTTTCCATCCGATGCTGAACTAAGCTGGGTGTTTCTGTTGTCACCCCCGGGAATATTCTTGTGACCAAGCGCGGACACGCCAAGATTATGGATTTTGGACTGTCGAAGGTAAGCACCCTGTAACTTCGTCCTTGACGGAGGCTCGCTTCCGGCTATACTCAAGGCGTCTACCTCAGTTACCGGATTCTGGATCGAGGGGGCCCGGAATTCGGAGGAGGCGGAATTGCTGTCGCCGCGGAGAGCGCCACTTGTCCCCCTGGAGTTCCGGTTCCCGCCTGCAGCGAATCTTGTTTCTCAATACCTCTGTTGAACTTGCATTTACTTTGGGAGAGATGACATGTTCCGGTTAGGGAAGTGGGCGGTGGTAGGGCTTGCGGTCTGTGTGTTGACAACGGGGGAAGCCAAGGCGGGCGTGGGATTCCAGCCGGTTTCGCCCGATGAGCTCAAGATGACCAGCGAGCCGCAGGCGCCAGGAGCGCCCGCGATCATTTTGTACCGGCAGGTGGACCGGGATGACAATAGCCCCACTTCCCATGAAGACAATTACTTCCGGATCAAGATTCTGACCGAGGAGGGGCGGAAGTATGCCGATATCGAGATCCCCTTCTTCAAGGGAAACGAGGACGTAGTGAATGTGAGGGGTCGGACGATCAAGCCGGATGGCTCGACCGTAAACTTCGAAGGCAAAGTTTTCGAAAAAGAGCTGGTCAAAGGGAGGGGAGTGAAGTATCTGGCGAAGACTTTTACTTTGCCGGACGTGCAGGTGGGGGGCATCATCGAGTACTTCTATACGGTGGATTTGAAGGAGCATTACATTTTCGAGTCCCATTGGATTCTGAGCAATGAGTTATTCACAAAAAGGGCGCAATTTTCGCTGAAGCCCTACAAGGGCACCTACGTTGCGTATTCGCTGCGCTGGAGTTGGCAGGGGCTGCCTCCGGGCGCTGTTCCTAAAGAGGGGCCTGACCACATCATACGAATGGAGGCGAGCGATATACCAGCGTTCCAGATGGAAGACTACATGCCTCCTCCAAATGAGTTGAAGTCGCGGGTGGATTTTATCTATGAGGAGGGCCTCGCCGAGAAAGACCCGGACAGTTTCTGGAAGCACGTCGGGAAGCAGCGGAACGGACAATTGGAAAGCTTCATCGGAAAGCGGAGCTTCATGGAACAGACGGTGGCGCAAATTGTGTTGCCGACCGACTCGCAGGACGTAAAACTGCGAAAGATCTATGACCGGGTGCAGCAGATCCGGAACAAATCGTACGAGCTGCGGAAAACCGAGCAGGAAGAAAAGCGCGCAAAGGAAAAGCCGGTAGAAAACGTGGAGGAACTTTGGAAGCGAGGCTACGGCAACGGCGTCCAGCTGACATGGTTGTTCCTTGGCCTGGTGCGAGCGGCGGGTTTTGAAGCCTATGGATGCTGGGTATCGGGTCGTAGCGAATATTTTTTCAATCCGGTGACGATGCAAAGCACGAAATTGGACGCCAACGTTGTGCTGGTCAAGCTGAATGGGAAAGATCTCTATTTTGATCCCGGAGCAGCCTTCACGCCGTTTGGGCTACTGGAATGGCAGGAAACTGGTGTCAAGGGGTTGCGGTTGGATAAGGACGGCGGAAGCTGGATTCGGACCACGCTTCCGGAAGCCTCGGAGTCGCGGATTGAGCGCGTGGGAAAACTGACGCTCTCCGACAATGGCGATCTGGAAGGGAAGCTGACCGTCACCTATATCGGACTGGAAGCCATGTACCGTCGGGTGGAGGAGCGAAACGCGGACGAAGTGGCGCGCAAGAAGTTCCTGGAGGAGCAGGTGACGTCACAAATCGCGGCGCCCGCCGAGGCGGAACTGACCAACAAGCCGGACTGGACCAGTTCGGAAACACCACTGGTTGCCGAATTTAACCTGAAAATTCCGGGTTGGTCGTCGAATGCCGGCAGGCGGGTGGTGATTCCTGCCGCGATCTTTACCGCCGCGGAGAAAGGGATCTTTGAACATGCCAACCGGGTGCACCCGATCTATTTTGCCTATCCGCACGAGAAAGGGGATGACGTGACCATCGAACTTCCGCCGGGGTGGCAGGTGAGTAGCGTGCCGCCGCCGCAGAATCCAAATGGAGGAGCGGTCGTTTACAGCTTGAAAGTTGAGCAGAGCCCGGGGGAACTGCGGCTGACGAGGAAATTGAGCATTAACATTTTGATGCTGGAGCAGAAGTATTATGGGGCATTGCGGAATTTCTTTCAGGTGGTGAGGACCGGCGATGGGGAGCAGATTGTCGTGCAGCCAGGGGAAATCCATGCGAGTAACTAAACGAGTAATTAACCGGCGAACGCTGGCCGTTTTCTTTTGGGTTGCGGTATGGGGTGTGGCAATTGTACCGCGGGCTGCGGCCGGTGGGGATGCTCCGCAGTGGATGCACGCCCTGGTCGGGGTCACATTGCCTTCGTATGACGAGAAGACCGACGCGGTGTTGCTCTATTCCGAGACGAACGTGAGCGTTCTGTCGGCGGACAAAATCAGGATGCACGTGCGCGAAGCCTACAAAATTCTGCGGCCCGAAGGGCGGGGGCGTGGCACGGTAGGTGTCTCTTTCAATCCGGGCCGGAAAATCACAAGTCTGCATGGGTGGTGCATTCCGGCGCAAGGCAAGGACTACGAGGTTAAGGAGAAGGACGCGATCGAGACTTCCGCGACTGCAGGATTTGAACTGTTCTCGGACGTAAAGTACAGAATCTTACGTATCCCGGCGCCCGATCCCGGCAACATTGTTGGCTACGAATATGAAGTAGAGGAGCAGCCCTACTTCTTGCAGGATATTTGGCACTTCCAGGAAATTGATCCGGTGCGGGAGAGCCATTATTCGCTGCAGATTCCTGCCGGCTGGGACTTTAAGGCCTCCTGGCTTTCGCATGCGGCGGTGAAGCCAGACGAAGCAAGTGGCAATGTATTGCAATGGGCGGTCAGCGACGTGAAAGGGATCAGGCCTGAGCCGGACATGCCGCCGTGGGAAGGCTTGGCAGGCCAGATGATCGTGTCATTTTTTCCATCGGGCGGAACGTCGCGGAAGAACGAGTTGGCGAGCTGGGAAGGTATGGGGAGTTGGTACGAAAATCTGATTAGCGGACAGATGAGCGCGTCCGAACCGATCAAACAAGAAGTAAGCAGCTTAGCGACGGGGAAGGCCGCACTGCTACCGAAGCTGCAAGCCATCGCCGGGTTCATGCAACACGATATACGGTATGTCGAAATCCGGCTGGGTATCGGCGGCTGGCAACCGCACGCCGCCCCGGATGTTTTCGCGCACCGATACGGAGATTGCAAAGACAAAGCGACCTTGTTGCATACCATGCTCCGCGAGATTGGCGTGGACTCCTACCTCGTTCTGATCAACATGCGGCGCGGCGCGGTTACAAGTGCGACGCCTCCTCTCAAAGAATTTGAGCACGCGATTCTAGCGATCAAATTGCCGGATGACGTAAAGGATCCGTCGCTGATCGCCGTGATGCGGCATCCCAAGTTGGGAACGATTCTTTTCTTTGACCCGACCGACGAACTGACGCCCTTTGGGCAAATTAGAGGGCCGTTGCAGGCGAATTATGGCTTGCTGGTAACGCCCGAAGGCGGCGAACTGGTGGAGTTGCCGCAACAGCCATCGGCGATGAACAGTATCCAGCGCGTGGGCAAGCTGACGCTCGACGCCAACGGAATGTTGAAGGGCGATGTCGAAGAAGTGCGGCTGGGAGATCGAGCTAGGTCGGAACGCTGGCGATTGCGCACGGTAACGAAGAACGAAGATCGGATCAAACCGATTGAAAGCCTTCTGGCAGGATCGCTTTCCAGCTTTCAAATTGTGCGAGCGAGCGTGGTCAACCTCGAACAAACGGACCAGCCGTTCGGCTTCAACTATTCTTTCGAGTCTGGCAACTACGCAAAGAATGCAGGAAATCTGCTGCTGGTGCGGCCGCGGGTGCTGGGAAGCAAGTCATGGGGCGTGCTGGAGACGAAGGAGCCGCGAAAGTTCCCGATCGAATTCGAAGGGCCGTCGCGGGATACCGACAGCTTCAATATCGCATTGCCGCCGGGCTATAAAGTGGACGAGTTACCGCCACCGACGGATGCGGTTTTCAGCTTTGGCAGCTATCACAGTAGGACCGAAGCGAGCGGGCAAGTGTTGCACTACACGCGTAGCATGGAAATCAAAGAGCTGAGCGTTCCAGTCAGCAAAATGGACGAATTGAAAAAGTTCTATCGAATGATCGCTGCGGACGAGCGGAATACGGCGGTGCTGAAACCGGCTGTGGCCGGCAAGTAGCTGGAATCGAATGGAAGATTCGCCCCAGCACTGCGACCGGGGTCTGCGGCGGAATGCTCTTCTTCACCACGAAATGCAACAAAACAGTCAGTGTCCTTTACTGAAATTGGAAAGTCGCGACGTCCCCATTAAAGGTGAAGTTGCCGAAGCGATACGATGCCGATGCCGCCCGCGTCCGGGCGCTCGCCGCCTACAAGGACTTCCTCACCCTCTGGAAAGACGCCGACCCCGACATCCCCATCCTGAAAGAAGCCAAGGCAGAGTACGCGAAGCTACAGTAGCTGGGAAAATTCTTCCTCGTCGCTTACTGTTCACCGATAGTTATGGAAACCAGGATTGTGTTGCCAGTAGCCTTCATCGTGGTTGTTTACTCTCCTAATTCCCCGAAACTTGAGTCTCAGGGTGCCCTCATGCGGCACGTTGCAGAATGACAACAGTTCTAATGGGGCCGCCCTTTCTGCTCAGATCTGACAATTTGCATCCTACAATGGACAGAGGAACGATCACTATGAAAACTACCGGCAACACAATCCTAATCACAGGCCGCGGTTCAGGCGGTGGCCTCGCAGAAGCCTTCCACGCCTTTGGCTTACCCGAGGTGCGGTACTTCCTGCGGGGAGATATCCGTTAGCATGGAAATCCCCATGCCGAACTCCTTAGCTGTCCGCACCGAAAACCTCTGCCGCCATTACCAGATGGGTGAGGCGTTGGTGCGTGCGGTGGACGGGATTTCCATCGACATTGGTGCCGGGGAATTTGTCGCTCTGCTGGGTGCCTCGGGGTCCGGCAAGTCGTCACTGCTTAACCTGGTTGCAGGCCTTGACCGGCCCACCTCGGGTGCGGTGATCGTCCAGGGAAACAACCTGGCCGCACTCTCACGCGAGCAACTGGCCAAGTACCGCCTCCATACCGTCGGAATGGTCTTTCAGTCGTTCAATCTGATACCCAGCATGTCTTTGTTGGAAAATGTGGAGCTCCCCATGCGCTTTGCCGAAGTCGATCGCCGCGAGCGTTCTGCACTCGCGCGCCAGTCGCTCGAACGCGTGGGTTTGAGCGGACGGCTTGCGCATCGGCCCACGGAACTCTCGGGTGGCGAGCAGCAGCGCGCTTCATTGGCGCGCGCGCTCATTAACCACCCCAAGCTTCTTCTGGCGGACGAACCGACGGGCAATCTTGACAGCCGCACCGGCACAGAAATTATGGAGCTCCTTCATAGCTTCAATCAGTCGCTGGGCATGACCGTGCTGATGGTTACGCACGAGCAGGCCCTCGCCGAGAAGTATGCCGGGCGAATGTTGCATCTGGCGGATGGAAGGCTCGTCGATGACGTACCCAACATCTCGTCAGTCGAGGCGCCCGCGCCGCGGGGAGAAACACAATGAAGTTTTACGACGTCACTGACCTCGCGGTCCGCAACCTGCGCGAGTCCGTCTTCCGCAATTCGCTGACCACGATCGGGATCTCCGTCGGTGTGGCGTCGCTGGTTGCGATGCTCTCGCTCGGCATCGGCCTGCAGCAGCTTGCTTCACGCCGACTGCAGAAGTCCGGCTTGTTTGACACTGTCGTGGCCACGTCCAGGCGGGATCTCCGCAACTTCCGCGAACAGCGAGAGGACGGCCCACCACCGGCCGAGAGCCCTGCGCTGGATGAACCCGCGCGGCGGAAGATCGAGCAACTCGCCGGCGTTGTCGAGGCCTATCCTGATATTCGGTTCGTTACAGAGGTGCGCTTCGACGGCAAGCCCCACTTAACCATGGTGGCTGGCATCCCATTCTCCGCCAAGAACAACAATGATGCTTTCGATGGAATGCAGGGCAGTTTCTTTTCGTCGGACGCGGCGCCGGAAGTCATCCTGCAGAAGTCGTTTGCCGAAGAGTTGCTGGGCATAAGATCCAAGCCGGGCGCGGACGACACAAATATTGCCGAGTTGGCCAAACCTCTACTCGGGAAAGAGTTGACGATGCGCTATGCCGAGCGCACCGCGTCTCCCTCATCGACAGGGCTTGGTGACGGTGCGGCGTACTCGGTCGTTTCACGCCAACAGGCACTGAAAATTGTGGGAGTGACTGACCTCGATCCAGATAGCATGCGCGGGACCGCCCGGGCACGTGTCTTCCTCCCGCTCAAGCTTGCGCAAGACTTGCACGTCGTGCAGTCCAACCTGCGCGACAGTTCGGCCAGCGACTCGCCCAGCTATACCTCACTGAGCGTGCGGGTAGGGAGCCCCAATCAGGTCCCGGCCGTTGAAGATGCCATCAAGAAGATGGGATTCAGCGCTTTTTCCATCGTCGATGCGACCCGCAGTATGCGCCAGTTCTTTGCCGTGCTCGACGGGTTCCT
>Ga0316363_10002581_pt1 | contig 13689 bp, 11 predicted proteins | sample Sb_taG_3_FD_200459 | JGI IMG/M metagenome (GOLD analysis project Ga0316363, IMG submission 200459) | Peat soil microbial communities from Weissenstadt, Germany - Sb_50d_a_PC metaG (v2) (version 2) | ecosystem: Environmental > Terrestrial > Soil > Wetlands > Peat | place: Germany: Weissenstadt...
ACTCGGGGATAAATCTCTGTTGGAAGGGTCGCATCACGATCACTTCATTGGTCACAGTCTGAGGCATGAGTGCTGGAATGTTACTCGGCGCCCTTGTGGATTAGCAATGCGTTTCGTCACATCTCAGTTCTTCACGGTCCGTGTAGGGACAGCCGCCCCGGCTGTCCGGTCGATGCAAAGCTCGACGGCCGCCGCCAACACTATTCAACGGCCGTTCTCCGCGCCCCTCTCCCGCGTATAATTCGACGTTCCGCATTGATAGTCTTTTCGTATTCGGGAGAACTCTCATGTCCCTTTCAGGACGACTAGCCCTCGTCACCGGCGCATCCCAAGGCATCGGACGCACCGTCGCCCTACGCCTCGCCAAAGACGGTGCAACCGTGGCCGCCGCCGCGCGTAATCAGGAAAAACTGAACGAACTGGTGCAGGAAATTACGGCCGCCGGCGGCAAGGCCGCCGCCTTCGCTCTCGATGTCGCCGACGAAGACCAGGTCAAGTCCACCCTCAAGTCCGCCGTCGCCCAGTTCGGCAAAATCGACATCCTGGTCAACAACGCCGGCATCACCCGCGACCAGCTCGTCATGCGCATGAAACGCGCTGACTGGGACGCCGTCCTCCAGACCAACCTCACCTCTGCCTACCTCTGCATCCAGCAAGTCATCGGCTCCATGCTCAAACAGCGCTGGGGACGCATCATCAACATCACCAGCATCTTCGGCCAGATGGGCCAGGCCGGCCAGGCCAACTACTCCGCCTCCAAGGCCGGACTCATCGGCCTCACCATGGCGATCGCCCGCGAAGTCGGCTCCCGCAACATTACGTGCAACGCCGTCGCCCCCGGCTTCATCGAAACCGCTATGACCGCCGTCCTCAGCGACGAGTTCAAGCAGACCGCCGTCAAACAGATTCCGCTGGGCCGAGTCGGATCTCCGGATGATGTGGCCAGCGCAGTCGCGTTCCTGGCCTCGGACGACGCGTCCTACATCACCGGCCACGTCCTGAACGTCAACGGCGGCATGCTGATGGGATAGATTCCAAAATCTTCCCCACAGAGGACACGGAGGACACAGAGGAAATGAAAACGAAAGATCCCAAGTCTTCCTCTGTGTCCTCTGTGTCCTCCGTGTCCTCTGTGGTAAAAGCTTTTGCGCTTGCCCAAGCCGAATCCCCGGCCCAGATCGCCCAAGCCCGCGAACTTTTCCTCGAATACGCCCAGTCCCTCGGCTTCAGCCTCTGCTTTCAGAATTTCGACAAAGAACTCGCGGGACTCCCCGGCGACTACGCGCCACCCGCAGGCCGCCTTCTGCTAGCCGACTACGAAGGCCAACTCGCGGGCTGCGTCGCTCTGCACCCGCTCGAGTCCGGCATCTGCGAGATGAAGCGCCTCTACTTGCGTCCCCATTTTCGCGGCAAGAGTCTGGGCCGCGCCCTGGCCGACCGCATCATGACCGAAGCTCGCCAGATCGGCTATCAGCGCATGCGGCTCGACACCGTCGAGCCGGTCATGAAAGATGCGGTCGCCATGTACCGTAAACTCGGTTTCCAGGAGATCGCCCCTTACTGCAAGAATCCGATCGCAGGCGCACTGTACATGGAACTCCAGTTGTAATCCCGCCCACGCTTCGGCCACAATGGGTGCCCCACGGCCTGCCCTCAGCCCGTCGAAGGGTCTCGCAGTTGAGACGTGTGAATTTTGACGCCAGTAGCAGTTCTGTCGAAAGGACTACGTTATGAAGAGAACTCTGGTCCTCCTCGCTCTGCTCTTATTAGAAGCCGCTTCCGCTTCCACCGCCGACAGCAAGACCGTCTCCTACAAGAGCGGCGACGAAACCGTCCAAGGCATTCTCTACACACCCACGGGCAAGGGAGGCCCCTACCCTGCGCTCATCGTGATCCATGAATGGTGGGGCCTGAACGACTGGGTGAAAGATCAGGCATTACACCTCGCCGACCAAGGCTACGTCACGCTCGCCGTCGACCTCTACCGCGGCAAAGTTGCCACTACACCCGACATGGCTCATGAAATCATGCGCGGTGTGCCCGAAGACCGCGCCCAGCGCGACCTGCACGCTGCCTTCGCATTCCTGGCCTCGCAGCCCAATGTGAAGAAAGACCGCATCGGAGCCATCGGCTGGTGCATGGGCGGCGGATACTCGCTCGATGTCGCCCTGCAAGAACCAACGCTCGCCGCCGATGTCATCAACTATGGCCACCTCGCGACCGATCCTGATGCCCTCAAGAAAATCAACGCGCCCATCCTCGGCCTGTTCGGCGCGCAGGATCATGGCATCACACCTGACGACGTTCACAAGTTTGAGCAGACGCTTAAGCAGCTCGGCAAGAAAACCGATGTCACCATCTATCCCGATGCCGGTCACGCCTTCGAAAATGAAAACAACAAAGATGGATTCCGCGCTGAAGATGCCGCCGACGCGTGGAGGCGCACTGTGGACTTCCTCGCCATAACCCTGAAGAAATAACGGTTATCGCGCTGGCTTGAAAAGGCCTGCCGGATACGGCTTTGGCTCAATGGATTCCTTTTACACCGTACAAGCCAAAACTCTTTCGTCCGTGAAACGCCGCGTCATCCCATTCGATTTTCGTATGGCACCAATGTCCCGCTTATGGCACGAATTTCCCACTTGCCAGAAGGTACTGATCTGGTTACTATGGCCCATCCTGAAATGCTCCCAACAATGAATATCGGCGAGACCATCCGCAACTACCGGCTCCAGAAAGGTATGTCTCAGGGCGACATCGAAAAGCGAACCGGCCTCTTGCGCTGCTACCTGTCGCGCGTCGAAAACGGCCACACCATTCCATCGCTCGACACGCTCTCCAAGATCGCCGGTGCCATGGAACTCCCGCTGTCGCAGTTTTTTGCCGAGCCCGGCCACAGCAACGGTTCCAAGGGACTGCCCCAACTCTCCGACGACGAAGTCCGCTTCCTCAGCCAGATCCGCCGCTACTCCACCAGCCTGAATGACAGCGACCGCAAGCTGGTTCTCGCCATGGTCAAGAAAATGGCGTCGAATTCGGGGAAATAAGCTTCCAGCTGCTAGCTTCTAGCTCAAAACACACCCAGACCGATCCTCTAATCCCGCGCGCCGCCCAACTTCGCCAATATCACGTCCTTGATCAGCGCAGAACGGCCTGAAGCGGTACGGAAAAGCTAGAAGCTAGGAGCTAGAAGCTGCCCCCCTTACTTTCGTCCCATGCCCCTTAGTGACCCACGGGTACCTCGCCCGCGCCCCTCCTCGTCACTACACTGTCCATGGAGAGACCTGTGACCACCGACGAGGAACTGAATGTTCTCGATTCGCAACTGCGCCGCCTGAAAATCGAGTACGAGATCTTCTTCAGCAACCCGACCAAGCGTCCTCCCACTGACATCGAGTGGAAGGTGCTGAGCCTGCTGCGCAAGTTCTCCGACGGTGGCCGCATGAACTTCTCCCAGCGCTACCGCTACAACGAAATGGCCCAACGCTATGCCATTTACAGCGACCTGTGGCGCAAGAAGTCCCGCATCCGCGAGGAAGGCTACCGCCGTCCGCAGGATGCTCTGCTTTCGGTTCAGGGAGTGCGGGTCGCAGAAGACGAGCACAAGTCACAGCACCACCCGGTGTATGGCGTGAGCCATGCCGCCGCCGCAGCCGCCGGTGGAGCCTCGTCCCAGGGTTTCACTCTGCACAGCGTCGACCAGGCTGAGAGTGAACAGGTCGAGCGTCTCTACAACACTCTGGTCGCGGCCAAAAAGAAGGCGGGCGAGAACGTCTCCGGCAACTTTGAATCGTTCACCGCGTTCGTCCAGAAAAAGACCGATCAGATCCGCAAGCAGTACCATTGCGAGAACGTCGAATACTCCGTCGAGCTCGCCAACGGCCACGTCAAATTGAAGGCAAAAGCCAAAACCTAGTCGCGTGCTCCATCGGCCTGAGTCCATTCTGAAGCGCGATTAGTAAGCGTGAGCGTCAGACCTCGGATCGGCCCCTTCTTGCCTTCCTTCGTGCCCTTCGTGGTTGACGAACTTAGCGCTGTCGATACCGTTCGTCTGTTTTGCGCGAGCGACGGCCGCTGCTGATAGAATTTCCGGTCGCCATTCATCGTTCATCCACACGGTTAAGGGGCCCATCATGTCTGCAGCGTCCAAAGTCCAGCGCGCCATTCTCTCCGTCACCGATAAAACCGGCCTGGTCGATTTCGCCCGCAAACTCTCTGCCCTCGGTATCGAACTCATCTCCACCGGAGGCACCGCCAAACTCCTGCGCGACTCCGGCGTGACCGTCAAAGACATCTCCGAACTCACCGGATTCCCCGAAATGCTCGACGGCCGCGTCAAGACGCTTCATCCCAAAGTCCACGGCGGCATCCTGCATCGCCGCGACAACGCCGCCCACCGCAGCGCCATCGCCGAACACGGCATCGCCCCCATCGACATGGTCGTCGTGAATCTCTACGCCTTCGAGAAAACCGCTGTCAAGCCTGGCGTCGCCTTCGAAGAACTGATCGAGAACATCGACATTGGCGGCCCGTCCATGATCCGCTCCGCCGCCAAGAATTTCCACGACGTCGCCATCGTGACGTCCCCCGCCGACTACGATTCCATCACCGACGAACTGCAGCGGTCTGAGGGCAGCCTCTCAAAAGAAACCAAGTGGCGCCTCGCGCAGAAGGCCTTCGCCACCACCGCCGCCTACGATGCCGCCATCGCCTCCACGCTCGAGCGCATCCCGGCAGACTCCTTTCAGTTGCCACCAGAAACCGCCGCATTCCCTCCCACCCTGCGTTTCACCTTCCAGAAAACTCTCGACCTGCGCTACGGCGAGAACCCGCATCAGAAGGCCGCCATTTACTCCGACGGCTCCAGCGTGGGCGTGGCCAATGCCCGCCAACTCCAGGGCAAGGAACTCTCCTACAACAACATCGTCGACCTGCAAGCTGCCTGGGATCTCGCGCAGGAATTCGACGAGCCCGTGGTCGCCATCATCAAGCACACCAACCCCTGCGGCACCGCCACCGGCAAGACCCTCGCCGAAGCCTACAAGCGTGCCCTCGAATGCGACCCCGTCTCCGCGTTCGGAGGCGTGATCGGCGTGAATCGCCCCATCGACGCCGAAGCCGCCGAAGAAATGCACAAGCTCTTCCTCGAAGTCATCGCCGCCCCCGCCTTCGACGAAGCCGCCAAAGCCAAGTTCGCCCCAAAAAAGAATCTCCGCCTCGTGGAGGTGCTCGAACCGGGCAACCCCAACCCGTGGAGCCCCGGACGCCTCGTCCGGGGGGCGGACGAGGCGTCCGCCGCTCCACGAGGCTGGGTGCTAAAAAATATCTCCGGAGGATTGTTAGTTCAAGACGCCGACATCCGCCCCCTGCAAGACGCCGATCTCAAAGTCGTCACCCAGCGCCCGCCTACGCCTGAGGAAACCCGCGCCCTGCTTTTCGCCTGGAAAGTTTGCAAACACGTCAAGTCCAACGCCATTGTCTACGCCCGCGACGGACAGACCGTCGGCGTCGGCGCCGGCCAGATGAGCCGCGTCGATTCCGCCAAAATCGGCGCCATGAAGGCTCAACTCCCCCTCAAAGGCACCGTCGCAGCCTCCGATGCCTTCTTCCCCTTCCCCGATGGCGTCGAAGAAATCGCCCGCGCCGGAGCCACCGCCATCATTCAACCCGGCGGCTCGCAGCGCGACCCCGAAGTCATCGCCGCCGCCGACCGTCTCGGCCTAGCCATGCTCTTCACCGGAGTCCGCCACTTCCGCCACTGAGTAAATTGTTGATTCCGTGATTGTTGATTGCTGATTGTAAAGATATCTGCCCGCTGAGCCTATGTTTGGTTTCAATCAGCAATCAAGAATCAACATTCAGCAATCCCCGCCAGTCCCTGTACCTCCGGTTTCTCGCGCACTCGCGCCCCCTCAGTGTTTTTCCCCATCCCGCCAGTCCTCGCGGTAGAATAAAGGCACCTTTCCCCCGGCGGCTTTGCATCCAAATAAGCTGAGGTTTCGGAAACGCGCGGGAGCGCACTCAAGGTCCAAGCATGAATAGAATTCTTCGCCCTTTTTTGATGATCTCGATGATCATCACCGCGGTCGCAACCGCCGCCGTGAGCCAAACCAGCACATCGCAATCCACTTCGACCGACGCCAAGCCTGCCCAGCCCTCACCGCGCAAAGTCGATAAGGCAGCCGCCTACTACCATTACACCCTCGCCCACATGTATGAGGAGATGGTCACCGCCTACGGCCGCAGCGATCTCGCCACCAAGGCCACCGAAGAATACCGTCTCGCCATCGAGGCCGATCCTTCCTCGGAATTCCTGACCTCCGGCCTGGCGGAGCTCTACGTAAAAACCGGCCGCATCGCCGACGCCGTCAAAGAAGCGCAAGACATCATCAAGAAAGATCCCAAGAATCTCGAAGCCCACAAGCTTCTCGGCCGCATCTACCTGCGTTCTCTGGGCGACATGCCAGGCGGTTCCGGTTCCGACAACATCCTCAAACTCGCCATCGACCAGTACGAACAGATCGTGAAGCTCGATCCCGACAGCGTCGACGATCATCTGCTCCTCGGCCGCCTCTACCGCCTGAACAACGATCTTCAGAAAGGCGAAGGCGAACTCAAGACCGCCATCAAACTCGATCCCAGCTCCGAAGAAGCCGTCACCACGCTGGCCATGCTCTACACCGATGAAGGCGACACTGCGCACGCGCTTCAGGTTCTAAGCTCCATCCCTGACTCCGCCCGCTCCGCCAAACTCTACGCCGCCCTAGGCGCAGCCTACGAACAGCGCAAGGATTACAAGAGCGCCGTCGACGCCTTCCACCACGCCATCGTTCTCGATCGCGACAATCTCGACGCCATCCGCGGCCTGGCCGAAAACCTCCTCAACGACGGCCAACTCGACGCCGCCCTCGAACAGTACAAGGTCATCTCCGACTCCAATCCGGAGGACGCCCAGACCTACGTCCGCATGGCTGAGATTTATCGCCGCCAGGCCAAGTACGATCTCGCGCTCGAGAGCCTGAAGCACGCCGAGAGCCTCGTCCCCGACACCATGGACGTGCCCTACAGCATTGCCGCCGTTTACCAGGCGCAGGGTCGGTATGACGACGCCATCAAGATCTTGCAGGATCTCGTAAAGCGCACCGAAAAGAGTGAAGCCGGGTCCAGCAATGCCGACCGCAACAACCGCGCCATCTTCATCGAGCGCCTCGGCATGGTCTATCGCGAGCAGGAAAACTACACCGCCGCGGTCGAAACCTTCCGCAAGATGCTGCCCCTGGGCGAGGAGAACGCCCGCAGCGGCTATCAGGAAATCATCGACACCTACCGCGAGGCCAAGCAGTGGCCACAAGCCACCGCCGCCGCCAAGGAAGCCGTGCAGAAGCTTCCCAACGATCGTGACCTCCGCATGGTGCTCGACGCGCAACTCGCCGACACCGGAGAACTCGACAAATCCGTCGCCGACATTCGCACCCTGCTCAAGGGCGGCGCCGAGGACCGCGAAGTTTATCTCCGCCTCGGCATCGTCTACACCCGGGCCAAGCGCTACGACGACGCCCTGGCAGCTCTCGCCAAAGCCGAGCAACTCTCGACTAAGCCCGAAGACAAGGGCTACGTGTCCTTCCTGCGCGGCGACCTGTATCAGCGCCAGAAAATGTTTGACCAGGCCGAGGCCGAGTTCAAAAAAGTCCTGACTACGACCTCACCCACCGATCCCCAGACCGCCGCCACCCTCAACTATCTCGGCTATATGAATGCCGATCGCGGCGTGAAGCTCGAAGAATCGCTCAACTACATCAAGCAGGCTTTGACCTTCGAGCCCAACAACGGCGCCTATCTCGATTCGCTCGGCTGGGTCTATTTCAAGCTGGGCAAATACGATCAGGCGGAAGAAAACCTGACCAAGGCCGAATCTCACATGACTACCGACCCCACGGTGCAGGAGCATCTCGGCGATCTCTACCAGAAAACGGGCCGCCTGAAACTCGCCGCCGCCCACTGGGAGCGCTCCGTCCAGGAATGGAGCAAAACCGTTCCCGCCGAACAAGACTCCGAAGCCTTCGCCAAAGTCCAACAAAAACTCGACGCCGCAAAAGTAAAGCTAGCCAAGGAAGAATCGACCAAACAGTAAGAGTCGCCACCGCACGTGTGGGCCGGCTCGTGTGGGGTCGGGTCTCTGACCCGGCCGCGACCCGCAGGGTCGCGGTTTTCCTCGCCACTTGCGTGAACCAACCTCGAAGACCACTCTCAGCTAGTAAGCTGCCAGATTGCCGCCCGCGCAACTCGGTGCTCGGTACTCTGCTATCCTCTCCCCATGCTCGCCGCCTACGCGGTGCATGTCGAACACTCCCGCGGACGCCGCTTCCCCGAGCCCCCGCACGCCTACCGCAACGACTTCCAGCGCGACCGCGACCGCGTCATCCACGCTCGCGCCTTCCGCCGCCTCGAAGCCAAAACCCAAGTCTTCACCCGCCGCTACTCCGACCACTTCCGCAACCGCCTCACCCACACTCTCGAAGTCTCGCAAGTCTCCCGCACCATCGCCGGAGCGCTCGGACTCAACGTCGATCTCACTGAAGCTCTGGCCCTGGTCCACGACATTGGCCATCCTCCCTTCGGCCACGCCGGCGAGAAAGCCCTCGACGCCGCCATGCGCGAGCACGGCCTGTTCTTCGATCACAACCTCCACGCCCTCCGCATCGTCGAAGATTTCGAGCAGCGCTACGCCGCCTTCCGTGGCCTGAACCTGACCTTCGAAGTCCGCGAAGGCATTATCAAACACTCGCACGACTACGATCCGCAACAACATCCTGAACTCGCCGAGTACTTGCTCGATCAGCGCCCACCACTCGAAGCCCAGCTGATCGACCTGACCGACGAAATCGCCTACAACACCGCCGACCTCGACGACGGCTTTGAAGCTCATCTCCTCTCGCTTGACCAAATCCGCGAAGGCATCCCCGCCTTCGAACGCTTCTACCGCGAAGTTGAACAGGTCTACCCAGACGCCCCCGACAAGCTGCAATTCAACGAAGCCCTCAAGCGCGTCCTGAACCGCTTCGTCAGCGACCTCATCACCAACACCCAGGCGCGTCTGCAGCAAGCCGGAATCAAAACGCTCGACGACATCCGCTGCCACACCGAACGCCTCGCCGCCTTCAGCCCCGCGGTCGAAGACGAACGCAAACAAAGCAAAGATTTCCTCTACGAAAATCTCTACTACAGCCCCTCGCTGGCCAGAGAGAAAGACGATGCGGAACGGGTCGTCAAGGAGCTATTCACCTTCTGGATGCACCACCTCGACGCCCTCCCGCACAACTACCGCGACAGGGTAGAGAAGAAACAAGATTCCCTCCCGCGCGTCATCTGCGACTACATCGCTGGCATGACCGACAACTTCATCTTCGAGCAATACGAAAAACACTGCGCGGGTTAAGCAATGACGGTTAAACGATGTTTGGAAAAGCTCTGCCCTATTTCAAAGCGGGTGCCCCATTTCTCGTGCGCCCTTTGCGCGAGAAGTGGGGATTTTGAGGACCAGAAATGATTTTCCGAAGTCTGATTCTTAAAATCCTGGCCGTGCTCGTCCTGATGGCCGTCCTGGCGGCCGGCCGCGCGCGCGCACAAGCGTCCCCGACGTCCGCCCGCCAGTCCCTCGACGATGCCTGGTGGACAGGCCCTTTACTGGCCCCGAATGCCAGCACTCTGCCACGCGGGCATATCCTGATCGAGCCCTATCTCTACGACGTAACTACGCAAGGTTTTTACGACTCCAGCGGCACTCGCCACAGCGTTCCTCACGCCAACGAATTCGGCTCGCTCACTTACATCAACTACGGCCTTGCCAACCGCTTCACCGTGGGTCTCCTCCCCACGTTCGACTACACCGAGGTGAGCGAGGGCCTCAACAGCTCCGGCATCGGCGTGGGTGATCTCACCGCGCAGGCGCAGTATCGCCTGCACTTGTTTCATGAAGGCGGATGGATTCCCACCACCTCGATCAACGTGCAGGAAACTTTTCCTACTGGCAAGTACGATCAACTGGGCGACCGCCCCAGCGACGGCCTCGGCAGCGGAGCCTACTCGACCACGCTCGCCCTTTACACGCAAACATTCTTCTGGATGCCCAATGGCCGTGTCCTGCGCGCGCGCTTCAACCTGTCGCAGGCGTTCTCCCGGGCCGTGAACCTCGAGGACGTCAGCGTCTACGGCACAGCCCAGGGATTCCGCGGCCACGCCAACCCCGGCAGCGTCTTCTTGATCGACGTCGCGGCGGAATACAGCCTTACGCGCCACTGGGTTCTGGCCTGCGATGCCACCTATCGCCACCAGTACAACACGCCCGTCACCGGATACAACATCTCGAATCCCGCCGCTACCGTCGCGTTCAACTCCGGCTCCAGCCAGGCCTTCGGCTTCGCTCCCGCCTTCGAATACAACTTCAACAGCAAAGTGGGCGTGATCCTCGGTGCCCGCTTATTCCCCGCCGGGAAAAATACGACCGACTCCATCACCCCCGCCATCGCCATCAACTTCGTCCACTGACCTGGCGTGCGGTTCGTGCTCCTGTGGGGGCACCCGCCCCCGGCTGTCCATCGAGCGCAACTCGACGGTTCTCTGAATCCCAGCTGTATCCGTGGAAATCCGTGCAAATCCGTGGCCAACAGAGTTCACCGAGCGGCCGCGACCGCCGCCACCACGTCAAACAAAATCCTCGGCCCCCGCCGCACTTCCTCCACCCGAATCCGCTCATCGTTCCCGTGCTCGGTATTCCCCTCCTCATCCGTCGCCGTGTAAGGATTGAACCCATACGAAGCAATCCCCAGAGGCCGATACCGCTGATTCTCCGTGTATCCGCTGGTAATGTGCGGCACCACCGGCGCCCCCGGAAAATATTTCCCCGACACCTCCCGGATCGCCGCATACAGCGCATTGTCCGTCCCTGAATAATTCGCCTCGCGAAACTCCCCCTTCCACGGCTCGACGGTGACATCCGGATCATTCACCACTCGCCGCACTGCCGCCAGCAATGCCTTCGGGTCGCCTCCCGGCAGAATCCGCACATCCAGATTCGCCCACGCCTCCGGAGGAATCACATTGGTCTGCTCCGATCCTCCCATCATGGTCAGCGCAATCGTGTCGCGCAAAAGAAACTCCAGCGACTCGTCGTGCTCAACGTCCTCCTGAAACTTCTTATCCTCGATCGCCTTCCTTATGTTGCGATACTGCGCTGCCCGCTCCGGCGGTTCATACGGCGCCATGTCGCGGAGAAACTCATCCACCACCGGCAAAACGCGCAGCGGCGTTCGGTAAGCAATAATCTTGTTCAGCGCTCGCACCAACCGGTTCGGGGCCGACTCCGGATTCGGCCGCGACCCATGCCCCGGCCTGCCATGCGCCACCACGTGCAGCCAGTAGGTCGTCTTCTCGCCCACATCGACGCCCACGTACTTCACAAAGCCATTCTCCAGCAGGTTCTCTCCGCCTTCGTTGATCAGGAACTCTGCATTCCCCAGCAGATCGCGCTGATGCTCGATGAACCAGTCGGTCCCGGTGTCGTCGACCTCCTCATCCGCGACCGCAAGAAAAATCACGTCGCGATCCAGCGCGACCTTCTCGCGCTTGAGCATCACCATCACCACCAGCTGCGCCAGCCCCTCATCCTTCATGTCCTGCGCCCCGCGTCCCCACAGGTACCCGTCGCGAATCTCCCCGCTGAACGGGGGAACTTTCCAATGCGCCGCGTCGCTAGTTACCACATCCATGTGATTCAGCAAAACAATCGGCCGCGGGTGCCCCACCCTTGTCGCGTCTTGTGCGACAGAGCCTGCCCTGACCTTGTCGAAGGGGTGGGGATTTTGATCTCCATCACTCGAACCAGAATTCCGCGGCAGCCGCGCCCACAGATCCCCGCGCCCCGGCGCATACTCAAACGCCCGATTCTCAATCCCTTCCTGATCCAGAATCTTCTTGTAGAACTCCACCGCCTTCATCTCGTGCCCGGGGGGATTCGTCGTGTCAATTCGTAGATATTCCTGCATCCACGTCACGGCCAGATCGGAATACTGCTGCATATGGTCCGCCGGAATTCGGGACGATGTCGTCTCCGGACCCTCCCCCCAGATCACCCCACACAATGCCAACGCCGTGACCACCAGCCATACCCCAAACCGGCCCACACCCCATCCCCCATGCCCGACCCAGTTAGCTCCCAAACGGTCCTCCCCGGACAAGCCGATTTCCACGCAGTTTTTATATCAGGTTTCCCAAAATTACCCTCGGGTTGCGCACCCAGCCTATCTTTCCCGACCGAAGACTACTACAATGTCTATAGATATCAAGCATTTAGCTCTCTCAACCTTGGGGTTCGATTTGGCATCCCACATGTAATAGGAATGACAGGTGCCACCGTAACTGGGGTACCCAGAGTTCAAGGCCAAGCGATGCGTCAGCGCGGGCCGACTCAGCGAAACCGCTGGCTTTCTGTGTCGTTCAAAGGGACGCAATCAAAATTTCATGCACGCCCCAGGCGTGCCGGGGTGACGCAAAAAGCTAGTGCAAAAAAGCTCAGCCAAACGCTCTGCCCCAAACTTGGAGGAAGTCATCATGAACAACCGCCTACTGTTCGCCCTGCCCTTGGCCGCCATACTCGCTTTCCCGGCCGTCGCGCAGACCACCTCGTCAACCTCTGATCAGAGCGCGCCTGCCGCCACCCAGCAGACTCAGTCCACCTCGACCGATGCTGCCGCCACCGGCAAAGCTCCTCTGGCGCCCCCGTCCCGCGAAGGCTTCTGGGGACGCATCAATCCCTTCGCCCGCAAGAACTACGTCAAGCGCCAGACCGAGCCCATCCGCGACCGCGTCAACGAACTCGATGAACTGACCGCTGGCAACGGCAAGGCGATCAAAGACACCGACGCTCGCGCCCAGGCTGGCATCAAGCTCGCCTCCGACAAGGCTGACGCCGCCGATCAGCACGCCGTCGACGCCGGAAACAAGGCCACCATGGCGCAGCAAACCGCCCAGCAGGTCACCACCCGCGTCCAGACCGTTGAGACCGTGGTGGGCAACATCGACCAGTACAAGGCCTCGAACCAGACTGAGATCCGCTTCCGTCCCGGCCAGACTGTTCTCAGCAAGAACGCCAAGGACGCTCTCGACACCATGGCCAGCAGCGTGAAAGGCCAGCACGGCTACATCATCGAAGTTCAGGGATTCTCCTCTGGCAAGGGCCAGGGAGCCATTACGAGCTCGCAGAAGATGGCCGAGTCGGTGGTACGCTACCTCGTCCTCAACCACGAGATTCCCGTCTATCGCATCTACCTCGTAGGCATGGGCAACGCTCCCGTCCCGACCGATGACGCTGCGAAGACCAAGCGCATCAGCGGAGGCCGCGTCGAAATCAGCCTCCTGAAGAACGACCTGGAACAGCTCTCCGCCAACTCCGGAGCCCCGGTCACCAGCGCCGATCAAGCGCAGCAACCGAAGTAAGCAAGTGCTCGTGTAAGCAATGCTCGTGTGGGGACGGGTCTCTGACCCGTCCGCCGAGCGCAGCTCGGCCCGGTTTTTGACTCAGAAGCTTGGGACCAACGGGCGCCTCGCCCATAAGTCCCTCCCCCAGAAAAAGCCTCTCGCGCAAGCGAGGGGCTTTTTCGCGTTTGCCCCGAACGGCGTCATTCCCGAAACGGA
>Ga0316363_10002583_pt1 | contig 13685 bp, 15 predicted proteins | sample Sb_taG_3_FD_200459 | JGI IMG/M metagenome (GOLD analysis project Ga0316363, IMG submission 200459) | Peat soil microbial communities from Weissenstadt, Germany - Sb_50d_a_PC metaG (v2) (version 2) | ecosystem: Environmental > Terrestrial > Soil > Wetlands > Peat | place: Germany: Weissenstadt...
GGGTCTTGGTTGTGTCAAAACGCTTGCCGGCGGTGGCGAAGCGTCACGACGGGGCGGTGCTGAGAGAGCTTTGTGTCGGGGTTGGCTAAGCCCTCATCGCGGCCATGAGCGGCTGAATGCCCATGATGTTCATGACCCGGGTGAGGTTGTAGGCCAGCACGTGCAGCGCCATCTCACTGGCGACCTTTGGTAGCGTCTTCATCAGGAAGTGGGTTGCGCCCATCCGGGCTTTGATGGTGCCGAACGGATGCTCGACCGTCTCGCGCCGCTGGCGCATCTTCTCCGGATGCTCGTCGAGCCGGCGTTGCACGGCTTCGAGAATGTGCTCATGTTCCCATCGGCTAACCCGTCGTTCCTTGCCGGTGGTGCAGGTGGGCTTGATTGCACAGTTCTGGCAAGCGTTGGTCCAGTAGCGACGCAAGACCAATCCATTTTCCTCGGACGTGTAGCGGTAGGCGAGCTTCTCACCGGCAGGACAAACGTAAACGTCCTCGTCAGCCACATAGCGGAAATCCTGCTTGCCGAAGCGTCCTTCCGCCTTTGCGTTCGAGGTCATCGGCTTTGGCAGCGTAACCGTGATGCCAGCCTCCTCGCATGTCCGGATCTCTTCGCTGTTGAAGTAACCTCGGTCGGCGACGGCATCGAGCTTGTCCACGCCCAGTACCGCCTTGGTCTCGCTGGCCACATGGGAGAGTTGCGATCGGTCAGTCCCGTCGTTGGTTACCTCATGCATGACGATCAGATGATGGTTGGCCTCGACGGCAATCTGGACGTTGTAGCCGACGACGCCGGAACCGCGGCCGCTGGTCGCCATCGAGCGGGCATCGGGATCGGTCAGCGATATCTGCTGGTCCGGAGTGGCAAGCATCTCCACCTTGAGACGCTCGAGACGTCGCATCTGCCCCTTCAGCGTCTCGATCTTCTCTTTGAGGCGGTTCGTCTTGGTTTGGAGCGCCTCTGACGGCTCCTGCCGGTCGGCAGTGTCGAGCTGCTCAAGATAGCGCGCGACGCTCGCCTCGATCTGCGCCATGCGCCGCTCCATCTTGGCGCGCGTAAAGTTCTTGTCGCGGTTGTTCACCGCCTTGAACTTGCTGCCGTCGATCGCCACGCTGGCTTGCGTCAGCAGGCCCATCGCGCGGCACAGCGCGATAAATTGCGCACACACTTTGCGGATGGCACCGCCATTGTCTTTGCGGAAGTCGGCAATCGTCTTGTGATCGGGTACAAGCCGACCCGTCAGCCACATCACCTCAACGTTGCGCCCAGCCTCGTACTCAAGCCGCCGGCTCGACTGCACCCGGTTGAGATAGCCGTAAATATAGAGCTTCAGCAGCGCCGACGGGTGATACGAAGGCCGCCCGGTTGCCTCGGGAGCGACTCCGTCGAACCCAAGCCCGGCCAGGTCGAGTTCCTCCACAAATGCGTCGATCACCCGGACCGGATTGTCCTCGCCGATCCAGTCTTCCAGGCACTCCGGAAATAACGTCGTCTGCCCGCGATCAACCCCCTCAACGAAGCGCCTCATCCGATCCTCCCGCATATCGCGCAAGAATCTTACCGCGAGAATCAAAACAGGCGATGCGTTTTTACACAGGCTGGGTCATGAACTGTCGCTCCGCCCGGCCAAGGGCGCAGCTGCTCTCCGTCCTATAACGGACACGAGGGTGGGCGGCGATCGGTTGCATCTCATGTTCGCACATCTGCAATGGACTGTCAGATGCGATGCTGCTACGTTGGACTCTATAGAGATACCAATTCTAATTGTGGATGGCGACTTGTCAGTTAGAGTGGTGATATGAGCCATGTCGCCAACGGAGCCCGACATGCTCGAACAGCCGTCGGAGCATACGGAGAAATCAACGCCAGCTTGGCGATTTCTGAAATTGCTTGGATATGGCGACGCTCCTAGGGCTGGGCCTAGCAAAGGCAAGACGGGAAACCGTACGCCGAAGGAGCCGGAGGAGCGCAAGCACCAGTTTGCGACCTGGTACATCTTTGCAGCCTTCCTTGGCCTGATGCTGGTCCAATTCCTGTGGCAGCGTTTCACTCAGGTCGACACGATTCCGTACAGCCAATTCGAACAGCTCCTCGACGAGAACAAGATCGCGGAAGTGCTGGTCGGACAGGAAACCGTCGAGGGGACCCTAAAGGAACCGTTCGCCGACGGCCGAAAGGAATTCTATACGATTCGCGTCGAGCCTGGGCTCGCCGACAAGCTTCGAGCCCACGGCGTCGTCATCACCGGCGCGCCGTCGTCGACCTTTCTTTCCACCATCCTGTCCTGGGTGCTGCCGATCTTCATCTTCTATCTGATCTGGACCTACGGGTTTCGCCACATGGCGGAACGCCAGGGTCTCGGCGGCCTGATGTCGATCGGCAAGTCTCGCGCCAAGGTCTATGTCGAGACCGACACGAAGGTCACCTTCAAGGACGTGGCCGGCGTCGACGAGGCAAAGTTCGAGCTACAGGAAGTCGTCGCCTTCCTGCGCGATCCGACATCGTTCGGACGGCTCGGCGCGCGCATCCCGAAGGGTATTCTGCTGGTCGGCCCTCCGGGCACCGGCAAGACGCTGCTGGCGCGCGCAGTAGCCGGCGAGGCCGGCGTGCCGTTTTTCTCGATCTCCGGCGCCGAGTTCGTCGAAATGTTCGTGGGTGTTGGGGCGGCGCGCGTGCGCGATCTGTTCGAGCAAGCGCGGAAGACTGCGCCCTGCATCATCTTCATCGACGAGCTGGATGCGCTCGGCCGCAGTCGCGGCCCCGGCGCGTTTGGCGGCTACGATGAGAAGGAGCAGACGCTCAACCAACTGCTCGCCGAGCTCGACGGGTTCGATCCGATGATCGGCGTAATTCTGCTCGGCGCCACCAATCGACCGGAGGTGCTCGATCCCGCCTTGCTGCGGCCCGGCCGTTTCGACCGCCAGGTCCTGGTCGACAGGCCGGATCGTTCGGGTCGACTGGAGATCCTGAAGGTCCACGTGGCCAAGATCCGACTGGCGAGCGGCGTGGACCTCGACCAGATCGCGGGGTTGACCACGGGCTTCACCGGTGCCGATCTTGCCAACCTGGTCAATGAGTCCGCCATCGTGGCGACCCGGCGCAACGCCGAAGCGGTGACGCTCGCGGACTTCACCGCGGCGATTGAGCGCATTGTGGCGGGGCTGGAAAAGAAGAGCCGCATTCTGGGCCAGGAGGAACGCCGCCGCGTCGCCTATCACGAGATGGGGCATGCGCTGGTCGCCGCGAGCCTTCCGGGCGTCGATCCGGTGCACAAGGTTTCGATTATCCCGCGCGGGGTGGGCGCGCTCGGCTACACTATGCAGCGGCCGACCGAGGATCGCTTCGTGCTCGCCCGCCACGATCTTGCCAACCGCATTGCCGTGCTGATGGGTGGGCGGGCCTCGGAGGCCCTGATCTTCGACGGCGAAGTCTCCACCGGCGCGGCCGACGACCTGCAGCGTGCGACCGAGATCGCGCTGCAAATGGTCACCCGGTTCGGGATGGACGAGACGGTGGGCCAGCGCACCTACTCAGCCCCACCGCAACCGTTCCTGGGGACTCCGGCCGGAGGAGTCGAAGCCTCCGAGGCGACCGAGCGCGAGATCGACGTGGCGGTGCGGGACATCATCGCAAAGGCCTTCGAGCAAGCGACTGCCATCTTGCGCACACGGCGCACCGACCTCGACGAAGGTGGCCGCCTGCTGCTTGCCCAGGAGACGTTGACTGCCGATCAATTTCCCGCGATCCGGGCGCCCGTAACGAAGCAGCCTGAAACGGCGCGCTGACGGCTTCGTTTTTCATCACCGTTTGTCGCGTCCGTCGGTCCTCAAAGGTGTTGGCGGAGCTATTCACCGGTCGACCCTCGACACGGCAGAAAGCATCCGCCGTCGTGTTTGTTGTCGGAGATCTGTCAGGCCTGCCGAGAAGGACAGCAGTACTTACTTATGATGAGCCATGCGCGGCTGTCGTTCGCTTGCTTGACGCAGATCAACGGAAGCGTCGGAGAAGTCTCCTATAATATTATGAAGCTGAGACAGAGGCTCGCGCCATACATAGGAACAAAGCAATGGAAAGTGCCACATTTCGGAAATGGCTCGCCGAGCACGGTTGCCGCTTTGACCGACACGAGCATGAAAAGCGGGGCGAGGGTCAGGTCATCGTCACGGTGCATCGAGAAGGCCGAAAGGCAGAGGTCCCCCTTGGCGGCTCGCGCCAGACCCTCGACGCTCGGGTGGTGCGTCGGGCTTGTGAAGAGCTGGGCCTTGATTGGTCGCGGCTTCCAGGGCCCGAGGGTCGAGTCTGAGGCAACGAGGTGCCGCCGCGATGGATTGGGACACTCATGGCGAAAACAGGCGGCGGCAATCACCTGGACTTCGGAGGAGGGTTACTATGGCAAAGCGTGCATTCAAGTGGCTCATAGTTGCTAACCTGATTGTTGGGTTGAATGCGTCGGCGTGGGCTCAAGATGCGGATTCACCAAAGTCGAACCCGTCCTTCGGTGCGAGGTGGGCGGAAGATAATGACGTGGGACAAGTGGAATATCTGTCCAGTTGTGCGGCGTGCCACGGATTGAATGGCAAGGGGGACGGACCGCTTAGCGCGGCGCTGAAGTCGAAACCCGCGGATTTGACAGTGCTCGCCAAGAACAATGGCGTTTTCCCAGTCAACGCGGTGTTCGAAGTCGTTGACGGGCGAAAGTCGGTTAGCGCCCATGGTACTCGTGAGATGCCAATTTGGGGCTTCCGATACATGCCTTCCCCAAATAGTCCAGAAGCGTTTGGTCCTACATCAGTCAACAAATATCTCAATCCATCTTACAATTCAGAAGCTGAGGTACGGAGTCGCATCTTGGCGCTTGTTGATTACCTAAATCGCATTCAGGAGAAATGATCGGTACCGCTCTGAAATATTTACCCCCATGCTGGTCCGCGTCACGTCTGCAGCGGGGCGCCGATGGTCGATAATACAGTCTAGAAAATCAGCGAGCGCATACGCCGGCGACGCGGCTCTGGTTTGGCAAGGCGAGCAACGCGCCCGGCTTTCGATCGCTGCCGCATCACCACGGCGAAGCGGAAACCGGTGCCTTCGTGCTGTTCGGACGCGCGCGTATCTATTTCGGCAAAGATTTTAAGGAGTACGTCGACCTAGCGGACGGCGACTTCATGTACGTTCCACCGTTCGTGCCGCATCTCGAGGCAAACATGAGCACCGTCGAAGAACTCTGGTGGCTTGCCTGCCGTTCACTCGACAATATCGTAGTTAATCTGCCCGACGTCGATGATGCCTCGCTCGCCGGTTACCGACGCGCCTGACTGTCCGGCGTGGAGGTCAGCTTTGCTTCATCAACTGCCGCGACGCGCAATGGCTGGCGCGGCGGCTACGCCCCCAACACCGGACACGAAGGCGGACGGTCGGCGCGGCGGTTCAGGGCCATGAGCGGACTCATGCACTGCATCATGATCGGCCACACACTTGATCTCCGGGCACAACAAAAAGACCGCCTCGCGGCGGCCTGCTGACCGGATTGGCAGAGCTGGTGAGCGTGCTCAACGAAGTCCGCGTCAGTAACGAAAAAGCCCGAGCAAAAACTCGGGCTTTTCGTGAACGGGAACTGCCACTCGCGTTCCGGTTTAACGGATCGAACCCTTGTGAGGGCGCTTTACCGAGGAAACTTCGCCAGCGCCATTGTATTCAGGGACGTACATATAAATCCCGGCACCCGGGGTTGCCATTGGGGTGAGAGCAATTGTGGGGGCTTCACCCTTGAACGTGTATGGCAAAACGTTTCCGGTCCCATATGAAGAACTGAAAGACTGGGCGAGCGCAGGCGTTCCACCGATAATGGCAAAAGTGACGAGCGTAAGCGCAAGATGCTTTTTCATGTATGTCTCCTTTTCGCTTTGACGCTTTAAGATTTCAATTAAAAAAATGACATTTGGGTCGGCGGGCGACATTGAGGTAGATCAAATACCTTCTCCGTATTTGTACGTAGTAGCAACACGACGCGGATAGGGTCGCCCGGGATAAAAAGCCCAGTGATCTGCCGGTATTGCAGCCGACCAAATTCGATCTCGTCATCAATCTCAAAACTGCAAAGGCGCTCGGCCTCGCGGTGCCGCATAACTTGCTCGTGCTCGCCGACGAGGTGATCGAATAAGCGTTTCGCAGTGCGGTAATTTAGGGCGTCGAAGTGACGTTCAGGGTCATTCACGTCGTTTTGGGCGGGTCCGGCTGATGTCGGCTTTGCCCCCGAAAGCGACCGGAATAGCGACCTGCCGGGCGGTCGCTTGGTGCCATTCACGACCTTGCTGCTCTAAGCAGCTTCTAAGCAAATAGTGCGAGGTCGATCGCGGCGCCCATCTTGCAGTAACCACCGTCGCTCGGGTGCAGTCCGTCTCTGCAATCGTCCAGGGCACGCATCTGCGTCGGGATTTCGGGATCGCGCAACGCGGCGTCGAAATGGGCGACACCGCCAAACACGCCGCTCTCCCGCATCCAGGCATTGACCGCGACCCTGTACATCTCGCGCGTCGGATTCCAGGGATTGGTTGCGGGCGCGATGCAGCGCTCCATCATGCCGCGGTCGATGACACTTCTGGAATCGGCAGCCATGCCCATCGACTAGTTTCTTAGCGGCGAGATCGGTCCGTGCATTCACTCAATCGTGCATGACAATTGGTACAGCTCCATCCAATGGCTTTTAATGTTCCATTTTACATCTTGCTCGATTCGAGTTTTGTCCCAAGGTAGGCAACCGCCCCGTCGAGCGTAGCGAGTTTCGGATAGTCGATCTCGGGGATATCGATGCCGAGCCGATGGTGAATTGCAGTAATGAAATTTAGAAAGTCCATGGAATCGATATCCATGACCTCGCGCAGATTCGCGGCAGGATCAATGCCGGCGATATCCACTTCAGGCGCGATGTTATTGAGCTCTTCCTGCAGCACTTTGCGAATGTCGATGTAGCTCATAACTTCTCCGGCTCCTGCAAAAGCTTTCCGATCTCGGCCAAGAACAACGCTCCTGCATGTCCATCGCTCACCCGATGGTCGCCAGACAGCGTGATGTCGACCACTGGTCGTGGACCGATGGCGCCATCGATAACCCACGGTCGCACCACCGTCTTGCCGAACCCGACAATCGCTACCTGCGGCGGATAGATGATACCGTATAAGGTTTCGACACCGCGTTCCCCGAGGTTCGACACCGTTATGGTCGGATCGGAGATTTCTGAACTGCGGATACGCCCGGAGCGCGTGCGCTGCACCAAATCGCGCATGCGGCTCATCAGGTCGTCGACCGATAATTGATCGGCATCGTGCAGCGCGGGCGCCGCCAGTCCGCCGCCGCGAATAGCAATTGCCACGCCCACATGCACCGTAGGCGCTGGTTCGTATTTGTTATCGCGATAAAACCCATTGAAAGCGGGAAAGCGGCGGGTGGCCAAGGCAACTGCTTTGATCGCCACTGCCGCAATCAGCAGACGTCTATCGGGCGGTAGCGTCGCATTTTTCTGGCTCAGCCATTGCTCGCAGGCCGTGACATCGACTTGATGCTGAAGATAATAGTGCGGGATTTCCCGTTTCGATCGCGCCATCGCGGTGGCGATGGCGGTTCGCATCGCGGCGAGATCAAGCCAGAGAGCCCGCTTCTTTTCAGGCGGCACGCCGGTTTCTCCGACACGTTCAACGTCAGCGTAGATTATCGCCCCTGCCGGACCGCTGCCGGTGACCGTTGAAAGGTAGATGCCACGCTCTTCAGCAAGCCGGCGCGCCGCCGGCGACGCCCGCACGCCTGACGCCGCGCGTGGCGCAACGAGCGGTAGCGATGGCGGCGCAACGAGCGGCGGCACTGAGAGTGGAATCGATGGCGCAGTCGCTGGCGTACCAAGCGCTCCGCCACCTTCCGCTCGAATTCGCGCTAGCGGAGTTCCGACAGGCACCTTGCTGTGGAGATTGACAAGGATCTGTTCAACCTGGCCGGCTTGGAAGATTTCTATCTCGATCGCGCCTTTCTGGGTTTCGACCACGGCGACAACATCGCCGCGCTTGACCCAATCGCCGGGCTTCACCAGCCATTCGACCAACGTCCCCGCCTCCATATCGGGGCCGAGAGAAGGCATACGAAATTCGACCGCGGGGCTCACTTATGGTGCACCGAACGTAGCCTTTGCAGCCGCAAGGATCTTGGGGACCTGCGGAATCGCCGCATTTTCAAGATGGCTCGGATAAGGAACCGGCACCTCTTCGCTGCAGACGCGGCCGATCGGCGCGTCAAGCGACCAGAACGCCTGTTCGACGATGCGCATCGCAACTTCGGCCGCCAAGCTGCCGCTGCGCCAGCCTTCATCGACGATAACCGCCCGCCGAGTCTTGTTGACCGATGTCATGATCGTCGCGTCATCGAGCGGCCGCAAGCTGCGTAAATCGATCACCTCCGCCTCGATGCCTTCGGCCGCAAGCGCGTTGGCAGCGTCGAGCGTCTTCCAAAGCGAACCGCCATAGGTGATGAGGGAAATATCACGCCCAGGACGACGGATGGCGGCTTTGTTGATGTCGACTGAGCCGGCGTCGGCAGCGAGCGTGCCGGTCATGTTGTAAAGCATGACGTTTTCGAAAATTAGCACGGGATCAGGGTCCTGCAAAGCGCTCCAAAGCATGCCTCGCGCATCCTCGAGAGTCGCCGGCGCCAAAACCTTGATGCCGGGAATATGCGCGTACCAGCCTTCAAGGCTGTGCGAATGCTGGGCGGCGAGCTGACGGCCAGCGCCCGTTGCCATCCGGATCACTAACGGCACGCCGAACTGATTTCCTGACATGTGACGCACTGTCGCCGCGGTGTTGACGATCTGATCCAGTGCGAGCAGGCTGAAATTGACAGTCATTAATTCAACGATGGGGCGCATTCCAGCCATTGCCGCGCCAATGCCGGCACCGGTAAATCCGGACTCTGACAGAGGCGTGTCGCGAATTCGCTCAGGGCCCAATTCGGCTAGCAGCCCCTTGCTCACCGCGTAGCAGCCGCCGTAGCGGCCGACGTCCTCACCCATGAGAAAAACGCGCTCGTCGCGTTTGATCGCGTCGCGAATAGCCTCGCGCACCGCTTCGCGGTAAGTGGTTTCAATTGCCTCCGATTGGACCCTCTGTTGCTGCATGACGTGTCACCGATCGGCTGGAGTGGCACTTTCCGCGTAAGTGAAGCGGGTGAGTTGCTCGACCGGTTCCCAAGTTCCTGCCTCGGCAAAGGCGACCGCCTCGGCTATTTCGGCATCGACTTCTGCTTCGATGCGGGGCACGTCTTCCAGATGAATCATGCCATTGGACTGCAGCCAGGCTTGGAACCGAATGATCGGTTCCTTCGTGCGCCAAGATTCGATCTCAGCCTTGTCGCGGTAAAGTTGGGCGTCGAACATCGAATGCGCGCGCAGGCGATAGGTTCGGCATTCTAAAAAATACGGCTTTCCACTTTCTCTCACCGCGTGAACCGCTCGACGGGCCGCAGCCTCCATGGCGACCACATCCATCCCATCTACTGTCTCGGAAGCGATACGGTAGCATGCCGCCTTTCGCTGGATATCAGTTTCCGATTCCGAAAGAGCCAGTGCAGTGCCCATGGCATAGAGATTGTTTTCGCACACAAACAGCACTGGCAGTCCCCACAGTGCTGACAGATTCAAGCTTTCATGGAATTCTCCCTCGGCGACTGCGCCCTCGCCGAAGAAGCACGTCGTGACGATATCGTTGCGCCGGATGTGATCGGCCAGTGCAAGCCCGACCGAGAGCGGTAAACCGCCACCGACAATGGCATTGCCTCCATGGAAATTAACGGTCCGATCGAATAGATGCATGGAGCCGCCGCGTCCGTGGCTACAGCCTTCCTGTTTCCCATACATCTCTGCCATCACCTTGGTCATCGGCACGCCGCGTACCAGCGCCTGCCCGTGCTCGCGATAGGTCGCGACAATCCGATCTCTCTTTTCCAGAACCGGAATGACGCCAACTGCGATTGCCTCCTCACCGTCATATAGATGCATGAAGCCGCGTATTTTCTCCTGCGTGTAGAGTTCGGCGCACTTGTCCTCGAAACGGCGGATACGGATCATCTGCTTCAAGAGATCCAACATGTGCTCGCGTGACAAATGCGGCTTGTCGGCTGATACTGTCATCGCTCCTCGCTTTCGAGCGTCGAAATATCGCCCTCAGGTAGGCCGAGCTCGCGCGCCTTAAGCAAGCGTCGCATGATCTTGCCGCTGCGCGTTTTCGGCAAATTCTGCCGGAACACAATATCCTTCGGCGCCACCGCCGACCCGAGCCGCTGCCGCGCGTGGCCGAGCAATTCCTTACGCAGCGCCTCATTCGGCTCAAAACCGCCCTTGAGCGCAACGTAGGCCTTGACCACTTCGCCGACAGTCGGTTCAGGAATGCCTATTACCCCCGCTTCCGCCACAGCCGGATGCTCCATCAGCGCACTTTCCACCTCGAACGGACCGATGAGATGGCCGGCGCTCTTGATGACATCATCACTACGGCCAACGAACCAAAAATAGCCGTCGTTGTCGCGCATCGCGAGGTCGCCGGTGAGATACCAGCCGTCCACGAAACATTTTCGATAGCGTTCCTCTTCATTCAAGTAGGCACGCATCATCGACGGCCAACCGGGCCGCAATGCGAGTTCGCCCATGACCATCGGTTTCGCAATTTCGCGCACGCTGCTGCCTCCAACGCGCTCAACGATACCGGCCGTGACACCCGGCAGTGGCCGGCCCATTGAGCCCGGCTTTACGTCCATCGATAGATAATTCGAGATCATAATCCCGCCCGTCTCGGTCTGCCACCAGTTGTCGTGGAATGGCTTACCGAAGGCTTCTTTGCCCCACACCACAGCTTCCGGATTGAGAGGCTCTCCGACGCTCGCCATGAGTCGCAATTTTGACAGATCGAACTGTTTGACGAATTCGGCACCGGCTTTCATCAGCATACGGATTGCCGTCGGCGCCGTGTACCAGACCGTGACTTTTTGATCCTGCAGAATGCGATACCATCGTTCGGCATCGAACTCGGCTTGGTCGACGATCATTGTCGCGCCGTTTGTCAGCGGTGAAATGATTCCGTATGACGTCCCGGTGACCCATCCAGGATCGGCGGTGCACCAGAAGACATCGTCCGGATGCAGATCAAGCGCCATCCGACCCGTGATATGATGAGCGACGACCGCTTCATGCACATGCACAGCACCCTTTGGCCTCCCAGTCGTACCGCTGGTGAAGTGCAGCAGAGCCATGTCTTCAGGACTTGTCCATACGGTCGTGAAGGAATCCGACGCTTGCGCCAAGGCTGCGTTCAAGTCGATCGTGCCGGGCGGCGGTTTGCCCGAACATTCTGTTAGCAAGACGTGTTCCAGGCTCGCGAGCTCTTTGCGCCAGGGCTCGACCTTGCGCCGATAGAATGTTTCAGTGGTGACAAGCGCCTTGGCATCGCCGATAGTCATACGTGCCTTAGCCGGCTCCGGACCAAATGCCGAGAACAACGGCGATAAGACGCTGCCATTTTTGAGCGTGCCAAGAGCAGCAATGTAAAGTTCCGGAGTGCGGCCGAGCAGCAAATAGACTCGGTCGCCCTTCATTATCCCACACCGAACTAATATATTGGCAAAACGGTTCGCCTGCGCGCGCAAAGCCGAATAGCTGAAATCGTGAATTCGGTCGTCGCGGCCGATCCATCGCAGCGCAAGTTTGTTGCCGCGGCCAGCCAGCACGTGGCGGTCAACAGCTTCATGGGCAATATTCAGGCCACCCCCAGGTAGACCGTCCAGCAATGCTCGCGCTTGCGCCCATGCAAATTGTTTGGCGTAACCTTCGTACTCTTGGAGGTTGGCACCAGCATAATCCTCAGGACGTTTTCGGATGCGCTCCCATACCATGGCCGGGCTCGAGGCTATATTCAGTACGATGCGACAACATACGCGATGCGCGCGCCGACAGCTTTGACATGGGTCAATCTGAGAGAGTGTGCAACGTCCCGCGCACAAAGTCGCTAGGTATTAGCCTGCGCCAATAGCTGCTTGAATACCGCTTTCGTACCTTGGTAGTGGCCGCCGTAGTGCGAAAGAAAGGCAGGTATGAGCGAACATGCCGATGTTCGATCACGCTGACTGGGTGATCTCGGCAACACCCGCAACGAGATGATCGATATCCTCCTCGGTCGTGTAGGGCGCGAGGCTTGCACGCGCCGTACCCTCGATCCCCAACGCCAGCATCAACGGCTGCGCGCAGTGATGGCCGTGCCGCAACGCTAATCCATAGGTGTCGAGCCGGCGGCAAACGTCTTCCGAACTCATACCGGAAACGGTGAAGGACACGACCCCGCGCCGTTGCTGAGTCGTCACAGGCCCTACCACCCGAATACGCTTGAAATTGGCCAGCGCGTCGAGAAGCCGGCCAGTGAGCCTCCGCTCATGCTCGGCGACAGCGTCCCAATCGAGCCGTTCCATCCAGCGGATCGCTGCCCCGAGCCCGACGGCCGCCCCGATCGGCGGAGTGCCGGCTTCGAACCGGCGCGGCGGATCGGCGAACTCCACAGACTCTGGTGACACGCGCTGGATCATCTGTCCGCCCACCATGAAGGGCGGCATCTCCTTCAAGATTCCGCCGCGGCCCCAAAGAACGCCGATCCCCGTGGGACCGAAGGTCTTGTGGCCCGAGAACGCATAGAAATCGATACCGAGATTCCGCACGTCGAGCGGTCCATGCGGCGCTCGCTGCGCGCCGTCAAGCACCACAACAGCACCGACGGCGCGCGCGGCAGCGACGATCGGAGCGGTATCCGTTAGCGCGCCCGTTACGTTCGAGCAGTGCGTCAGCGCAATGATCCGGCATCTCGAAGTGACGAGTTCTCGCAACTGTGCGAGATCGAGCCTTCCATCCGCCGTCATCGGCAGCACGCGAATGTTTGCCCTCCGGCGCCGGGCAAGTGTGCGCCACGGCAAAATGTTGCTGTGATGCTCGAGTATGGAGAGGACGATCTCGTCTCCCTCCCGAAGGCGTTCACCGAAGGACTGGGCCAGAAGATTCAACGAAGAGGTGGTTCCGTAGGTGAATACGATCTCCTGCGGTGAAGCCGCACCGAGAAACCGTGCGACATCGGCGCGCGCGGCCTCGTAAGTGGCAAGCGCCTCTTGGGCGAGCTTGTAGACCCCGCCATACACATTCGCGCGTAGATTCACGCTGAACCCCCGAGCGCGGAGATCACCACTTCGGGCATTTGCGCAGTCGCGGCGCTGTCGAGATAGTGCAGTCCTTCGCGCGCGAGCAGTGGAAACTGACGTCTGATCACCGCCGGATCCGACAGAAGTGCAGTACCCGATAGCGAACTCATGGCCGGATCGCCTGGACCAGCGGGAACCGCAGTTCGGGGAGTAAGCGGATCTCCAATTTCCTCACGTCGTCCGCGCCCATTTCAATCCAACCTCCGGTGGGCGGGATCCGTGAAATTTTAAGATAAGCCTGAAGCGACGGCGCCGGAGCCTCAGACAAGTCCCGCGAACCTCCCATGTCGAGCGTCCATCATCAGCTTCTGAAAACTTGTCCCGCTGACATGGACCAAATTGGCGTGGTCACCTCCCTCGAAGTAGATATCAGGCTGTTGTGCCAAACTGTCATCGACCACGACATTGAGACCGTACGCGGCGCC
>Ga0316363_10002584_pt1 | contig 13684 bp, 13 predicted proteins | sample Sb_taG_3_FD_200459 | JGI IMG/M metagenome (GOLD analysis project Ga0316363, IMG submission 200459) | Peat soil microbial communities from Weissenstadt, Germany - Sb_50d_a_PC metaG (v2) (version 2) | ecosystem: Environmental > Terrestrial > Soil > Wetlands > Peat | place: Germany: Weissenstadt...
CTCTCTTCCCCCTGCTGATGCGCCTCCAACAACTTCCGTCGTAGATCGTCAGAATAGGCCTTCGCCATCTCTTGCTTGCAGCCGGATCGCCAGAGCTGGTCTATATTATCTCAGAAAATGGTCTAGGAGGACCCATTTGGGTCGGAATCCCGAGTCGGAGACCAGCCATTAGCTTGGGTTTCATGCCTGGGAGGATCGAATTGTAAGTCCTCTCGCCGATATGGCTGGTGTGACATGCTCTCCCATGCGTTGCGGCCTCCGCGGTGCGCTGTCTGTGTTGATCGGATCGTCGTTTATCGGATCGTCGGGCTTGGCCAACGCCCAGGACCAAGCCGCTCCGGAGAGCAGCCCGCGCAGTGACGAAGAGCAGGTACGGAATGCGATCAAAAGCTCCAAGCTTGCGGACCTGACGATCGAGCAACTGATGTCCGTCAAAGTGAAGGTAACCTCGGCGTCCAAGAAGGCCGAAAACCTGGCGGACGCCCCCGCCGCGATTTTCGTCATGACCTCGGAAGATATCCGGCGCGGCGGCTTTGCTTCTCTCCCCGAAGCGCTTCGCATGGTGCCGGGCCTGTACGTGGCCAAGGTCAACTCGCATTGGTGGACCATCAGCGCCCGCGGATTCAACGATTATTTGAACAACAAGATGCTGGTGCTGATCGATGGCCGAAGTGTGTACACGCCGCAGTTCGGCGGGGTGTTCTGGGAATTGCAGGACATGCCCTTGGATGACATCGACCGGATCGAAGTGATCCGGGGCCCGGGCGGAACGCTGTGGGGAGCGAATGCGGTCAACGGAGTGATTAATATCGTGACCAAACGTTCCCAGGACACGCAGGGCTTCTCCCTCAAAACCTCGGCCGGAAACGAGGAAGGGTATAGTGCCAGCGTGCGCTACGGCGATCGAATCGGAGAGGACCTGACGTATCGAATCTTCGGAAAGACCGGCTATACCGAGCCCGGAGTCGGCCCGTCGGGCCAAAACGCGTACGACGCCTGGAATCTTTCGCAGGGTGGAATTCGTGTGGATAGCCGGCTTTCGAGCAGCGATACCCTGAGCTTCGAGAGCGGCATGTATGAGGGCCGCCTGCAATCCGACCTCCCGTTATTCACCGGGCCTGGCGCGTCCCAAAGCTTGGTGCCGAGTTCCTATTTAGTCCGGGGCGGCCATGTTCTGTCGCGGTGGGACCACCGCTTCTCGGAGACCTCTACCGGCAGCCTGCTCGGCTACTGCGATTGGACCGACCGGGTGGACGTGGTGGATGAAATCCGGAATACGTGCCATATGGAAGTGCAGCACGGTTTTCAGATCGGCACGCGGCATTCCCTAACCTGGGGTTTGGATGCGGACACGACCGACGGTAGGGTGTACGAAAGTTTCACGGTTCACGGAATTCCGGCCGAGCAGCGAACCACGACAGCCGGCCTATTTGCGCAGTCCGATTTCGACATCCTTCCCGATCGCCTCCGTTTGAGCGCCGGTTCGAAGTTCGAATACAACTCTTACACCGGGTTTGAAATTCAACCGCAAATCCGGGCCGTCTGGACTCCGAGCCATTCCCACAGCATTTGGAGCGCGGTTTCGCGAGCGGTTCGTACTCCCGGCCAAGCCTACGAGAGCGAGGAATTCAAGTTCGCCGGCCTGCCGGGCGCGATACCCACCTACCTGGCGGCTCTGGGCAACCCCGGCCTCCAAGCCGAAACCTTGCGCGCCTATGAGCTCGGATATCGCTTCAACCCGGCGCCGATTTTCTCGCTGGATGCAGCCCTCTTTTACAATCACTACGACAATCTGATCAATCTGAACCTGGTCAATCCGCTGGGCGTAGCGGGTCCGCCGCAAATTTATACCAACCCGCTGTACGCGGTAATCGCGGTGCCGTGGCAAAATCTCGGGTCGGGACAAACGCACGGCTTGGAAGTTTACGCCAAACTGCAACCCGTGAGCCGCTGGATGCTCGCCGGGGGCGTCACGGAATTGCGGGGAAATTCCGTCAATTTCAACGACTCGCTGAATCTGCCGGTGGCCAACTCAACCCGCCACCAATTCAACCTGCAATCGCGCCTGAATGTGACTTCGAAAATCGAGTTTGACGCTTCCCTGTACCACTACAACGGCGTTGCCGGTTACGCCTTCAGCGGACTTGAATTTCAGGACGTACCGACACACAACCGGGTAGACGCGGAAATCTCGTTTCACGCCCCCAGCGGCCTGATTCTATCGCTGTGGGGACGGGATCTCGGCTCCGGCCCGCATTGGGAAAATCGCCCGCCGCTCTTCACTACGGGAGGATCTCAAACCCGCGGCCAGGTAATTGCCCTCGAACTCATGTGGCAACCCAATCCGGAGGCGCGCAGGAAGCCTCGCCAGTAAGCCCGGAGTCGCCCCGGCGTTTCGGCACGGAGTTGATCGCGCCCTGGCCACGCTGCTCAGCGAACTCCAGCAAACTAGCCCGCTCTCGATCACTGCACACGGCTCTGGGGCGAGCAGACTGGCCGTCGGTTGCTCGGGACGCGGGAATCGAGTACGCTCATGGGCATGGGGAACAGGCTGCTGTTCCTGTGCAGCTTCGCCGCCGTTATCCAGCCCGCCGCGTGGGCCCAGGCAGCCGACCCGCGGGACCTGCTCCTGCGCGTCCGCGGCAATGTCACGGGGACGATGGAACGGCTGCCGAAATACATGTGCAGCTTGACCATCGACCGGTCCCAGTACGCGCCCAGCCCGATCCGCACCACCCCCTCGTGTGACGAGCTTGTCAGCCAGCAGAACAAGGGACAGTCTAAGCCTCGCCTCCTGGAAACGGATCGCCTGCGGCTGGACGTCGCCATCGGAGCCGGAGCCGCCAACGAGATCTATTCCTGGGTAGGCGAAGCCCGCTTTGACGACCGTGGTCTGTTCGATCTCGTCCGCGAAGGCGCGGCTCAAACCGGAGCCTACTCGATCTTTCTCTCCTCCATTTTCAGCGGCAGCGTGGCCAGCTTTTCCTACAATGGCGACACCGCGGTCGACGGCCGGGCGCTGGTTGAATTCGGGTTTCAAGTCCCGCTCGAGAAGAGCAACTATGTGTTCGGGAACCGGCGCGAGCACGTCACCACCGCGTACGAAGGCACGGTTCTCGTCGATCCCAAGACGGACGACCTGGTGCGAATGGTGGTCCGCACCAGCGAGCTTCCCGGGGACGTAGGTTCCTGCCAGGCCACCACCACTCTCGACTACCACCGCGTGCACCTGAACGATTCGGAGTTCCTGCTGCCGCGCGAAGCTCAACTCGACATCCTCAACACCGACGGCAGCTTATGGCGCAATCGCACCGTCTATGCGAGCTGTCACGAGTTTCTGGGAGAATCGACGTTGAAGTTCGACGAACCCGGGCCGGAGTCAAGCGCCGCCGCAGCGGGCAAGGCTTCCACGCCGCGCCCGTTGACGCTTCCCGCGGGCCTTCAGTTCAAGCTGCTCTTCACGCAGCCCATCGATACGGACACCGCGGCTGCCGGCGATCGGATCAAAGCCAAACTCAACAGCGTCATCCGTGACGGTTCTTCCAAAGTTGTATTGGTTCCGGAAGGCTCCGAGGTCACGGCTCGCATCATGAGGCTGGAACATTTCCAGGGCCCGCCGTCGTCCGTCAGGATGCTCGTCAAATTGGAAGCTGTGAACGTGGGCGGAAGGAGTATTCCTTTCGCGGCCACCATGAACTGGGTCGTCCAGCCGTTTGTGAAGGACGGGAGGCTGCAGCAGCGCATTCGACTCGGATCGTTCGACACGCTGGCCGATCCCAACATCGGTGTATTCGACTTCCTGGATGTCAAAGCAAACTTCGTGGTCAAGAGCGGGTTCGAATCCACCTGGATGACGGCTGCGCCCCAGTAACTCCCGCAGGCCGCAAGAGCTCGCTTCGAATGCCGGCGCTCGCTGAAACGTCCCCGCATACAAGTAGTCATCTTCGCTCAGGTTATTTCAAGCGGAACTCGCGCGATTGGCCCCCGCTTGGGGCCGCGATCTCACGGGGCGTGTGGGCCGCCGACGGGTGGTTCACCTTCGACGGCCGCCCCTCTTGTTGAATTCGCTTATGGGCTTCCTCCCAGGAAGGAAGTTCCGCGCTAGCCTGCGTCCAGTGAGCCAGAGCGGCTTCATCACACCAGTGAAGCAGGCTTCGCATCGTTGGCCCGTGGGGTTTCGCAAGCATGAATGCCCTCATCGAGGCCTCGGACGACCAACTCGTGCAAGTCCAGAACGTGCTCCGGCGATCCCGTAGCAGTTTGACCGCGAGGTTGCCGTCGGCCCTCGCCGCTTGCCGGGCAATTCGCAGCGACTGAACCAGGAACGCGGGGAGAAACGACCACGACCGGACGCGAAGACGTGTAATGGAGACGAATGGCATCAGTTCCTTCTCCCGCCCGGATCACTGATTGCGGTCTAACGGTGGACCGTCATCATTGCCTTGACCCGGTCGTTAACAGCGCTGTCTTCTGATGCCAAGAACCAAACTCACTGGTATTGACAATTTGGTTCGGGCGCTTCCGAACACGCTAATTATGCCAGATCCTCCTGACACCGGCGAGGCAAAGAGCCACATGGACGGTGCGTTGCCCAAGTAACGCGAAAAATCAACTCATCCGCCGCGCTGGAGCCATCACCAGGTCGAGCACATGGTCGGCGGTGAGCGCCGCCGGGTCCACCAGCGCCATCGTCACCAGGCACCCGATCTGCTCGCCGACCGTGGTCAGCAACTCCATCTCGCCGCCGGAGTAGAAGTGCGGCTCGCGATGCTGCACGTTGATCACGCCGGTGACGCGGTTGTGGGCCAAAACGGGCGCCGAGAGAAACGCTTCGTAGGTGTGTCTTCCGGCAGCGCGGTGAAGAGCTTGAAACGCGGGTCCAGGTACGTTGATCCCGCCTGGGGCTCTTCTAGAACAAATCGCAAATGAGATGGAAGTTCGACAGGTGAACGGCCATAGCCAGCGGCCACAGCGGGGTATGAAAGCGGGTTTGGCCGCGAATGGACGCGGATGGACGCGAATGGATCGGACCAAGGGCGAAGTATAGGTGTTGAACTCATAGGGCTCTTTGGCTAGTGTTTTTCGAAGGATGTTGCGCTGCGCTCCCTTGTTTTAGGCGGCTTGCATGATTTTCGGGCTGCTGGCGGGTGGGTTTTTGGGGTTCGCGGAGGGTTGGTCGGGGCTCGCTGGAGCGGGAGAAAAAACGAACTCCGCGGAGGCTGAGGCGGCTCGGGTTGCGGGCTTGGGCGATTGCTCCAGTTGGACTTCCGGCTCGGCTGGCTTGGGCTGGGCTGGCTTACTGCCGGCGGCGGCGGCACGGGCGAGCTGCATTTCCTGGAGCGCTTTGGTGTTGTTGCGGATGGAGCGCTCAATGCGCTGGAGGTAGAGAGCGAGATTGGCCAGCGTCTTTTCCTCGCGGGGATGGAGGGCGAGGGTGGCGTTGTGGTCGAAGATGCGGCTGACTTGCGCGGTTTCGAGAGCGCGTCCGCGGAGGGCTCGCCAATAGTCGTCGGCGATCATCTGGACCAGGAGTTGTTCGGGGCGGCCGACGGGTTGGTAGAGATCGGCGTAGCTCTGGCAGTGGGCGTCATAGGCGGGCTTGTCCTCGGGGTCGAGGATCAGGGTCTGGCTGGTGAGGCCGTGCTTGTAGGCGTTCAGCCGGGATTCGCGTTGATGCATGATGAGCGGTCTCCTCGATTTGAGGGTTGCATGGGGGACCTAATTTATTGGGGGTTGGGAGGGGGGAAGTGGTGGGGAGTGTTGGGGTTGTGGGGTTGTGACTGAGGTTGAAGAAGTCGAAAAAGCGTGCGGGGTTTGAGGGGCCAGCAGGCGGTGCTGGGTGGGTTTCTCCGAGGAAGCGAGCGCTTCGATGGGTTGGCGACTTATCCGGCTAAGTGGACATAACGCCGGATTCGTGGAAGCAGAATAGTGCGCTAAATCTTGCTCGATCGTCGGCGAGGGCGGTTGAAATGGTCGAATGCGAGCTTGATGAAATATGCCGCGGGCAGAAGTTGATTGGGCCGGTCGATCCGATACCTGCTGTAGGTGCCCATATCTCGATCCAAAGCAAGCGAGTCTTTATAGAACAGCGTCCCCTTCGCTTCGTTGATGAACTCTACGTAAAGACCGCGAAGCGTTATAACCATGACGGGCTTCCTAGTCTGGACTTGGAAGGTCACGAAATTATTCGGCCTATAAATCCACTTCTTTGCCTTCTCACCTTCCAGTCTGAATTCGCCACCGGGCGACAGGCTCTCCGCAAAGAGGGCCAGCGCTGCACCGACTGGCTCCATGCCCCCAAGTCGTCTGAAGTCCGCGTAGATTGAGCCCGGCTCCATCGCCTCTTCAGGTTGCCACAATCTCCGGCTTCCTTTCAAGGCTGCCGACGTAGAATGTAAACGGAGGCCTGTATGCGCAGCCAATGGTGGGGCAGCGACCGCGCTCGGCGGTGAGCGGTTACCTTTTAAAATTACACCCGTACAGTCCAACACCGACGGCCGCACTATCTGGGTCGAAGTTGGTAAAGGTCGTGCAGCGCGCCGGCACAAGATTGAAACCGGATTTACCGGCGACCCCCAGTCACCGACCCCCTTACACCTGCTTCCCGCCCGCCCACCTGGCTCGACTGGCGTCTGGGACGACTGCCTAATCAAGTATTGGATATGCAGAGGCCGCGTCTTCCGCGTTGAAGGGGCCGGGCTTGTCAGCTACGACGAACTCATGGTGCGCATTCAGCACGCTGCACTGCGGGAAGAAAAAGACTTCAAGCGCTTGCAGCGTGAAGTCCAAGCCTTAGAAAATCTCCCACTCACAGCTACAGCGAGGCGCGAACGAATCCCTGATGACGTTAGGCTGTTTGTGTGGCAACGCGACGAAGGCGTATGCGTCCGCTGCGGCAGCAATCTGAATCTGGAGTTTGACCACATCATTCCAGTGACCGAAGGCGGAAGCTCCACGGCCCGCAACGTCCAACTGCTGTGCGAAACCTGTAACCGGAAAAAAGGAAAGTCCATTTAACCATTCCGCAGGGAGAAGAGTATGACACTCGATGATGCCTTGAGAATATTGAGAGAGCGTTACGGAGATTGGCGGAGCTATGTCAGCGAAGCCGGGACGCTGATCTTCGTTGTCAACGCTGAGCCGGAGTTGAGAGCAATACCCTCCGTTCCGTTGCCGAAGCTCGGTATTGGCCTGCTGGCACGTGAGGTGAAGGAACTTGCCCAAGGCCGCGTTACTGTAGAAGCCTTGGTGAGACGGAAGAACCCGGAGCTGTTCCAGCGGGCCTGAGGGGTCCGGGACAGAGCCAACATCATGAACGTCTGCAACGAGGCACAAAGGACCCTTTGTGAAAATCAACGCGCGGGAGTTCCTTTCTTTTACTAGACGATAAGGTATGTTATCGACTGACAAGCCACTTGGGCGAGAAACGCCCAAACCGTCGAGATGCTTGATGCACCTCTGGTACAAACTGACCCTTTACCAACGCTTGCAGCGAATCGGCGAGACCACTCTTCGGTGACCCGGCGTACAACGCGAGCTTCGCCGCTGAGTTATCGGTAACTGTGAGCGACTGGCGTCTGGCGGCGCGGGCTCGGATTCCTCGCGTTATCATTGCGGATAGATGGGACTTTTTTACGTCGGTTGCCGGGTTCTCAATCCGGCGACTTCCAAGTCGGCCGCCGTACGGCGGCTAATGGTCGACACGGGGGCTGAGTCCACGTGGATCAACGCGACGGTATTGGAGGAGATCGGGATTGAGCGGCGCAAGAAGGATCTCCAATTTCAGCTGGCGAATGGCCAGATCGTTACGCGCTCGGTTGGCTACGCCGTACTTAAGGTGGATCAGTCGGAGACCGTGGACGAAGTCGTCTTCGCCGAAAAAGGCGATCTCCAACTGCTCGGCGCGCGCGCTCTGGAGGGTCTGAATCTGCAGGTGGATGCTCGCCGGAAAAGGCTAGTGGCTGCCGGTCCGATCGTCAGCGCAACTGCCGTGCCTCCGCGATTCGGACGGTTAGTGCAGGTACCCCCGGGGGTACCGAAGACTGCCGGAAAGACCCGCGGAAAGACCCGGGCGAAGAGGCCGAAGAGGTCTTGGGACACCAGATTGAAAGCTCGATGAGTCGCGAGAGGCCCGGGTTTTAAGTTCACTTGACGTGTGACGCCGAAACCGCCGAGATGCTTGGTCACCTCTGGTGCAATCTGACCCTTACCGAAGCTCGCAACGAATCGGCGAGACTACTCTTCAGTAACCCAGTGCACAACGCGATCGTCGCCGCTGAGTTATCAATAACTGTGAACGTAGCCATGCTGCTCAATGAACTCACTGATGTCGCCAACCGTTCACTGAAATACCGATCCAAATCGGCGAAGGAAACACCAAGGCGCCGCGAGAAGCGCACCCGCCGTGCTCTTGCCGGAACCGCCGGGCCCAACTAGTCGAACCATCGCTCAACATTCTAGTACCAAGTTGCATAAGTTCGCGTTAAAGCCCCCGAGCAGCTTTGTGGCGCGGGCACTCGTGCCTGCCGCCTCGACACTCGTGTCGAGGCCGGTCCTGACGCGTCCCGAGGCGTCGAGACGAGTCTCGACGCGGCAGACTGGGAGTCTGCGCCACGTGGCCGGTTTAACACGCGAACTTTTGCAACTTGGCACTCGGGGATCTGCCCGGAAGCGCGGTCTTCTCCGGCCTTGTCGCGTAGCCCTTCAACCGATTCGGCAACGGCATCGCGAGATCACGTCATCCGCCGACCGGCCGGTGCCATCACCACGTCGAGCACGTGGTCGGCGGTAAGCGCCGCCGGGTCCACCAGCGCCATGGTCACCAGGCACCCGATCTGCTCGCCGACCGTGGTTAACAACTCCATCTCGCCGCCGGAGTGGAAGTGCGGCTCGCGATGCTGCACGTTGATCACGCCGGTGACGCGATTGCGCGCCAAAACGGGCGCCGAGAGAAACGCTTCGTAGGTGTCCTCCGGCAACGCGGTGAAGAGCTTGAATCGTGGATCCGAGTACGCCTCGCGCGACACCGATAGCAGCCGCCGCTCGCGCGCCACCCAGCCGGTGAGCCCTTCGCCCAGTTTCAAGCGCACCCGCCCCAGCGTGCCGGGCTGCGGATTGTTGGAGGCGCACAGGACCAATTCCTGGTCCTTCAGCAAGTACAGCAAGCAGGAATCGCACTCCATGAACTCCACCACCAGCGACACCACTTCCTGCAAGGCTTCGCCGAGGTTCAGGTCGCGCACCATGAAACGGCTGATTTTCTGGACGAGGCGGAGTTGCCGCTCAGTGTGATCGAGCCGTGACTCCAGATCTTTAAGGCGGGCCACGTTTCCCGATTATCTCAGACTGACAGGGCCAGTGTCTGCACTGCCGGATGATTTTTTGTCGGCTTCTAATCAGCGCCTCGCCAGTCACAGAAAAAGGTGCAAACACGGACGTTCGATACCACCGATCTTCCGTGATTTCAATACGTTCCACTTTCGACTCGGGGGAGCAATCCGACAACACCGGGTAACCTCGGGGCGAAAGGGGTGACGACATGGGCGACGATCCTATCATCATTTGGCCGATCGGTAGCTAGTTAGCGAAAGCCGAGGTCCGGAGGGGCGCGCCACGGTGCGCCCTTCCCTTAGTACCCCCAAAATACTCCTTCAAAACCTAGTACTTCGGGAGAATTCTCAGAGTTGCTCCCGGAAGTTATCAGTAATATTGCCACTTTAATCCATCCCTCGTTCAAGGTAGTATCACTACGTTGCAATGGCTATCCTCCCCCGGGGCCTTTGCATTGTGCTCGCCTTGTGGATGGTCGCTTCGCGTCCTTCGGCCTCCGTCCTACCGGGATCGCCCGTTCCCGGCTCACGGTGGGATGCAAAGCAACTCCCCGAAATCCTCGCCACCGCGAAACAGCTTCGCGCCGCCGGCCACCTCGCCGGCCTCGAACCCCTGTACCAAAAGGGACTCGAACTGGCGCTTATTCAGCGCAATATTCCCATCCGAATTGAGGAATTAATCGACCTCGGCAATATCCACCTGCTTGCGTTTCGATACCCGGTGGCGATCGCGGATTACCTGGAAGCCCGGCGGTTGGCGCAGGCCGCGGGCGACGCGGAGAACCTCGGACTGGTCAATTTCAACCTCTCCAGCGCTTATCAGCAGATCTGGGACTCCGACGCGGCTCTGGCGAGCGCGGAAGAGGGTCGCGCCGCCATCGCCCGCATCGGGCCGACCTTTTACCAGGCTCAGCTCCTCCTGATTCTGGGGCGTTCTTATTCCAGCCGCCACGATCCTAAGGCAGAAGGTCTGTTTCTGGAGGGGATCGAAGCCGCGCGCCGCCAAAGCGATGTCCCCCAGGAAGCCCAGGGCTGGGACCTGCTGGGAGAGTACCGCTTGGCCTGCGGCGACCTGGAGGGGGCTGAAGCAGCCATGGTGGAAGGCTTCCGGCTGCGCGTGCTGCACCACCCGGCGGATCTCCGCTTTTCCTATCGCCGCCTGGGGGCCTTGAAACTGGCGCAAGGATTACAAAACGAACCCGGCGAGGCTTCGCGAGCCAGCTTTCTTGAGGCAGCTATGCGGCTGACAAAGAAGGCGTTAGCTGGCAGCCAGGATGCCAAATCGATTCTGGGTTCCTGGATGCTCCTGCACCAATTGGGGCAGATCCAAGAAGCCCAGGGCCGGGTCGAGGAGTCGATTCAATCCTACGGCGCCGCTGTGGACCAGGCTGCGCTGTGGTGGCGAACGCTTCCCGCCGCGGATTCCTCGCTGACCGGCGCCAACGCCGCCCTCCAGCATGAGGTCTTTGACAGTTTTGTTGAAGCCGCCGCGCGCCGGGTCCAACAAACCGGCAATTCCCGCCTCGCCGCCGAGAGTTTCATGGCCGCGGAATTTAACCGCGCTGCAAGCCTCCGGGAGACGCAGGCGTTGGCGCGCGTGTGGCGCTCCAAGCTTCCGCCGGCGTACTGGGAAGCGCTCAACCAGCTTCGTGAGGAACACGTTCGCGAGCTGCGCGGAGGCGGTAATTTGCTAAATGCGAGCCGTCTCCGTTTGAAAATTTCCGAAATGGAAACTCTTGCTGGCATAGGGTTTTCCCTGCCGAAGAACGAGAATATCCGGAGCCCGGATTCACTTAGTCATTTTCAGGAAGGCCTAAAGCAGTCGGAGCTTTTCCTCAGTTTCCACTTAGGACCCCGGGAGTCCTACTTATGGGCGGTGACCAGGAAGACGCTCCGGGTGTATCGGTTGGAGTCTGACGACCGGATCGGCCAACGGGCCAGGAAGTTCCGGGAAGTGGTCAGCGGCAGTGGAGCAAGCCAGGCAGGCGACGCTGCGAAAAATTCAGATTCCGAGCGTCTGGGAAGCGAGTTGTACACGAGTTTATTCGAGCAATTGTCGGCGGAGGAAGCAGCGCGCCCCGCGTGGTTGATCGCCGCAGAGGGAGCGCTTTTTGAGGTCCCTTTTGCGGCGCTGGTGCGGGTCCAATCCGGTGCAGGGGTTGGTTCCGGGGGCGCTGCGGCGAGCGGAAGATCAAGTGGTAGATCGAACCAGGGTAAGTCGGAGTATCTTGTGCAGCGAAATTCAGTACAGATGGTTCCCGGGGCTCTGCTGCTACGCAGCGCTTCGGCCCGGCCTCGAGCATCTGGGCGGCTGGTGGCGGTCGGAGATCCGGTTTATAACCGCGCGGATACTCGCTATGCGGGTGCTCGCTTCGCGCCGGTCTCGAGGTTTGGCGCAGGGTGGTTTCATTCGGACGGCGGCGATGGTCAGCTGAACCGCCTGATAGAAACCGGGCGGGAGGTCCAGGCCAGTTCCCAAGCCTGGAGCGCCGCGACCGGTGGGGACCAAGTCCAATCCAACGAAGTCTTGATGCTGACAGGCACGGCCTCCGGAAGGCGTCAGGTCCTGGAGGCTTTACGGCCGACGCCGGCTGTGATCCATCTGGCAACCCATGTCCTGACACGGCCCCAGCAGCCGGAGCAGGCGTTCGTCGCCTTCAGCTTGGATTCCACGGGCCAGCCCGAATTGCTGGCCACCTCCGACATAGCGAAGCTGCAGGTGCCCGGGAGCCTGGTGGTAATGAGTGGTTGTTCCACCGCCGCCGGCGAATCGCGGGAGGGCGCCGGTTTATTGGGTTTGACGCGAGCCTGGTTGATGGCGGGAGCTTCGGGAACCATTGCCACGGCTTGGCCGGTGCAGGATTCCGCGGGCGAACTGCTACCTGCCTTTTACCGGTATTGGAAGACCAGTTCCACCGCCGAGGCGTTGCGGCGCAGTCAATTGGACATGATCCGAGCGGGCGGTTGGCGAGCGGTTCCCTCGTATCGGGCCGCCTATCAGCTGACGGGAGGTGAAAGGTGACTGAGCAAAGGTTGACGGGTGAGATGTTGATCGGGAAACCGGGGACGCCGGTGGGCAGCCTGACCCCGGTGGTCGTCTTAGCCCCGGTTGGCGGCCTGACCCCAGCTGCTCTGGCCGTGGAAGAGCAAAGACCGCCTCCGGACCTGGGCGTCGCAGACGAGAACGGCGATGACCACGCCACAGCCACGCTCGGCTCCGAAGCCTATGCCGAATTGGTCGAACTGGTAGGGCGCATCCACGATGGCCGCACCGATGGCATGGCGGAGCTGTATCAATTGTTTTCAAAGGGAATTCGCTTTTACCTCTGCCGCCAATTGGGTCCCCAGGAGATCGACGATAAAGTCCATGACACCTTTGTGGTGGTTGTCCAGGCGATCCGCAGAGGCGAACTCCGGGAGCCCCAACGGCTGATGGGTTTTGTGCGCACCATCGTGCGGCGCCAGGTGGCGGCGCACATCGACCGCGTGGTCCACAGCCGCCGGGAACAGACCGAACTCGACTCGGGGGCCCGGGTGGCCGACCCGCGCGGGAATCCCGAGGAAGCGGCCATCTTCCAGCAACGCAACGCTCTGATCAAGCAGGTTTTGGGTGAGCTGTCGCAGCGCGATCGTGAAATTCTCACGCGCTTCTATCTGCTGGAAGAAAGCCAGGAGCAGATTTGCCTGGAAATGGTCCTGAGTGAAACCCAGTTCCGTCTTCTTAAGTCCCGGGCCAAGGCCCGGTTCGGTGAGCTCGGCAAGAAGAAACTGACGCAAAAGAGTCTCTCGCAAAGTTTCTTGAGAAATTCCGCAGTCTCGTCCCACTAAGGGACAGATCCCTAAACGGGAAGCGCGTTTGCGCGTTCGGAGTTTCCCTTGAAAACCTGGCTTCGACATCCCGCCGAGGACGTCCTAGACGAGTACGCATTCCGCCGCCTTGGTGAAGCGGAGGCGGCTCCTTTGGAAGAGCATCTTCTGGTGTGCGAAACCTGCCAGGAGAGGCTTCACCAAATTGACGATTTTGTCTTGGTCATGAAGCAAGCGGCTCCGGAGCTGGCGCTTCCGGCGGTCTCCGGTGGCTGGCGGGTCCGATGGAACCACTGGTTGTTTGGCTGGCTGGACCTGACACCCGGCCGCGCCACCTTGGCCGGCGCGATGGTGGTCCTATCCGCCGTCGCCATTGTGGACCGGCCGCGAACCAGGGCCGCCGGACCTCCCATTGCAGTCACGCTAGACCATTTTCTGAGATAATATAGACCAGCTCTGGCGATCCGGCTGCAAGCAAGAGATGGCGAAGGCCTATTCTGACGATCTACGACGGAAGTTGTTGGAGGCGCATCAGCAGGGGGAAGAGA
>Ga0316363_10002586_pt1 | contig 13681 bp, 28 predicted proteins | sample Sb_taG_3_FD_200459 | JGI IMG/M metagenome (GOLD analysis project Ga0316363, IMG submission 200459) | Peat soil microbial communities from Weissenstadt, Germany - Sb_50d_a_PC metaG (v2) (version 2) | ecosystem: Environmental > Terrestrial > Soil > Wetlands > Peat | place: Germany: Weissenstadt...
TTCACTCATGGGTTCCATGGAAATGACTCGGACGGTGGGCCGGCTGACGGCTCTTAGGGTATCGCGGGCGGTGGGCAAGCCTGGGCTATACGCCGATGGCGGCGGCCTCTATCTGCAAGTCACCGACTTGGGCGAAGGTTCGTGGTTACCGTGAGGGCGAGAACCCGGCACGATGGCGGGGGCATCTCGACAAGCTGTTGCCAGCGCTGTCCAAGGTGCGGAAGGTCAAGCACCACGGCCGCCCTGCCCTACGGCGAATTGCCTGCCTTCATGGCTGCCTTGCGAGCCAAAGGCGGCATGACTGCGCTGGCCTTTGAATTCACTATCCTGACTACTGCCCGCACTGGTGAGGCTATCGGCACCCGTTGGAGCGAGTTAGATTTGCGCGAGAAGGTCTGGACTATCCCCGCTTCTCGGATGAAGGCCGGCCGAGAGCATCGCGTCCCGTTGAGCGGAAGAGCGGTGGAGATCCTCGAGGAACTGGCGAAGGTGTCAGACACGGTAGCCACGGCCTACGTCTTCCCCGGCAACAAACGGGACCGTTCGGTCGGCAGCACAGCTTTCCTGATGCTGCTGCGGCGCATGGGCCGCGGTGATCTGACGGCGCATGGCTTCCGCTCGACGTTTAGGGATTGGGCGGCCGAGCTGACCAACTTCCCGAGCGAGGTTGCCGAGATGCCGTTAGCGCACTCGGTCAGCAGCAAGGTTGAGCAAGCCTACCGCCGCGGCGACCTGTTCGAGCGCCGTCGGCGCCTGATGGCAACTTGGGCGCAATTCTGCGCTCAGCCGGCAGACACGCGCCGAGGTAGCGTAACGAGACTGAGAAATCGCGGCGGCTAGGCTGATCCCCGAACGCGCGGTTTCCGCCCGCGCTGCTCCGTGAACCTCCTGCGGATTCGCCACCCGGAGGGCGCGCCAATTGAAGGACAAATCACCCGAGCAACTTGCAATAGCTAAGAGCTATTTCGATGAATCCTACTGGCCCGTGGATCGGGTGCTCATTTGGATCGAGTTCCGCCTTCTTGAGTTCACCAACCAGATCGCTCGTGTCGAGGTGCATGGTGACGCCGCAGCCAGGGCAACAGCATCATCCTCTGTTCGCTCATTGGACGCTCACTTGCTTAGTTCAGCGGGGGCTTGTCGACGCGAAGCACGTTTTCGGCGTCTAGCAGGTACGCACAGGCTGCGTAGTGTTTGTCGTCAAGCTGAAGAAACCTGTCTTGTTCCTCCTCACTTGGCGGCTTCCGCTCCGCCTCTGGAAGAACGCGACAGCGCAGGTAAGCTTCGTACCAATTGTTTTCCTCATACGTTAGGCCGCGCCGAACGCGATTGCCCTCCTTGTCGGTAGTAAATTTTTGGTCGTGGACTTCATCGCTCATTGTGCACTGCGTTCAACGTCAGCTGCTTGGCCAAGACCTTAACACGAAAACGAGACCGCCGAAGCCATGCGGAACCCGATCGCACTGCGTGTTGAATCGCGGCTGGCTTATTCCGCGAGAGAAGTCCGGCCTCGGAAGGCAACGGGCACGGAACACGGACGAATTAGGGGATGATAGTGTCACGAGGATAAAGATAAGGCCGATGACGGACGCAGCGCCGGCTGCCCAGAAAGTCCACTTGAGATACCGGTTTTCAGCACCGCCCTGGGTCTCTTTTCGGAACCCTGGTGTTTCGTATACCGTGACGAAAACCCAAGGCACCGAATCCATAAAGACCTCTTGGCGAAGAATCCTCGCTCCCGGAAATAGAGGGGGCTGCTGGTCCGGTTCCGCCATGTCCACAGAGATATACGTAAGATATCTTTCAGCCCGCACGTCAAGGAGCGGTATCTCGATTACGTCTTGGAAATCTGAAGCTTGGCACGGCTTATTGATCTTGCGCGGTTCATCGGAGGCGACACCGATGGTCACCACATTCTCCGTTCCCCCGAAGCTGGCATCAGGTTTTTGACGGTGCTTCACATCGAATTTGTGATTGAAGCTCTTCTGATGACGCTGTCCCGAAGCATGAACGCTAGTATGCGGCTTCCAAGTAGGGTCATGATCGCGAGGAAAGTTGACATACACGTCTCCGCTCGCGCGGCGACGGATACTGATGACAAGAAAAAGATCACCGCCATCGCGGACCGCAACAGCGGCATATAGGCTATCCGGGTTCACTTGACCGCTCGAAGCCCCAAGGGTCTGCATCTCGGGCTCGCGCTTACCACGTGTTCGGCTAGTAAACCAAGCAAGGTGGTACCGGAATTGGCACCGGACAGTGTGGGAAAGGACGGGCTTGTGACAAGCGCACAGATTAGAGCAGCTCGGGGATTGCTGGACTGGACCGTTCGTGACCTATCGGAGCGCGCTCGCGTCCCCCGCAACACGGTCAGCAACATCGAGACCGGTGCGTATGCTGGCGCCCCCCAGACGCTGGAAGCGATCCGCCGCGCCCTCGAGTATGCTGGCGTCGAGTTCACCAATGGCGATGCGCCGGGTGTGAGGTTGAGGACGAAATGACGAGCCCCGAGTCAGCTTTCCACGTCGAGGTGGCGGACGACGAGATCGTCGTGAGCCTGCCCGAGTCGCAGTACTCAGTAACCTATTACAAGCCGGAAACGCGTCCCCAGCTGCTCGCAAAGCACATCACGGAAAAATACGATCCGCACGTTCCGATGACCGTGTCAGAGTTCCTAGCCAAAGCCTGGAAGCTCGCCAACGACAAGGCGCGCGAGCTGGGATGGATCAAATAGCCGAGAGAACTAGCAGATGGGCGGCGCTGGCCACGATGTGAGAGAGGCCGCCCCATCCCCCCGTGTTGAGGATAGGACAGCCTCCCCAAAAGATGCCCCCGGTCCTTGGAATCCGGGGTGAGATAGGGTGGGCGTTGAATCAGGCAGACCTGCAGCTAAGTTGAGGCCATTCAGTGTGGTGTGCCTGTGATCTCGTAGCGTATGGCTCCACCGAGGCACCCACCGGTTAGCTTGGTCATCACCCCCTCCTGTTACCTTTCCGCCTGAGGTTCAGAGCCCAACACAAAGGGCTGCGAAGGAAGGCCGCTAACGGCTCCTAAGCGGACTCTGGCAACCCCGTCCACGAGCATGTCCATGAGTTCACGCCCTAAGACTACCGAGGCTGCATAGTCGGCTTCCACTCACGCGCGAGATTCTGCGCTTCGGCGATCTGCGCCGGGGTCATATTTTTTGCTACTTCGTCTCTAATGAAATCCGCGGATTGATTGCCTTGCGCGGCAGATAAGCTTAGCTGCCAAGGATGCTAGCGCCGGGCTAGGCCGCGCTCGACCAGCCGGCGGATAGCCTCGGAGCGAGACGGCAGATCACGCTGCTTTTTTCGCCAAGCTTCAATAGCTGCCCTCAATTCGGATGGCGCGCGGAAGCCTAATAGGGGGTTCTTGCCCGTTGCGGGTCGCCCGCGCTTTTTAGGTTTAACCGTTATTGACATGGGATAAAAAAGGATATACCCAAAATAGGCAAGCCGGGCAAGAGGTATCAACTCCTGCCCGGCTCTAACCCTCAACATGGAGGTTACCCATGTTTCAGGCTACCTAAATACTACAATTGCGTCTGAGCCGCCCCGCAGCGGCAACTGCCCCAAACCCAAATACGGTGTCACGCGCAGCCAGGTGATGAAGCGGGCTTGGCAGCTGGCCAAGCTCAATCGCGGAAACGTCAACAACACAGGTCGCGAGCGCCTGGGCCAATACATGCGAATGGCATGGGACGAGGCCCGTCGCGGAGAGACAGAGAACTGGACGTTCCTTTCTCCCGAACACGAGGCGCGGTGCCTCGAGCGCCAGCTTGTCGCGCTTCAATACGACGACCGGCGCACGTCGGCGCATTACGCCCTGATGCAGTCGTTGCGCGACAGCGTTAGGTCACTCCGCGCCGTCATCGGAGGTGCCCTATGAGCACGACAACCCTGGAAACTGCCAAACCGATCCGGCGCCGTTCCAAACAGGAACCCACGCCGTTCCTGGATCCAGCAACCATCAAAGAGCGCTTTTATGGGCTCAAGCTCTCGGGCCATTGCCTGCACCCCGTGTTCAAGGATGGCGACAAGGTCATCTTCGACCGCGAGGCACCGTTAGTGAATGGCTGCTTCGGGAATTTCTTTTACCGACCGGAGCTGGTGAAGCCGGGGCAGCTGTCGATCGCGCTCAAGAAGCTGATCTTCGCCCCGCCACCAAAGCAGCGGCGGGCACGAAGGCGCTGGCAGCGTTATTGAGCGGCACGTAAGAAGTTATCAGTGGCCAGTAATGGCTAAACAATTGATTGAAAAGCATAAAGCTCAGAGCTGAGAGTTTTTATGTAACGTGTCGTAACGAGCGGGCTGAAGTTGGCGATTCGTTCAGCTCTAAAGGGGAGGCTTAGGATATGGCTATTGGCGCGTCGCCTTTGGCTCCGGCCCAGAAGGTTCCTCGGTGGCGGCGATTAACGCTCGCGCAAGTCCGATGGCTATCTCTGGGCTCATCCCAAACACCAGATTATCCCACTGGCGGGTTGCGTGCCTCTCGGCGCTTGTTGAGTACGTTATTTTCATCGCAACGCCCTCCGGCAGACGACCGGTATCGTAGGTCACGACAAAAGGTAGCACGCCCTCATCGTCGTCCTGATTTTCCATAGGAGTTCCTCACCTGGGCGCGAGCACGTCGGGGCTCAGGTTCGCGTGAAGAAGGATATGTGGCCCACCGAAAGCCTCGGGCCATAGTGCCGCACGGTATCGCACGCAACTGCTTCGACGTCCTTCCAATTGACCCCATATTCGGCCCCATGTCGCTGAGCTTGGCGTCTTGCAGCTCGTGGCGTCGGGGCGACGGTAACGCACGACAGAAACCGATATACCTTCCCGTCTTTGCCCTCAAACCGGCCTTCGGTGACTGTCCAGAGGCCAAAGACCTTAGCCTTGGCATCCTCTTCTCGCCTGAGTCGAGCGCGCCGCCGCTGCTGGCGCTCGGCTGGCGTCATTGGCTTTTTTCCGATAGGTGGGCGTCCCATGCGAGCAGTGTAATTGCGTGACGCCGGTGTGTCACTAAAATAAACTTGCCAGCCCACATGTAAAGGCGCATTCTTCCAATGCGCGCCCCGGCCGAGTGTGTAAGACCCGGCCGGGACGACTTGCCACCATCAACCCGCGTGTGGAGGGCCGACGATGACCAAAAAATCCATTAGCACGAATCCGTCTCAAGCTTCGAACGTGCTTACGTTTGAGAAGGCGCAGGAGATAGACGAGCAGGTTGAAAAAGAGCTTGAGGAAGAGCGCTGGGAACAGACCTGCGCATTCAATACGCTTTATGCTGACTATCTAGTCGCGCGGGCTAAGTCCATTCGCCCCGGCAAGTCCGATGATGAAAACGACAAGGCTTGCGACGAGGTCGGGGCGCTCACCTGGCAGATCATTAACTCGCCCGCGCCACTGTCATACCACGTCGATTACAAATTCGAGATCATGCGCGAGATCATAGAGCAGCGTTTCGTCGATGGCCGCGCCCGCGCCATGCTGGAGAGCATCCGCAACGACGTTGTGGAAGAGGAATAGGGCGATGACAGCGCTTCTATGGCTTCGGCTTCGCTGTTGGCTTGCGAACCGCTTTATTGACCTGTCTTGGCTTGCTTGGTTCTTCATGGCGAAGGGCACCGCTGCGAGGCTGTTCGGCGTTGCGAAGCGCATGGTGCCACAGCGGTAGGACTGCACAGGGGCGCCGGCTTCGGCCGGTGCCTCCACTTCCGATAAGGCCCCTTCCCGACTGTAAAAGAGGGCTCTAAAAATGCTGCAAGAGCTGATCGTCGCCGAGCCGTTGATGCCGGCAGTTCTGTCGCTGGAGGAGGCCGCAGGCGACTACGCCAGGGCCTCCAAATCCACTTCAACCAGACGGGCATAGGCAAGATCGACGCTGCCGACTTCATGGCCTGGTGCAGGCGCCATGGCCTTGAGCCGTTGCCTGCGAGCGTAAGCACCGTAGCAGCATATCTAGCGGGATTGGCCAAGTCAGGACTCAAGGCTTCCACCATCACCCGGCGTTGTGCAGGCATCCGGTACATGCACCGCATGGCGGGACACGAGCCTCCAACGAACAGCGAGGCAATTAAGGCGGTGCTCTCCGGGATCAAGCGCAGCATCGGGACCGCCGTAACACGCAAGGCACCGGCAACCGCAGAAGCGATACGCGCTATGCTTGAGGAGATGCCCACTGACATCCGCGGGCTTCGTGACCGAGCGTTGTTACTTCTTGGTTTTGCAGGAGCGCTCCGTCGTTCCGAGCTCGTTGCTCTCGACGTGGCAGACCTAGAAGAAGGCCCCGAGGGTATGCACGTCCATATCAGGAGATCGAAGACCGATCAGGAAGGTGCCGGCGATTTCGTCTCGATCCCGCACGGATCCCGGCTTCGCCCTGTGGCAGCCATCAAGGCTTGGCTGGGAGCCGCTGGCATCACGGATGGTCCGATCTTCCGGCCGATCAGGAAAGGCGGTTTAGTACTCCCCGAGAGGCTCACGGATCGCTCTGTCGCGGAGATGGAGATAGTGAAGAAGCGAATTGAGGCGGTGGGGTTTGACCCGACTGTTTTCTCAGGCCACAGCTTACGGGCAGGCTTCGTCACCTCGGCGCTCGCATCGGGCGCCGATATTCTGAGGGTCATGGACGTGACGCGGCATCGAGAGGTCAGCACGCTTAAGACCTATGACCGCCGCGCGAAGGCGTTCAAGGGTCATGCGGGGGAGGCGTTTCTATGAGCGAGGACACCTATCGAGGGACTGACGATTTATTCAATAGCCTGATAGCTGTAGTGACCGGTTATCCGGCAGATGCCGGAAGGCTGGCGACAATAGAACTGCTTGCCGCCATTTGCGTGCACCGTGGCAAGCAGTATGGGGACATCGAGAAAGGAAAGGCAGTGCTGGAGCAGTCGATTGAGACGCTTCGTGTTGCCTTTTCTCAGGTTTGGGACGGCACTGCTTATCCAGCAGGAGCGGGTGATTAGGGCCTGGTGGGGAAGCGTTCCTATGAGTGACGACTTCACTCTGAAGGCCGAAGACTTAGACATCCTAACGGAGCACGACGAGACGCTGCTCTTCACAATGTTCGCAATGCTCAGGATAGTGATGGCGCTGGGTTACATGGTCCCCGGAGATGTGTACAGCACATTGCGAGAAAAGGGCCACGAAGTGCCCGCCGATCAAGATCTGTCCGACGAGGCGCAAAACACAAGGGACATAAAAGAGCTGCTGGAGCTCATGGAGCGCTGTGAGCGTGCAGGCGGCATTGCGCTGATTGTCGGCGAGTAGGATCCTTATAGCGAGTTATGGCCGGAGGGCCGCCTGTGGTGGTCTCTCCCCGTTGTTCACAGCCTAGCGACCTAGCCTCCTCTGCGGTTCAGACGGCAAGGTCTCGCCACTCAACAACGGCGGTGAGGACGGCGCCCTCAATCTCGAGGAATTGATGCTCATGAGCTACCGGTCAGCGCCATGAGTGAGCCGCCGCTTCCGCGCCCCGCGCCTTCACGCTAGCAGGGCGCCAATAGCCGAAGTAAGATGCTCCGCAGAGCCTGGGCATGACCGATGAGACTGCGCTGTACCTGTTTGCCGCCATTCTGTGTAGCGGCTGCGGCACGACTATCGCCGCGCGCGCGCCATGCAATCGATGTGGATCGGCAAGCCGGCGGATGCTTTCTTTACGGCCCACGGTGCCCCGCAGACCACGCATAATCTCGACAATGGTGGCCGGTCTACATCTGGGAAACAGCCGCTGTAGTAGGCTCCCATGAGCGCCTGCGCTGCAGCGCCGATATTGTGACTGATCCGCGCGGCATCATCACCAGCATCACCCCGCGGGAGGACACGATTGGCAAGTGGCGCCTTTCACGGTGTGCCGAAATTTTCTGATGCGGAATCCGTAGGTCGCGCTTTCGCCGAGGCAGAAGAGCGACAATCAGAATCGCCGCCATTAGCTGACTGCATCGGTGGGTAAGACTTCGGAAGCGGGTGCCGGCGAGTCAACATTGCGTTCTGGGTAGTGCCTCACTTTGAATTATTTGGGCCTCTGGCGAATGGATCGGCGTACAAAGGTGCTGCTAGGCAACGGGGAGAGATGTCATGCGAGCCGGTAGAATCGTGGTGACCGCTCTTGTGGGCACCCTGCTCTTAGCTCCCCCGATGCTAGGGCATACTCAAGCTTCTCATGGAAACTGGCATCATAGGCAAGTGCATTATGGGCTCAACTCCTCCATTTGCGGCGCCCCTCGTTTCGACTTCTGGTATGGCTACTACTATTATCCCGGCTGCCGTTGCCTGGATCACGGATGGTGGCGTCTCTGCCGCGCCGGTTAATGTAGGGCACTTCCGCCCGGAGAAATTCTGCGCTGGCGCGCACCGGTGACGGGGTGCATGACGTGCAACATTTGGTGGTCGCTTAGTGGCACCGACAAAGTGCGGCTGCCAGAAGAAGACCTCCGCGCACTTCATAAACTGCGACGCGACTAACAAGAAGGGCGCCAGCCGAAGCTGGCGCCCCTGCGAATTAGGCTCAGCCCGCTTACCAACGGCCGCGCCGGTAAATGAGCCGGAGAATAAGCAGAAGCACCAGCGCACCAACAGTGGCACCGATGATCGCGGGGACAATTCCCGCGCCGAGATGGATCCCCAAATGTGGTAGTAACCAGTCTCCAATAAAAGCGCCGACGATGCCAATAGCGATGTCGGCAACCACGCCGAAACCAGTCCCTTGGACGATTTGCCCCGCAAGCCATCCTGCGACGAGACCGATCAACAAAATAATCAAAAGAGTTTCGCCTGACATGATTTCCCCCCTGTATGCGAGCCCCATGGCCGCATTCGCAGTTTAACTCGGCTTTCGGGTGAGAACTACGGGCCATAACCGCTCACGCCGCCGCTGTCTGGGGTCTGGTTCGTCCCGGCGCCCTTTTGTGGTTAACGAGCAACGGCCAAGCGCCACAGCTCTTTCGTTCAGACTTTATTAGAAATTTAGCGCTCTGATTCGCTGGTTCACCGAGGGTGCCCACCTAGAGAGGCAATGGGTGAGCTGAGGGGGTACGAGTCCGCCGCGGGGTTCGTGCCCTCTCCTAATCACGGCGGGACGACGAGGGATGCGCTCTGTTGAGATTAGCTTCTGTATTTTGGTAGCGACGACAGCGCTAATTGTCGGCTTTGCCTCGCTACCTCGCAGATTTGTTGCGGCGGTGGGCGTCATTGCCACGGTCGCTGCGCTTGCTGCGGTAATTTTGATCGAGGGGTAAGAAGAAGCCCGGCCTAGGAGCAAAACCGGGGTTCTCTGAGTAAGGACGGGGATGAGGTTCATAATCGCTACCATCGCGCTTCTCGTGCTCGGCTCAATAGTCGGCTCAGTAGCCGGTTTTATCTTTTGGCCCGACCTGGCTCATTCATCCGCAAACTGGCATCGGCCGCATCATTGACCGTCGGGTCTCAGGGGTGGGGTGTTGGGGTAGATAGTGTCTAGAACCCCGAAAACGACGGGCGGTCAGCCATCCGCCTTCCAAGGATGCTAGCGCCGGGCTAGGCCGCGCTCGACCAGCCGGCGAATCGCCTCTGGTCGCGAAGGAAGATCGGATTGGTCGCGTCGCCATTTGTCCAGCGCTCGAAGCTGCGATGGTGACATTCTCACTCCGATGGCTTCATTTGTGCCGGTGCCCGGCCGACCCCGCTTTTTTGATTGCACGTTATCAGGTTTCATGGTTATATGATGACGTAAATTAGCGAGCCGAGCAAGAGGTGTGAACTCTCGCCCGACTCTAACCCTCAACATGGAGAAGAGCCATGTTTCAGGGTGACGACAATCATACCACGACTCCGGCCACCTCGCCCGCGTCGGTGGCTGTGTCCACATTATCTCCCAAAACCAAATATGTCGTCACCCGCTCTCAGGTGATGAAGCGGGCTTGGCAGCTCGCCAAGCTCAATCGCGGAAATTCAACAACACAGGTCGCGAGCGCCTGAGCCAATACATGCGGATGGCTTGGGGCGAAGCGCGTCGCGGAGAGACCGAAAACTGGACGTTCCTTTCTCCCGAACATAAGGCGCGGTGCCTCGAGCGCCAGCTTGTCACGCTCCAATACGACGACAGGCGCACATCGGCGCATTACGCCCTGATGCAGTCGTTGCGCGACAGCGTTAGGTCACTCCGCGCCGACATCGGAGGCACGCTATGAAGCACCTCAGCCGCCGTTCTGTCACGACTGGCGCTCTCTCTTGCGGCCGTGACCATGATCCCCGCTGTGGGGCTTTCTATCGGGCCCACAAAGGCTCAATCCGATCTTCCCGACTTGAAGGCCGGTGACGACGTCGAGCTGCGTCGCCTATGGGCAAAATACCTCGATCAGCTTGACCGACTTGACGATGCCGAGCTTGCCCATAAGCCAGTCCGCGATGCACTTGATGCAGAGTGGTACCCGCTTGTTAAAAGCTCTCCCTGGGCGAGCAAAAGAAGGCTTTCACTCAGCTCTGGAAAAAGCACGGCATAGAGCCGCTTTCGAGGCGGCGGGAATTGGAGAGTCGCAAGCTTGTCAAAATCACCAAAGCTATCCGTAAGGCCAAGGCCGAGGGCCTGTTCGGCATAGGGGTGAAGTTGAGCGTAAGCGAATACTTCGAAGACTTCGACGTGGTGGAGGCTGCCGAGGATGCACGGCGGGCTCTGGGCCAGCTAACCGGTTACGACTTCATCGCCGCAACAGGTCCGCTAGTGGAGGTATAGCCTTGAAACACGCAGTCGAACTCGACACCCTCGACATTGTAGATCGCCTCAATAACCTCACGCACAAGGCAGCAGCCCTGGCGGCAGGCATACTTGGCTTCGAAGGCCAGGAGGACGCACCGGGAGGGCTTCAGGACATTGCCTTGGAGGGATCGACACTAACGGCACCTGGCGCAAACTTCCCGATGAAGACATCGTGGCCCTGAAAGGGCTCAGACGCACCGAGCCTGCACGTTGACCACCAATCCCCTGCGTGTGGGTCTGGTAAGATGCGGCATGGGCCGAAGTAGTAGGCACTCCGGCCCTCGACGGGAGGGGCAGCAAGATGATGGATAGGTATGGCTCGCGGGTGCGGCTGGCGAGTTTCGAGAAGGCTTGTACGCCGGGTGGGCACGTTCCAATGCCGTACGAGCAGCAAGATGCAAGCCACTTAGCGTTCGCCTGGAGGATAAACACCAAGACGGGAGATCTTGAGATCTGAAGGGGAGGGGCGCCATTGGCGACGGCTGCGTATGTGGAGTGCTTGGAGTCGGTAAAGGATTTTGCCGAAGCGTTAAAACGTGGAGGAACTTAGCCTGCGATGGGATCGGGCGTTCCTGGGCGTCGGCTTCGGCCGGCGCCTTTTCTATTGCGCTCCGCTCGGCCCCTGGTTGGGACCCTCTGGTGGATTGAGTGCTTTGCCATAAATGCAAGGAACCCATGAGGATCCGGGTATCTCGCAATTCCTACGACTTTGAGCGACTAGGATAGAGAGCACAAGAAGCACAAAAATGATCAGAAGGGAGTTCTTCCATTCCCTTGGGTTCATGGCTGCGCTTCTCCTGCCGTGTTGAAGGCCGCTAAAGTTTGATAGTCTCCCCGGCCGAGGTCAAGAAATGGCGCGGCTCTTCATCGCGTTGTTCGCACTTAGCCTAACGGCTTGCGCGCCATATTGGGCCGGGCACGCAGACGGATACATTGGCCACCCGGTGTCAGAGGTAGTGCTTAAGTTAGGGCCGCCGACAACGCGATTCGATGCCGGCAACGGTCGCATGGCCTTCCAATGGTCGGACTTCGGCGGATGCAGCAGCTCGGCCACCGCCACGACAAAAAAGCCTGGCTCCACGTCTTTGGCCGATTGGACTGTTGAAAGCTGGCAAGAGACACGAGGTTGCGCTGAAAAGTGAAGAGAGCACCCTATGAGCGTGACCCTCTGACGACTGACGAGCTGCTCAGTAACGCCTCTGCGGATACCTGCTCGGCTTACTCGCGGAATAGAGGGCGTCGGCTTCGGCGAAGCCGTCGCGCCCGAGAGGAGGTTAAGCGGCTGCGGCGTCGATACTGAGCAGTCTGGAAACACAAAGAAGCCTGGGCAGAAATGACCGGGCTTCCAATCTAGTCGGTAGGTCGTTAGGCCACCTGTGGGGCAGCCGGGCACTTCGGAGCGGCGGGCCGCATTCCTCTTCCACCTTCGAGCACTCTAATCACGTCCTCCAGGATGACCCTCAGAACGATTCTCACAATCGGAGGCTCAGTAGGACGAGGCGCTTGCATAAGGCCACCAGAGACAGCTTGCAGCTCAATGTCAGTTAGTTCGCGCATGCGTTTCTCCCTAGGGATGCGTGCCCACCGCCTAGCAACTCAGCGTACAGCACAAATTTTGAGCCCGACGCAGTTATGAAGGGATTGGCTAATCAGAGCGTGACACAATCGCTCGCGAAGTAAGCGTATTTGAGCGGATTTGTAACAATCAGCGGCGTGACGCCACAGCGACACGGCTGAGCCGGATTGATAGGATGTTCGCTCGGTGGCAATGATGCCACCTTCAGTTCACGCACAACTAAGCCCCGCGCTCCCGCTCGGGGCTTCTTCTTTCTCAGGGCGTCGGCTTCGGCCGGCGCCCTTTTTGTTATATGGTGTCCCGCATGAGTAAGGCGCGGGCATGGGGTTATGAACTTGAGGTGCGGGGACGCGAACTCATTATTACCCTCCCCGGCACGAGCTACCGCGCCATCTATCACAAGCCGCAAAACTCACCTCAGCTTCTCGCCAAGATATTCCCACGCGAGAATGAGAAGCGCGCCCTGGTCGGCCAGGCAGAGTTCCTGGCTCGAGCATGGAAGCTCGCCAACAACAAGGCGCGGGAGTTGGGGTGGATCGCATGACCGAACAGCCTGACCTCAAGAGCGGCAAAGAGTGGTCCAAGAATGACCTATTCTCTCTTCGCAACAGGCTCGAGCACGGGCGTACCGTCGCCCACGTTGCCACCTTCCTGAGACGCACCGAAACTGAGGTGCGGGAGAAGGCCGCCGAGCTTGGGCTAACGCTACCTCCTGCGAATAGTGCGTGAACCGGCCTCTATACTCCCGGTGTAACTCTTAGAAAAGTTGTCGAACGTCGGCTTCGGCCGGCGCCCTTTCTTCATTTGTGGACATCTAAATCAGGGACACAACGGAACGTGACGCTTTGGCCCCCGCCGGGTATGACCGAGAGTTTCAGCCCCTTCGAGTGGCAGTAGTCGCCCGCCTTATCGACGGCGTCGCTCGACGCCCTCTCCTCTTGCGATACGCCACCAAAATTATGGGCGATACCAATGCTGTAGGTCCCTCGTCCGACATCCTGCACCTGCCCCATCGGTTTGGTGGCGCAGCCCATTGCAAAGGTAGTGAGGCAAGCCGCAATGCCTAAAGCAATACGAACGTCGGGCATAGAGTGCGTTATCCCATGCTGAAGCTACCATGGGGCGCCTTCACATCGACTCGGGGCAAATTACTCTTTCGGCGTATCGGGGTGATGTTCGTTGCCATCACTAAGCCAGTAACCGATTTGGTGACCCAGCCAGAGACAGTTACAGAGACCTTGTCGTCGTCCTTTTTGGTTTTCTCCTCGAGCTTGGAGATGCGGTCCTCTAAACTCGTGCAGCAATAGTTGCCGTTCTCAGCGGCCTTAGGACTGATAGGAAAACCGCCAAGCGCAACCA
>Ga0316363_10002590_pt1 | contig 13661 bp, 7 predicted proteins | sample Sb_taG_3_FD_200459 | JGI IMG/M metagenome (GOLD analysis project Ga0316363, IMG submission 200459) | Peat soil microbial communities from Weissenstadt, Germany - Sb_50d_a_PC metaG (v2) (version 2) | ecosystem: Environmental > Terrestrial > Soil > Wetlands > Peat | place: Germany: Weissenstadt...
GGAAACCGGCGGCATGAGATGGTGCTCGTCCTCGTACTTCTTGACAAAAACGGTGAGCGAAAGAAGGTACTCCGTTTCATCAGAAGTCCGGTTGTTCCCAAGGTCGCTCAGGCGATCGAGCATTGCGATTGCCTGCCCGTACTCCGACTCGGAGCGGATCACGCGCAAGGGACATTCACGGACCAGATCCAGATAGCGATCGCCGGCTGGGACCGAAGAAAGGGTCACGCCCTTGCTCGTGGTCTTCTTACGGGTTTTTGAACGAGTCGCCATGTGCGGAAACGCTCCTTGATCCAGAGCCTCAGGCCTTCCACTTGCCTTTGTCGTATTCCTTGCGGGTCAACACGTGACGGACAAGGACGACCTGATCTCGAAAAAAGACCTCAACGATCAAGCGATACTTGTTCCCGGCGGGCATATCGATGGTCTTCAGAACCGGTAATTGATCCGCGCCGACCATGGCACAGCCATAGCGAGCCGAGATTCGTTCTCAGGAAAAACGGGTGTTCTCGTTCGTAATCTGCTATAATCCATGTTTGTTGACATCGGTGGTGTCTTCGAGGCGGTGGATATTCGTCTCGTGCGTTTATGGGCAACGACGCCAAGCTGACTTCGATGCTGGAGTTCTGCGGTTCACGGCTGCTTGGTGCGATCGAACGGTCAGACAATGGAGTTGACCACATGGCGATCACGGTCAAATGCTCTTGCGGTCGTTCCATCTTGATCAAGGCAGTCTCGGCAACGGGGCGAGCTGTCTGCCCGGTTTGTGGGAGTTCGCTTCTCGTCAATTCCCCTGGCGCGAAGCCCCACGACGCTACGCCGAGAACCGGCCGAAAGGTCGATCCACCGGCTCTACCGAGGTCGCCGATAGTCACACCTCCGCCCTTACCTGTCGGTGCGGCCAGGACAACTACCGACACGAATACCGCGAATGCGAGGGGAAAGCCAGCGACAGATCCTTGGGGTCGCATTCCGCTCCGGGTCTTTTTCGGGGTTCTGGGTCTTGCCCTTATTGGGTTTCTGGCGGTCTGGATCGCGGTCGCGAGCCGGGTAAGCGGGCCGTTCCGAGATGTCCCCGCACCGCCGGAGGAGGCAGTCGCGAAAGCGAATACGCCGCGAGAAGAGGATCGCTCTGCGGATGATGAAACGGCAAGGTTGCCGGAACAGGCACGCAAAACCACCGCACCGGGGCGAATGATACCGGAATCACGCGGGCTTACCACCAGGGAGGTTGTAGAAAAAACGGGCGAATCGGTCGCTCTCGTCAAGGGAAACCACGGGTCTGGCTCGGGGTTTCTCGCCGCAACAGGCCTCGTGGCAACGAACGCTCATGTGATCCGGAATGAGACCCTACACAGTCTGGAAATCTATTTCCCCTCGGCAAACGACGGAGCGCGTGGACCCTATCGTGCGTCCCTCGGCTACGAAAACTCCCGGCGCGATCTTGCGATCTTGAAGGTTGCAGCGTCCTTGCCCGCCCTGACGGTGTCGAGCGATTATCACTTCAAGGGTGGCGACGAGATCACGATCATCGGCAATCCTGGCGTGAAGTTCATCGGCACGGTCATACCGAACGCCGTCAGTCGAGGCGTCTTCAGCGCTGAGATTACCTGGAAAGGCCTTCGATACTATCAACTGGGCGCATCGGTGAATCACGGCAACTCTGGAGGACCGGTGCTCGACTCGACGGGCAAGGTCATCGGGATCGTGACCCTCAAGGCCCAGGAGGAGGCGATCGGTTTCTGCATCCCCGCCGAGGACCTCGTCACGGCACTGGCGAATCTGCGGGTTGCTTCGCCTGAAGAGATCAGAGCTGCTGGAAGGAAACACGATGCCGCGGCAGTTTTTTGCCTCCTGCGCGAGACCGCGGGCATCTACTGCCGAGCACTCGAAGCCTACGTGTCCCGGATGGACGCCAGCGTCTTGCAAGGAAGGTCGCCGAATGAAGGCTTGCAAGAGGTGGCGCTACTGATCAGCCGGGCGCTGCGCCAGAAGGAAGTGGAGTCCACGGGTGATCTCAGTGCGCAGCTTTCCGAGCTGGTCCGGGATCAAGATCTGCCTGCCGAGACGCGCAGCAGCTTGAGGGAGCTTTGGACGACGTATGCCGACATGAAAAGCTACGTGGAGAATCCCCGGGGCACATATCAGAGTTTTCGAGCCAGGGCCATCGATCTGAAGGACCGCTTCAGCCACGTGGTCAAGGACCTCGAGCTCAGTTTCGGAATCGAGTCGGACGATTGACCGGCGAGTCGGGCAAGAGGTAGAGCGCGGATCGATCATGTTGCATCGATGAGGCTATTCACAGCGGGAGTCGCGCCATGGGAGCGCACTGGTACTACGCGGTTGGCAACCAGTTGATCGGTCCCGTCGGGCAATCAGAACTGAAATGGTTGATCGATCAAGGGGCGATTGATTCATCCACGCTGGTCCGACACGGTGAGGATGGAAGATGGGTCGCGGCGCGAGATACCGAAGGGCTGGTCGAGCCGATTCAGCATGCTCCAATTGTCGACGAGGCCGATCAGGCAGTGTGGTTCTACAGTCGCGAGGGTCGCACGAGAGGGCCGGTCTCCTTCCAAGAGCTGAGGATGCTCGCGGCGACCGGGATCCTGAGGCCAGACGATCTCGGATGGAAAGAAGGAGCTGAGGACTGGCAGCCGGTCGGCCAGTTACCAGGGTTGTTTGCGGGTCGTGCGCGGCTCGCCGCCGCCGGACGCCCGCAAGAGCGAGTGCCCATATTGGCAGGCGCGTCCCGAGTCTGGAAGCTTGGAATTGCGGGGCTGGCCTTTCTGGTCATCGTGGGTATCGGCATCTGGACGCTGGTTCCACCGAGAGTTTCAGGAGTGGGCCGGGCTCACGGTCCCATTCAACCGTTGGTTGCTAGCAAGACCCCGGTCGGTGCCCGCCCAGACCGTTCCGGATTGCTCGGCACCCAACTTCCCGCCCAGCAAGCTGGAACCCTTACGGCCGAGCAATCGAACGCAGAGAAGGTTCTGTCTGACGCCCTCGGTGCGATTCAAGCTGGACTGCCGGACCGCGCCCGAGAACTGCTCGACCGCTACATCGCCCTGCCCGAGGCAACCGAAAAGGACAGAGCCAGAAAGCTACGTCGCGAATTGCTGCTCTCGTGCTCGGTGTCCGAAGCTGCGGAACTCACGAGGAAACTGAGCGATCAAGAACTGCAATCCCATCTGCGCGATGAAGGCCAGACGCTCGCCGAGAGACTCGAGACTTTGGAATTGAGATCGTTCTACCAGAACACCCTGATGATTGCCCTTCGCCAGGAAAACACACGCCGCCAGATGGTGCCCCGTCAGGCCATTGCCCAGCAGCCTGAGCTGGGGCGACCGGATCCCGAGCGATGTCCGCGGGAACAGAGCAAAGTGCCTCGGGCCGAGAAGCTCCCGCCTGGCGGCAGCTTGCTTGGTCCAAGCCAACCAGCGGTCCCGGATCCTCGGAAACTGGACGTTGCGGACCAGGCCGGAGGTCCTGACCAGCAGGCAGTCGCCCCTGGCACTGTGGAAATCGACAAGGTCCTGATGGCTCCCGCCGATTATCGAGGAGAGACTCTCTCGATCAATGGCGTGTTCAAGGTTGGAACCCGGATCAGCGAGGCCAAGGACAGCAAAGGCCAGTTGGTCGGGTTGTCCCTGCCGGTGTCGCGAAGTGACGGCCGAACGATCTGCATGGCCGATGGCAAGGTCGAGGGGCATGACCTTTGCATGATTCTCGATGCCCCCGTTGCACAGACCTTGAGTCGGGTGTTCGAGGCACTGAAGCTGGAACCGACCATCAAGCCAACTTATCGAACCGTTCTCGAGGTCTCGGTGCAGCAACCCCCCAACGCTGGCGGCCCCGACCATTTACTGGCAATCACTTCCCTGGAGATCCTGGGAATGTGCGATTACCTTCAGATCGCCCGCCATCAGTATGAAGAGGCGTTTCGCGTGGTCGAGGTGAACGCGACAGGAGGCCGGATCGGATTCGGGGATGGCTCCAAATGGGTCGAAAGGTTGGGCGGCGAGGAAAAGTATGTTCAGCCCCTCCGCCGCAAACTCCGGGAGCTTCAAAGGCACGCCGCCACGGACTCTCGGCTGGCGGTATTCGAGAGTGTCTACCGGCGCGAGCTGAGCAATGCGATGAGAGCGGCCGATAATTTTGAGGCGATCCAGGCCATGGAGATTGCGAGATGGCAGCGCCGCATCACGCCTTGAGTTAGTCTGGATAAGGTACCATGCCGAGGCGAGGCTCTTGCCAAACCGGAATCAGTTGCGAACCCGCGCGTGAGCGGAAGGCGCTACCGACTTCTTGTCACCCGGGAGACATGGGCGGCTTTTTTTCGTGCCGGCGTCGGAATCGCCCGGGTGTAGACTCTCATTCCAGGCATTCAGTAATCGTTGAAAACCGTCATCCCGGCGACAATTGGACGTTTTTCTTCTCGCATCGGCCGCGCCGCAGTGGGACAATGATGCCTTGATTTGACAGATTCTCTCGTGGCAGAGAGGGAGTGCGGAAGGGGCCACCCACTTCTTAGAACCCGGGAGACGTGGGTGGCCCCCTTCTTGCCCTTTCGTGCTTAAGTCCGTGAGGGCAAGATCACAGAAGCGTCGCCTGGTCGCGACGCTCGTGGGGATGTATCTCCGACATGGCAGGTCAAAGTTGGTTTATCCGTTTGCGGGGGCGTGTTCTGGGCCCCTTCTCGAACGAGCAGTTAATCACTATGCGTGATCGCGGGCAACTAACCCGCTTCCACGAAATGTCCACGGACCGCAAGGCTTGGGTGACTGCGAGTGGGATTCCCGAGTTCTTTCCGGCCTCCACGGTATCAAAGACGCCTACCCAGCCCGGGGCGGTCGAACCGGCGGACTACCGAGTTGAGGACACAAGCGCGCGGCAGGATCACTCCCGCAGTCCCAACGACCCCCGTGCCTCGCTCTCCTGGTACTACGCAGTCGGGAAGTCGCCACACGGTCCTTTGCCGTTCGATGAGATTGTCCAGCTCACGACGAGGAAAGTCATCCGATCGGACACGCCGATATGGAATGAGACCTTGCCGGTATGGGAACCGGCTTCGAAAGCCTTGTCCGATCTCCTGGTCATCGCGGGTCAAACCGAGACCACTGGATCCCACGAGTCCCGGGAGGACCGCCTCGGGATGTCTCACGCCGAAGTCTTGGGGGGGATGACGGATCAGCAAGCGGCCGAATCGCCCTATGGCGTGCTGCAACCGTTTGTCGGCCTAGGGGCCGCAGTCTTCGATGTCATCCGATACATCTTCAGCAAGCGCCTACTGACCAAGAGGGCCGTCCGCTGGATCATCGGCTTCGGCTTGTTCCCGCTGGTGCTCGCCGTGTCTCACCAACGCTTGAAGTTCGGTCTGGCCGAGGTCGTAACCCTGATTAGCATCTACTTCATCCTCTTTTGGGCCGCCTTTTTCCAGTCGCTGGTGCGTCCCGCCCCCGGTGTCTGGAATCGAGGGATCCGTTGGGCTCTCTTCACCATTTTCATCGGCATACCGATCCTGCTTGTCTCGGCGGCCGACCTCCCTGTCGTCTCGCATGTCTACCGTCTTACCACATCAGGGGATGTCTTCACACGATGGGTAGGCTTCACGTTCGGAGTTGGACTCTCCGAGGAATTCACAAAGGTGCTCCCGTTCCTGCTTTTCGCGGTCTTACGCAGGGAGAGGATCGAGCCGAAGAGCGGGCTGATCCTCGGGCTTTGGTGCGGTTTCGGGTTCGCTATCGTCGAGGCGTTGGAGTACATTGTCCTTACCGCGTTCAAGGTCGCTTCCGCACAGGCACTCGGGCAAGCAGAAGCAAAACACCTGGCCCAGGCCTTTGACCCCTCGGCTTTGTCTATGCTCTACGCTGCTTTCGTCTGCCAGCAGCTTCATCGTTTCGTCACTGGACCACTCCTCCATGCCTGCTGGGCCGCCACTAACGGATGGTTCATCGCGTCGGCGACGCAGAAGGGAAGCGTGTTTGTCGCCACCACGGTCGGCTTGCTCCTTACGACGCTGTTGCATGGCACTTTTGACACACTCGCATCCGAGGACTCGCTCTTGATGAGCATGCTGGCAATCGGCGTCGCAGTGTTAAGCCTGCTCATCTTCCTCGCTTACCTAGCTCAAGCTCTCGATCAGGAGTCCGAGATACCGACAGGTTGACCGGATAAGGTGTCACGAACGAGCGGAAGGTCCCATCCACTTCTTAGCAGGTGTACCAGGTTGCTTCCCCATAATCAGTCAAGGCTGCTTTGAACGAAAACCGAGGATTGTCCCGCGATTCTAGGACTTCGGAATCGATCGAAGCATGGCGAATACCGGGCGTCCTTCGACCATGATATCGCCCGACTCGGTGAAGATCTTGATTGCTCCGCCGCTGATGGTGCCGACCTGCTTCCAGGTGCTGCTTGAGTTGGTCTCGGGAACAGCCACCCAGAGGTCTCTGTCGCTGGGGAGAACCTTTCCCTTTCGAACTTGCCAGCCATTCTCCTCCTTCGCTAGCCATCCCACGCTCCGGGGAAACTCTTTGACGACCTGCTCGAGTTGTTCGTGATGCCTGTGGGCATCCTTGAGCACCTCCGCAAGGTCGGGAAGCGACTTGACGAGTTCCACGGCCCGCGGTCGAAGTCGCACGGCATCCGCATTGTCGGGGTCCATCCAGGGAACGTTCACATCGACGTCGCCTTGCTCGAGAAGCCCCTTGATCGGGCCCAGGGCTGCCCGCAACGGCTCGCTCCCCTCGATCGCATTGTCGGCGACTTTCTTGAGCAGGGCGACCTGAAGAAGTGGATCCATGTCCTCGGATGACCGAATCGCGGTCATCAGCCCGATCATCACACGATCCCAATCGGCGAGCGTCGAGCCCTGGCCCAGAACAATCTTGTACTTGTTCGCGATCTTGGTCTGGGGCGACCAGTCTGAGTACACGACAAAAGGCATGATGATGGCACGGGCTCGCTCCCGCCCGTCAAAACCTCCGAGATAGCGGATCAGGTTGGAGCCCTCGCCGGGAGGCTGGTTCATGTAATAGCATTTCGACGTGCTGTTCGGGTCTCGGACTTTCACCATCCAGATCGACTGGACCAGGATGTCGGAGAACAGTTGAACAAGCCGGCGCTTCGGAGAATCTGCCTTGTCGTCGCGGCTGGACATCGCCTCCAAGTGCTTCTTGTAGTCAGTAACCCGATCGGCGGCCGGGTACCACGGGTTACCCGCGAGGAAACTGGTGGTCCTTTCCAGCCGATCATGCAGCTCCTTGGGGGACGGGGTGTCCTTCTGGGCACGCCAGCCCGCGGCCAGACGGTTCCACTTCAGGATGGATTGCCAGACGGGACGTTCACGGCCGAGTTGACCAAAGGCCCGTGCGCGGGGCGTGTCGGGGAACGCCTTGACATACTGCTCGAGGAGATCGGCAAAAGGATCCAGGTCGTTGGTCTCCCCGACGGCGGAATACTCCACGGAGCGCGTGATCCGGTCTTCGAGATTGATCCTTCGTTCACGCTGTGTGATCTCGGTGCGGATCGAGTCGAGGTCCTGGGCGAGAGCGCGGGAGAGCGCCTGGCCACTGTCGCCCGACTGTGCCAGTTTTGGCCCGAGCGACGCCAGCTCGATCTGAACGTGGGCGGCCAGGTCCGTCAGCGCGGCGGCCTCCTTGCTCCCCGGCTTCGCGGTCTCGAGCATCGACTTCATCTGGGCAATCTTGGTGCCGAGGGCCTCGAGCTGGGGAGCCATCTCTTTGTCGATCTGATCGCGATTCTGGATCAGAGCGTTTCGTCGCCGCTCAGCCAACTGCTCAACGGCCGACTTTTCCGTCGCCAGCCGCGCCAGCGACCTGGCGGTCTCCAGCGCAGCGGGTTTGGGATCATGGACCGGTGCCTGATCGGCCTGCCTTATCACCTGATCAAACTTGAGAGCTCGCTCGACCTCCTTGTCAGAGGCGGCCTGGAATCGCGACTGAACCTCGCGCATCTGGGGGTACTCGAGAAGCCCGGGGTCCGCGGCTGCCAGCTTCTTCAAGAATTCGGAAGCCTGTTCGAGCTCGCTGAGCTCGAGCATGTCGCTCACGACCGTGGCGGCCTGCTCCGCGTCGTTCTGGCGCGTCTGCCGGCGAATTGCCATGAAGATCAGGCTCGCCACGACGATGACCGCGGAGAGTGAACCGGCGATGATCCGCTTCTTCAAGCGAGCGGATGCGGCATGCTCGTCCCACAGGCGTTCGAGGTACCGCTTCTGTAACGACTCGGACATTCCAAGGCCGTGTCCCATGACGGCGTTGCCCATGAGCTCCAGGGCCGCCGGGCCGATCCGCTTGCGGTCATCAAGCGCCTGGAGCAAAGACTGCGTTGCCGCTTCGTGCTGCCTGTCGGCCTCTTCCTGACGATCTTGCTCCTCCAACCAGAGCAAAGCCGCTTCCACGCGCGCATGAATGGGGTCCCTTGGCGAGAGCTGGAGCGAGCGAACCATGGTAAACCACCGGTCGCGCGCCAGCCGGCCTCGAACGGGGTTGGACGACGTGAACGCATCGTTCAATTCACTTTCGAGATCGGCCAGGATCGCCAGATTTTGCTGCCCGCGGAACAGGGCATCGGCTTTCCTTACCCCCTGCACCAGAGCCTGAGGAGGCGGCTCCACCCACTTCTGTTCCTCCAGTTCCCCGAGCAAGTGCCCCAGCGCGCCCACATCGTGGCGTTTCGCGGCCTCCGCGGCCTCCATCTGGACCTGCCGGAACCGCGTTTTCTCAAAGATTCGCAGGTCTTCAGTCCAGACCGGGTTGTTCGGATCCTGCGTGGCGAGCTTGCGCATCACGCCGATTCGCGCCTTGACCGAGCCGCGCGCGAGGGCAAGACGGCGATGGGTCCGCAACAGGTCCTGGAGCGGATCCTCCTCGGCATAGGCCTCGTTGAGGAACGCGGCGACCTCGACCCGGAACCTTGCAGCCTCGGGCAGCCCGTACATCTGCACGAGCTCATCCCACGCCCCACGCTCGGGAAAATCGAGTGACGCAACCGCGTCCAGCAGTCGTGGCTGTGCTTCCGCGAGCTGGATCGCCTCCGATCGCAACCCTTGTTGCAAGAGCCGTTGACATCTGACCAGCCGCTGACTCACCTCCGCGCCCGCTTCGGCATAAGCCTTCGCCAACTCGTCCAGCACGGGGGTGCGCGTCTGGTCCGTGGCCTGAACAAAGGCGCGAATCTGATCGACGATCTGGTGGTAGTCGGGCATGTTCGGAGCCGTCACACGAAGCTGGACGGCCTCCTAGGGTTTAGGAGTCGCGAATTCTCCTAGTCGAGCCACGTCAAGAGTTAGCTTTTCCCCGAGTCTCATCACGACTGTTATGCTTAGCTCGGCATCTGCAATATTGCTCAAGAGTTCGTATCTATCAATTCTAGGCTTAAGACTTGCCTCTGCTTTGGCTAAATCATCAATCTTTTTCGCGCCCTCGGGATCATTGGATTGCTTTCGGACCTCCCCAAGAGCCTTCTCAAGATCAGTCTTCAGGTCGTTGTAATGCTTCCTGTCGCCCGCGATCTCGTTTTCCTTGCGTTCTAAATGAATTAATACTTTGTGCTTCTCGAGTTTCATCTTGAGATGGATTCTATCGGGCTCAATCGTATCGTTGACTTCCGATGAAGGGTCTCTGTTGTCGCCCTCGCAAAGCGTGGTCCTTCCAGCCTTCCGAGGAAAAACATCGATTCTCCAGCGTTGAATGCCAAGCCTCCATTGGGTGTCTCCCAGAAGTTCTTCGTCTGCCCATGGCCTTGTCAAGTCCGATGGTTTGCAGTTCTTGGGTTGCCACTCGAGATGAGTGAGGGGAATTGCCTTCGTCGAGCGAACAGGAGATCCCTTCAAAGCGAGATAGTGTGTCTTATTAACCGTCACTACTTCGAGAACACTGTCGCGCACAAGCTCGGACCGGACTAGAAACTCGGTTCTCTTCATCGATTCCTTATTCCAATTGAAGTCCAATTTGTTTGCTGAACTCTTGAAGACCGCAACTTCGAATGTGTCATCGAGCGCGCTTGTCGTTGGAGTACGAACGATCTTCCACGTTTTCCCGTTTGGATCGACTTTGACTTCTTTGTTCGGGAAGAAAAACGACAGGTTCTTGATCTCGGAAGAAAAAGAATAATTACCCGGAGCCGTTTCCTTACCACTAAACTGGGACAGCGCCAGTTGCGGAAGTTTGAAGAACTCCACCACAGGGTTTGCAAGCACAGGCGTGGCTGTGGGGGCAGCCTTTTTCCTTGAAGCCTCAGTCGTTGCCTTTGCAGCCGCATTGCCATTCGTCTTTTCTGCTTGGCTCGCCTTATCCGTTTCCGGAATTCGCGGCTTTTCCTTGTGCGCAACTGGCTGTGCTGAAGGGCTCTTGTCGTGCTCCGGGACTTTGATTTCGCTGACGGTATCGGGCTCTTGCTTTTGCTTTGCAACTGTCTGGCTGGCTTGCTCAATAATTGAGCGGCCAGGGGTTTTCGCAAAATAATAATAATAGAATATCAGAACAAATGCCGCGGACGCTGCGACGCTGGCTAGAACAACTAACCAGCGAGGCCAACCTAAGGTCGGCGAGGAACTAAGGTTGACTGCATTCTCTATTCGAGGCCACGCTGGTGCCTGAACGCTCGGGATCAGGTCGTACGACAAGGCTGCACCCTGAGTACGACCGGAGAATTCGCGAGGATGTTGTGACTGTGGAGCCGCAGTCACTCGTGCCGCTGCCTGGGACGGCGATGCGCCGTGGCCGAGTAGTTCCGAGGATTGTTCGGGAGGTCGGTTCGGCGGATTCCCGGTTCTTGCCCACTCGACGAGGGCAACCCCTTCAGCAACCGCATGCTTAGCAGACAGATCGACGATGAATGCATTCGGAAGCTTTAACGCCTTTTTGGCTTCTGCCGTCCCCCTGAGCACGCCTCGCCAGGCACAACTCAGACCCTGTGGAAGTTGAGTGAAGTAGGTGTTGAACTCGACTTTCCAGCGTTTCTCAGGAGGAAGAAGACCCAGGGCCTCAGCAAGTAGAGGAAGTAAATCCATCGCCGGCTCGAAGATCAGGAAAGCCGGGCGCCGGGGGTCTGCGAGGAATGATTCGGCCAGAGCGCCGGCCCAGCCGGCGTCGCCGGTGAGGGATTGCCAGGCGTGGGCGATGCCGGCGGGGCGATCGCCCTGGGGTGGGGTCCGACCGGCGGCGATGAATCGGGGCTCGCCCAGCCAGATCGGCTCCATGAAACCCGGTTGACTCAGCAGCCAGGCGGGACCGCCGGCGGGGCGCTCGGCCGGGTCGAGGACGACATGGTGAGCGTACTTGTTGGATCGCGAGGTGTAGTCGAGCCCCGCGAAACAGATGCGGGAAAGCACGCTGTAGGACCGGCCGCCAAGGTTCAGTCGATGGTGGGAAAAGACCACTGGGTTGAGGCCGACCTTGGGATCGTGCGGAGGAAAGACTTGCTGGTAACCGCTCAGGCTCTCCAGCCGCTCTCTCAAGGGCCCGGACATGTTCGGCGTGCAGGCGACGGTGCAAAACCCCCGGGTGCCCGGTAAAAGGCCGCGGGGAACCGACGTGTAGTGCAACTCCTGGCTCATCGCGTCATCGACTCCGGTCGCCGTTGACCTTGGTTAAAGACCGTCCGTCGCAGAGAACCTGAACCATCGGCCGTGCCTTACGTGTAAGAGTTCCTCCTCTTCAGCCGAGGAATCAGGCCGGGGAGGATCCGGCTCAGGGAATAGAGTAAAGGAACAGTCACCCAGTGGGGCTGGATCTCGGCCGGCCGGATCGACGCCAATCCGGTCTTCGGGTCCGTGTGTGTTCGATTGCCCAGAGAGCTGACCGCGACATAGGTGACATTGGACGCGAAACTCTCGGCGGCAGCTATCGTCTCCGGGCAGTACTGAGACAGGATCTGGCGGAGCCTCTTGGACTGCTGCTCCACAAGTTCCACGTCGATGCCCGTCACGGCCCCGCTTCGCTTCCATGGATTGCCGTTTTCCAGTGGGCCGTAGAGGTGCGACCATTCGTCGAACTTGGAGAGCACGACCACGACCGGACGATCGTACCTGGCGTGGTGCGAGAGCCCGCTCAACCTGCGGATTCGCGCGGCGGCTTCGTTGAGCAGCGTTTCCTGGCGGCTCAGGCGGTTATCTCGAGTTCCAGCCGGGCCAATGTCCTTGCTCCGGCAGACAGCCCGAAACCGCTTGTCCTGGGTGGGATCGAACAGAAAGAGGATCGCTCGCGAGTGTGCCAGGTGACGGGTCACGGGACTGGAGGTCGTATCCTGGCCGGGCTGAAAGTGCTCGCCGGCATTATCGTAAAGGCAGAGCATCCGGGACGTGGCCTCGGCCTTGCCGGCACTCATGTGCCCGGCTTGCGGCTGCATGGTGAAGAGAAACGGCCGGGGATAACTGACCCTCTGCTGACCGTAGCCCACCGTGTCATAGAGCTCGCCCTGGAGCTCGGTCTTGCGAATGAGGTTGCCGAGCGGCGTCATCTCCGATTCGCGGGGGTTCAAGAACAGCGATTCCTCACACTCGTTCAAGACCCGATTGGCCGCGGGGTCGGCATCGGTGAACGCGACCGAGAATTCGAGCGGTAAGAGCTTGCGAAGCTGCCAGGTCATGGTCGTCAGGAAGTACGACTTGCCGCTGGCGGGCCCGCCCAGGATGGAAAGAAACAGGGGTTCCATCTCGAGCATCGAGCGGGGAACCGAGAGATGGCATCGGGGGCAGGCCAATGATCGGCACGTCATCCCCTTCGAGTCGATGGCATCACCCTCGATGGTGAAGCGGCTGGGCAAGAAACGCTGCTGCTGCTCCGGCCCCAAGTGTGGATCACCCAGCAGATCGACGTGCTCGGAAATCCAGAGAACCTGATCAGGCGGAAAGCGCTCCCAGCAGTGAGGGCAGGTGACCTGGGAGAGAAGCTTGATCGAAGGAACGGTAGACGAAGCTCTTTCTTCATCAAGTAGAATGCTCATGATTCATACACTTTTGAATTGAATCGGGACCAAGGTCGTGGGGTCGTCTCGCTCCTGGTTCTCGTTGCCTCGAGAAGCGAGCGCCCTGGCTCTCCGTGTCAGGAATCATTAAGCAGCCCGACATCGGGCGCCGCATCGAGCAGACCCAACTGGCAAACCGTGAGTTCGACCGTTCGGGAATCGTCAAGGCACTGTTGCAAGCATCCAAGTCAGATAACGTAGACTATACTCCTGATCATTGCCGAGGGCAAGAAAAATTTGGTTTTTAGCGGGGAAAACGAGACATTCGGGGTATCGAGAGTTGTGAGCATCTAACCATGACGGTCTGAAGTCCGTGAAGCCGGATCTTCGATCCGCACGAATAGGCCCACCCACAGTCTCTTCGATTCCCTGGCAAGGTCGTATGAGCAAAGGGGCCACTTTCTCGCTCGGGACGTTCGCGGTACGTTCGGCCGGGTAGGAGCGCGCACCGACGCGGTTACCACTCCGTCGGCTCATGAGTGAGGAGTCAGCATTCCGATCAGCGCCGGGTGTGGAGCATCGACACAGGGAAGCCGGTTGAGCTTCGAAGTGCGGGTGGCCACTTTCCCCTGCTCGGTTCATTCCTGCTCGAAGCGTAAAAAGTGTTACATTGAAAACGGCGGCTTGAATGCATGAAGGTCGCTCCGCTCTCCTGACTCTCTGACTCGAGT
>Ga0316363_10002591_pt1 | contig 13652 bp, 10 predicted proteins | sample Sb_taG_3_FD_200459 | JGI IMG/M metagenome (GOLD analysis project Ga0316363, IMG submission 200459) | Peat soil microbial communities from Weissenstadt, Germany - Sb_50d_a_PC metaG (v2) (version 2) | ecosystem: Environmental > Terrestrial > Soil > Wetlands > Peat | place: Germany: Weissenstadt...
AATTTGAATTGCTTCTCCGAAGCTGTGTCGTGGGATGGCGAAGAGGGGTTGGCGGATGCCGATTCCTGGCGGATCACGGGCAACCCGCAAGTTATCGTTCGTCGGTCGGATTAGTATCGATAAACGCGCCTGTGATTACCGAACTGTCGGATAAGGATCCGGCAATCATCACCGCGGGGTTTGCAAATGAGGTTGACGCGGTGAGCCAGTAGGCGGCGGTGATGTAGCCGGCAACAGCGAATGGCCTCGCACCTGAACATTGTAGTGGTCCGTCACGTCAGTTAGTGCGCGGCTTCAGGGCGCGCACAAGAGCACTCATGATCTTGCCATTCACTTGCGGCGCGACTGCGTCAATGTCCAAGGTTCTGGCTTACTTGAAATTCGCGGGCGTCATCCACGTTGTAAACGCGGGTTGGTTCAAGGTCTATCTGCTGAAATCCTGCATCGGCGAGCCTGGTGCGGCCCACCGTTCTGCTGAAGCGCTTTGCCACCGTGGATGAAATCGCAGCCATGGCGACGTACCCGGCGCAGCCGATAATAACGCCGACGACGTCTACGCCTATCTCGGTGGCCCCGACGATTTACACTCTGCAGCCTGGAGGAGTTTGAAACCTGGGGAAACCTATGAAACCGTTCCTGTCGCGGTTGGATGTGTGCAGGGTGGGTTTGCGGAAGCGGTCGGGGCGTTGACCGGGTATCGGCGTTTCGCCTGCGAGAGACTGAGCGAGAACAATTCGCGATGAATTGCCTCTGGGGTGACCCGACAGAGGAGAAGGAATTGCCTCTCATTACCGCCGCCGCAAAGGCCTGTTCGTGAGGGCGGGAAGCATTGTGCCGCTCGGGTCGGATGTGGATAGCACGCAGGAGACACAGAGACTTGGGTCGGTGCGCGTGTATCCGGGAGCAAACGGCGGCTTTACTCTTTTTGAGGATGACGGAAAGACCTACGCCTACGAGAAGGGTGGCGGCTCAATCACAACTTTGACGTGGGACGAGGCCGCACATCGACTGACGCACGACGGCGGCGCTGCGTCGAGTGAACTCGACAAAGCAACGGTGGTCGTGATCGGCAAGTAGGGGGAACCGCTTAACGATTCTCTGTGCGACCGACATTCACGGAGAAGATACGAATGCGTTCGGAAACCTTATGCGCAATACTCTTTCTTATAGTTGCGTTCGTTGCGTCTGCGTTCGCCGAACAGAAGGACTCATGCACGTCTCTGAGGGACGTTAAGGTTCCAGGCGTCGAGATCACCAAGGCCGCTCATGTCGAAGCTGCGCACCGAGCCGATTCCCTGGAACCAGAGTCGCAGCGACCCTCTTCCGGCGTATTGCCGAGCCGAGGGAGTTCTCCATCGGCGAACTGTGCCTATCCGCAACAGTCCGACGAGAACACGACAAGCATGTTCCTCAGGAATTGTGAACGCACGCTACCTCGCTTTCTTACTCCACCAGCTCTGCGTCGTATGGCTTCAGACGAAGGGTGCCTGAGTACGATCTGCCGCTGATGACGCCGCGTCTGCTTCCGCCGATCGTGATGGTTTTCTCGTCCGCGGTCGTATTCACATAGAGCGTTTTACCTTCAACCACGCGGGCGTAAACGCCTGAAGGAGTCTCCGGTCCCCTCTCGATGCGGAGGTCTGCGTAAAGGCTGCGTACGAGCGGCGCAAGTATCGGCATCTGCGCGGGAACGGCGACGTAGATGGCGCGTCCTTTGCCGAAATTGTTGATTGTGATAGCGGGTGACTTTTCCGGGGTATTCGCAAACATCGCCATTGTCTTCGCCGTGTGGGGCTCAAGCACTTCGTAGAAGCCAATGGTGGCTTTTTCAACTTTGCCGTTCAAACTGATCTCTGGCGGGGAGGCCGGCCGGTAGAACTCCGACGTGCGAATCCCGAACACATCGTTCAATCGTCCTGGAAGCGGTGTATCAAACCACTGATTGTTTTCATCCACTTTGGCAGAGAACGCGGTCATAATCACGGTGCCGCCGTTGTTCACGTAAAGGCGAATCGCCTCGGCGCTTGCCGCGTCCATCGCGTAGTCTGCTGACACAACTACGAGTTTGTAGTCTAGGGTGCTACGGCCGATGTTGATGAGCGCGATGTCAATGTTGTCTTCAAAAAAAGGCTCTACGGCGCCTTTGACTTGGTCGGCATAACCGACGGTGAAATATTGCCGGACCGTATTGCTTGGTCCGGGCGGGTGAGACGCAATATTACTTTCAAAGGAGTATGAAATGGCGACTTCCGGTTTGCGATAGCGCGGAAACCCGAAATGCTGCAGTCTGGCGAACTCGCTCGCAATCTGCTTGTACTCCGCGTACTTCCAGGACGGCGTGCCGTCGTGGTCAAGCAGTCCGAAAAGGGCCTGCTCTTCGCCGCCTCGATGCGTGTTGAAGGTCCACGCGAGAAACGTTTGGCCATAATCGATCAGCGCCAGATAGGCCCACATGCGGATGATGCCTTTGGGGCCGCTGTAAATGCCTCCGCCTCCGCTGGTGAATTCGTTGAACCACATGGGAGTCGAAAGGTCGCCCTTTTCGAGCAGCGCACCAAACGAAGCATCCAGCGGGTTCGCTGGATAGAAGCCTTCGGCTCCGTAGCTAACATACTTTTTGTACGAGCTTAAATAGTCGAAGCCTCTGCGCCAGGCCCAATCCCAGAGATTGGAAACCGCCGGAAGATTGGGGACGTTTCGTTCGCGGACTTTTCGAGATCCTCAAGAACGGAGATAGTCACATCGGACCAGAAGCGGCGCAGATCAAGGTAGCGTTCCGGCGGCGAGGGACCGTCGGCATAAGGCAGATCCACTTCATCGAAAGAATTCAAGTGCCGCGACCAACGCTGCGTTGCCCAAGCCTTGTTAAGCGTATCGATCGTACCGTATCTCGCTTTCAACCATGCAATGAATCTCTGCCGATCCGCTTCCGAGTAGGACATCAGCCCATTGCCGATTTCGTTGTTGTACCCGATGGCGGCGAGTACGGGATTGTGGGCGTAGTGTCGCGTTAACTCGTCGGCAAAGCGAATCAAGTGCTCGCGGTAAGCCGGATCGCTGATGTCATCCATGTAGCGCTCGGCCGGATGCAGTACCGCGCCGTGCTCATCGACGATATTCACCGAGGGATACTTGTGATGAAGCCAGATGGGCGCCGGCGCTCCGCCGATGTCGAGAACCACTTTGATTCCCGCCTCGTTCATTTGCCGGAGGATGTCGTCGAACCAGGCAAATTCAAAGTGTCCTTCGGATGGCTCGAACGCATCCCAGGATAGGTCGCCCATGCGAACCATGGTGAATCCCGCTTGCTTCATGAGCGCGATGTCGCGGCGGATTTGCTCGGGAACCCGATCCACCGGCTGGTAGCAGGTTCCAACAAATAGCTGGCCTTTTCCGGGCCAGTCGGGATGTTGGTCTGCACTCTGCCCAGAAAGACTGCTGCTGACTAGTACAACAATCACAGTCAAGATTCGTCGCAAGGTCTTACCCTCAGCTCTGCAATATGAATTCGGTCTTGAACCGGCCAACTCAACTCAGCTCGGAAGAATTCGGAACGAAACTGCATGCTTACACGGCGGAACATCCGGCACCTCGATTTCCAGACCCTGAGTTCCGCGCGTCCACCTTATTTTCGATTTTGCTCCCAGCAGTTCTACCTTACCAATTTGGCGTGGGTAATTCGGCGTATTCTCAGCGAGCGACTTGATCAGAATTTTCCCGTCACTCGGCCAGCCCAAGGCTATGGCATAGAGCGTCTCGCTTTTGGTAGTGAATCGGATGTCTGTGTGATCGAACTTGAGTTCAGAGAACCCGTACGAAAACCGCTGCTTTGATTCGCTAGATGGGCCTTCACCAAAGATCGCCCAAGGGCGAGTGCCCTTGATTGCGTCGCTATTTACCTGTTGCCAGGACGCAAGTTCATCCAGAAACGCAATCTCATCGCTGTCAGGCTCACCGTGGCCCGGTAGCGGAATGCTGAGCAGGAGATTCCCATTCTTGCTGACTATGTCCACGAAAAGAGGAATGATGGACGACGCTTTTTGATAGCCGTGGTTCTCTAACAGACGCCTGTCATAGTGCCAGCCCCCAATACACATCTCTGTCTGCCAGGGATTCTCCTGAAGGCCATCCGCCATACCAAACTCGAAGTCACGCGTCAGGGTTCCCCAGATCGGTTCCGGAACCTCTTTGAGGTCAACGACTCCCTCCAAACGGCCGGAATGTGCTTGCACATTCTTGTTGTAGTAGTAGGCCATGATCTGCGGCGCGAGATCGGGAATTCCAAGCCATACTTTTAGATCAGGAGCCCACTTTCCACCCTCGTCGAAGGTAAACTGCGCCCCGTCGTCGAAATTCAAGATGTCGGGGCTGTGGCTGTCGACGACATCTTGCACCCGCAACATGAATTGACGAACAAACTCCGGGCATGGTGTGTTCTTCGCGTGGGGTTTGCCGTTGAGCATCTGAGGGTCCATGCCGTCCCACCATTTTCCCTTTCCGTCGGCGGTTGTTTGCATGCCGTCGTAAGAGACTCCTGCAAGGGGGCCGGTCGTGTCGCTTTTGTATCGGACGGGAAGAAACTCATCCCATGTGCGGTGCGGAGTTCCGTGATAGCTCACGCCAAAACGTAGACCGTTGGAACGAGCGACCCGCGCCCAGGTTCCTACGATGTCGCGCTTAGGACCAATGTTGACGCAATTCCATGGCTGATGCTTCGAATTCCAGCAATCGAAGTTGTCATGATGCGTGGCAAGCGAAACGAGATACTCAGCGCCCGCACGCTTGTACAACTTGACCAGCGCCTCTGGGTCCCACTTTTCAGCTCTCCACAAGTGACAGATGTCCTTGTATCCGAACTGTGAGGGATGACCGAACTGTTTCACGTGATACTGATATTGCCCTGAACCTTGGATGTACATGTTGCGCGCGTACCAATCGCCTTGTTCGGGGACGCATTGTGGACTCCAATGGGCCCAGATTCCAAATTTCGCATCGCGAAACCAATCCGGGCAGCGGTAGGATTTTAGCGATTCCCAGAACGGCGAGAACGGCGGGTCTGGGACTTGGCCGCGGAAGAAAGCCGACTGTCCTAGGCACTTGCTCGCCCCGGCGAGTGCGATCGTAGATGCCCCGCTTACCAGAAATGATCGACGATTCACGATTACGTGCCTCCTTCGACTAAAGAACGTCGGTTGGCTCCGCTGATTATTTTTTCCTCTCCAGAATCAGCAGGACGACATCGTTGCTGCACATCGGCAATGAGAACTCATACGAGCCGTCACTCCCCACATCCACGACTCGATCGATCTCCGGCAGATCGAGAGTGAGCATTCTTAAATGGTCCAACTGTGCCGGTTGTAGTTCCTTGGGTGCGCCAATCTCAATGTAGGCCGAATACGCGTCATTAGCACGAAAGCCGGTGCGATGAATCTCCAGCCGGTAGTTACCTGGCTTGAGATGTCGGACACTGAACTGGACTGGCGACGCGGGAGTGGCTGGAACGATGTGGCTGTAAAACGGTCGATTGCTGACCTTCTGTTCGGGTTGCTGAAGATCCCAGATAACAGCCGAAACCCGATCCTTCTCGACCGCGGCGAAAGCGTTCGAGTCTACGACCGGAATTTCATTGCCCTCGAGAGCGTGAAGGTACTTGTAGGAAAAGTATGAAGGCTTCGGGAGCCCTTCCCGATTCAACAGTCCGAACCCGCCGTGGAACGGCGTCGGCGGTGGTCCAGGTTCCTCGAACAGATCGCTGTACGTCCAGTAGCTCATGCCCTCCACCAGCCCTTGGCAGGCTTTTAATTTGCTCAGGATATATGGCGCGCTGATATACGAATCATGGACCAGGTCGCGCGGCGTATAGCTTGTGCTCCACTCGGTGAAATAGAGAGGCAGATCCGGGAACTTCGAGGCCTTGATCTCCTGGCGCACCCGGCGCACGTCGCCAACAATGGCATCGGGTGAAGCTGACAGTTTTGTATCCTCCTTGCCATCTTCGTCGAGAAAACCTCCATCGACACCATAAGTGTGAGTCGTGACGAAATCGACCGCTGCGCCGCTCTGCGCCACATGGTCAAGAAACTCGGGCACCCATCCTGCGCCTGCCGTGGCGGGACCACCAACTCTCAACTTGGGATCGATCGCCTTGATCGTGTTGGACGTAAGATCGTATAACTCAAAATAAGCCTTCTGGTCAGCACCTTCCCAGAAACCGGACAGGTTGGGCTCGTTCCAAACCTCGAAAAACCAGGTGCGTACCTCCGCCGCACCGTAGCGTTGTTCCAAGTGGCGGATGAAATTGTCGACCAGATCCTTCCAACCCGACGGCACCGGATGCGAGGTGTTGCCGTGCCAGTAGAAGATGCTGTTCTCAGATGTAGCCAAAGCTTTGGGCGTGAAACCGAGTTCGACGAACGGCCTGATGCGCCGGGCGAGCAGATCGTCATAAAGCTGGTCGATTTTCGTCCAGTCATAAACGTTCTTGCCGTTTTCAATTCGCACCGTGCCCAATACGTCATGGAAGATGGCGTGGAAGCGAATATAGCGGAAACCCAGTTCGTCGACGGCGGTTTTAAGCTGCACCTGACTATCGTCACGAATGAGCGTACCGGGGAAGTCGGAGCCCACAGACAGGTCGTAGAAATGGTCGAGCGGCTTGGTTGCCTGCGTCACATCGAGTTCAATGTGTCGCGATGTTGGCTTGGGCGATTCAGCCAGAGACATCCTGGTGCACAAGATCAGGCAGAATGCGGCAAACGCAATGCGTCGTCGAACGTACAAACTTGTCATGCCGTTTCCTTTTGACACTCCGTAGGGTTTGACGGTTTACGGTCCGAGGCTGAGAAGAGTCTGACGCACAACCCCGCTAGCAGTCGGATCATTGCGTCTTTTCGCTGAATGTCACGATCGGATGTCCCAACGCGTACTGGCCTTCCGCCGTTACCTGCACCTGAGTTCCGGACGTTCCGGGCAGCGCCAGCGTCACCGTGGCCAGGCCGGAATTATTGGTAATCGCTAGCACCTTCGAACCGCTGAACACCTGCTCTGATCCAACTGGCACGTTCTGCAGAGAGCCCGCGCTGGTGCTAAAAAGCACACTGGCTCCAGCGGCGCCGCCGCCGGACTGTCCAGGCGCCAGTGTTGCCGCCAAGGTGATCGTGCTTCCTGCCGTTCCTCCCTGAGGATCAGTCGTTCTGGTCAGTGTTGCTGCTGGATTGCCCACCACGACCCATCCACCTTCAGTCTGAGTGACTGTGCCATCGTTCCCAGTAACCGTGTAATGGCAAAAGCCCGGAGACGTTCCGGCGTTGACGGTGATAACTGCCGGGTTCGTCGTTGTGATCACAGGGTTCGTAAGGGCCAGGGAGCCATTGCAGGCCGCTGCGCCCTCGTAAGAATCGAAGACCGCCGAGGCAAGAGTCACCGGAGCCGTGCCGCTGGTGATTTCCGGGTTGAGAGTTCCGGTGCCGGAAGCCGGAATCATAAGATCGTCCGGATTTAGATACCACTCCGAGGCGGGTTTCGAGGTCTGGCTTCCGCTAACCAGCAGCAGCGTAATGCTGTAGGGCGGAAAACTCTGCGTCGCGCTCCAAGGGGCCGGGCTCAGTGCCTGGATCGCGCTCGAAGAGGTTGACTTCAGAGTGTAGGCCGTATAGGTAGTGGCGTTGAATCCGTTAAGGTTGAAGGTGACATTCGCCGAATTACTGTCATCCTTGTTGAGGATCATGATCGTCATCACTGTACCGCTGGAGTCGAGCGCCGCGTAGCTGTTGAACAGATCCGGATTGGCATTGTGTTGGGCCGAAATCGAGAGCGTCCCGAACTGGTGATGGGCGCCGTCGTAGTTCGTGTACATCTTCCACGCTTGGTATTCGGCCGTACCGGTCGATGGTCCACCCCAGCGAGAAGCAAAACTCAGACCCTCGCGGCCAAAGATGCCTAAGGTGTCCGCATCCGTGATCGCCGTCGAAAAGTCCCATCCGTTGTTCGGAGCAAAGCCCGCCCCCCATTCCGTGAAGGATAGCGGTGTGCCGGGGTAGATGGCATTGGCCATGGCCTTAGAGCGAGGAATCACGAACGGGATACCAGGATTGGGCTCCTCGTTCGTCGTATAAGTATTGTTCGTATCCGGATTCACTGTGGCCGGATCCCAGTAAAACTTGGCCGCCTTGACCGTCGCAGCCCTCAACTGTTGGTCATTAAATCCGCTGGTCGGGCCGCCGTCGGCATAGGCATGAATGTCAAAAACATCTAGCGTCCGCGCGCCGTTGATTTGATCCAGCCAGTAGACCTGATTCAGCCACCAAGGAAGAAAGTCGACACCACCGTGGTTGCTTTTATCCGCGCCGTTGGCGCCGTTCCAGTAGAACCACCAGCAGCAGAAGACCGGACCAAAGCGCACTGCCGATGCATCCCAAGTCTTGAGATTGGTAGCTTCTTTCTCAAACACTTTTGTAAGTTCGTCATACCCAGACGGTACGGGATGGACGTCCCGATGTGTGCCGTTCCAGATATCAGGTTCGTTATCCATGTCGTAGAAGTGGCAAGAGGTGATCGAGGAGTAAGGTACGCGACATGTTCCACCACCGAAGGCTGCGGCAAGCGCCTGTGCCCATTCATCGCGATTGACGCAGTTGCCTGTGGTGCAGTCGCCGGCGGTATCAACGAGCGGATAATACGCCGTGGTGACGGGTTGAGTGGTGATCGGGGTCTTGCAATCGGGTTGCTGTCCATTACCGGCATCCGTGTTGTACGGATCGACTTTGCATTGGGCACCAAAAGTCGTCACCGAGAAGCTCCAGTTGTGGTTCGTGCTGTTCTCGGCTTCCCTGGCCACCCAATCCATCATCGGCATCGTCGTGAGCGCATGGCTGCCGGCGTTATGCGCATTCGTGATGAACTGGACTGAATCGCCTGCTCCTCCATAGGTCTCGAAGAACCAGTCTGCGACGGAATTGCGAGTCTGCAATTTCCAGTTGTAATTGGAGGCGTCATTGCCTCCCCATCGTGCGAAGGTGTAGCCCACATCGGCGATTGCCGAAGGATCGCCCTCATTATTCCCGTAGATAAAGGGGCTGATCGCGTGTCGATTCGAGAGGGTATCGATATTCACCGCGACAGAAGTGTTTCCAGCCGCGGTCACCGTGATTGCGGCGCTCCCACTGGAACTGCTGTACTGCGCAGAACTCGAGGGATCAGGTGCATAGGTCACCGTTAGGGTGTCGGAGCCTACCGGCAGCGAGCCCGGCAGAACAAAGAAGGTGTCCGAACCACCGTTGAGCGTTAGCACCGGAGAGCTAAAATTGCCGCTGGAAAGCGCCACGGTGCCGGTCGGTGTACCACCCGAGCCGACGACGGTAGCAGTCACGGCGAGGCTCTGCGCATAAGGCAGCGTGGTCGCGTCGGGCGTGACTGTCACTGTCGGGGCAACTGCCACAGCCTGCGGCTTCGCGGAAATCTCGCCCGAGTTTCCACTCTCGCCATAGGCATTCACGGCAGAAACTACGTAGTAATAAGTGGTGCCATTGGACAGCCCAGTATCGGTGTAGCTGGTCGAAGTCGGGGCGGCCACTTGACTGTATCCGTTGCCACTCGTCGTCGAGCGCTTCACGTGATAGCTGGTCGCTCCGCTGCTCGCATTCCACGACAAGCTCACCTGCTGGTTGGCAGGGTTCACGGTGAGGCCGTTCGGAGTCCCCGGTGCGGTTCCGCCGCCTGCACCGCCGCCATTGCCGCCCGAGCCGCCACAGGCAGAGAAGAAAATGGTTGTGACAAGAACAAAGATGCTACCCCGGCTTGTGAAACCACCCTTTTTCATAGTTTGGAGTACTTCGTTCGGCACCAACACTGCCGCGGATGACGGCTACGCCTCGAGTAGTCTCGCTGGACTGGTTCGGAGCTGGAAAATTGTCTGCCAAAATGCAGGGCGGGTGAAGTTCAATGTTGTACGTCCCTTGAACTCCCGTACCTCATTGAAAACATGGGATGTACAACAGTGACGGTACGATTGCGGCGCGTCGCGAAACGCACCTAGTGCGACTCGTCCAGCACCTCAATTCCAGAAATGCTGGCATTGTTCACGATGGGCTCGAACGTGAGATTCAGCTTCCCCTGAGCTGTTGGCTTCAGATGGCGGAAGGTCTTCGTAAGCTCGTGGAGGCTTCCGGCTTCCTTGAAAATATCGAAGTTGTCGAGCAGTGTCTCGCCGTTACACATAACCTTGAAAACGCGGCTGCCGACTCCTCCGTTGCCCGGTGCTCCGGGACCGAAATAGAGCTCGGCAAAGTGCAGGACCAGCCTGTAGCGGTCTCGCGGATCAACCGGAAGAGCGTAGCTGAAATGTCCAAATCGCTCGCCTGAAAAGAGGTCCGGTTCCGGAGAGTCCAGGAGTGGATGCGTTAGAGTGGAGATTCGCCCATGCATGAAGTAGTTGTCCGGATGCCAGAACTGGCCTTTTCGGTCCGTGAACGGCGTGGTCTGCATGACCAACCGTATGGGAAGCTGCGCGTCAGGCGTTCCGGATAGAACCTCGATGGCGTTCAGTGCGGGAGCCCCGGTACCACCGGCGAATCCCATTCGAAGCACACCGTCTTTGTCTGGGGAGATGTCGCGGAAGACACGCTCATCAGCAATGTTTTCTCCCATCGCATCCGTGTTGATATCGAATCCGATGAATACCTGTTGGTCGTTGATCCACCCGTTGAACGAGGAAATGGCTTCACTCGAGCGAACGGGCGTTGAAAAAAACAGATGCAATTCGTAAACACCGGGTTTGAGCGGGATCCTGTAGGAGAAGTCGCCTGTCCGCGAATGTTCGAAGATGAACGCATCACTCGTTCTCGACAGGAATTCCTGACCGCGCTGCCAACTGCCCCCGCCTGCGAAATATTGATCAGGATTCCATACTGCTCCTGCGCTGTCCGTCCTCGGCGGACCGCTATATCCCGCCAGTAATCGAATCGGCGCGGCCGATACGTCTGACCGCGCAGACTGCGAGAGGGCAGCCGACACCGGATTGAGTTCAGATTTTGCACCTAAAAACGTGGTTCCAGCATGGAAATACAGGTAAGATCCCAATGCCAGTGCGAGGCAAGTCCCCATTACCGAAAGTTTCCAGTGCTGGGTAATCCAAATAAAAGGTCGCTTACCTCTGTGGTGAAGATCCGACTCGGTGTGGACAGCGCGAGATTCCGACGCGGGTCCAGACTCCAATGAAGCCACCCTGGACGTGGCTGGTCTGTTGACAAAAATGGGTACGTAGCTTCCCGCGGGAAGGACAACTTGGATCAGATGTTGTTTGCCATCCCTCTCGTAGAACTCGGAAAGCCGTTTTCGAAGCCGGTGAGTTTCGACCCTGGCGATCGCATCCTCGGCGGCATTAAATGCATTCTTCGAGCGGCCAAGCACTTCCGTTGCGATGTTGTATTCATTAATTTGGTCAGGTTGGCCCGAAAAAAGCTTTTCCCCCATGTAGCGAAGCAGGTGCGAGAGTCGCGGCCATTTGGCTAGGGCTTCTACAACGGAGTCTAATTCGGCGCGTTCCGCTTGGGCACGTTCAGCGCTGGGATCGGAGGGCATGGTACTACTCATTTAGGATAGGCAGTCAGGTTCTTGCGACTGCCCATGATATAGAACATCGTTGATCACTGGCAATCTCCAATCCCATACCCTAATTCTGGTTCAGCAGACACTTTTCCCGCGACTCTGCATTCCGGATCGTTGTGCGACTTCTTCGTTTTCGCCAGAATTGCGCTGCGGGGCTCGACAATCCGGGCCTAACGGCATCGATGAACAAGCTCGAAGTGCGGTGCCGAGAGGCCGCGAGCAGGAGTTCGACAGGATCTCTGCCAATGCAATCTACGAAATCAATAAGGGGCAAGAATTAGGAAAGCTGAAGTCCTGACCGAGTCCACAATGACTTTGTCCTCGCGCGAAAGCGGAACACGGCTCGTCTACAATGAAACGAGTCGTATGCGAAGTACGCATCACAAACTGAAACTGATTCTGACCATTGCGGTTGCAGTCTTCGGCCCATTCCGTCTCGATTCCCAGGAAGTCTCTCCACAAGCGCTCTACGATCAAGCCGGAAAGGCTCTCGACCGAGGAAACACGGCACAAGCCATCAAGCTTTATGAGGAGTTACTGCGTAAGGCTCCCGATTCCGTCGAAGCCCGCATCAATCTGGGGGTCGCTCTCTCCCAAGAAGGACGATACGGCGAAGCCGTTCAGCAATACATGCACGTACTTGCACACGATCCGCGCAACCAACCGGCGCTGCTGAATCTTTCTCTCGCGTACTACAAGCAGGGCGACTACGGGAAGGCGCGTGTCGAATTGAACAGCTTGCACGAGCTTAGTCCCGACAATCAACAGGCCTTCTACCTGCTGGCGGACTGCGACCTGCGGCTGGGCAGTTTTCAGGACGCGATTGCGCTCGTCGAACCAGCCTACGAAGCCCACCCAGACGACCAAGCCCTCGAGTACATCCTGGGGACGGCGCTGATTCAGGATGGGCAAAAGCAAAAAGGCGCAGCGGTGATTGACCACATGATGAGAAACGGGAATGCCTCCATCGCCGGCGTGCTGATCGGTGCATCACAATTCGCGGCTGGGGAGTACAAAACCGCTGTCGCCACCCTGCGCAAGTCGCTCGACCTCAATCCCACGCTCCCTGGCGCATGGACCATCTATGGACGAGCCCTTCTGGGCAGCGGAGAAAATGAAGAAGCCAAGTCAGCGTTCCGGCGCGCGCTGCAGACAGACCCCAATGACTTTGATGCCTGCCTGCACTTGGGGGCGCTCCTGCGGCACGATGGCGATATCGAGAACGCCGCGCCACACCTCAGGCATGCGCTCACTCTCCGCCCGGACTCGGCTCAGGCCATCTTCCAGGTTTCCGCGGTGGACGCTGCCATCGGCCATCTGGAAGAGTCCAGAACCGGGTTTGAGAAACTGGTCAAGCAGTGGCCGGAATTTGTAGAGGCGCACGTTCAACTCGCCATGGTTTATACCCGGCTTCATCGAACTGAAGACAGTGAGCGGGAGCGGCGCATTGTCATCGAACTGAGTGAGAAGCCACGCAGCAAGAAGCCACAACCGGACGTTGCTCCCTAGGAAGCTCTGATAAGCTCATTTTTTTTGTCATCCCGAGCGAACGCGAGCGTAGTGGACCTTGCAATTGATCTTCCCGTTAATCAGAGCTTCCCTAGGGAACCTCTGAAGAACTCTCCGATCCACAGGCTGAGCGTATAAGGTGTAAGTGGAGGAGAAAAGGCGGATGCGACAGCAAACTCTGGCGGCGCAGACGGGGTTCGAGAAGTACGGGCGGAAGACGAAGCGGGAGCGTTTTCTCGAGGAGATGGAGCAGGTGGTGCCCTGGGCGGAGTTACAGGCGCTGGTCGAGCCGCACTATCCGAAGGGGGAGAACGGGCGGCCTCCGGTAGGACTAAGCATCATGTTGCGGGTGTACTTTCTGCAGCAGTGGTTCAACCTGAGCGATCCGGGGGCGGAGGATGCGCTGTATGAATCGCCGGTGCTGCGGCGCTTTGTGGGCATCGATCTGGGACGCGCGCCAGTGCCGGACGAGAGCACCATCCTCGGGTTCCGTCACCTGCTGGAGAAACACGAACTGGGCGGGGCGATGCTGAACGCGG
>Ga0316363_10002593_pt1 | contig 13649 bp, 13 predicted proteins | sample Sb_taG_3_FD_200459 | JGI IMG/M metagenome (GOLD analysis project Ga0316363, IMG submission 200459) | Peat soil microbial communities from Weissenstadt, Germany - Sb_50d_a_PC metaG (v2) (version 2) | ecosystem: Environmental > Terrestrial > Soil > Wetlands > Peat | place: Germany: Weissenstadt...
CGCGTAATGCGGATCAGCTACTCTCGAAATTTGTAACGATCTATGCGTATGAGTTCAATGATGAGAACGCGCCTCCGCCTCAATCTGCATTTGGCGGGGCGTTGACGTTTCCGTTGGGCGCCTATCACACTTCAGAGCTTCAATACTTATTCAAGGGCTACGACGTTTTCGGACTGCCGGCGGCACTTTCGCCCAAACAGATGCGGCTCTCCAATGCGATGATCAGCTACTGGACGCAGTTCGCGAAGACGGGAGACCCGAACTCCTCTGGTGAGCCGGTCTGGTCTCCGTACAGCGCGGCAACCGACGAGTTCCAATCGTTGATACCACCGACGGCGGTGGTCGAGTCCAACTTTGCCACTGATCACCAGTGCTCCACGTTTTGGGACACGTTCTAACAGCGAATGGGCCGGGTTCACCAGCTGCGTGACCTCAAGCGACCTACTCGCGCCCAGAAAAATCGCCTTCGAAAAACAAAAGGCCGGGCGATTGAGCCCGGCGCTTCGTCCTGAGAAACTGTCAATCGCTGAGTTAAGCTAGATCAGTTTCCCGTTAACCTCTATTATTGCCACTGGTTGCGCGAAACCTCGCACACCAGCGTGAAACCTCACATCACCAGCGCGAGCCCTTCCAGTTCGGCCTCCAGTACCGGCAGAGAACAGCCCGCCATCTCTACCCGTCCGGCGGCGTCGATCGCAGCCGCCTGCGAAACGCCATAACCCCGCCCCGCTAAAAAAACCTGCAGCAGTTCCGCTGCTTCGCGGGAATCCACCATGCCGCCCTGGATCAGGTCGTTTCTGAGGGCGCATAGTTCCGTCACCGTAAATCTCTCTTTCATGGCCATTCTCACCACCGACCTCCCTACCGTTGCCCCATTAGAGTCATCGGCAACCCGATTCGTTACATGCAATCGCAATGCCGTAACTTTGGTACCTCTTCAGATACGCTTTTCGGAGCCTTAAACTCTTAGAACCCAAGATCTTGCAAAAGGTTGCGGGGGGTAACCAGCAAGCGACCGGAAGACATAACAACGCCACCCCGTTGCCAGATTGACACTAAATGTCGTTTTGTGACGGGAGAAAACCGAACTTTGTCGGGTGATCGGTCGGGTGATCGGTCGGCTCCGGTTTCAGGCCGGGTCAATCGTGGCGGCGTCCACCAGCATGATGGGGATGTCGTCCTGAATGGGGTACACACGGTGGCATTCGCCGCATTTCAGACTTCCCCCGTTCGCATTCAGGACCACCGGCTTCTTGCAAACCGGGCACACCAGCATGTCGAGCAGAGCCTGAGAAATCATAGCCGCTACATTGTACAGCGGAGTGATATCGAGCGACGCGGGCAGTGGGGAGCCGTAGCGCAGTTCTCGAAATCGAGCATCTCCCGGCATAGCAATGCGATAGAATCGCCTTTCAATTCACTGCAAGCCGCAGCGAGGTGAGATGGCAGCCAGGATTCTCGACGGTACCAAGATAGCCAGTGAAATCCGCGCGGAAGTCACCGCCCAGGCGAAAGCCCTGGCATTATCGGGCGTGCGTCCCGGGCTCGCCGTGGTGCTGGTCGGGCACAACCCCGCATCGGAGGTCTACGTTCGCGGCAAGGTGAAAAGCTCCGAGGAGGTCGGCCTCTACAGCGAACAGCACACGCCCGCCGAAAGCGCGACTACCGAAGAACTGCTCGCGCTCGTCGCCGGCCTGAACCGCCGCGACGAAATCGACGGCATCCTGGTGCAATTGCCGCTGCCCGCGCACGTCGATGCCAAGAAGGTTCTGCTGGCGGTCGATCCCGCTAAAGACGTAGACGGATTCCATCCCATGAACGTGGGCTACCTTTCCACGCAGCGTCCAGGGCTGGTGCCCTGCACGCCGGCCGGCGTCATGGAAATTCTGCGGCGCAGCCAGATTCCAATCGCCGGGCAGGAAGCCGTGGTCGTCGGACGCAGCGACATAGTCGGCAAGCCCGTCGCCATGCTGCTGCTGAATCAGAACGCCACCGTCACCGTCTGCCACTCGAAGACGCGCGATCTGCCCGAAGTTTGCCGCCGCGCCGATATCCTGGTAGCGGCGATTGGCCGAGCCGGCATGGTCACCCGCGACTACGTGAAGCCCGGAGCCACGGTGATCGACGTCGGCATCAACCGGATCACCGACCGAAAGGAATTCGACCGCTTCTTTGCCTGGAACAAGGCCGGAAACAAAAAGCGCGAAGAAACATTTCTGGCCAAAGGCTCAACCCTGGTGGGCGACGTCCACCCCGAGGTAGCCGAAATCGCCGGCGCCATCACGCCGGTGCCGGGAGGCGTCGGCCCTCTGACCATTGCCATGCTGATGGCCAACACGCTAAAAGCCGCCATGATGCGGCGTGGACTTAGACAGCCCGAGTTGACCCGGGCGTAGGAGCTTGGGAGACAATCGAACCTACCTCGGGGCGAACAGCGAACGACTAACGACGAATAGCGAGCGACCAACGACCAGCGACCGACGACCGACGGCGGATTTACCGTGAGCACCCCTTGCTAAAACTCGGCCTCACCGGCGGCATCGCGAGCGGCAAATCCGTCGTCGGCGAGATGTTTGTCAAACTCGGCGCGCACCTGACCGACGCCGATGCCGTCGCGCATTGGCTCATGGATCCCGGCCGCCCCGTCTATCGGGAAGTCGTCCGCCGCTTCGGCCGCGAAATCCTGAATCCCGACGGAAGCATCAACCGGCCCCGGCTGGCCGAAGCCGCGTTCGGCAGCCCCGGCGGTGCGCCACCGCGCGTCAAGGAACTCAACGAAATCGTTCATCCCGCCGTCATCGAACAAGAAAACGAATGGCTGGAAGAGATCGGCCAGCACGATCCGAAGGGCATCGCTATCGTCGAAGCTGCCCTGATCCTCGAAGCCGACGCCGCCAGCCGGTTCGACCGGTTGATCGTCGTGACCTGCCATCCCGAGCAGCGCATTCTGCGTTTCGCCCGCCGCCTCGGAATTTCGGAAGACGCCGCCCGTGCCGAAGTAACTCGCCGCATGGCCGCGCAGATCCCCGACGAAGAAAAAATCAAAGCCGCCGATTTCGTAATCGATAACTCCGGATCGCTCGATGCAACCGAGCAGCAGGTGCAGAGGGTCTTCGACAAGCTGCGCCAGCGTCCCGCGTTATAATTTGGAACTGCCCCAAGGCGCGCGATTTTCTTAGCTAGAGTAATGCATGCCCACCGACGCGGGGTGCACAATCGGAATCCCGGCTGATTAGAAGGAGCCTATATGATTCTCCGCATGATTCGATTCTCGATGTTCGTGGCGCTTGCTGTTTTAAGTGCTTCGGCGCAGAGCACTCCGTTCAAAGACCAGTTGGAGTCTGTCTTCCCCGATGCGTATGCCTTGTATCTCGACTTGCATCAGCATCCTGAGCTCTCGTCGCACGAGACGCGAACAGCCGCTTTGCTTGCGCAACGGCTGCGCCAGCTCGGGTACGATGTCACCGAGAACGTTGGCGGAACCGGCGTGGTCGGCATCATGAAAAATGGCTCCGGCCCGACCGTGATGCTGCGCACAGAGCTTGACGCGCTTCCGGTGGAAGAGCAGACCGGTCTGCCTTACGCCAGCAAAGTCCGTACCAAAGATGACAGCGGCCGTGATGTCCCCGTGATGCACGCATGCGGACACGACGTGCACATGTCGTCATGGTGGGCAACTGCGGCCATTATGGCACGCACGAAGGATACCTGGCACGGAACGCTCATGCTGATTGCACAGCCCGCAGAAGAAACTATCAGCGGCGCCAAGAGAATGGTCGAGGACGGCCTGTTCACACGCTTCCCCAAGCCGGATATTGGGGTTGCGCTCCACGACACCAACAGTATGTCTGCGGGGCAGGTTGGGGTTACTCCGGAATACGCCTGGGCCAACGCCGATTCGCTGCGAATCACTGTATACGGCAAGGGAGGGCACGGCGCCCGACCGGAAGCGACCGTCGATCCAATACTGATCGCCGCCAGCATTGTCGTCAGGATACAGTCCATCGTATCCCGTGAAATCCGCACGGGCGAGACCGCGGTGATCACTGTGGGATATTTCCAAGCGGGAACAAAGAACAATATCATCCCCGACCAGGCCCAGATGGGACTGACTGTCCGCTCTTACAAACCGGAGATCCGCAAGCATCTTTTGACCGCCATTGAGCGAATCGCCAAAGGCGAAGCCGAAGCCGGCGGCGCCGAAAAGATGCCGCTGATTGAAGAATACGAATCCACCTCTGCCGTTTATAACGATCCCATTCTCACGCGCCATCTGGCAGCCACGCTGGAAACCGCTCTGGGTAAAAGCAACGTAGTAGTGCAATCCCCGGTCATGATCGCGGAAGACTATTCTGTGTTTGTGGAACAGGGCGTTCCTTCGTTCTATTTCACGCTGGGCGTAGCCGATCCGGAGAAGCTAAGACAGGCGCAGGCCGCCGGCAAAGAGCTGCCCTCGAACCACTCACCGCTGTTTGCGCCGGTAGCGGAGCCTTCCCTGCGGACGGGGATCACCGCCGAAGTTGCCGTGCTCCGCGATCTGCTGAAGGGCAGCGCGGCGGATGTCGGCAAAATTACAGAACACAAGCAGGGCGGGAACTAGAAGCGAGACCTGGCGCCGAAGCACAGCGTTTTCCATACACGGAGCGTTCGGCCTTAGTTCGCTCTGCGGCGCGGCATGATCAGCCACTGCAACAGCGAACTCACGATGCTCAGCACGATGGCGCCGAGAAAAGCCGCGACAAAGCCTCGCACCTGGAATCCGCGCACGAACGCCGCCGCCACCTCGAGCATGAGCGCGTTGATCACGAACCAGAACAGGCCGAGCGTCACGATCGTCAGCGGAAAGGTAAGGATCTTGAGCAGCAATCCAAGGGTTGCGTTGACGAGACCGATGACCGCAGCTGCGATGAGAGCCGCCACCGGCCCGCTCACGCTAATGCCCGGCACTACGTGGGCAACGATCCACACCGCTACAGCGCTTAGAACCCAATGCAGCAGAAGACGCACGATAAGCCTCCTCAACGAACCTTGGACACTATACAACGTGAAACCGACTCAGAAAACTAACGCCGCGCGCCTGCTCGATCAGATGGGAATCCGCTACGAACTGCGCGAGTACGATGTAGATCCCAACGACCTGGCCGCGGAAACGGTTGCCGCCAAGATCGGTTTGCCGCCGGAGCAGGTTTTCAAAACTCTGGTCGCGCGCGGCGACCGCAACGGAACTTCGCTGGCGGTCATCCCCGGCGATCAGGAACTGAACCTGAAGGCGGCGGCAGCGGCGGCGGGAGAAAGAAAAATTCAGCTCGTCCCGGTGAAAGAACTGCAAGCGCTCACCGGCTACATTCGCGGCGGAGTGACCGCGCTCGCAGCCAAGCGCGACTTTCCCGTGTACGTGGACGAGACCATCGAATTGTTCGACGTCGTTTCCATTTCAGCGGGCGTTCGCGGATTACAGATCCTGGTCGCGCCTGCCGACTATCTGCGCGCCACCAAAGGAGCGATTGCGGCGCTCGCGGAACCTAAAAAGAGCACCTAGGACCGTTACCGCGCGATGAGCGATACGATGGAGCGACGGGCGTCTCGCCCGTCCAGCGGCTCGGCGGCCGGGCGGGGACGCCCGGCTCTCCACCGGCACTCGCTTGCGGCGCCGGTATTAGACTGATTAAGCTTTCAATACCGATTCGAGGTACGATCCATGCCCACTGCCACGCGCACCAATCCGCTTTCGTTCCTGACCGACCAACTCGACGAACTCAAGGCCAAGGGCACGCACTTCAAGCTGCGCGTCCTTGAAGACGAGCAGGCGCCAGTCTGTACCTTCGACGGCAAGCGGGTCATCAACCTCGCCTCGAACAATTACCTCGGCTTCACGACGCATCCCAAGCTGCGCGAAGCGGCGCTTGAGGCCACGCGCAAGTATGGCGTCGGATCGGGCGCGGTGCGCACCATCGCGGGCACGATGAAGATTCATATGGAGCTGGAAGAGAAGATCGCGCGCTTCAAGGACGTAGAGGCTTGCGTGGTCTTCCAGTCGGGATTCACGGCGAACGCGGGGACGGTTTCCTCCTTTCTAAGTAGCGCCGACTTCATCATCTCCGACGAGCTGAATCACGCCTCGATCATCGATGGCTGCCGTCTTTCACGGGCGAAGATTCTCGTCTTCCGCCACAAAGACGTCGCCCACGCCGAGGAGCAACTCGCCAGCGTGATGAACCAGCCGGGAAGAAAGCTGCTGATCTCCGACGGCGTGTTCTCGATGGACGGCGACATCGGTCCGCTGCCCGGGCTGTGCGAGGCAGCCGAGAAATACGGCGCGATCATGATGGTCGACGACGCGCATGCTTCCGGCGTGCTCGGGCGTCAGGGACGCGGCACGATCGATCATTTTGGAATGCACGGGCGCGTTGATATTCAGGTCGGAACCTTGTCGAAGGCGATCGGCGCTCTCGGCGGATACGTCTGCGGCACGCGCGATTTGATCGACTATCTCTATCATCGAGCGCGGCCGTTTCTGTTTTCGACGTCGCATCCGCCGTCGGTCGCGGCCACCTGCATTGCGGCTTTCGACGTTCTCGAAACCGAGCCGCAGTGGATGGAGCAGCTCTGGGCGAACACGCGCTTCTGGAAGAAGGAACTCGGCCTGCTCGGCTTCAACATCGGAGGACAAACCACTCCCGCAAGCGAAACGCCAATTACGCCCATCATCATTGGCGACGGACGCCGAACCATGGATTTTTCCCGCGAATTATTCAAAGAAGGCGTGCTCGGAACCGGCATCGCCTTTCCCACCGTCCCCGAAGGCAAAGCGCGCGTGCGCACCATCATGACCGCCACGCACACGAAAGAAGAATTGCAGCAGGCGCTCGAAGTGCTGGAGCGCGTGGGGAAGAAGATGGGAATTCTCGGATAAGTCCCGAAGCCGCGAGCAAGTCGGCGGCGCTACTTATGCTGGCTTACGGAAAGGACATTTCCGTCGGGGTCTTTGAACCAGGCAACTTTGTCGCCGGTCGGCGCCGTCCAGATTCCTAGCTCCTTATCCTGGACGAAGGGATACTTCTCAAAAGCGACCCCTCGCTTCTGAAGCCAGGCGACGACTTCCTCGATATTTGAAGCTTCCCAGCCGAGCACGGTGTACGGCGCAGGAGTGAAATCCTTGGCCTTCGCAATCCGGATCATGGTTTCCCCGGCTCTCATGACCAGGGCAAACATGTCGTCGCTGACGAATTGAAATCCCAGTTTGCCTTCGTAAAAGCTTCTTGCGTTCGCGGAATCTTTGGTGGGAACGAAGCCAACGATCTTGCTTGAAGCCAGCATTTGCAGCCCTCCATGCTACTAGTGTCCCGCTGGCGCATCATCCACGATAGCCTGGACTAACTCATCGATCGCGTCGGTAACTCGCTTAGCCGGCAGATTGAAGTTATTGGAGAGAATCGAGAAGGCGACCACTTGCCCGGTATCGGTGGTGGCGTATCCGGAGAGCGCCTTCACTCCGCCCAGCGAGCCGGTTTTCGCCATAATGCGGTTTCGCAGCCGGGGAGACGTGAAGCGTTCGGTGAGCGAGCCGTCCACGCCAGAGATGGAGAAGGTCGCCTTATAGTCGGCGCCCCAGGGCTGCGTCGAGCAATAACGCAGTAACTGGACGATGGCGTGGGGAGTTACTAAGTTCTGGCGTGATAGTCCGGAGCCGTCGTAGAAAACGTACTCGTCGCTGGAGACCCCGGCCTTAGTCAGAAATCCGCGAAGAACTTCGAGGCCGCCTTCAACCGTTCCGGCGTTGCCGCGCTCGCGTCCCAGGAGGCGCAGCAGGATTTCGGCATGCAGGTTCTGGCTGACCTTGTTGATTACGCGAATATCCTGCAGCAGCGGCTTCGATTCGTAACTGGCGAGCGTGATGGGTTGATCGGTTTTTAGCGGACGCGACTGCTCCTCGCTGCCTCCGCGCGACGGCGCGACGGCGGTCACGCTGAGAGTGGAAAGGGTGGCGAGTTCGGTGTGGCGGGTACGCTGGTGTCCGTAGATAACGATGCCGCGTTTCTCGAGTAACTGACGGAACAGCCCGGCGGCGAACTCGGCGGGATCTTCGATGGCGAGAGCTTCGTTGGCGCCGGCGTCATCGAGCGGCAAGTTGCCCCAGAGCGTGAGAACCATGGAACCGGGCTCGCGGTTGACGAAGAACTTGCGTCCGGTGCCGGCCGGAGTGGTGATGATGCGATTGTCGAGGCGGTAGTAATCGGCGAAGGGCTTGACGCTGACGAAGGCTTTTTCGCCGGGGCGGTCGGCGGGCAGAATGTTGACGAAGACTACGTTGTCGTTGATAGTGAGAGCGGAAACGGGAGCGCCGTCGGCCCAGACGAGGTCGTCCTGGCTCCAACCTTCGCCATAGCGCTCGAAGGCGAAGTAGGAGTCATCCGCCACGATGTCGCCGTCGATGAATTTCACGCCTTTTTGCACGAGCGCGTCAGCGAGCGCTTCGAGAGCTTGAATGGGATCGTCGTTGCGCTGGGTGCGGAGATCGTAGGGGAGTTCGCGTCCGGAGAGATTGGGATCGCCGTGGCCGACCAGAACGAGATCTCCGTTCAGGCGGCCGTAGCGGTCGAGAGTGCCGGCGGTTTCGACAGTGGTGCGGAACTTGTAGTCGGGACCGATCAGCGCGAGTGCGGCGGCGGTGGTGAAGAGCTTGGTGTCCGAGGCGGGCGTGAAGAGCTTGTCAGCGTTTTGCGAGTACAACGTTTGGCCCGTCGTTGTGCCGGACGTTATGCCGGACGACAGAGAAACGACTTCGATTCCCCAGAAGCCGCGGGCCAGATCGGGAGCGCTGAGCACGCCGGCAATGCGATCCTGCAATGGTCTGACGGGTGCGGCCAGCAGTGGCGCGACCAGCAGAAGGACGATGGGAACGAGAGGCGCAACTGACCGCCGGCGAAGCATGCAGTGGATTGTAACACCCAGAAAGAATCGGCTCGTTCTAGAATAGCGGCAACATGCGGGCGATTTTTCAGTGGAACGTGGGCTCTCGCGTCCTCGAGTTGGGGCGGCGCACTCTGATTATGGGCGTCGTGAATGTAACTCCCGACTCGTTTTCCGACGGAGGACTCTATATCGATGCCGAAAAGGCCGTGGCCTGCGCCGAGCAGTTACTGGACGACGGCGCGGCCATCATTGACGTGGGTGGGGAGTCGACGCGGCCCGGAGCGATAGAACCAGTATCGGAAGAAGAAGAGCGGAGGCGGGTGCTGCCCGTGATCCGGGATTTGAAGCGGCGACGGCCCGATGCGGTGGTAAGTGTCGATACCTATAAGGCAAGCGTGGCGCGGGCGGCGGTGGAGCTCGGGGCGGAGGTGGTGAACGATGTGAGTGGGTTCCGGTGGGATCCGAAGATGGCGAAAACGCTGGCTGAACTCAAAGTGGGAGCAGTGCTGATGCATACGCGCGGGCGGCCGGAGGAATGGCCGTCGTTGCCGCCGATTGGCGATCCGGTGCTGATGGTGAAGCGGGACTTGCGACAGTGGGCGGAGGCAGCGACCCTGGCGGGCATCAAGCGCGATCACCTGGTGCTGGATCCGGGGTTCGGGTTCGGGAAGCGTTTCGAGGAGAATTATCCGCTGCTGGCGCACTTCGCCGAGTTGCAGCAGATGGGATTTCCGCTGCTGGCAGGAGTGTCGCGGAAGTCATTTATTGGGCGAATGCTGGCGCGCGATGGCAAGGATAAGGATAAAGACGCGGGGGTTGGCGAGCGCCTTTACGGGACGCTGGCTGCAGAAACAGTTTTGATCTTGAAAGGGGCGCACATCATCCGGACGCACGATGTGCGCTCTGCGGTGGAGGCAGCACGAGTGGCCGATGCGATCGTGGCGAGTGGAGGATAGAAAGGCGATGCAGAAGCAAGAAGTCAGATTTCAAAAGTGGCTGCAGTGCTTTTCAAAGCGCGGGCGGTTTCGGCGAGCGGGGCGGCGATTTTGAGCGCGGGGAGGCGGATTTCAAATGCGGCTCCGCCTTCGGGGCGATTGTAGCAGGTGATTTGTCCCTTGTGGTCCTGGATTACGCCGTAAGTGGCGCTGAGTCCGAGGCCGGTGCCTTTGCCGACCGGCTTGGTGGTGTAGAAAGGATCGAAAACGCGCTCGGGATCGCGCAGGCCGGGACCGGAGTCGGCGAACTGGACGATTACTTCTTTGCCTTCGCGCCAGAGAGAGACCTGCAGACGCCCGCCGCCGATTTCCTGTAATGCGTCCACGGCGTTCTCGACGATCTGAACAAAGGCCTGCAAGAGCTGGTTGGGGTTGCCCAAGACGCGAGGCAGGGGGGCATTGCCATTGCTTTCCACGGTCAGGCTGATCCTCTTCTTATCGAGCTTGAATCCTTCCATTTGAACCGCACGCTGCAAAAGAGGCTTCAGTTCGAGAGGACTTTTTTCTCCTGGAGTCTGCTGCGCGAAGCTGAGCAGATCGTTGACCAGTTCGCGAGTGCGCCGGGCTTGCTGGCCGATTTTCTGCGCGTTGGAGAGTTGCTCGCGGCTGAGGTTGCTGCTGGCAGCCATCCCTTCGGAGCTGTTCAAGATGGCCGAGAGCGGGAACTCCAGTTCGCTGGCGGCGAGCGCGACCAGTTCTCCGAGCGAAGCCAGCTTGGCTTGTTGAATCACTCTTCCCTGCAGCCGCTGGAGGTTGTCAAAGCTCTGGTGCGAATGCTTGAGCAGCTGCAGAAGCCTCTGGTCCAGCAGCTGTTGTTGGAGGAAAATGACAAAGGCCAGGAGGGCGACGCCGCCCATGGCCACGGCAAAACGGACCTGGCGCAGATAAGGCTGATCGTGGCTCAGGAACAGTGCCCAATATCCCATGAGTGGCAGAGAGAGCAGGGCGAGTTTCGCTAGTAGAGGAGCGACCGGGCGACCGGAACGAGGGATCGAAGGTGTCATCTCGGTATCGCGAAGGCAGCGCCGCCCGGCGATGGCGACCCAGAGGAACCCCAGCCCCGAGGCGAGGTACGGGAGGTCGTAGATGCCGCCAGTCTTGTAGACGCCGCGCAAGAAGGCGGCATTCATGACTTCCGAAACGAATGTGTAGAAAACGCTGGCGAAAAAAATGTTGCGATAGAGTTCGCGCCACGATCCGGAACTGGTGAAGAATGCCGATGCCGACACGGCAATCAATATCACTCCTTCGACCACATAGAGCAAATCCCAACGCGGGCTGTAGAGCGCGGTATTGGTGACGATGTATTCGTCGGGAAAAACAAAGAAGGCGTAGACCGCGACCCACCACACCAGCAGGATGAGGACATTCAGCGCGCTGTGCAGCATCCCCTCGCGTTCGTCGGCCTGATGGGGGCGGATGGCCACCGCCGCCATGATGGGGACAAGGTGCAGGAACAATACGACATCCCCCCAATAGGGGTCGGGTACCGGCTTGCGAACCAGCACTTCGAACCACACCCAATAGGCCTGGTTGAAACACCACATGGCCATGCCCGCCGTCATTAGACTCCAGAACAGGCGTGTATGCCCACGGCTGTCGAAGGCGTTTCGGGCGCAGACGATGACGGCAGCCGCGATCGCCAGCAGTGGAGTCAGGTCTCCCATGGCCACGCGAAAGGAGGGGTTGGGAAACACTGCGGGAGCCAGAGCAAAGGCCAGCAGCAGGCCAACTCCGCAGACGAGCACCGAGATGTGGAGCCTGGACACCAGCTTGCATCATATGACGTTCGCCACGAGATGTTTAGATCACGGGCTGGTTACCAGAGATTACTACGGTAATGTTCGAGCCGGCGGGAACGGCCAATTGCACCCCGCGGCTAGTTTTGATTAGAATCGTGGGCGGTTTCCTGCTGGAATTCGCTGGATTTGAGGAGGCCCGATGCGAACCGTCACCCAGCTCTTTGGTTTTAGATCTGGATTGTTCGCTGCTTCCCTGTTTTGCATTTGCACAAGCTTCATTCAAGCAATCTTCGCTCAGACCAATCCTCCACCGCCCGATCCGCACGAGATGGTGACGCACGAGCCGCGCACTCTCACCAAACCGGCGGATCGCTCCGCCGCGCTCGATCTTCTCGATCGCGCCCGGCAAAACTTCAATCTGCACAACATCTCCACTCCCTATGCGCTCAAAGTTTCGTTCGAAACCAACGGCGCGGCAGAGATGGAGGGTGAATGGACAATGGAGCAGTTGTCCGATGGAGGGTCGCACTGGCGCTGGACGGCGACGGCGACGGCGCAGTCGCAGGATTCGGTCGTGATTCGTATCGGCGCCAACGGTCACGTCTATGGCACGAATCCCTCCGAACCGGTTCCGTTGCGGGTTCAGTTGGTCCGTTCCGCTCTGCATTGGCCAATCATGCGGAACGCGGGCGCGTCCGCGATCCGCGCCGCGGATGTGGAGCGCGACGGCAAGGCAATGTCGTGCCTGCTGCTCAGCGCTTCCATCCCGCCGAATCCCGCGCCGCGCTCGTGGGTCGAACGGGAATACTGCATCGATCGCGCTACCGGCCTTTTACAGATGTGGTCCGAAGCGCCGGGAATTTACGCAGTCTACGATTACGACGGCGCCGCGCCATTCCACGGCCACACTCTCCCGCGGCAGATTTCCATATTCGAAGACGGCCGCCCCGCAGTGCAGGTGCGCGTGGAAAGCTTCGAAGACGCCCCCAACCTCGATCCGAATCTCTTTAAGCCGGCGCCGGAAATGGCGGACGCGGGCGAGTCGTTCACGTTGGCATCGCCCAGTCGCTTTCCGATGCGCGTCGATCCTTCCGATGCGCCCACCTCGCCTTTCTTCCAGCCCGTCATCGTGCACGCGATTCTGGACGCGCAGGACGGCAGTGTGCTGGACGCGGAAGCGCTGCAAAATTCCGATAAGGACTTGAGCCGCGCGGCGATAGAGATGGTGAGGAGCACGTCATTTCCGCCGTCGGGATTTCAGCAGGAAGCTTTCATCAACGTGCAGTTTCACATGCCCGCGGCGACACTGGACGGCCCGCCGATATTCCACTCTCGCGTGCGTTGGATGATTTGGGATCGCCGCGGCAAAGTTCCTCCGGTAAGAAGGCCGCCGCGCTCCGGGAACTAGAACCGTCGGCCGCGTAATTGTCCCAGCTGTCGATCCCCGCGGACTGATTGGAGAGCCGGGCTCTCCGCCCAGCAGACGGGCGATGTGCCCGTCCCTCACCGTATGACTCATTACGCGCGCGCCGCCCGCCGTGTGATAGAGGTCACCGGAGATTAAGACTGGTCCCATAAATGGTTTGGGTAAGGCACGGCTTTCACAGGCTGCGGAAAAACTCGGGGTTCGTATCAAAAACTCGGGTTCGTATCAGGGCATCGCTTTAGCGATGCCGTAAGTCTTTGGAAATCAGACGCCCCTTTAGGGGCTGGGGCGCGAAGTTAGACTTTTTCCGCAGCCTCTTTCAGCCGTGCCGCTAAGGGCCGATAAAAATGCGGGCCTTAACCCCTGAGTGTGTGCGTGAGAACTGGTTTTTGGGCAATCCGGTGGAACGAAGAACTCGAGAATCCAGCCCCGGAGGGGCGAACCAACTTAGCCCAGCGCTTCAGAGTGTGCGTGAGAACTAGGTCGTCCCTCCGGGACTTGAATCCTTTCCTCCACCTTTCCCAGCGCTGAAGTGTGTGCGTGAGAACGCACTTGTTTTCTGGGAAAAAGTAA